>JAEEGF010353556.1_pt1 | contig 105801 bp, 85 predicted proteins | sample 9134171 | NCBI WGS metagenome assembly JAEEGF01 (sample SAMN16246542, study PRJNA631951) | gut metagenome | biome: gut microbiome; feature: rumen; material: AP-attached | host: Bos | place: Iran: Karaj | collected 2018-10
GTTTGTGTCTACAGATTCAGTACGACTTCAACAAATGTGTCTACAGATTCAGCTAATGAAGAAAAAAAGTGTCTAGTGAAATCAGGAAAAGTCATAGCATAGGAAATCATAACGAAAAAGCGGGCAATTGATACTGCCAGAAATTTGAATCGATTCAACTCATCAATTGAATCGATTCAATCGATCGATTGAATCGATTCAAGTTTTGAACACCTATATTTAATAGTTTAGAGATAAGTGAGTCGTGTAAAAACATTATGGGTTATAGGTTATTGATTTTTTAGGTTAATTGATTAGTAGGTTAAGAGGTCTAAGGTCATTTCGACAGGCTCAAGATGTATCTAAAGTCTAAGGTCTAAATAGCACTGGGACGGTCAGCCGATTCAAAAGGGAAGATGAGTCGGCTGCGAAGGGATAATGCCTAAAGGCGCACTATCGTTTGCCTAAAGGCATTTTATCATTTGCCTAAAGGCGAATGGTCGTTTGCCTTTAGCCAAATGACGTTGCAAAATTAAATCCAACGTATTTTTGGGGGTGTTAATAGTAAGCGTATATATAGTGCAAAGATACGAAATAATTACGTGTTTTCCAAATTTTTTGCAAGGAAAAAGCAGGTGACCCATGTTTTGGGGGATATTGGTTGTTTAGCTTTCCAAAATGATACCTGTATAGTTACGACCGCAGGCAATACCTTGGCGGCGGGCTGAGAAATAGAGGTCGGAAAGGTTGTAGGTGCACTGATGGATATTAACAATACTGTCGGGATGGATACCTGCCCGTTGCAATTCATGCAGGCAGAAGGTGCGGAGGTCGAGGTTCCAACGTGGACCGGAAGGCGAAGGGTGAGGCGTGATGAGCAGCTTCACATCGAAGCCTGCTCGGATAAACTCATCAAGGACTTCTGCACCAACCGGATAGCGCTCGGCACTGATGTGCGGTCCGATGAGTGCATGGAGATTCTTTGGTTGGGTGCTATACGCTTCTTGCATGGCTTGAATACCCTTTGAAATGGCGCCTTGCACACAGCCTCGCCAACCAGCATGAATGGCACATGCGGCATGATGAACGGAATCGTAGAGTAGGATGGGTACGCAGTCGGCGGTACTGATGCCAATACACACTCCTGGGAGGTCGGTAAGGACGATATCGATTCCCTCGAGGGCTTGCTTCTGGGCGTCTTCAGTCATATCAAAATAATCACGACGGAGCTGAAAGTACTCTATGCGATGCACCTGATGGGGCAGGATGATATGTGAGACATCGGGCAGCTGGAGTATCTGGCATAACAGCTGACGGTTGCGGCGAATGGCTTCGGAATCATCGTCAACCCAGGGATTGATATTGAACTCGCTATACTCACCTTGGCTATATCCACCTAGGCGGGTGGTGGTGAATGCGGTAACACGACTGTGAAGTTGCCAACGATTGAGAGACATGGGATATAAAGTTTAAAGTGAAAAGTGAAGAGTGAAAAGTGAAGAGTGAAAAGTGAAAAGTGGAAAGTGAAGAGTGAAAAGTGAAAAGTGAAAAGTGGAAAGTGAAGAGTAAAAGTTAAGGATTGAGGCGTTGGAGGTGGCAGAGGAGGAGGTGACCATCGCTGTCGCGTAGGTGCATACCATTGCCTTGACAGTAGCGGAAGAGGTTGCAGTCGGCACAGGGACCTGTGTGCATCCACTCGCGATTGCGGTAGGGTTGGAAGCGATGTTCCCATACATCCATGAAGTCATCACGATAGATATTGCCCTGATGGTAGTCGCTACGGATGCTGGTACAAGCGGAAATGGAGCCATCGATGAGGACGGAACCAATAGTGACGCCAGCCTGACAGGTGTAGAGATGGTCGCGCACGTCTCCTTCATAGTTCCCAAGGAAACCTTCGCAGCCGTAAGTGACGGACAGACTCCTCAGGCTTTCTGCCACCTTCCCAAGACCCCCTCTAACTCCCCCTCTATGGGGAGAACATGGAGAGGAGCCGGAGGTTTCCTTACGGATGGTACGAATGAAATCGAAGACAAAGCGGAACTGTTCGTCGGTGAGTTGCAACTCGGGATCAGCAGCCGCACGCCCTACAGGGAAGACCGTGAAGATGCGCCAACGGGGCACACCCTTGCTGACGAGATACTGATGGATGTCGGAAAGCTTGGAGATATTACGACGGTTGACACAAGTGACCACATCGTAGGCAACCCCTCTTCCGGCTCCCCCTGAAGAGAGAGAACGCTGATGAAGACGCGAGAGCATGGTGAGAGCTTGATCGACCTGACGGAAACTCTGGGGATTGCCTCGCATCCAGTTGTGGTCGTCCTCTAATCCATCAAGACTGAGGGTAACGGAATGCATGCCTGCCTTAACCAGACGCACAAGACGTTCGGGAGTGAGGGCAAGACCATTGGTGACCATTCCCCAGGGAAAACCTTTTGCATAGATTTGTTCACAACATTCTTCAAGGTCGGCACGCATGAGAGGCTCACCACCCGAAATGATGACAAAGACTTGATGGGGATCGGTACGGGCAGCTATGCTGTCGAGTACACGGAGAAAATCCTCCTTGGGCATATCCGCCTGTGCAGCTACAGACTTGCAATCGCTTCCGCAATGTCGGCAATGAAGATTGCACCGAAGGGTACACTCCCAAAACAACTGTTGCAGGGGATGTTCCTGCAACATGTTCTGTTCACGCTTTCGCCATAGCTCGAGCGCCAACTTCTTCCTAAAAGTCAATGGAATGGGCTTCATTGAACTCCTATCAGTGTCGATGGGCATTATCTTGGATTCCGATCGTCTACTTGGTAGAAGGTGTCAGCCTCATCGTTCAAGGTATCGACTGTCAGCGAATCGATATCGTCGGGGTTCACTCTATATGACTGAGGTGCGGGACCATAACAAGCCATAAACATGAACGTCGCAGAACCTACGCCGAGAAGGGTAAGCAGTCGGAGAATGGTTTTGTTGTAATTCATAATGTATAATGCATAATGTATAATTGTTTGCAAAGATACGCCTATTTTACTAAACGACCAAACAATTCATAAAAAAACAGCAAGAACGAAGCGATTATTTGCGCTGATAAATGCGAACATAATCGATTTCGTAACGCATAGGGAATGCCGAATTGTCTATAGTACCTCCGTTATCTCCACCAAGGGCAAGGTTGAGGAGGATATAGTGGGGCTGATGGAAAGGATTGGACTGACGACCTATGCTTCCGTTGATCGTTTTTGTCAAATCAATCGTATTGAGCAGTTCGTCATCGAGATAGAGGCGGATGGCCTGTTCGTCCCAATCCATGCGCCAAATGTGGAAACGCTCAGCCCAATCGGCATCACGTTCTGTAAAGTGAGTATAAGGAATGCGCCGGCTGTTCCACACAGCATTCCATCGCTGATTGCCACCCCATGCGGCATTGGCAAGAATATGTGGAACACGATTGATACGATAGAATTCCATCACATCGACTTCACCACAAGAGGGCCACTCCATCGAAGTGCCAAGTGTCCAGATGGCAGGCCAAGCCCCACTGGCAACGGGTATCTTGGCACGCACTTCAAGACGTCCATAGAGAAAAGTACGTTTTCGGGCTGATGTGATGCACGATGAGGTGTAGTCGATATACTGACGTGCTCGTCCCCAATTGTTGCTGCCTGGCTGATAAGTGGGATTGTCACGGTGTTCGCGACGTGCCTCGATGACCAGCACTCCATCTTTTTGGAATGCATTATCGGCCTGGTACCATTGATCTTCATGGTTGCGTACAAACCCGGTTTCGAAATTCCAGGTAGCCTCATCGGGACGACCTTCGCCATTGAATTCATCACTCCACACCAGCTGCCAAGAGTCTTGTGCTGCAGCGAAAAGCGTGAAGAGTAGGAGGATTAGGGATAGGATATGTTTCATGGGCGTTATAGCTTAGTAGCTTATTAGCTTAGTAGCTTAATAGCTTAATTGATTAATTGCTTAGTAGATTAATTGATTAATTGCTTAGTAGATTAATTGATTAATTGCTTAGTAGATTAAGAGTTGGAGGGGGTTGAATCTTTAAACAGATACTGACCTTTGTTCTTGGTGAATATGCCCCACTCGATGGCTCGCTGTGGACACTGGTGGTAGCAACGCATACACTGAACACATGTGGAACCCCATTCTGGATGATTGGCAGCATTGAGTTGGATGTTCTGATAAGGACATGCCTGAACACACTTTCCACAGCCCACACAAGCATCGGTGGTCTTAAAATACTTAGCGTTCACCAGGAATCGATTGAAAAACGGACGGATGATGTGACTCTTTGCCCATGCGAATCCTCCAGGTATCGTATCGAACCCACCCCGTCCATCGATGATATCGTCGACAATCTGATTTAAGCGACTGACGGCATTGATGAGCTTTTGTCGTTCTTTCTCTTTTGGGTCGACATCAAATCCTGGCAGGCAGACATACGACTCGGGCATCTGAACGGCATACCCCAACGTACAGGTCCACCCTTTCTTTGCCACATCATCACAGAATATCTCGGCAGTCATGCCCGTATCGTCGCCACAGGTGGTAACGAAATAGAGGTATTCCACATGCTCTATCCGAACTTGCTCGATGAACCGTTCAACAAAAGGAGGAACGCCCCACCCATAGCACGGGAAGACAAAACCCAGACGTTCGCCTTCCTTCAATTTATAATGCATTTCGCCCCCTATCTCATCGGGGATAAAACGAAGTGTGTCATTCAGTTCTTGTTGCAAAAACTGAGCTACCCACCGTGTATTGCCTGTACCTGAAAAATAGAATATCATCTCACATTTACCATTTAATCATTTAACCATTCGCTTCGCGCAAAATGCTACGCCTCAATAATATACAAGCAAGCTTGACATTATATTCGGCTCAATCGCATTTTTTACCATTTGATTACAACCATTGACGTTTACGGAAGTACCACCAACCTATTACAGTAATAATGACAGAGATGACGATTGCCACGAGGAATCCCCAATTGCTTTGCTCCATACCGTTGACGAGGTTCATACCGAACAGACTGGCCACCAATGTAGGTAACATGATAATCATGTTGAGACTGGTGAGCAGACGCATCACACGGTTCATATTGTTATTGATGAGGTTGGCATAAGTATCCATCGTGGAATCAAGGATGTTGGCATAGATAGCAGTCATCTCGCGTGCCTGCTGCATCTCGATATTGACATCTTCAATCAATTCAGCATCCAAATCGTCGACAGGCAGACGGAACTTCAACTTACTCAACAGGGTTTCGTTGCCACGAATCGAAGTAGCGAAGTATGTCAGACTGTCTTGCAAGCGCGATAGGCTGGTCAGATCCTTATTATCTATATTGTGGTCGAGATTCCGTTTCGCCTTCTCAATCAGTCCGTTGACCTGCTTCAGATACTTCAGATACCACACACTGGCACTAAGGAAGAGCCGGAACACGAGGTCGGTTGCATCGATGAAACCTTCTCCACGACGTTGCTGATGATTGATGAAGTCGACCATCATCTTTGTCTCTTGATTACAGACTGTGATTATCTTGTCGTCCTTGATAAGTACACCAAGCGGGATGGTGGTGTAAGGACTGCGGCTTGTGATGTTTTTAAGATGTGGGATACGGAGGATGATCATCAACCAACGCTCATCGTAATCATAACGAGAACGCTCATCGGTATCGGAAATGTCCTCCAAGAAATAATCGGGTATCTTCAGTTCATCAACAAGATACCTCACATCATCTTCCACAGGGCAGGTTACCTGTATCCAGCACCCTGACTCCCATTGGTCCAGATGCTTTATGCCCTTATTAAAATTCCAATAAGTACGCATAAGTTTAAACTCTTTAAAAGTTTGATAATTCGTTTGTTTCAATCAATAGAGCCTAAACTTACTATGCTTCGGTCAGACCCTATCCTGCTTTACTTAAATTATCCGCCGGATAACTGTCGTCCATATAGATTCTTGTTTTTTTACGTTTGCGAGTGCAAAGGTAAGGAAAATTCAAGAATTAAAGAATTAAAAAAATGAAAAAATGCAAAAAATGGCAGAGAAACCAACGAAAAACACTATATTTGCAGTTCGTTAGCGAAAGGGCATAGGATTCATGGGCAAAACAATTGCAATAGTAAACCAAAAAGGAGGGGCAGGAAAGACCACTACTGCCACGTTCTTGGCGGAAGCGCTGGCAGGCAACAAAAAGAAGGTACTTTTGGTTGATCTCGACCCCTTGTCGTGTCTTGTGAAACGCTATAGCATAGAACCGGGAGCCTCTCATTCGTTAGCTGATTGCATGGAAGGACGCAGTTCGTTGGAGCAGTGCATCTGTCAAGCCAATAGTGAGGGGATGGAGATTGCGTTAGGGCATCACAACCTGATTGGGTTTGAGATAACTGCGATGCATCAAGAGGACAGAGAGTCCATCCTAGCCAAACAGTTGAATGAGTTGAAAGTGAAGTATGACTTTGTACTGATTGACACTCCTTCGTCGTTAGGATTGCTCACCATGAATGCGCTCGTAGCTGCTGATGAGGTAGTAATACCGATCAAGTGTGACTACACCATCTTTGATGGGATGGCCGAACTACTTCGGACAATCGACGACGTGAGTAACAGTCTTAATCCCAAACTGAGGATAACAGGATTTCTTGTCACTCATGTCAATTCCCAACTGAGGTCGACTGCCATCAATCTGAAAGAAATACAGACGTGCTATGGTGACAGTGTGCTCCACACTATGATTCCCGACAGCGAAGACTTGAGGGATAGTTTCCAGCAATTAGCCGCAGAATTACTAAACTGATGTTGAAAGTAATGATTCAAACAAAGAATAAGATGTCCACTCACCCAATAGGAGCCATACGTATCATAGGGTTCCTGGTGTTGATGTGCCTATCGTTGACCACCATTGCTCAAGACACCCTGAAAGTACGAACCCCTCAAGCACAACAAAGGCGCAACAGGACAACTATCACGATAACCGACACCCTACAAGGTGATAGTGGCATCAAAATCACATCGTTCGAGATTCCATCCGAGAAAGCTATTCGTCAGATGGTCGAAAAACAATTCTTCGTACCAGACCCGAAGAAAGCTCTGTGGCTGGCAATTGCCATCCCTGGCGGGGGGCAAATCTACAACAGGAAATACTGGAAGTTACCGCTTATTTACGGAGGGTTTGTAGGTTGCGTGTATGCCCTGAATTGGAACAACACGATGTATCATGATTATTCAAGGGCTTATATCGACATCACAGACGATGATCCGAACACTAAGAGTTACGAGAATTTCATCCCCCAGAACTACAACATCAATCAGAATCTGACACGTGTTCAAGATTTATTCCGAAGAAAGAAAAACTACTATCGTCGCTATCGCGACCTTAGTATGTTTGCTATGATAGGCGTTTACGTGTTATCAATTATCGATGCTTATGTCGATGCAGAGTTGTCAAGTTTCGACATCAGTAAGAACCTGTCGATGAAAGTACGTCCTTCGGTGATTCGCGACAAACATTCCGTAGCTTGGTCGAACACCATTAAAAACCAATCTTATGGCGTTGAATGTAGTATCAACTTTTAATGAATGGCATTATGGCAGAAGAGAAAGCATTAAACATTGAAGAAGAGAAGATGGTGGAAGAAGCGTTCCAGCACCTTATTGATTCTTATCTGAGTACCAAGCACAGGAAGAAAGTTGACATCATCACTAAAGCATTCAACTTTGCCCGTCATGCCCATCAAGGAGGACGAAGGCTGTCGGGCGAACCCTACATCATGCACCCGTTGGCAGTCGCACAGATTGTATGTACGGAAATCGGTCTTGGTTCTACGTCGATTTGCTCAGCACTGCTTCACGATGTCGTAGAAGATACAGACTACACTATCGAGGATATTGAAAATATTTTCGGTCCGAAGATTGCTCAAATCGTTGACGGATTAACGAAGATCTCAGGCGGTATCTTTGGAGAAAGAGCATCGGCACAAGCAGAGAACTTCAAGAAGTTGCTTCTCACCATGAACGATGATATTCGTGTGATACTCATCAAGATGGCCGACCGTTTGCACAATATGCGTACACTAGGTGCCCAACCAGCAAACAAACGCTACAAGATTTCGGGTGAAACACTATATATCTATGCTCCTCTTGCCAACCGGTTAGGTCTGAATGCCATTAAATCAGAACTTGAAAACCTCAGTTTCAAGTATGAACATCCTGATGAATACAAGGCTATAGAAAAGAAACTGCAGGCAACAGAGAGTGAACGCAATACGGTATTCCAAGAATTTACCGCCCCTATTCGCAAGCAACTTGACCAGATGGGATTCAACTACGAAATCAAGGCACGTATCAAGTCGCCATATTCAATTTGGTCGAAGATGCAAGTGAAGCACATCCCGTTTGAGGAAGTTTACGACATACTGGCTGTACGAATCATCTTTGAGCCACGCAACAATATCGATGAGAGAAATGAATGTTTCAATATCTATGTGGCACTCACCCAACTCTATTCGAGCCATCCAGACCGTTTCAGAGACTGGGTAAACCATCCGAAAGCAAATGGCTACAAGGCCCTACACGTTACCCTGATGAGTAATCTGGGAGAATGGATTGAGGTGCAGATACGTAGTCAGAAGATGGATGATATCGCAGAGAAAGGATTTGCCGCACACTGGAAGTATAAGGAAGGAGAAGCCACGGACGAAGAGAGGGACAACGAACTCGATAAATGGCTTGTCACGATTAAAGAAATCCTTGATGATCCTCAGCCAGACGCAATGGACTTTCTCGATACGATCAAGCTCAATCTCTATGCGTCGGAAATATTGGTATTTACTCCAAAAGGTGAAATCAAAATACTTCCTGCAGGTGCCACAGCCCTTGATTTTGCATTCTCTATTCATACCGTTGTCGGCACACATTGCATGGGTGCAAAGGTCAACCACAAGCTGGTGCCAATGACCTACAGACTTCAGGGTGGAGACCAAGTAGAAATCCTCACATCGTTCAAGCCGACCGTCACAGATGAGTGGCTCAACATCGCCACCACAGCAAAAGCAAAAGCCAAAATACTGGCCGCCATTCGTAAGAGAGAACGTCTGCAGCAACGCGAAGGAGAGGAAATGCTGGACGAATTCCTTGCTAAGTGTGAAATCATCAAAGACACACCAAATATTGACAAGTTGTGCCATCTGCATTCGTTTGCCAAAGCGGAAGAACTATATCTCGCTATCGGACAAAAGAAAGTGGTACTTGGCAATATGGACGAATCGTATCTACGAGGGAAAAACAACAACAGCACATGGAAACGACTGCTTTCGTTCGGCCGAAAGAAACAAAAGGAGCAAGAGAACAAACCAGAGAAGCAAGAAGACGAGGTTGTATACGACAAAAAGAAACCTTTAGTTATTAATGACACGAACATCGACGCAAAGTTCTGTCTTGACACTTGTTGCAATCCTATCCCTGGCGATCTTGTTATGGCTTACCAAGCCAACGATGGGATGTTCCACGTTCACAAACTTCAGTGCCCTGCCGCATTGCGTTTGAAAGCAAACTCAGGCAATCGGCTGTTTTCCGTAAAATGGGACGTGAAGGGAGAGAAGCAATTTGCTGTCACCATCAAACTTGACGGTTTTGACCGTATAGGCATCCTAAACCAAATCACTCAAGTCATTTCGCAACTATTTAATGCTAATATTCGCAAACTAACTGTGGAAACTATCGATGGTGTCTTCGATTGTACTATCGTGCTTTTTGTTCACAATACAAAAGAGGTACAGACTATTATCAAAGACCTAAAGAAAATCCCGAACATCAAGAATGTGGTACGAATCTAATACAAACCACTACAAGCCATAAAACAGCAACGCCAAATAGTTTGAAAGCTATTTGGCGTTGCTGTATCCATCTGCTTTTAGCAAGGCTATGACCTTCTCCTTCAAAGCACCTTGAATGATGATTTCATCATCTTTAACACTTCCTCCTACTCCACATTTTGTTTTCAGGTATTTTCCAAGTAACTTAATGTCATCTGAACATCCCACAAATCCTTTCACTATCGTAACAACCTTTCCACCCCTGCCGTTCTTTTCGATGCTTACACGGAGACGCTGCTCTTGTTTAGGTAGTGTATCGGGCTGCTCTAAGTCATCGGTCGTGTACTGAAAATCTGCATTTGTAGAAAAAACTACTCCCAGACGATCTTTCCAATCATTGTTTGCCATATTACTGATGATAAAAAAAATAAAAGAGATTGAAAACAATCTCTTCACTTGGGCGTTGACGGATTGCTTCATTTCATTCGGCTATCCTACTGCCACTTGAGTGGGCGTTGACGGATTGCTTCATTTCGTTCGGCTATCCTACTGCCACTTGAGTGGGCGTTGACGGATTGCTTCATTTCATTCGGCTATCCTACTGCCACTTGAGTGGGCGTTGACGGATTCGAACCGCCGACCCTCTGCTTGTAAGGCAGATGCTCTGAACCAGCTGAGCTAAACGCCCTTTCGCCCTTTTAAAACTGTCGGGGCAGCGTGACTCGAACACGCGACCGCCTGGTCCCAAACCAGGAACGCTACCAACTGCGCTATACCCCGTGCTTTGGCTTCGCCCAAAAAGCTACACCTCAATAATACTTAAACAAGCTTAGTATTATACTCGGCTTAATCGCATTTTTTCGTCTTTCTCAAAAGCGAGTGCAAAGGTACAACTTTTTTTTGAACCCACCAAATGTTTATTGAACTTTTTTCCTTTTTTTTCAAAAAAAAGTAGGGCACTGCATCCAGTGCCCTACTTATCATCAATATTAGATGACTGAATTACTTCAATTCGATTACAGCGCGACGGTTGAGAGTGTAAGGAGAAACCTCATTTACACCACCTACTGCCTTCACTGTGATATTATCGCGGCTTACACCGAGACGAACGAGTTCGTCAGCAACAGCCTGTGCACGACCTTCAGACAACTTCTGGTTCCATGCAGAAGAACCTGTCTTGCTATCAGCAGAACCTGTTACAACAACCTTTGCACCAGCTTCCTTAGCTGCAGAAGCAACTGCCTCGAGGTTAACAAGGTCTTTCTTTGAATTGATAGCAGTTGAGTTGAGGTCGAAGAATACTGAAGTAGCTGCAGAAGAAATAACTTTCTCTACGCGAACAGCAGTATTTGTGTCCTTAGGCTGCTTAGCCAATTCTGCACGGAGACGAGCGTTTTCAGCACGTTCCTTGTCAAGTTCTGCACGAAGCTTAGCAAGAGCTTCCTCTGAAGCTGCTGCAAGTGCATTGTATGCATCGAGCGTAACAGCCTTGTCCCAAGTACCCTTACCAAGGTTGAAGCTTACACCTGCCTCGAGAGAAGCATAAGCATGATGATGCTCATTAAAGTCACCATTATAACCTGGCATTCTGCCATTGATTGAGAAGCTGTTTGATGGAAGAAGATTGTAAGAGAGGTCAGCATAAACGCTAATCAGTCTATTAATCTTGAATGTGTTCTGGATACCACCACCAAGAAGGAATGCATATTCCTTAGCAGCGAAATTACGAGCTACACCACCACGTGGATAAATGATAAGGTTCCAAATACGGTTCTCATCATAACCCTTGAAGAGGTTAGTGAGATTGAACTGAACATCAAGAGCAGCAGCACCGTAACCACCTTTATGGAAATCTGGAGCCCAGATTACATGATCTGTATTACGGAAAGCATGAGCAAAAAGACCATTCTCCCACTGTACTTTGGTGCGAACACCAATACCTGGAGTGAACCATTTACCAATTGCCAAATCAATACCATAAGTACGACCATTGTGCCAATCCTCAGTAAAGAACTTTGACTTATAAGGATTCATAACACTCATATCTACGCCAAACTGTACATACCAATTTGACCAGAAAGAGTTGGTTGCAACAGTGTACTTAGAAGGAGTTTCAATCTGAGTTGACTGAGCGTTAGCTGCAGTACCTAAACCGACAAATGCCAGTGCAATTAAAAGTTTCTTCATAATTATACTATGTGTTAAAAATTAATATTACTTATCTTTTCTATCATTTCACTCCTCTCACAATGTCTTTATTCAAGACGTTCTCCACCATCAAAAACACTGCAAATTTACAATTTTTATTTTACAGACAAACATTTTCATCAAAAAAAATATAGTTTTTGACAGAAAAACTCACATTCCAAGGCTTTTTTTATGCTATTTTTGCACATTTAAGTTTGTGATACGCATTTTCTATCGTGCACTCAAGAAGAAAAAAAACAGAGATTCGAATTTCCTATCTGAAGCACTTATCAATGTCGCTATTAGCAATAATCGTATAAACAACTTGACCATTCGGTGTATATTTTGGTGTCGTCAAAGAGAACAGTTGTTCAAGCAACACACGCATCTCATCGTCCGACAGCACTTGTCCGTAAACAATCGCTGTAGCGCGAGCCATCGTAAGTGCGATTGCATGATGAACCTTCTCTTGAATGCTACAACCTGTTTCTTTCACACTATTGACCAAATCATGCAACAGATTGACTGGATTCACACCATCAAGTCCTGATGGTATTCCGTTTATGGAATACGAGCCACCACCGAGGTTGGTCAACTCAAAACCGATATATTCCAAGTCTGACATAACATCTTCAACCACCAATAATTCTTGTCGATCGAACTGCACCACTTCTGGGAAAAGCATTCCCTGTGACACTTGCGACTGCTGAAACAGATTATCCCGATACTGCTCATAAAGAACTGAAATATGAGCACGATGCTGATCAATCGCCATAATCCCTTCACTGACAGGCATCACGATATATCTTCCCTTATATTGGAATCGTGGTGAATCAAGATCAGGCATTGCAGAGACAGTTTCGGACTTCCACAATGTAGATTGCTCCGGTGTTGAAAGCACACGTTCTGGCTGGGTGTACAGACTCTCCCACCCTTTGACAGAATGAGCCGAGTTACTACTGAAGCTATCTGTTGTCTTGAACGGATTATAGTTGGTCTTCACTTGTTTCGGCTCTGGAACACTATAACGCGGCCTATTGGTATCAATAATTGGAATATCGGGTTTATTTTCCACATCGAACTCTATCGTAGGAACACCTACATATTTACCTAATGCCTCTTTTACTGCAGCTGAGAGCACTTGCCAAATAGGTTGTTCGTTATCAAACTTGATTTCAGTCTTCGTCGGATGCACATTCACATCTATGGCAGCTGGATCGACTGCCAGATAGAGGAAATAGGACACATGCTCACCTGCAGGAATCAGGTTCTCGTAAGCATGCATCACGGCACTATGGAAATACGGGTGACGCATGTAGCGACCGTTGACAAAAAAGAACTGATGCTGTCCCCGCTTCTTTGCTGACTCTGGATTGCCCACATAACCAGAAATCGTCACCAACGATGTTTCTACCTGCACAGGGAGCAATTCTGCGTTCAGTTTTTTTCCAAACACATCTAATACTCGCTGACGCACCGAGGTATCATGAAGCTTATAAATATCCACCCCATTGTTGAATAAAGAGAAATTGCATTCAGGATGTGTCAACACGATACGCTCGAATTCTGCCACCACATTGGAAAGCTCTGTTTGATTGGACTTCAAGAACTTACGCCGTGCCGGAACATTAAAGAACAGATTGTTGACCGAAAAGTTACTACCGACAGGACAAGCCGTCGGTTCTTGGCATTCTACTTTAGACCCCGAAATACGCAACAAGGTACCCACTTCGTCTTCTGGGCGACGCGTCTTCAACTCTACCTGAGCTACAGCTGCTATTGACGCTAATGCTTCTCCGCGGAAACCCATCGTCGTTAAACCGAACAGATCAGACGCACTTCGTATTTTCGATGTAGCATGACGTTCGAAGGCCATTCGTGCATCAGTTTCCGACATTCCCTTTCCATCATCAATCACCTGAACACATGTTCTGCCGCCATCGGTCACCAGTACCTGAATGTTTTTAGCACCAGCATCCAATGCATTCTCAACCAACTCCTTGACTATCGAAGCCGGACGCTGAACCACCTCACCTGCTGCTATCTGGTTTGCCACAGAATCGGGTAGTAGATGTATAATATCCTCCATATATGAAACTAAAACAACTGTCCTGTATACAAGTATTTAGCCAACAACACCAAAACGATGATGATAATGATGAGTATACCCGAAGAGAGGGGTTTATGACTGCTCTCCTTACGGCGTTTGAGGTGTTTAGTAGCTCCTACAAACTTACCGCGGATGTCTTCCGGGTCAAATTCCTTCTCTGGCAACATACCCAGTTCGCGTTTGGCATTCTCCTCTATCTTCTGCAACTTTTCCTTACGAGGGTCGTAGTAGATATAGTTATGCTGGAATCCTCTTGGCTTATTTACTCTGAACAGTCCCATATTCGTTATTGATTGATATTCTTAATTTTGTCGAGCCTCTGAATTGGTGCCGAACGTGCTTCTGTCGTTTTGAGAATGTTTTTTGCATCCTTTCCGCGCCATTCAAAGATGTCGTCCTTATTGAGTGGACGTATGTAATCGAACCATGCAAAAGATGATAGATAACGTCGATTGTTTGGCAAATCGAATGGCGGATAGAACATACCCTTCGAAGCCGGCATCCATATCTTGTCGATTTTCTTTTCTTTCATATACAGATGCAGTTCAGTGGTCTCGGAGTAATTCACCATCACGATAGTACTATCGTCCTCAATGAAATAAATCACGTATACGTTTCCATGCGCCTCGTTATGCTCTATCTGCCCCTCTTTGAAGTAACACATCATCTCTTTCGACGACACTTGATTGTACGACATAGAATCGACTTGCTCGATGGTCATTGCCTGATTGATGATATGCACCCAGTCGATTGTACTGTCATTATTGTACACACGTATTTCCTCACCAAACACTTGCTGCCGGTCGTTCCAAAGGATGGGCTGCCCATACATATAGGTACATGAGTCAAGTTCGAGGGCTACCAATGAGTCACAAACACCTTGCACATCGTTACGATACATGCGGACATGTTTGTAGGCATAGAGGTTGCGATATACGGAGTCGGTATCAAGGTTGTAAGTATACATACGAAGGGTATCACCATGTACATACATTGTATCAGGTCCTGAATACTCCATCGCCACCGCGCGGTCTGTTGCTAAAGCATTTCCCGTATTCTCATCATACCAACAATAACCTCCCTGTAGAGCACAGAGATTCTCATCGTCTGTCAGGATTACGTTCCCGAAAGCTTCGCTGATACCCGTTTCCTTATCGTAGTGCAGACTGTCACCCACGATTTTCCGCATGTCCTTGATTAGGTAGGAACGGTTGAGGAGGTTGGCTTTAGACTGCTTGGTATCGTAGTCGCCTGCCTCACCATATACAAATGTCCCATCGGATGTAGTGATATTAGTAGGTGAGACAATCTTGGCTCGTTCTGTATCTGTATAATAATATAAGGTGTCGGACACAAGGTCAAACTTCGGATTATTCAGCGTCACGTTATCAGTGAAGAAAGCTTCGTGTGTCGAGGGCGAATACTGCCCCCAAAACGAATTCAATGTGTTATCGCCATCATACAATGTACCTCCGTCAATATACATTCCTAATCCATACACACGGTCATAGTCGAGCTTGTTGGTTGTCAACTTCGTCTTACGATGCGTCAGCACAACATTGCCTCGTGCATGAGCCTGCAACGCGAAACCATCATAGAATAGCGAGTCACCAGTGAGTGAAAGGGTATCACCCTGTACCATCTTGACGTGTCCGTATGCATCAAACGAATTGTCTTCACGATAGAACCTCGCACTATCACAATCGAGGAACACCCCGTCATGGCTGAGTTTTACCTTTCCCACCAATATCTCCGCCCTAGGGTCATGAGGCGTTTTATAAAGTACATCCGAATGGATAAGATAGATGCGTGAATCGGTCTGCCGCCTCTTGTTGGTTTGTGCGACAGCTGACAAAGCAACAAAACAGAACAGGATACTCATCATGAGCATCCTACTCCTAGAAATATGATGTATGTGTCTCGTTTGTTGCTGTAGCATTCGCAAAACCTTTCTATCTCGCTTTACTCTTTAATCCACCCTGGGTATTCGAATTCACACTGACGCCAATCACCATTAATGCGGATGTAAGTCGTCTTCTGCTTCTCACGAATCCAGGCACTGAGCTTATCTTGGTTGAGTTTTTCCAACATCGTATCCTGCAGTATCTGGTAGTCCTCCTTCATCGTAGCACGATGGCCGTTGATACGATTCTTCAGTTTCACTACTGCCACGACTTCCTTTCCCTGTCTGTTTATCATCGTGAAAGGCTTGGATATCTCACCTATCTGCATACCCGTCACAGCTCTTGCGACCTCAGGAGGAAGATTCACCATCTGGAACCTCGACGTGGTCTGAAGTGTCTGCCGGTCCATATAGACCATGTTACCATAGTTATTGCGCGTATCTTTGTCGCTGGAGAGATATGGCAGACACTCCTCGAATGTGTATTTGCCTCGACGGATGTCATCACACACAGAGTCAAGGAAGTGTACGCAATCCATCACTTCGTCATCTGTTGCACGCGGTTTGCGCAGGATATGCCGCACATTGACTTGGTCGCCACGTTTCTCGATAAGCTGGATGATATGGAATCCATATTCAGTCTCCACAATCTTGCTGACGATGTTCGGGTCGGTAAGCGAGAACGCCACATTGGCAAACTCAGGAACCAACTCACCGCGACTCATAAAGCCCAGCTCGCCGCCTTTCGCAGAAGAGCCGTCTTCTGAGTACATCACTGCAAGAGTAGAGAACTTATCCTTTCCTGTATTGACGCGTTCGGTGTATTCTCTCAGGTCGTCCTTTATGCGGTCAATCTCCGCTTGTGATATCTGCGGCGCACGGGTGAAGAGTTGCACCTCCACAGTCGTAGGAACGAACGGGAGGCTGTCTTCGGGCATGTCTTTGAAATAGTTACGTACCTGAGCTGGTGTTACTTTCGTATTCTTGATGATATTCATCTGAACCTGGCGCATCAGTTCACTGTTTTTCTCAAGTTCGAACTGCTGGTTACGGAACTGATTGAGCGACTTGCCTACGTATTCCTCCAGTTTCTCGCGCGAGCCGAATCCCTGGATATATCGCTCTATCTTGCGGTCCACCTCCGTAAATACATCGGCATCGGACACCGTGATGGAGTCGATGGCTGCCTGATGGAGAAACAGTTTCTGTACCGCCAACTGTTCAGGGATGATACAATAAGGATCACCGGGGAACCGTTCGCCTTGCATCTGTGCCTCCACACGGGCTTCTTCCACCTCTGACTTGAGGATGGCCTCATCGCCCACTACCCAAATCACCTCGTCGATTACGTTGTTGGCCGACTGGGCAAAGGTGCTTTGGCACGCTGAGAGCGCAAAAAGTACAGCAATAATTAACTTATAATTCATAAGGGCTTTCTTCAATGATTATTCACCGTCTTCAACACCGCTTCGTTCACTGTGAAGGAATATTTCTTTCTGAGTTCTGCAACCCATTCCTTCTCGACAGCAGACTGATAGTCCACGGTGAGTTGACCAATTACATCCTTATACGATTCTGGTTTCTTAAGTACACGACCATAAGTACCTACGTAAGGATAGTCTCTAAATGGCTTCAGTTCGGTAGGCTGACCGAATTCCAGCTTATCCACATTAGGGCTGTCGCCTTTCTTATATATGCCGTGCTCGATACGAACGTTCTTCACTGAGTCGGTATTGTAGGCTTCGACCATCATCTTTCCCCATTGCGTATCGTCCTTGGTCTTCTTCAGCAGTTTGGCAGCGTTGTCCACAATCGACTTTTCCTTCGCACTGATAACGATGCCCTTGAACCGAGGTTCGTCCCACTGGTAGTTCTTTTTGTTCTTGTTGTAGTACTTCAGCATACCTTCCTCGTCCTTGGCGGCGACGTCCCATATCTGGTTTTTGCAGATTTCGTACATCATCGTACCGTCGTAATACTCCTGCGAGAGGAATCTGGTCTCCTCGTCCTTGGCCTTGAGGTCGTCGAACAATTCGCTGATTACTACGTCGCGCTCAACGTTGCGCGCCTTGGCGATGGAGTCAATATGGTAGTTTGCCGATGCTTCGTTCACGCCTCGAGATTCGAGAAACTTTAAGATGCTTTCGTGATGGAACTCGTAGGATTCGAACGGATGACGGTCTTCCAGTTTTACGATATGCCAACCGACGGTCGATTTGAACGGGGCGCTCGTTTCGCCCTTCTTCAGTGCGTAGGCTGCCTTCTCGAAGTCAGGAATCATCATGCCCTTACCGAACTGTCCGAGTGAACCGCCTCTTGCTGCTGAACCTGGGTCTTCAGAACACTTGCGAGCCAGTTCTGCGAAGTCTGCCCCACCCTGCAAGGCTGTGTAGATAGAGTCGATACGGGTCTTAGCCTTCGCCTGTTCGTCGGTAGTTGCATTGGGTCCCATCCTTACAAGTATATGGCTGGCAGTGAGCAAGTCGGCGCCTTCGAATCGTGCGGCAGTATTGTCGTAAGTGTTACGAGCCTCACGTTCGATGAAGTCCTTATCGATGATGGTCGGCAGCACCATTTGCTCCTTGTAGCTGCGCAGGTCTTTCTGTATGGCTGTCACGGTGTCGTAGCGTGCGTCCTCTGCTGCTGCAACTTTCAGTTTGAAGTCGATGAACAGCGGCACATACTCGTCCACACTCTTCTTGTCGATTACTCCGTCTGAGTTGTTCTTATTGTAACTGTATTCAAACTCCGAGCGTGTAATGTCCTTCCCGTTGACGGTCATGATGACAGGGTCGGTCTGCGCATGGAGCGAAAGGCACAATGCAGTGATGAATAAATGCAATAATGCAAGTCGTTTCATATTGTCTAATCCTTCAACTTATTCAATTATAATCGTTCAATAGTTCTCCCTCGGGATGGAGAGCGTGGGTTCTATCCTTGCTTGGCGCTGTAGTTCGGTGCTTCGCTTGTGATAATCACCTCGTGCGGATGGCTCTCAGACACTCCAGCGGCGGTGATGCGTGTGAACTTGGCGTTGTGGAGGGCCTGAATGTCCTTTGCGCCACAATAGCCCATGCCCGAACGGAGTCCGCCAACCATCTGGTAAATCACTTCCTGCACAGTACCTTTGTAAGGCACACGTCCTGCGATGCCCTCGGGCACCAGTTTCTTTGTGTCTTTCTCGCCTGCCTGGAAGTAACGGTCTTTCGAGCCGTTCTCCATGGCTTCGAGCGAACCCATGCCTCTGTATGACTTATACTTACGTCCGTTGAATAGGATGGTCTCGCCGGGAGCTTCTTCTGTTCCTGCCACGAGTGAGCCTATCATGACGCTGTGTCCGCCAGCTGCGAGTGCTTTGACTACGTCGCCCGAATAGCGCAGACCTCCGTCGGCGATGAGCGGAACGTCGGTTCCTTCGAGCGCCTTGGCTACGTCGTACACTGCACTAAGCTGCGGCACACCCACACCTGCTACGACGCGTGTCGTACAGATGGAGCCTGGGCCGATACCCACCTTGACTGCGTCGGCACCTGCATCGACCAACATCCGTGCTGCCTCGCCTGTAGCGATGTTACCGACTACGATATCCACATTGGGGAAGTGCTGCTTTGCCTCGCGCACCTTCTCGATGACGGATTTGCTATGGCCGTGAGCCGTGTCGATAACGATGGCATCAACGCCAGCGTTTACCAGTGCGGTGATGCGGTCTAATGTGTCGGCTGTTACGCCTACACCGGCAGCCACGCGCAGACGGCCCTTGTCGTCCTTGCATGCCATCGGTTTGTCTTTTGCCTTCGTAATGTCCTTATAGGTAATGAGTCCGATGAGGTGATTGTCGTCGTCCACTACGGGCAGTTTCTCAATCTTGTGCTTGAGCAGAATCTGCGATGCGCGGTCGAGATCGGTCTGCTGGTGATGCGTCACGATGAGGTTTTCGCTGGTCATCACCTCGTCTATCAATGTTTTGTCATTGCGGTGGAATCGGAGGTCTCGGTTGGTTACGATACCCACGAGCTTGCCTTCGTCGTCGACCACTGGTATGCCACCGATGTGATACTCTGCCATCATGGCGAGCGCATCGCCCACGTTCTTGCCTCGCTTAATGGTCACGGGGTCGTATATCATGCCGTTCTCAGCACGCTTCACGATGCTCACCTGTCGTGCCTGCTCTTCAATCGACATGTTCTTGTGTATCACGCCGATGCCGCCTTCGCGAGCTATGGCGATGGCCATCGGAGCTTCCGTCACTGTGTCCATCGCGGCTGTAACGAACGGGATGTTCAGTGTGATGTGACGTGTAAACTTGGTGGACAGTTCCACCGTTTTCGGAAGGACCTCTGAATAGCCTGGTATCAGCAGCACATCGTCGAAGGTGAGGCCTTCCATCACTACTCTATCTTCAATAAACGTTGACATAATATATTATTTTGTTCATTATTCTCTTCACTCTTCACGCTCCACTCTTCACTATTCGCTATATTGGGTGCAAAGTTAGTAATAATTTACCATTCGACAATTTACTATTGACTATTTTAAGGCTTAATTCACATTTTTTCAATCTCCAATCATCACTTTTTCACTCCCCAACCACCTATTTTTTCATTGACGTAGTCAAAGAAAGAGAAAAAGATTTCAATCGTTCTGCCATTCCTTTAGACAGGGGGCGGGTCGGCTTGAATACCTTGTAACAGACAGGATGGTAATGTGTACCTTCTTCACCAGACAAGGGATAAACGAGGTAGCAGTCATCGCTCTCATCAATGAAACGGCTGGGATGCTCTTCTTCTTCGTCCTCTTCCAAGTAATGGTATCGTTCAGCTGTAAGAGGCAACCCACCCACAATGGCCAGTTCGGCAAAGTCACCGTCAACCACTTCCACAATATCACCCACCTTGAAGCGGATGTCTTCTGTTTTTCGTCCACGATACCAGCCGAATTCATCCAATGCTACACAATCATTATAATCACCATCAGCAGTGAATGAATAACACTTCTGAGGAGGCTGGTTCCAGTAAAATGATGATTCTTTATTACAGACAGGAACCTCAAATATGTAGTAGCCCAAACAGTCGGTGTAGTATCCTTTCTCTCTCTCCCAAAGTTTATATTGCGTCTTCATTTGGTTAATATATGCGTACATCGCTTCCTTCGCATGTTCTTCTGTGTCGAAGCAACCCACACGCTGCAGGCTGATTCGCCTTCTTGGGTAGCGACGCCCTTCGATGCGAATCTGTAGTAATTCATAGATGGGAAACGACCTGACGATAGAAGCGAGTATCCGCTCCTTTTTCTTGCAATCCATATTCTCTACTTTAGTTATTGACCGACCTTGCACTGATTTTCTTGCCATCCTTACCCCACGTGAAAATCCAGTCTCCTTTGCGACTGGTGATAGTGCTGCCAGCAACACCGACAATCTCACCGACATCCGATACGTTCATCGATTTCAGCTTCTTGCCTTTTGCATCATAGATACGGTAAAAAGAGTAACACTTCGTTACAAAGAAATCGCAACCCCATCCTTTCAATTCTCCCACACTACTTCGTGAGATTCCACCGATCTTCTTGCCTTTCTCATCATAGAGATAATACCAGTTCTTCGATTCCTCGATATACGAGATCTGCTGGCACTGCACCCGAACAGCGAATGTCAGCAATAGAGTTAGGATAATAAATAATTTCTTCATTGTCTTTGGTTTTTATATCTTCATTTTTTCTTTTCTTCAATAGCCTGAATGATGCGCTGGCGAACCCACCATACGGCATAGGATTCGAAACTGCAGTCGGCCGTGGGGTCGTACCTCTCCTCTGCTTTCTTCAAACCGTCTTTTCCAGCCTCTATCAGTTCTTCGAGCGTCAGACCCTGATTCTGATACTCATCAGCCACTTTCTCTACAAGGGGCAGATACTTTTCTAAGTTTTCTTTCTTCATTTATCTTCGTTTTTATTAGTTTTTAATGATAATATAGACACATTCGCGAAAAAATTCAAAATTTAGCCCAACTTTTTTGAATAATTCCATCATTTTCCGCAATAAAACAGCATCCCAAGACCTAAAACAGCGCAATTATACAAAAAAGCGTTATGCAAATTTGTATAATTAAAGAATTCTTATTATCTTTGTACCCGAATTGATAAAAAAGGAGTAAGATGATAAAGAATCCATTTCTGACCTATGGCTATAACGGGCCTGATTTCTTCTGCGACAGAATAGAAGAGACAAAACGCTTGACATCACTGCTAGTGAATGGTAATCATGTTGCCTTGATGTCGCCAAGAAGAATGGGAAAAACTGGCCTTTTGCGACATTGCTTTGCCCAGCAAGAACTACAGGATGACTATTATCTGTTTATCGTAGATATTTATGCTACTAAATCATTGTCTGAACTGATTTACGAATTAGGACGCGCCATCCTCTCTGTGCTGAAATCGAAAGAGCGGAAAGTTTGGGAACGCTTCATACGGATAGCCGGTTCTCTGCGGACGGGAATAACGCTTGATGCCTTAGGTCAGCCGAGCTGGAATCTGGAGATAGGAGATATTCAAACACCCAAGGTGTCGCTGGATGAGATATTCCAGTATCTGAGTACAGCTGACAAACCTTGCATTGTGGCTATTGACGAGTTTCAGACTATCATGGACTATCCAGAGCAAAATGTTGAGGCATTGCTGCGTACCTATATTCAAAACTGCAACAATGCTTGGTTCGTTTTTTCCGGTTCCAAGCGTCACATGATGGGCGAGATGTTCTCTTCGCCAGCCAGACCCTTTTACCAAAGTGCATCAACGATGTCATTAAAGCCGATTCCCCTTGAATCTTATTCTTCATTTATCACATATCATTTTGAGAAAGGTGGACGACAAGTAGAACCAGAGGCCATTCGGTATATCTATGATAAATTCGAGGGCACAACGTGGTACATACAAAAAATATGCAATGAACTCTATGCTATGGCCAGCCCAGATAGTCCATGTGGTATCAAAGAGGTAGACATAGCCATCAACTATGCCGTCGAAGAGAAGGATGACACCTATCAAGATCTGCTGACAAGATTGTCCGCCAAGCAAAAGGCGTTGCTCATCGCTTTGGCTCGTTCTGGAAAGAACGCTCAGCCTACAAGTGGAGATTTTGTCAAAAAATATCACCTTTCCTCTGCAAGTGCTGTGCAAAGAAGCTTGTCATCTCTTCAAGAAAAGGACATTATAACAAACGACAACGGGAAATACTACATCTATGATTATTTCCTCTATTACTGGTTGACCAGAAAATAAGCATAACAGGATGATGATGACGGGCTACACAAAATGGATGGCTATTGGTATTGCCACGATTCTCCACTTTCTGGTGGACGGATTGTGTGTGTGTTGCCTGTATCTGATGGCGGGAAATGGCCTTGATACGTCGGGCATCGTGGCTCTGTTTCTCACCTATAACATTCTGGCATTCATGACTCAGCCGCTGACGTTCATTGTCCATTCGATTGTTTTTCATGATGTTCGATATTATTAAAAAGTGGGCACGCCGTCATGCATACCCACAGATTGTATTCGCTAAAAGATTGCAGGTGTCAGAACCTGCATCTGAGGTCCACTAAGAAAAAGTTGCCATGGTAGCCGGCACCAACTTGCATGAAGCACCGGACATGAGATAAACCCGATGCCTTCAATCAATGCTCCGCTTCCACTCCTGGAGGAAAGGTGACGGGTGCCAGTTTTTCGCAGCGAAAGAACGGATCCCTGCCAACGCTTTTCAACTTTGAACCTTTAGCAATGCCGACTGTTGTCAAGTCAGCGCAGGACATGAATGCCATGCCTGCAATGCTGGTCACACTGGCTGGGATGTTGACGGTGGTCAAGCCCGGACATCTGACGAAGGCTTCCTGGATGGTCGTCACACCCGACGGGATGGTGTAGGTCGCTGCTTTCCTATTTTCCGGATACAGAAGGAGTGTGGTCATGCCCTTGTCGAACAGCACTCCGTCCACACTTTTGTAATTCTTGTTGCCCGCATCCACGGTGAACGACTCCATACCCGTGCATACAGAGAAGGCGTAGCGAGGAATCGTCGTCACACTGGCAGGGATGCTGACGGCTTTCAAGCCCGTGCAGCCGTGGAATGCCAAGCTGTCGAGCCTCGTAACGCCAGCGGGGATGGCATAGTCGGTCTGTTTCTTGGCAACAGGATACAAGATGAGCGTGGTCATGTCGTTACTGAACAGAACGCCGTCCACACTCTTGTAAAGCCCGCTTCCTGCAGCCACGGTGACGGATTCCAGGTTGGAGCATTCGTTGAACGCCATTGGGTGGAGACTGGTCACACTCTTCGGAAGGTTGACAGATACCAAACTGTAGCATTTAGCGAACGCTTGTTCGCCAATAGTCGTCACACCGTCGGCAAACGTGACAGACTTCAGGTCATAGCATGCCACGAAGGCTGCAACACCGATTGTCCGCACACTGGCAGGGATGGTAACCGATTTCAGTGCTCTACATCCCAAGAATGCATAATCACCGATGGATGTCACGCCATTGCCGATTTTGATGCTTGTCAGCCCATCGCAGTAATTGAACGCGTACGCACCGATGCTCGTCACACCGTTAGGAATCACTACTGAAGTAATCCCTCGGCAACCTTTGAACGCATACGTGCCAAGGCTCGTCACCGAATAGCCGTTCGTCGTAGCGGGGATGGACAAATCGCCCGTAGGTGGCTGACCGTCGAAACGGGTCAGCTCCACCGTCTTCGGGCTTTCGCTCGTCACCTTGTACTTCAGGCCGTCGGCAGCAAACTCATCGCCCACAGCACCCCAAGCCAAGGCAGGGAGCAGGGCAAGCAATAAAAGCAATAGTTTTTTCATAAGCTTCTGCAATTTTTTAATAGTTTATATTTCATCTTCCCCCCGTGAGGGGAGATAAGAGAGAGGCTTAGCCTTAGTTCGCCAGGTCGGAGATGAACTTGATGCGCACAAGGCGGATTTCCTCCTCCGAGATGTCATCGTCGAGGTTGCGGAAGGCGGCTTCGAGGTCGTCGGTATCGCTCTCACGGAAGTATTCGTAGATTTCCTCCACCTTGTCGTCGTCGATTTCCTCCTCAATGAAGTAGTCGATGTTGAGTTTCGTACCGCTATAGACGATGGATTCGAGTTCGTCGAGCAACTCATCGAAGTCGAGCCCCTTCGCCAAAGCAATATCGTCGAGCGCCACCTGACGGTCGATGCTCTGGATAATGCTTATCTTCTGCAGCGAATTCTTAGCCACCGTGCGTACGCGGATATCTACCGGACGCTCGATGTCGTTCTGCTCGCAGTGACGGCGGATGAGGTCGATGAACTCCTGCCCATACCTGCGAGCCTTGCCCGCACCTACTCCCTGAATGGTCTGCAACTCTTCGAGCGTGATAGGATAATAGGTTGTCATCGCGTCGATCGATGGGTCTTGGAAGATAATGTACGGAGGCACATTATATTTCTTAGAGAGTTTCTTGCGTAGGTCGATAAGCATCTTGTGGAGCGTCTCGTCGAGTACGGATGCATGTCCGTTCACGTCCTCGATTGCCTGCTCGTCATAGTCACGGTTCTCCACGATTTTGAAATCGACAGGCTTCTTGATAAACTTCTTGCCCGTCTTGGTGAGCTTCAGCAAACCATAGTTGTCCACATCCTTGCTGATGTAGTGTTCGATCAAGGCCTGATTAAGCACAGCACTCCAGTATTCGGGTTTCTTTCCGGCTCCGCAGCCAAAGAGCTCGAGCTTGTCGTGCTTGTGGGCAAGGATGAGTGCTTCGTCCGTACGGCCGCATAGGATGCTGATGATATAGTCGCGCTTGAAATTCTCCTTCACCGCCATGATGACACGCAAGGCAAGCACGAGGTCGGCCTTCGCATCGATAGGGGTCTGCGGATGCAAGCAATTATCGCAACTGCCGCAGTTGTCCTGCGGATAGTCTTCACCAAAGTAATGGAGCAGCAGTTTCCTACGGCACACAGACGACTCGCAGAAGTTGGCTGTCTCCTGCAACAACTGACGGCCGATGTCTTGTTCAGCTACCGGCTTACCTTCCATGAACTTCTCCAGCTTCTTGAGGTCCTTGTGCGAGTAGAAGGCGATACAGCGGCCCTCTCCCCCATCGCGTCCGGCGCGGCCCGTCTCCTGATAGTAGCCCTCGAGGCTCTTAGGAATGTCATAGTGGATGACAAAGCGCACGTCGGGCTTGTCGATACCCATTCCAAAGGCTATCGTAGCTACGATGACATCGATACGCTCCATCAGGAAATCGTCCTGAGTAGCGCTGCGCACATCCGACTCCATACCCGCATGGTAGGCAGACGCCTTGATGTCGTTGGTACGGAGCACCTCTGCCAACTCCTCCACCTTCTTGCGCGAAAGACAATAGATGATGCCACTCTTGCCGGGGTTGGTCTTGATATACTTGATGATGTCCTTATCGATATCTTTGGTCTTAGGACGCACCTCGTAGTATAGGTTCGGGCGGTTGAACGACGACTTGAATTCGGCTGCGTCGATAATACCGAGATTTTTCTTAATGTCTATACGCACCTTATCGGTTGCCGTCGCCGTGAGAGCTATGATAGGTGCTACACCTATCTTATTAATTATAGGACGGATGTTGCGATACTCGGGTCGGAAATCGTGTCCCCATTCCGAAATACAGTGGGCCTCATCGATAGCATAGAACGATATCTTGATGCCACGCAGAAAGTCGACATACTCCGTCTTTGTAAGCGATTCGGGAGCAACATACAGCAGTTTGGTGCGCCCGGCAACGATATCATCCTTCACCTGTGTGATACTCGCTTTATTGAGCGAAGAGTTGATGAAATGCGCCACATTGTCGTCATCGCTGATATGCTTGATAGCATCGACCTGGTTTTTCATCAGGGCAATGAGCGGCGAGATGACGATGGCCGTACCCTCCATGAGTAGGGCCGGCAACTGGTAACACAGGGACTTACCTCCTCCGGTGGGCATCAGCACAAACGTGTCCTTATGGTCGAGCAGATTGCGAATGATAGCCTCTTGATCACCTTTGAAGGTATCAAATCCGAAATAATACTTTAAGTTCTCAAGTAATGTCTGCTGATTCTTCATGAAAACTCTGTTAATTGAGGGTTACTATTTTATACGTGCAGAATGCTGCGCCTATATAACACCCAAGCAAGCTTGGTATGATGTCTGGCTTATCGCATTATTCTCCGCTATTCATAATCTTACCTCCAGCCTTCTCGAGCTGCTCACGAGCATAGTCGAGCGTAATGGTGAGGTTCTTTACAGGTACTGACGGCGACTCGTACATCTGCTCCATCATAATGGTCTCGACGATGGAACGCAGACCGCGGGCACCGAGACGGAACTCTATGGCCTTATCGACAATATAGTCAAGCACCTCAGGTGCAAACGTAAGCTTGATGCCGTCCAACTCGAACAAGCGTGTGTATTGCTTCACGATGGAGTTCTTTGGCTCGGTCAGGATATTGCGCAAGGCATCGCGATCAAGTGGTTCAAGATGCGTAAGCACTGGCAGACGACCGATAATCTCCGGGATTAGTCCGAAAGACTTGAGGTCCATCGGAGCAATATACTGCATGAGGTTGTTTTTGTCAATCTTGGCAGTTTGCTCGATAGCTCCATATCCCACTACATGGGTATTGAGCCGCTGCGCTATACGTTTCTCGATACCGTCGAAAGCCCCTCCACAGATGAAGAGGATGTTACGCGTATCGACCTCGATAAACGGCTGCTCAGGATGCTTGCGCCCTCCGTAAGGCGGCACATTGACCTTGGCTCCTTCGAGAAGTTTCAGCAGAGCCTGCTGCACACCTTCGCCGCTGACATCGCGCGTAATAGACGGGTTGTCGCTCTTGCGTGCTATCTTATCTATTTCGTCGATGAACACAATGCCTCGCTCGGCTTTCTTAGCATCGTAGTCGGACTCTTGCAACAAACGCGAAAGGATACTCTCAACATCTTCGCCCACATAACCAGCTTCAGTCAGAACGGTAGCATCGACAATGGTGAAAGGCACAACCAACATTTTCGCAATAGTACGAGCCAAAAGAGTCTTACCCGTACCGGTACTGCCCACCATAATAATGTTGGACTTCTCGATTTCCACATCGTTGTCCTGCCCTGCCGTCTCGTGCTGCAAGCGCTTGTAGTGGTTGTAAACAGCTACCGACATCGCAATCTTTGCAGCATCCTGACCAATCACATACTGGTCGAGATAGGCCTTGATATCCTTAGGCTTCGGGAGGTCGGTGCGGTCAAACTTTTCTTTTGACTTCTGGTTCTCCAGTACAACCTTATTCGCCTCTCTCGCGCAATCGCTGCAGATGCAACCCGTAAGGCCTGTGATCAACAGATTGACTTCCTTAGAGCTACGTCCGCAAAAAGAGCATTTATTCATTTTCACTTCACTTTTCACGCGTTACTCTCCTTTACAACTTTCTTTCCAATACCTGATCAATCATTCCATACTCCTTTGCTTCCTCGGCTGTCATCCAATAGTCGCGGTCGGAGTCAGCCCATACCTTATCGAAAGTTTGGTGGGAGTGATTGGCAATGATGGTATAGAGTTCTTTCTTCAGTTTCTGAATCTCACGTGCCGTAATCTCGATATCGCTGGCCTGACCCTGCGCGCCACCCATCGGCTGATGGATCATGATACGGCTATGAGGCAGCGCACTGCGTTTGCCTTCCTTACCGGCTACGAGCAGCACTGCAGCCATCGATGCCGCCATACCTGTGCAGATGGTCTGCACATCGCTGCTGATGAACTGCATGGTGTCATAGATGCCCAATCCTGCATACACACTTCCACCTGGCGAGTTGAGGTACACACTGATGTCCTTACCAGAGTCCACCGAGTCGAGATAGAGCATCTGCGCCTGCAGCACATTGGCTGTGTAGTCGTTGATTTCAGTGCCGAGGAAGATGATGCGATCCATCATCAAGCGAGAGAACACATCAAGCTGAGTGACGTTCAGTTGTCGCTCTTCCAATATATAAGGATTCAAATAACCTGCTTGCGCTTTCATTACATCGTCGAGAACCATGCTGCTGATTCCCTGTTTCTTTGTTGCAAACTTCACAAAATCGTCTGTCCAATTCATCTTCTTATTCTTTATTTGACTGTTAACTATTTCCTAATGTTATCAACTTAGCAATTCTTTGTTATCGCATTTCTTTGAGCAAAGGTATAAAAAAAAATTATAGTTCCAATACTTTTTCTCCATATTTTTACTTTATTTTCGTTTTTTTATGCTGTTTGTCGCATTATCAAATAAAAAAGGCATCTCATTATACAATGAAATGCCAGTTTTCATATCGTAAGTCCTTCCCTTCGGGGAGAATTTATGAAGGCTTATTCAAACAGTTTATTGAACTCTTCGGGCGTTACATCTTTTTCCGTCAAAGCAACCTTTTCTTTCAGAGCCGTTCCGAGTTTCACCTCGATGCAACGATCGATAAGGTTGTCAACCGTTTCGCGCTTCTTCAGCATCTCTTTCACTGAAGACTCGAGATACTCATCAGGAATGCTGAGCATACCATACTGAGCAAACTGCATACGAGTAACGTCTTTTGCCATCTCGCGTACATCCTGGTCATCTACCTTCACACCTGTCATTTCAACCAACTGTTCCTTAATGAGATGCCAAGTCAGTTCTTCAATACTCTTGTCGTAGCTCTCCTCCACTTTCTTCAAGTCACCATTGGCATTAGCAGCCATGATGCGCTTCAGCTTCTCATCAGGATACTCTAGTTTGCCCACCTTATTGGTAATATAATTGCGTATGTCGAGAAGGAAACGATAGTCCGCGTCTTTCTTGAACTGCCCTTCGATACTTTCACGCACCTTTGCCGCAAACTCCTCTGCAGTCTTCAGACCTGCTCCAGGATACACTTGTTCGAAGAGTTCTTCATCGAGTGGGCCTGGCATGAAGCGAGTGATTTCAGTAATCTGGAAGTTGAAGTCACCCTTGTGCTCAGCCACTTTTTCCTTATCCACCTTGAGCAATGAAGCCAACTCGGTCTCACTGCCTTCATAGGCTTCTGATGGGTTGAACTTAATGATATCATTCACTTTTGCATTTGCAAATAACGCCTTCTGCGCCTCGTTCTTGAAGTACTTAGGAAGCATCACAACGTCATTCTCATTAATACCATCTTCCTTATCAAGTTCGGTGATGACACCCTTGATCATATCATTGTCCTGATAGTCGTCAACCTTCTCATAACTACCGCCACGCTGACGATACATCTCCACCTGACGGTTCACCATCTCGTCGCTTACCTTGACGTTATAGAAATCTACCTTGTCCTTCTTAGTCAGCGAGAACTTGATTTCAGGAGCAATAGCAAGGTCGAACTTGAATGTGAACGTATTACCCTCCACCAGTTCGATGTCATTATTATCATCATTTGGCAGTGGTTCGCCCAACATGTTCACCTTATTTTCACGGATATAGTTGTATAGACCTTCCTGCAACAGTTTGTTCACTTCTTCACCAAGGATTGAAGGGCCATACTGCTTCTTTACCAAACCCTCTGGCACCATACCGCGACGGAAACCTGGCATATTTACTTTTTTACGGAAATCCTTGATTGCCTTTTTTACCTTTTCTTCGTAATCAGCAGGTGCGATTTCTGCTGTGATGACGGCATTTACCGCATCGATGTTTTCTAATGTAATATTCATCTATCTATTTACTATTTGACAATTTGCAATTTAGCCTCTCTCTTATCTCTCCCAAGGAGAGAAGATTTTGTTCTCCCCTTTCTAGGGGAGTGCTTTTTCATTTGGCCTGCAAAGTTACGAAATAATTTATAATTCACAATTCATAATTCATAATAATTAACAAAACAGCATAAAAAAAGAACGCGCTCGGCATCCTTTTTAGACTTTAGTTCAGGAGTTTGGAATGGAAATCTCGCCACGAATGCTGCGGTTCATCATGTCGCGAACCATCTTAGGGTCATCGTAGCACGACTGTAGGAACATGAGTTTTGTGACGGCACTCTCCACCGTCGAGTCGTAACCAGAGACCACACCCACCTCTTGCAGATGGTAGCCACAATCATAGCGGCTCATCTCCACGGCTCCTTGCATACATTGGCTGATGTTGACGATGACTTTTCCGCTCGCGGCACCTTCTTTGAGCGCATTGAGTAGCCAAGGACTCTGTGGTGCGTTGCCGCTGCCGAAGGTACGCATGACGATGGCTCGCAGGTTAGGTGTGTGGATGATGTGACGGATGAGGTCTTCACGGATACCAGGAAACAGCGAGAAGATGATGACGTTGTTGTCGAGGTGGAAATGGGGTGTCATCGGCTTGCTGTAGTCGGGCTTCAACATACGATGGCGATGATAGGTGATGTTTACACCCGTTTCTGCCAGATGGGGATAGTTGAACGATTCGAAAGCATTGAACTCTTCTGCGCTCTGCTTGGTAGTACGGTTTCCTCGGAGCAAATGACTATTGAAGTAGATACCCACCTCTGGCACCAAAGCATGGCCTTCTTCGTCTTTTGCTGCCGCCATCTCTATCGAGGTGATGAGGTTCTCCTTACCATCCGTGCGCAACTGTCCGATGGGCAACTGTGAGCCAGTGAAGATGACGGGCTTTGTCAGGTTCTCCAGCATGTATGAAAGAGCAGAGGCGGTAAAGGCCATCGTATCTGTTCCGTGAAGCACCACAAAGCCGTCGTACTGATCGTAACGGTCGGCTATCACATGGCTCAAGTCCGTCCATCGCTGGGGCGACATGTCGCTAGAATCAATAGGCGGCGCAAACTGATAGGTCTCTATCTGTGTGTCGAACTGATGCAACTCGGGCACCTTCTGCAACAGATGCTCAAAGTCGAAAGGCTCAAGGGCCCCCGTCAGCGGATTGCGGTTCATTCCGATGGTGCCGCCTGTATATATCAAAAGAACTTTTGAGTTGTATGACATAGTTTGATTGATTTAATCAGTACTTTATGACTTTTATTGTGAGGGCAAAATTACGAAAACTATTTGAATAATAATGAGAATCTATGAAGAAAAGCAGAAGTAGTCGTTTTTTTAGGAGAAAACATTTGCATTTTAGCGATTTATTTCGTAACTTTGCACTCAGAAAGATAAAAGGCTTTAGACCTTAGACTCTAGACTTTAATCTTCCCCCCTCGGGGGGATAAGAGGAGGGGCCAAGTCTTGCGGCGCCCGCCGCAAGATATTCGCACGCCCGCTGCAAGATATTCGCACGGGCGGGGCAAATTAGTTATACCCTATATCTCTCCCTTTTCTCCCCTATAGAAATCCCTGTTTGATAGGGGGCTTTTCCCCTTTTGCTTTTAGTTCCAACGGGACGACAGAGTATTATACACACAATCAGCGCACGGATTCCCATTGCGCTGATTGCTTTATTACAGCTCCCCTCCCTTGAGCGGGGAGGAGGTATTTCCATCCTAAGAGTTCAAGAGGAACAACTAAAGGGCAAGGCGGAAGCCGCTGTCGTCGTACGAGCTATTTAGTTGGTTGTCGTGGCGATTCGACACACGACAGCTCATAGCGCCATTGTTCCAACTCCCCCCACGCTTTACGCAGATAGAGCCAGAAATCGGTCCTGTAGGATTGTCGACAGGGGACGAAGCGTAATAGCTGCTGTCATACCAGTCCTGACACCACTCCCACACATTGCCGCTCATATCGTAAATACCCAAACGATTAGGAGCCATCATTGCCACCTCATGGGTCTTGCGGTCGCTATTGGATGAGAACCAAGCCACTTCCCACAGGTCGTTACTGCCACTGTAGATAATATATTCGTCACCTTGATTGCCACCACGGGCAGCATATTCCCATTCTGCTTCAGTAGGCAAACGGAACTGCAGACCTGTCAGCTGGTTCAATTTCGCGATGAAAGCCAGGCAATCGTCCTTAGTCACTTTTTCTACTGGCAGTTTCGGACCTTTCCAGTTACTCGGATTATTGCCCATCACCGCTTCCCACAACTCCTGTGTCACTTCAGTCTGACCAATGGAAAAACTATTCAATTTAACTTCGTGAACTGGCATCTCATCATCTTCGCCATACTCATTTCCCATTTTGAATGTGCCGCCTTCAACTGGCATCATCGTAAACTCCACACCGTTCACACTGTAGACTTTGCCTTCAGGTATCTCCTGTTTTGGTCCCTCACCATAGCCATAGACTCCCACACTTACCACTTCTTCAGCTTTGAAATACACTTTAGTACCATCGGTCTTTGTCACGACAATACCTTGTGCCGATGCCTGCAAGCCGAAAAGACACAGGCATACCGTCATCATTGTTTGTCCTAAGAAATTCCGTTTCATGATTATTCCGTATTTTATTATTTTGTCTTAACTCTCTCATACACCCGAAGCACATCCTGCGAATCGACCACTCCATCGTGGTTTGCATCGTAGATTGTCGATGGGAGGACAGGTTTCGCTTCACGCATAAATTCATAGATACCAAGTACATCTTGGGAATCAATGTAATTGTCTTGATTGATATCCTCATATGTTACGATAGAAGCATCATCCAGTGTGAATTGAAGCACCTGATTTGCCTGATACTGAACACTGAGGTTCGATGTGGCCAGCGTAAAAGTCGAATCGCCCAATGTCACCTCAGGCTTCTCGTCAATGCCATACCCAATCTTTCTGCCGTCTCGCAACCATATATAGAAAACCCACTTAGGTTCTGGTACCGTGACCACACACTGGGCATGCAATCCATTGCTGGTTTGCAGGGTAACAAGCGAAGTACCGACTTTCAATCCTTTCACCATACCACTTTGGCTTACTTTCACTATTTCCGGATTCGAATTGAACCACGTAAGTTGGGTCATTGCATTGACTGGATTCATCACATACGAGAGAGGCTGCGTTCGATGGAGTCCTACTTTCACTTCGCTTGGCATCGTAATCGATGTGGGATGCTCAGGCAATACCGGTTCGATAGTGAATTTATCAAAATCATCCCTCGCAACGTTAAGAGTCATGTTCTTCGTACAGAAATGAACGACTTCGTCCGAATAAGAGAACTCAGGTTCCTCAGACAACAGATAGCCCGTCTTGAATCCCGACTTCATCCATAGGAAGAGTTGGTAAACATGTCCTGAATTCTGAGCGTATATAGAAGTAGGAATGCTACCAAAAAGGAAGCAAACCATAAATACACCCAAAGACAAGATGTAGGAGAATGAACACTTATTTTTATCCATCATTGATTGTTTGTTTATATCTGCCCTCACCCATTCACTTCAGCACAAAGCCTGCGTTTTTTATGGAAGGACGCGCCAAAGATAAGGAAATAATCTGAAATGGGGGGAAAAATTGCGAAAAAAAACACCCAGAGAAACAATTAACGATTGTAATTGCCCATTTTTGTAATTTAGAGGTTCCAAAAAGAATCTTTTAAATTATTTTTGGTTAGTATGCGTTACAGTTACAGTTGTTACAGTTAAAAATCACCCTTTCTTTGCTTCATCGTGTGCCAGCTTTACCTGACGGAGTATATCGGAAGCAAAGATAAAGCTGTCGAGGTTCTTGTTGTCGGCATCCATGATTTCCTGATTGGAGCCTTGCCACTCGGCGCGGCCTTCACAAATGAAGATAATCTTCTCGCCGATTCCCATCACGGAGTTCATGTCGTGGGTATTGACGATGGTGGTGATGTTGTCCTCATGGGTGATACCTTGGATGAGTTCGTCAATCACTATACTGGTCTTGGGGTCGAGACCCGAGTTAGGTTCGTCGCAGAAAAGATACTTAGGTTCGAGAGCGATGGCACGTGCGATAGCAACACGCTTCTGCATACCTCCACTCAATTCCTTGGGGAACTTGCTGCCTGTACCTGCAAGGTTCACACGACTCAGGCAATCCTCAGCACGCTTCACACGGTCTTCGTACGACTTTTCACTGAACATATTCAAGGGGAACATCACATTGTCGAGCACAGACAGGGAGTCGAACAGGGCAGCGCTCTGGAATATCATTCCCATCTCGCGACGAAGCAGAATCTTCTCGCGCTTGCTCATGTTGACGAAATCACGATCGTCATAGAAGATGTTTCCACTGGTAGGAGTCAGCAGACCTACGATGTTGTTCATGAATACCGTCTTACCCGAACCACTCTGGCCGATGATAAGGTTTACCTTACCATTCTCAAACTCGGCATTGATATCCTTCAACACAGGTTTGTCGTCGAACGACTTAAAAAGATGCTCTACCTTTATCATGTCAGAATCTGTGTTAGGAAGATATCGGAAAACAATACTAAAATACTACTGAGCACAACAGCATCTGTACTTGCCTTACCTACTTCGACTGAACCACCTACGACGGTATAGCCCTTATAGGCGGAAACGGAGGTGATGATAAAGGCATAGACAACAGCCTTGATAAGTCCACACCAGAAAAACCACTGATTGAACTGATAACGAAATCCTTCGTTCAGTTCGGGTACAGTGGTGGTTCCCAATAGGCTCGTACCATAAGCTCCCAGTACACCTGATGCCACACTAAATGTGACCAATATCGGCATAATAGTCATCAAACCTGCCACCTTAGGCAAGATGAGATAGTTAGCAGAATTGACACCCATAATATCCAAAGCATCAATCTGCTGAGTGATGCGCATCGTACCCAACTCGGAAGCGATGTTCGACCCCACCTTTCCTGCCAGAATCAAACACATGATAGACGAGGAGAACTCGAGCAACATGATTTCACGGGTAGTGTATCCAACAACCATTCGCGGCATCCACGGACTTTGGATGTTGAGCTTGATTTGCAGACAGATAACGGCACCGATAAAGAATGAGATAATCAGTACAATGCCTATAGAATTATAACCTAATTGAAACATTTCAGTAACGTACTGACGAAAAAACATACGCCAACGATCGGGACGAGTAAGCACCCTTCCCATCAGCAGGACATAACGTCCGATTCCAGCCAATGCATCTGAAAATGTTGTCATCTTAGGTCGTTTTGGTTTGCAAAGTTAGTAAATATAATTAAGAATTAAGAGTTAAGAGCCAAGAAAGATTGTCTTTTGACCTAAAAAAAAATCTTAAAACCTTAATTGCGGGTGTTTTTTCTTAATTCTTAATCCTAATTCTTATTTTTTGCGTACCTTTGCAATCGAAAACAAACGATATGGAAACAGAAGCAATCAAACAGAGAGATAGAACCGCCGTCGTTCAGAATGCAGGCGACACCGATATTCCAGAATACTCTGACGACAGGATGACTCTATACACGCGAAATCTTGTCAAGACCTACGGCAAGCGCACGGTGGTGAACGATGTTTCGATTCATGTTCGCCAAGGGGAAATCGTAGGACTATTAGGTCCGAATGGTGCAGGTAAGACCACCTCTTTCTATATGACAACAGGACTGGTAGTGCCGAATGCGGGGCGTGTGTTTCTCAACGACCTAGAGATTACCGACTATCCAGTAGCCAAGCGTGCTCGTCAGGGTGTGGGTTATCTAGCACAGGAAGCATCCGTATTCCGTACGATGAGTGTGGAGGACAATATCATGACAGTATTGGAAATGACGGGCAAACCTCGCGACTACCAACGCGAGAAATTGGAAAGCCTGTTGGATGAATTCCGTCTGCAGAAGGTAAGAAAGAATAAAGGCAACCAGCTATCGGGAGGCGAACGCCGTCGATGCGAAATTGCACGTTGTTTGGCAATCGACCCTAAGTTCATCATGCTTGACGAACCTTTTGCCGGAGTCGACCCGATTGCCGTAGAAGATATTCAGTACATCGTATGGAAGCTGAAAGACCGTAATATAGGCATCCTCATCACCGACCATAACGTACAGGAAACACTCTGTATCACAGATCGTGCTTATCTGCTGTTCGAAGGAAGAATCCTATTCAAAGGAACGCCACCCGAACTGGCTAACAACAAGATTGTTCGTGACAAATATCTCGGTTCGAACTTTGTGCTACGTCCGAAAGATTTCCAGCTTATCGAAGAAAAGAAACTACGCGAGGCCGAAGAAGAAGATTAAAAGAAAAAGGAGTGCGATGCACTCCTTTATTCATTGCGTCACACTCATTTTCCAACGTTCTTTTTTCTTTACCAACGTTGCAATCTTGTGCTCTTGAGTACCGTCAAGGTAACGTACCGTATAACCCATGTAGGCTAATGAGTCGGTCTTTGGTGTACAAGGCATCGTAATGATATCGGACACTCCCCCCTTCCGCTCGACAACAGTCTTGTGACGAGCCAGAATCGAACGAAGCAGAGTCACATGCAGAGAATCCGGTTCTTCGCCAAAATCCGCATACTGGAGATAGCGGTCCACATCACAGGAAGACTGTGCCTTAACAGCCTCGATTACTGTTTCCCGCATCTGCGACTCCTCGGACTCTCCACAGCTAATGAAGCAGATAGTCAGCAACGACAAACTGATTAAAAATACTTTCCGAATCATTTCTGACGGATAAACACATTGATGGGGGTACCTGTGAAGCACCAATGTTCACGAATCTGGTTCTCAAGGAAACGCTTATAGGGTTCCTTGACATACTGTGGCAAGTTGGCGTAGAACACAAACGAAGGTACGTAGGTGGACGGCAACTGCATACAATACTTGATTTTAATGTATTTACCCTTTATGGATGGAGGAGGAGTAGCCTCGATAATCGGTAGCATCACCTCGTTCAGTTTATGGGTCGTCACACGATTAGTACGGCTCTTATAAGTATTCTTAGCCTCTTCCAGCACCTTGAAGATACGCTGCTTGGTCAATGCTGACGCAAAGATGATTTTAAAGTCCACAAACGGGGCTAATCGATTGCGGATGGTATCTTCAAAGTATTTAATGGCTTCTTTGCTCTTATCTTCTACCAAATCCCATTTGTTCACCACGACAACAAGTCCCTTTTGATTCTTCTGAATGACTTGGAAAATATTCAGGTCCTGCCCCTCAATACCACGTGTGGCATCAATCATAAGGATGCATACATCGGAATTCTCAATAGCACGAATGGAACGCATCACAGAATAATACTCCAAATCCTCACTCACTTTGTTCTTCTTACGAATACCCGCCGTGTCGACCAAATAGAAATCGAAACCGAACTTGTCGTACTTAGTGTAGATGGAATCGCGAGTCGTACCTGCCAAATCAGTCACCACATTTCGCTCATCATTGAGGAATGCATTGATGATAGATGACTTTCCCACATTCGGACGACCTACGACAGCAATACGAGGGATATCTTCCTCAATAACATCCGACATTGCCTTGGTAAACTTGCTGACGATTAAATCAAGCAAATCACCCGTACCGCTACCTGTTGATGCAGAGATACATATAGGGTCGCCCAATCCTAACGAATAGAATTCAGCACTATTGTAACGCAACTCATTGCTGTCAGTCTTGTTGCAGCATAATATAGTCGGCACTTTTGCCCGACGAAGGATATCGGCCACCTGAGCATCGAGGTCTGTTATTCCAGTAAGGATATCAACCATGAAAAGGATGACATCGCATTCCTCGATAGCAATCATGACCTGCTTACGGATTTCCTCCTCAAAGATGTCATCGGAGTTAACCACCCATCCACCTGTATCTACTACAGAGAACTCTTTGTTTCCCCATTCACACTTGCCATACTGACGGTCGCGAGTCGTACCCGCTTCATCGCTGACAATCGCATGACGAGTCTGAGTCAGACGATTAAACAAGGTGGACTTGCCCACATTGGGACGTCCTACTATTGCTACTAAGTTTGCCATTCTTTATCGTTTTGAATGATTTGTATTCTTAAATGTCATTATAACCAAAGAGGTTCAACTCTTTATCGGAACTGCGCCAGTCTTTGTCAACCTTCACATAGGTCTCTAAGTAGATCTTTTTGTCGAAGAACTTCTCTAATGACTTTCGTGCCTCAGTTGCCACTTTCTTCAAAGCCTTACCTTGATGCCCGATGATAATGCCTTTCTGACTATCACGCTCCACATAGATGACTGCATGAATACGGATGAGATTTCTCTCCTCCTTGAAACTCTCCACACCCACCTCTACAGAATACGGGATTTCTTTGTCATAGAAAAGTAGAATCTTCTCTCTAATGATTTCGCTGACAAAGAAGCGAGCCGGCTTGTCTGTCAATTGGTCCTTATCGAAATATGGAGGGCATTCGGGTATCAGTTCACGTATGCGTCTCAACACGACATCCACATTGAACTTTGCTGTAGCCGAAACTGGAATAATCTCTGCATTAGGTAGAATCTCATGCCATTCCTCAACCAGCTGAACCAACTTGTCTTGCTGCGTGAGGTCAATCTTATTAATCAGCACCAACACAGGAACACTCATCTTTGCCACCTTCTGCAGGAACTCACCGTTCTTATCGACCTTCTCAATAGGGTCAGTCACGTAAAGCAACACATCAGCATCGGTCAATGCGCTTTCAGAGAAAGCGAGCATCGACTCCTGCAACTTGTAGTTGGGGCGTAACACCCCAGGAGTATCGCTGAACACAATCTGCACTTCATCATCATTAATGATACCCATGATTCTGTGCCGTGTAGTTTGAGCCTTAAAGGTAGCAATAGAGATGCGTTCACCAACAAAAAGGTTCATCAACGTAGACTTACCCACATTTGGATTGCCAACTATGTTTACAAAACCTGATTTATGCATATATTCCGAAAATGATAAAAAAACGCACCGTATATTTTAATGCGATGCGTTTGTTATTGAATGGTTTAGATTGCTTCCTCTTTCACAATTGCAACCTTACCTCTGTAATATCCACATGCTGGGCATACTGTGTGATATACATAGAATTCACCACAATTTGGACAAACTGCCAATGTTGGAGCTACAGCTCCGTCATGAGTTCTTCTTTTACGTCCTCTTGTTTTTGATTGTCTTCGTTTTGGATGTGCCATATTCTTATACTTTTTACGATTTACGAATGATATTGTTATCTACGTTACTCCTCATCAAGCGGGCTAACGGGTGTCAACTGCTCAAGTTTTGCCATCATTACCTCATCACACAGTCCGTCTTCGTGGACAAGTTTCATCGGCAGACTTAAGGCTATGAGTTCGTAGATGAATTGTGAAACATCTATTACTCCTTCGCTTTCCGGGATGATTATACATTCTCCCTCATCGGCATATTCTTCTCCAAGCTTCACAGTCAGCGTGTCGTCAACATCAATTGGTATTTCGACATCAGCAAGACAACGGTCGCAAGGAGCGAAAACCGTACCCTCGGAGTGAAAGTGAAAACGAAAAACAGATCGTGCGCTACCCTCAATGTGGAGTGAGGTCGTCACTTGGCCTCGCTGAACCAACCCGTCAATGTTCTGGAAAAAAGCATCATCAATGTGATACGTCATTTCCTTCCCATCAACGTTGGGGGCAAGCAAATCAATCGTGTATTCGTTAGCCTTCATGTTCACAATTGCTCACAATTCTTGTTTTGTTATTCAGCACGGAGCGTGAAGCGCTTAAAGTCAGACACAGTAAGGTCTTTGTCTACGCTCTGAAGATACTGAGCTACGCTAACCTTGCTGTCGTCGATGTATGCCTGATCAAGCAAACAAGACTCCTTGAAGAACTTAGAAAGCATACCGTTTGCGATATTCTGAATCATCTGCTCTGGCAGGTTTGCAGCTTTCTCTTCAGCAACCTTTGCTTTGATTTCGCGTGCTTGTGCAGCCTGCTCAGGAGTAATCCATCCTTTAGTAGTGTTAGACTCAATGTGGTCTTCACTATCAACGTGTGCAGGATTGATACCAGCTTTCTTCAGCGCAGCCTCAACGGCTTTGTTGATTTGGTTCTGCTTTGCTTTTTCTACGTCGGCAGCGAGTTCTGCTTCCTTAACTGACTGAGGAACAGAAGCTTCATCGAGTGCGATTGGTGACATTGCTGCAACCTGCATAGCGATATTCTTTGCTACACTTTCATCGCATGCCTTGTTCATAGCAACGAGTGTGCAGAGGAAGTTCTGACCCATGTGGTTGTATGCGCATACATATTCACCTTCAACTACATTGTAGCCATCGAGTTCCATCTTCTCACCTGTCACACCTGAACGCTCGATGATAGCATCAGGAACAGGAGTTCCGTCTAATGAGAGTGCCTTTACCTCGTCAAGAGTCTTACACTTGTTTGCAACAGCAAGGTCAAGAATTTTCTGCGCAAGTGCAACGAAGTCTGCATTCTTTGCTACGAAGTCTGTTTCACACTTAAGAGCAATCATGGCAGCAAAATTGCCGTCCACCTTTGCGAGTACACATCCTTCTGCTGCTTCGCGGTCTGAGCGCTTTGCTGCAACCAACTGACCCTTCTTACGAAGGATTTCCATTGCGGCTTCCATATCACCGTTTGCTTCAGTAAGGGCCTTCTTACAGTCCATAAGACCTGCTTGGGTCTTTTGGCGAAGTGTATTGATTTCTGCTAATGTAATAGCCATAATGATTATCTTTTTACTTTTTTCGAAACTACTTTATTCTTTCTCTGCTGCTGGAGCTTCCTCTGCTACAGGTGCCTCTTCTGCTACAGGCGCCTCTTCAACTGCTGGAGCAACATCTTCTGCTTCTTCAGTTTTCTTTATTGTCTTACGAGTACGCTTTGGCTTAACAGGTTCATCTACCGCTGAATCCTGCTGCTCACCAGCTGCTTCCATATCAATCTTCTCAACCTTACGTTCTTCAAGACCCTCTGCAATAGCATTGCAACATGCAGCGAGGATTACCTCGATTGATTTTGATGCGTCATCATTTGCAGGAATCATGAAATCGATATTGTCTGGGTTAGAGTTTGTATCTACGATAGCAAATACAGGAATACCAAGACGATTTGCCTCATGAACAGCAATATGCTCTTTCATTACGTCTACTACGAAAAGTGCAGAAGGCAGACGAGTAAGGTCTGCAATTGAACCAAGGTTCTTCTCTAGTTTCTCACGCTTACGACGAATCTGAAGGTTCTCGCGCTTTGAGAGCTTGTCGTATGTACCATCAGCCATAAGCTTATCAATGTTTGACATCTTCTTCACAGCCTTACGGATTGTTGGGAAGTTAGTCAACATACCTCCTGGCCAGCGCTCAATTACATATGGCATACCAATAGCCTGTGCTTTCTCAGCCACGATGTCCTTTGCCTGCTTCTTTGTAGCAACAAAGAGAATGCGCTTGCCTGACTTTGCAATCTGCTTAAGTGCATCTGCAGCAACATCGATATGCTCTACTGTTTTGTTAAGGTCGATGATATGAATACCATTACGCTCCATGAATATATAAGGAGCCATAGCAGGATTCCATTTTCTCTTGAGGTGTCCGAAATGACAACCTGCTTCCAATAACTGTTCAAAATTAGTTCTTGACATAATTTTCTTTCTGTGTTTTGTTTGTTTACTTTCTTTTTAAGTTGATTGAACCCAACTCTCAAGTAGCCTCCATAGGATCTTGGGAGTTTAGATACTAAACAATTCGTTAAGCATTAACGCTTACTGAACTGGAATCTGCGGCGTGCCTTTGGACGACCTGGTTTCTTACGTTCTACGATACGAGCATCGCGAGTGATGAAGCCATCTGCACGAAGTGCCTTCTTGTCTTCCTCGTTGATCTTAACAAGTGCACGAGCAATTGCAAGACGGAGAGCCTGAGACTGACCTGTGAAACCACCTCCATAGAGGTTTACCTTAATATCATACTTTTCTGCTACATCAAGAAGGTTTAATGGTTGCTTTACAACGAACTGTACGAGTTCTGATGGGAAGTAATCCTTAAGATCTCTCTTGTTAATAGTGATCTTACCTGTTCCTTCTGTAAGATATACGCGTGCTACTGCGGCCTTACGACGACCTATTGCATGAATCATTTCCATATACCTTCTTTTTTATTTCAATGTATTAATATCTATTTCTTTTGGACTTTGAGCCTGCTGCTTATGCTCTGCTCCTTCGTAAATATAAAGGTTACCTAATAACTTGGTGCCAAGGCGGCCCTTTGTAAGCATACCCTTTACAGCATGACGAAGGATTCTTTCATATCCATGAGGACGCTTTGACATCTCTGCTGGACTTGCCTTATGCTGTCCACCTGGATAGCCAGAGAATGTGAGGTACTGCTTTTCTGTCCATTTCTTACCTGTGAACTTAACCTTGCTTGCATTGATAATAATCACGTTATCACCGCAATCTTGATTAGGTGTAAAACATGGTTTATACTTACCACGCAGAATCTTTGCAACCTTTGAGCTAAGACGACCAACTGTCTGGTCGGTTGCATCTACAACGACCCACTGCTTCTCAGCTTCTGCTGTTGTCACAAAACGGGTCTTCTCACTTAATGTATTCATTTCTGTTTGTTTTATTTATTCAATTAACATCACGAAAAAATACTCCCATACCGTCCTCCCTTTCGGAATTAGCGGCGGAGATTAGTTTTTTTGAGTGATTCACAGACCACAGAACCGGCCAAAGTTCACGCTATCTACACACCCTTTTGAGAGAACTAATTACTCTCTCTGATAATAATCGGCGTGCAAAGGTACTGCTTTTTCACGAACCGACCAAACTTTTTTACTTATTTTTGCATCTTCTTTGGCTGTTTATAAACTTTTTCTTAACTTTGCACCGTAAAACAGGCAAAGAAAAGATGAAAAAGAATCTATATATTGCTCTCGCTTTCGTGCTTTCAGGTACAAATTCATTTGCCCAGTTTCGGCTGGAGCATTTGGATCTGTCTGTAACTGGTGGTTCAGATGGAATAGGATTTGAACTCGCCACTCCAATAAACGACAGATTCCGCATCAGAACAGGAGCATCTTTCTTCTCTAAATCATCAAACGATATCAAATTCGACATCGAGGTGGGAGAATTTGACCCAAAACTGACCCTTGAACAAAACAAAGCACTATCTGCCGAGAAGTTCAACAAGATTGCTACCACTTTGGGGGGAGTCACTGGTGAAAAACTGAACCAGCAGGTCAATATCATACGGGATATATCTTTCAACAACTTCAAGTTGCTATTCGACTTTTATCCATGGCAAAACAAGCATTGGTACATTACTGCAGGATTCTATTGGGGGAATAACACCATCTATAAGTACTACAACACCACCGCAAACATGACAGAACTGATGATGGTGACAATGTACAACAATATGCGCAAGAGTGCATTGGCAGAAGAACCGCTAATTACCTATAACGGTCATTCTGTATATCTACCCTACACCTTCACATCAGACATTGTAGATTATGGTGATATGAGTATCGTCATTGGGCAATACAAACACGATGTTTATGCCCAGGATGACATTCTATGGGATTATGATTCCTTCGATCCAATCACAGGAGAAGTCCTGCACCAAAAAGGAGACGTCCGTTATGCAAAAGGCGATCTTATCCACAAACAAGGAGACTTTTACCATATGCAACCTGATGAGAACAACATGGTAAAATCCAACTCCAAAATCAATAGCTTCCGTCCATATGTCGGTATGGGATACGAAGCATTTCTTACAAAAGACAAGCGAACAAGCTTGTCGGTCAATGCAGGATTGCTATTCATTAAAATTCCAAGGACAACCTTACACGATGGCACCAACATCGACGACGACTTGTGGCTTAACAACAGAGATTTTGAGAAATCACTTCCTTGCTCTCCACTCTATCCTATTTTTAATATGAGTATTACACGCCGCCTTTTTTAAGAGCCCACAACACACAAAGGGGATGTGCTAACAATGGCACATCCCCTTTGTAAAAACTATAGCATAGTTCACTTCACCATCACCTTCTTTGTAGAGCCATCACTCATACGGATGATATGAATGCCCTTCATAAGAGTATTTGAAGAGATACCATTCAATTGAATACGACGAGCAGACTTGCCGTCATTCTGCACCATGCTGATTCCGTCCACATAGTTTGCGCGAATAGTAACATCATGAGCTGGCATTGTGGTTGGCACTTCAAGCCATTCAACTAACGTATAACGTTCACTATCGAGTGATGTAGGAAGCGGAATAGCAGCCCCATACTCAACTGTAATAGTTTTAAGCACATTATCGCCATACATAAATGTCACCTTGTAGCTATTGACGCTGAATGTACCAGTTATCACAACATCATTAGCTGGCATTGTAGCAGGAACATCACTCCAACCAGAGAATGTGTAACCTTCCTTCTCAGGTGCTTGTTCTGGTGACAAAGTGGTGCCATATACCACGTCAATCGTCTTGAACGACACTCCATCTACAAAATATGTCAGCTTATAACTGTTAATACTGAATGTACCAGTTATCACAACATCATTAGCTGGCATTGTAGCAGGAATCTCACTCCATCCTAAGAAAGTGTAACCTTCCTTCTCTGGCGCCTGTTCTGGTGATAAAGTGGTGCCATATGCCACATCAATAGTCTTATAGGTTTCACCATCAACCAGATATGTTAACTTATAACTGTTTATACTGAATGTTCCAGTAATAACGACATCGTGAGCCGGCATTGTAGCAGGAATCTCACTCCATCCTGAGAACGTGTAGCCTTCTTTTGCTGGCGCTTGTTCAGGCGTCAAAGCTACGCCAAAGTTCACATTAAGCGTCTTGTAATCGGCACCATCGACCTGATAAGTTAACTTATAGCTATTAACTGAGAACGAACCAGTTACTACTACATCGTGAGCTGGCATTACATCAGGTATTTCGCTCCAACCTGAGAAAGTATACCCTTCCTTTACAGGAGTATTTATTGGGGCTATTGTCTCACCAGCCTTCAATTCAGAAGTCTGGAAGACCTGTCCGTCAACCATAAAAGTAACTGTATACTTCAAGTTTGCCTTATACTCTGCATACTCTGTCTCTGTCATAATGGTCACCTCTTCAGGTGTACCAGTTGGAACCGGCAAATATGACTGATTTGCATTCAGATAGCGTTTACCATCATCTCCCCACCAATTTACATGAAGGTTTGTGGTTTGAGTATCGAATACAAGTTTACCTTCAGCATTCACTTGCAACACTCGCATAAGAGTATTGTCGAATGGCGTTATTGCATCCTTTGAATTGTTTCTGAATTCATTACAGAAATAGACACCAGCTAATTTATTATTGGCAACAGCGGGATATGAGCCAGCCAAAAGGTTCAATCTATTGTTAGACTTGTCAGCAGATAAGCATTCAATAATAACTGGAGTAGATGCAGGAATGACCTCTGTCTCAATTGGCTTGATAACAGCAATACCATTATCTATAGCACTAACCGTATAAGCCTTCATTCCTGCAGAAGCAAATGAGAAAGCAAAGTCCGCATAGAAAGGAGCATAATACTTGTTACCCACAGCCACTATTGGCTTAACACCAAAATAATTATCCGTATTGGCACTGATTGGCTCCGCAATCCATCGGGTAGCTGTTCCTTTGCCTGTAGTTCCCAAAGTATGGTAATCACCACCCCAGCCACCTGCATCTGAGAGATAAATTGTCATTCCTGATTCTGTTGCATAAACTTGATACAAAGTATTACCGTCAACAACTCCTAAGGTACGAATCTGCAAATGGTGCTGAATCATCTTAACAACTCCAGTACCCTGTGCTTGCGCATCCCATTTTTCTCCTTCCGCATGTTTCATGTAAAGTACCGAGGCAGGTTCTGAAATAGCCATATCCAATTCTGGCCACAATTGCAGTGCTCCCATATCCGCAGTTGTTGCTGCGTAATTGATTTTTCCAGTATTATCACATACCCAAATATAGTGACCTGTACCATAATTCTTTATGCGATAAAAACCATCACCGTTCAACTGAGCAAACAACTGGCTAACCGAAAAAACAGTGAGTAGAAAGAAAATGAATCTTTTCATAATACAACGCTTTAGTTACTAAAAAGAAGGTACAGGTAGGCATGAGCTTCCTATACCTTCTTATTGAATTATAATCGTTAATGATTAATTACTATCAATTACTCACCTACAACAATTACACAACGGTTCTTATCATTCTCCGGGAAAGGCTGAACTGTATCGCCAAATGACTCAACAGTCATACGGCTTGCTGCTACACCCTTCTCCTGAAGAATCTTAGCAACCTTTTCAGCACGTTGCTTTGCATAGCCCTGATTAATCTTTGGATTACCAGTCCCCTTATCTGCATAACCGCTGATAGAGATGCCCTTTGTAGGATACTTGTTGCACCATGCAACAATCTTATCGATAGTCGAGTTAGCTGTTGGGTCAGAGAGACGGATTGCATAGAAGAAAGTCTCCTTCAAAGGTTCCACTTCTGCTTGCCTGTCGGTCTTCTTTTCAACTTCTACATACTTAATAACTTCCTTTGGAACCTCAACGATCTTCTCCACCTCAACAACACGGTTGCAAGGTTCTACAACCTTAGAAGTGTGAGTTGCGCCAAGAGCGACCTTCACACCTGCGAGTGCATTGAAATAGAAGTCTGGGTTAGGTGCCTTCTTTGAGTTATAGCGGTCGCTGAGCATGTTTGCCTGGAGTTCAAGACCTACAGCAACACGGTCGCTTACACGGAAGTCTGCAGTAATACCTGCACGTCCGTTCAAACGCACCTTAGTTCCATCCCAAAGATAACGGAGCCACTGGTCAGCATTTGGACGGAATGCTGTTGGACCAGGATAGAGAGCGATGAGAGTATTGTTTACATCAGCTGCCTCATCGTTATCAAAAGCGATATTTGCGCCAATACCTGCAAAAACGCCAAGGTTAAAGAAACGATTGGCCTTATAGCCACAGATAGCATTTGAAAGGTTGAAAGTAACATCCAAAGATGGAGCTACATATTTCCATTTCCATGCATATTCATTTCTAGCAGGTGCAATACCTATAGTAGAACCGGCCTTGCTTTGCCAAGCATTTACAGAAAGGCGAGCACCAACGATTGGGTTGAAGTTGTAGCCGACAGTTACTTGTGCATTTGGAGAAATCAGATCACTAAAATCACGCTCTCCCAAAGTATATTGAGCTCCACCCTGCAACTGGAAATACCAGTGTGGTTTGAATACCTCAATAGTTTGCTGTTCCTGTGCAGATGCACTCATGATGCCAAGCGCAAGAGCAGCGGTGAATAATACTTTCTTTATATTCATAATTCTAATATTTTACTTATTTAATTATAATAAGGTGTAACTATCGAATTAGTACTGAACATAGTACTTATGCATAGAGATCTTGCCAGAGTAGTCAAGAGCAGAGTATGCAACCTCATAAACATAGCCCTTAGGGAATGTTGCTACTACTGAACACTTGTCACCATTGATGACTGTATTCATCATTTCACTTGCGTTTGCTGTAGTGAGAGCAAGCTTACATGCAGCATCACCTCCTTGCGCACTCTTGTCACCCTTAAATACGTTTGTGACAGCAATATGCTTCTTGAATGCTGGAGTCAATATTTCTGCTGTGTAAGAAGTAAGGATGAACTCAATTGTTCCAGCCTTCAACTTACTTGCATAACCCTTACTACGGCTTGCCACCTTCATACCTGTATCCCTGTTACCAACCAAAAGTATTGGTTGGATGCGAGCATTTCCTTTATTGATGAAAGAAGCAGCCTTATTGTTGAGACGGTCGATATATCTCTTAACATCTTTAGTAGAAATCTCATCAACCAATTCGCCCACATCTGACAAATGATCGTTAACGAGGTTTATATAAGTTAATGCATCATCAACAAGTTCTGGAAGTTGCTCAATCATTTTATTTACATCAGCAAACTGATCCTCTGCAGATGCCCAGATTTCTTTAGCAGCATCTCTCAAATCACATACATATGTTATTGTCTTAGTGGTACTACCACTCATTTGAACATCAGAAGGTTTGATTTCGATATAAGCTCCTGGATCGTATACAGCCTCTGGAATTGTTACTGTACCACGTTCAACTCCTGACTGATATACCTTATATGTATAAGTAGGAACATTTATCTCATCGTTCTGGACAGGAATTGGATTATTGAAATTAATTGTGAAGTCTTGGCCATCGATTGTTATGACGTTGCTAATCACGACATTAAATAAAGCAAGCTGATCGTCGGTCAATTCTTTCAATTCAATCTTCTTAATTGTCAGACCCTCAAGATCCTTACGCATTTCATTCATAATAACACTAGGAACCTTGCTCTTAATACGGTTTCCAACCCTGTCTACGTAAGCAATAGCACGTTCGTAACCAGGAATTGTCACTACATGAAGATCTTCAAGGAATGAGTAAGAAAGAGGTTTGATAGCAGTAGCAGCAATACCATACTGTGAATAAACGCTATGCTCGCCATTGTAATCTGTCCAAGAAGCCTTCAAACCCTGTGCTGGGAGAATGCCATTGAACTGACGGTAAAGCAGGTCTGCCAAAACACTTACATTATGATATGAGCCTTGTTTCAAAGCATCCTTAACGGCACTCTTCCAACCATCTTCAATATTAATCTTTACTGTCTGAATGTCCTCTTCTTTCAAAGTTGCTTTTGCTGAATAGAAACCATTAGTTTCTGCCGCACGAGTATAGCCAAACATGAGTTCTACGTCATTTTCTTTCTTCAATGGGCTAAGAGCTACCTTAGAAGCAACATCCTTAGAATTTACGAGTTCAAGAGACTGACCAGCAAAGTCAACAGAACCTGGGTTAACTGTCATATAAACTGTACCAGCATTACCTTCTTCTTCATTGAAGAGCGTCTTATTTCCTGCACACCTAAATGGAGTAACATTCTTAATCATGTTCCAATCTTCGGCAGTGAAGTGCATTGAGTTCTTTACATAATTACCTTCTGCCGTCGTAGGGAATATAACTGGGTTGTCGCTCTCGCCATAGAACGCCATAAGGACATTAGAATTAACACCAATTGGCAATGCAAATGAGCCGAATACAGGGTTCTCTGTAGCCTGAACTACGATACCAGTAATGAGGCTCTTAAGAGCTTCGTCAATCTTATCTACACGAGCAGCAACCTTATCTATACTATCAGAAAGATTTTCGATATCTTCTGCATTCTTCTTAACCAATTTAGCAAGAGCGTCGATACTATCCTGAAGAAGCTGATCGGCATCTTTGTAAGCCTGCTCCAAAGCAGGAATCTTAACATTAAGAATGTCGTCAACATTATCACTCAATTCACTCAATTCACTCAAATTACCCAAATTTCCCATTTTGTCCGTCAGATCAACCAAACCATTTGCAAGTGCATCAATCTGGTTCTGGAGAAGAGAATCTGCACTAATACGGTTCTTTTCTGCTGTCTTAATAGCAGCGTCAAGGTCCTTTGTGAATTTGTCAAGGTCATTAACAGTATTAGACAGTGTACCTACTGTACCTTCAAGCGCCTTTACCCAAGTAGAGTCGTTCTTTGCGCGTTCAAGAGCTTCCATTGCAATCTTCAAAGCACCATCATCACCACCAGTACCAGCTTGCTCAAGTTTTCTAACTCTTTCTTGAAGATCCTTGATATTAACAGAGTCGTTCTTTGCACGCTCAAGCGCCTCATTTGCAATCTTAGAGAAATCACTAACAGTAGACGTCAAAGCATCAATTCGTATTGAATCAGCCTTAGCAAGTGCCAATGCATAAGCGGCCTCCTTTGCAACGTCATTTACCTTAGAATCAAGAAGTAACAAATCCGCCTGTTTAGCATAGTAATCAGAGATACTGGCAAAGATACTGTCAACTTGAGCCTTTGTATATGTACTCTTCTTTAATGCATCAAGACCAGCACCCAAGCCTGTTACGGTCGAATTGATAGTGTTAATTTTACCGAGGATTGTTGTAAAATTATTCACAACTACTGTGGTATCCATCAACCGAGCATTAAGGGAGTCAATCTGATCCTGCAAACCTTTGTCAACCGTACGCAAATCTGCGATTGAATCAATCAATTTAGTAATTTCGGACTGATCTGCCTTAGCATCGATTGAGTCGTGCAGACGATCCATTCTAATGTTACAGTTTGTACGGCATCTCTGCTGAACAGCAACAATAGAATCTCTGAGCTGGGCAATAGTAGCATAGTTTGCTGTAATCCACTTTCTCAGATTTGCATCATTCTTGTCAAACTGAATTAACAAATCGTTGTACTCATCCTCGTCGTAATCCTTACAAGAGTCGAATACACTCATGCTAAACAACACCATTGAAAGCATGAAAACGGAAGTAAGAAATTTCTTCATTTTGTTTGATTTTTGTTTAATTAAAAAATTGTTTTATTAACTATTTGAATTTTTATCAGTCTTTAATTTAAAACACAGGGCTATATAACTACCCAAAATCGTTGCAAAGATACACATTTTATATTAACGGCAAACACTTTTTTCTAAAAAATTGCTAAAAAATGATGCAAAAAGTTTGTTTTTAGTGTTTTTGCGTCTTTTTTGGGGTGTTTTTCAACTGTTCGTTTATTATATTTACATATAATTTCTTAACTTTGCACACGCAAAAGACATACATCTTATGATACTATCAATGACAGGCTACGGAAAAAGCGTAGCAAATTTCAATGGGAAAAAGATTCATGTTGAAATCAAATCGCTCAATTCAAAAGCGCTCGACTTATCAACACGTATCACTCCCCTTTATCGTGAGAAGGAAATAGAAATACGAAATTATATCGCAACCGAACTTGAGCGGGGCAAAGTAGATTTCGTGCTTTGGGTTGAAAAAGACGAAACACAAAGCGCCACACCCATCAACACTGCTTTAGTCTTAGATTACTATAAGCAAATCAAGGAACTATCTGCTACATTAAACCTCGACATGTCTGGGCTCCAAACTGCAAACGAATGGATGAAAACTCTTCTTCGCATGCCTGAAGTTCTCACTCGGACAGAAACGGAAGAACTCACAGACGAAGAATGGGCAATAGCCTTCACTGCTGTGAAAGAAGCAGTTGCCAATTTGGTTGAATTCCGCAAGCAGGAAGGAGCAGCGTTGGCAAAAAAGTTCCAGGAAAAAATTGACAATATCTCCGCTTTATTGGCAAGTATTGAACCGTTTGAGAAAGAGCGCACTGAAAAGATTCGCCAGCGTATCATATCCAACCTCACCCAATTTGTTGGTATTGATTACGACAACAACAGGCTTGAGCAGGAAATGATTTACTATATTGAGAAGCTCGACATCTCTGAGGAGAAACAACGTTTGGCAAACCACATCAAGTATTTTGCTGAGACAATGGAAGCGGGCCACGGGCAAGGCAAAAAGCTTGGATTTATTGCACAGGAAATGGGCAGAGAAATCAACACTACTGGCAGCAAATCCAACCAAGCAGAAATGCAGAATATTGTCGTCAAGATGAAAGACGAACTCGAACAGATTAAAGAACAAGTGCTAAACGTCTTGTAGATTATGCAACCAGGCAAACTTTTCATCATTGCAGCACCCTCTGGTACAGGAAAGTCCACTATCGTCAATTACCTGATGAAACAAGGACTCAATATGCATTTTTCAATCTCATTGACAACTCGGAAACCTCGAGGGAAAGAAAAAAATGGCGTAGAATATTTCTTCACTTCTGTAGAAGATTTTAGCACACATATCGCCAACAACGATTTAATCGAATATGAAGAAGTGTATGCTGGTTGTTTTTATGGCACACTGAAATCACAGGTTGAGAAACAAATTGCTCAAGGACAGAATATCATCTTCGACGTAGATGTTAATGGGGGCATCAATATCAAGAAACATTTTGGCGAAGAAGCCTTGAGTATCTTCATTATGCCACCCAGTATAGAAGAGTTGCGCAATCGTCTGGAAAAACGAGGCACAGACAGTCCTGAAGTAATCGACCAACGTATAGCGAGGGCAGAATACGAAATCAGCCAGGCACCTCATTTCGACAAGATTGTTGTGAATGATGATTTAGCAACAGCACAATCAGAAGTGCTCACGCTGGTTAAAGACTTCCTTAATCAGTAAAATATCTCAACTATTAATTGACTACCAACAATCAACCAAACTAAAAAAAAAAATGCGTATTGCCATCTACGGAGGGACGTTCAACCCTATCCACATAGGACACACTTCGTTGGCACAATCGTTAGTCGAGCAACAGATTGTGGACGAGGTTTGGTTGATGGTATCTCCGCAGAATCCGCATAAAGGGCCTGATGCCGCGCCTTACGAAGACCGTCTTTCGATGGCACTTTTGGCAACAAAAGGGATGAAAGGCATACATGTGAGCGATTTCGAGCGCAATCTACCCATTCCCTCTTACACCTACACAACCCTCACACTACTCTCAGAGCAATATCCACAACATCAATTCTATTTGGTGATTGGAGCAGACAACTGGACAAACTTCCATCGTTGGTATCACGCCACAGATATCTTAACCTCCTACCCCATTTTGATTTACCAACGTCCAAATTACCCCTTAGATATATCTACAGCACCTGAAGGTTCTTCAATTACAGTTGTTGATACACCTTTGTATGATATTAGTAGCACAGACATTCGCAAACACAAAAAGTTGAGAAAGATAAACCCTGACGTACTTAAATACATCAGGGCTCACCACCTATACAATTTTTGATTCCCATTAGTGGGAATTTTTGTTACTATTAATAGTAGCAATTTCTACCATTAAGGGTAGCAAAAAAGAACCTAAGATTCTCCTTTTAATGGGTTCCAACCTTGTGCCTTCAAATCGAACACACTTCCGTCGCGCGTAATCAACACCTTTCCATCTTCAGGTTTAGTAATGTAACCTATTAGACGCACATCCTCCAACTTCTCAACTTTCTCTTTATCAGAAAGTGCCACAGTGAATAGCAATTCGTAGTCTTCACCTCCGTTCAGCGCACAAGTCGTAACATTCATATTGAATTCTTCTGCTTGCGAGGCTGTTTCATAATCTAAGGGAATCTGTTCCTCGTAGATTCTACATCCACAATTGCTTTGCTCACAGATATGCATCAATTCACTTGACAAACCGTCCGAGATATCCATCATTGAAGTAGGTTGGATGCCTTGCTCTTGCAATTTCAGGATGATATCCCGTCGTGCCTCAGGTTTCAGTTGTCGTTCCAACAAGTACTCCTTACCTGCGAAGTCTGGTTGAGCCATCTCAAGGGTTTCGTTCCCATGATGCTCTTGCAATTGCTGATAATAAACCGCCTTCTCGCGTTCCAACAACTGTAGGCCCATATAGGCAGCACCCAGATTACCCGTCACGCATACCAAGTCACCTTGTTTGGCACCATTACGACAGACAGCCTTACCTTTCTCAACATCACCAATACAAGTAATACTGATAGTCAGACCCGTCATCGAACTGGTTGTATCTCCCCCCACAATATCCACACCATGTACCTCACAAGCCAGTTGAAGACCACTGTAGAACTCTTCCACATCTTCTACAGTGAAGCGCTGACTGATACCCAAACTGACAGTGATTTGTCGAGGCATACCACCCATTGCATACACATCGCTGAAGTTCACCATCGCCGACTTATAGCCCAAATGCTTCAAAGGCACATAGGTCAAGTCAAAGTGCACACCTTCCAACAGCAAATCAGTTGTTACAAGTACATCTTTCTCCTGAGGATAATGCAACACTGCACAATCGTCTCCAACTCCCTTTTGAGTGGAGTGATTTTGCAATTTTACAGCTGACGTAAGATGTTTAATCAGGCCGAATTCTCCTAATTCTTCTATCTTCATTCCTTTATTTATACTCTTTTTACCAATTCCTTCATCAATGCAGTCATACGTGGTTGAGCTGCATCAGCAGCTGCCTGTACTTCTTCATGACTCACTTTGACAGCCTCATCGAAACCACCCAAGTCTGTGATGACAGAGATGCCAAACACACGAATACCACAATGAACGGCAACAATCACCTCAGGTACGGTAGACATGCCCACAGCATCTGCACCCATACCTCTAAACATACGATACTCGGCTGGAGTTTCAAATGTAGGACCTTGTGTGCCAAGATATACGCCCTTAAATATCTTAATACCTAATTTCTCTGCCGCCTCTTCTACGATTTTGATAAACTCAGGATCATAAGCCTGATGCATACTTGGGAAGCGCGGACCAGTTGGGAAGTTCTTACCTCTCAGCGGATGCTCAGGGAACATGTTAATATGATCATTCAGTACCAGCAAATCGCCCACATGAAAAGCCGGATTCATGCCACCTGCCGCATTGCTGACAAACAAATTCTTGATACCCAGTTCGTACATTACGCGTACTGGGAAGGTTACCTCCTTCATCGAATAGCCTTCATAGTAATGGAAACGTCCTTGCATAGCTAGGATTTCCTTACCACCCAACTTGCCGAAGAGCATTTTTCCACTATGTCCTTCAACTGTTGATACAGGCATATTAGGTATTTCGCTATAAGCGATTTCTGTCTCCACCTCGATTTCGTCTGCGAGATGTCCCAATCCAGAACCCAGAATGATAGCTGTTTCTGGCTTACTTGTCATTCGTTCCTTGAGGAACGATGCTGTTTCTTGAATTTTTTCGTACATAGTCTAATATTTGTTGGTTAAAGATTGTTTCTGCTTGTTGCAACACCTCCACCTCAATTGGTAAGGTGTACACCTTTTTTTTGATTGTCAATCGACTCATATCCAGTCTTGCCCTATCTTTCTCTGTTATCACCACAATGCCTGGCTTGACATCAGGCAATTGCTGATAAGCCTTCTCGATACACTCATAATCTTGCTGAGTGAAAGCATGATGATCACCAAACCGCATCGTTGTCACATCTGTATGCTCTTTGAGCATCTGCTCCATCGGAGTAGCATCGGCAATACCTGTCACCATCAGTACATGATACTGGTTCAGTTGATTCAGCGGAATGATTTCATCATCTTGATACAGGTCTCCATAGCAGAATCGAGTAAAATACAACTGCTGTGAATCTCCGACTCGGAATCTGTCCTTGTATTGATGTGCTGTCGCTTCATCCAATTCCCCTTTCAGCTTCGTCACCAATATGATATCTGCCCGTTTCAGTCCACTAATATTCTCTCTCAGTCGTCCTGCCGGCAACAAGTAATCTTTGTCTATCGGCCGATTGCTGTCCACAAGAACAATATTCATCCCAGCTTGTATCCGTCTGTGCTGAAAAGCATCATCTAGAAGTATCACATCCACATCGCGAGTGGTTTCATCCTTCATCAGACGTTCCACCCCTTCACAGCGATCAGCATCTACTGCAACTGTCAGGCTTGGAAATTTTATCTTCATCTGATAGGGTTCGTCACCTATATCAGCAGCAGTCGAGGCTGTTGTAGCTAGCACATAGCCTCGTGTTTTTCGCTTATATCCCCTACTCAGAACTGCCACTTTATACCCCTCACGCTGAAGCAGGCGAACCAGATATTCAGTATGCGGTGTCTTTCCCGTACCTCCAACAGTCAGATTACCTACGCATATAACTGGTAAATCATAGGACTTCGTTTTCAGAATCCTATGATTATACATGAAGTTGCGCACTGATGTCACCCCATCATATATACACGCTAATGGTAGTAACAGACTGTACATAACAATTTATTCCAGGCACTCCGCCACGTGGAACGCCTGGAATAGTATGTTGCATTATAAATTAAACTTCAGTTTGTAAGGCAAAGCAGCTTGTATTCTATCCTTGCTTTGAATTGTTTTTGCTTCACGATAGATGTCGTAGAAGTCGCCCAGCGCCTGCTTCAACTGTGTTTCTGCTATGCTGTTTTCTGGGGCCTTGTCTTCCATCAATTGCTCGATGAAACTCTTCTGGGCAGGATAGTCCTTCACAGTACATTCCTCAATCTTTGCCTTCTTCTTAGCGACCGCAATAGCATCTTCCAGACTACCCAGCTGATCAACCAATCCTAACTTCTTGGCATGAACTCCAGTCCACACGCGTCCTTCACCAATCACCTTAATAGAATCCTGTGACAATCCACGTCCGTCAGCACAACGCTTGGTGAAGAGTTCGTAACCACGATTAATATAACCCTGCAGCAATGCACTTTCTTTCTCGTTGAATGGACGATAGTAGCCGCCTATGTCTGCAAATTCATTCGTCTTCACTGTTGCCACATTCAGTCCAAGTTTGTCGTTCATCAGTTCGCTTGCATCTGGGAACATACCAAAGATACCGATTGAACCTGTGAGCGTTGTTGGTTCTGCAACAATCCAATCTGCTGCACAAGAGATGTAGTAACCACCACTGGCTGCATATCCACCCATCGACACTACGATTGGTTTCTTCGATTTGATGTTCATCACCTGATGCCAGATTTGCTCTGATGCGTAAGCACTACCACCTGGCGAGTTCACACGAAGCACAACTGCCTTTATATCATCGTCGTCAGCCAGCTTCTTCAGGTCTTTCACCACCTTACTACCTACAATCTGCTCATCAGAGCCAAATGAAGTAGGAGACTCATCCTGCACGATGTCACCTGTAGCATAGTAAACTGCTACGATATCACCGCTCATGCTCTTTGGAGCATTGTTGGCAGAATTAGCCACGTTCGCGAACTTGGTCTCACAATACTCGCCATCCTTGTTCTTGTCGTTCTTCATCATGTTCTTCACTACAGCTTCAACACCGTCCGAGAACACCAGCTTGTCCACGATCTTGTTCTTCACGTAGTACTTTGCGTCCTTGAATACCAAACCACTATCCACCAATACATCCAAGTTCTCTTTCGACAGTTTTCTCGACTTACTGATGTCCTCCAACATCTCGTCCCAGATTTCGTCAGTCAGTACTGTCAATTGCTCACGGTTAGGCTCGCTCATATCATCAAGGAGATACGGTTCTACTGCAGATTTATAGGTACCCACTTTGAACACCTGAGCCTTCACGCCCACCTTAGCCATAAGGTTCTTATAGTACATAGTCGAAAGTGACATACCGGCCAATTCCACCATACCTTCTGGATTAATCAGCAAAGAGTCTGCCACACTACAGAGGTAATAAGCACCCTGTCCATAGTTGTCGCCATATGATGCAATAAACTTTTTACTCTTCTTAAAGTCAACCAGCGCATCACGCAGTTCCTGTAACGTAGCAGGAGTACCACCTGAGAAACTACCCACTTTGATAAATATACCCTTGATGTCATCATTCTCCTTTGCGCTCTTGATAGAAGTCAGCAGGTCGTTCAGACCCAGACTTTCGTTTCCGCTTCCCATAAATTCAGCAAACGGATTGTCCACCGAACGCTCGTCGAGCATTCCGTCCAAGTCGATCACCATCACAGAGTTGCTCTGGATAGGTTCAGAAACAGATGACATTGATGCCAGGCCTGTTAATGTCAACAGCGAGAATATACCCACGATAAGGGCTAAGAGAAGAATGCCAACGATTGTGGCTAATGTGTACTTTAAAAAATCTTTCATCGTTCTACTATTTTAATAATTTATAATATTCACAAGCTGCCAAGAGCCAAGCTCCTGTTCCAAATGGATGTTGCGACTTTGCATCTGCGATGCGGGTTGGATCGGGCTTTTCGCCTATTGGCTGTACATAGCCTATTCCTCCGTCCGACTGAAGCGCAATCGTGGTGAGATACTTCCACGACTTGTCTATTACAGGCTTAAACTCATTTGCATTGAGCAGACCGTTGTTCACGCCCCACAGCATTCCATAAGTAAAGAACGCTGTTCCGCTGGTTTCATAACCTGGTGCATCTGCCTCACAAAGCATCGAACGTGTCCAATACCCTTCAGGCTGTTGGCAGTCAGCCACCGCTTTGGCAAGTTGTTGGAATCGCTGCACGTAGAAGGACCTGTATTTACTATCTTTTGGCAAGTCCTGCAGCACCTTGGCCAATCCTGCCAACACCCATCCGTCGCCTCGTGCCCAAAAACTCTTGCCTCCGTCGCAAGCTGTCTTCACCTTTGGCCACACATACTTGCCGTCTCTGTAATACAGATGCTGGTCCTTGTCCCAAAGCAAGTCGTCAGTCCACTTGAAACACTCATACTGCTTATCCAGCAGTCGTTCGTTGTGGGTCACTGTATAGAGCTTCGAGAAGATAGGGAGTCCCATATACAGTGCATCCGACCACCACCAGTAATCAGCCTTGTCTGATTTTGCCTGATACATCATCACTTCCAGTGTACGCTGCAACCGTTCGGCCCGACGTTCCAACTTATACAAGTCGATATACACCTGAAAGCAAATCTGCCAGTCGGCAAAGAGTACATGGTTCATATCCTCACCATAAGTTGCATATTCCCATTTCGTTTTATCCGTCTGAGTAGCACCTTTCCAGTGATTATATTCCGCCCACGCTAAGGCATAATCCAGATACTCCTTCTTTTTCGTCAACTCATACACTGCCTGATTGCCTGTGAAATAGGCTGCGTTGTCCCAAAATCCCCTGCATTGCGAGGTACGAGTTGCCTGCCAATGGTCGTTCACTTTCTCAATCATCTCCATCACCTCGACCTTGGTTTGACCATATGACGCACTCACTGCTGAAAAAACTACAGCTAAAAACAAATATTTTTTCATAACTCTCATTTTCTATTAATTATCAAATTTACTTTTCGCTGCGAATTTACACATTATTTATTATATAACCAAATGTTTCATACAAAACACACCCTTTTTACATCATAATTTTGACTTTTGCTTTGTGAAACTTTAGTTCAAAGTCGTCAATTGTAAAATATTTACTACCTTTGCCGAAGGTTTTCACATTTTCCAACACGACAGACATGAACATAAAGGAATTACTGAATCAGACAGACCGCTTCGCCGCCAACGCTGGGTGCAGGATTACAGAAGTGGGCGAACATCAAGCAGTAGCAGAAATGACTGTGACAGCAGAACACCTCAATGGAGGTAACGTATGTCAAGGAGGGGCTTTGTTTACGCTTGCCGACCTCGCTATCGCTGCCTTGATGAACTATAACGGTCAACTCACCTTCGGCATCAGCAACAGCATCATGTATGTTTCGAGTGCCCACGAAGGCGACCACCTACGAGCCGAAGCAGTTCATGTAGCCAACCACCATAAGATACCATCCGTCGAAGTTCGAGTCACAAACCAAGACGGTCAACTTATCTGTCACGTCACAGGTCTCGGATACAGGAAATCGGCAGCCATCAAAGCCTGAACGAAACCCTACGTTAATGAGAAAGCATAGGGAAAACATAGAGAGGAACAAGAGGGAGACAAGAGGGAGACAAGAGGGAGACAAGAGAGGGGTATGAGAAACCTATGCGGTAACCTTGAGGTAAGTATGCGGTACATGCTCGGTACCCCTTCGGTACCATAGAGTTGACATAGAGTTGGTATAGAGTTGACTTAGAGTTGTCTTAGTGCTGTCTTAGTGCTGTCTTAGTGTTTTCCAACATTTCTTCCTTGTGTTTGGGAGTTGGGAATGAGTGTCACATAGCAAATAGTTTTAGGCGGCTTATGAGCCTTGTGGCTCCTTATATTTTCCTTATGCAAAGATACAACAAAAAACTGAACTGACAAAATAATGATTGGTGTTATTTGAGAAAAACGCATAATATTTGCACTAATTGCCGAAAATTCGTAACTTTGCAGCATCAATTAGCAAAAAGAAGACATTTACATGAAAAAAATCATAGAATTCTGGAACAGGATATACTATGCGGCATATAGCATTCACTTTGTTATCAGTTGCTACATCATCGACCCAATCATATATCCAATCGAGCGGGTGTTCTATTCCATTCTGAATTGCATTCCTGCTATAAAAAGGCGTAATGAGAGAGAAGGAATCACGTTTGACTCTATCAAAGAAACAGCGCATAAGCAATACCACAACCCTGAAAGCGGCCACTTTATGTATTATGTAAATGGTTTCTTCTCACTTGTGACGGCACTTCCTTTTCTACTATGTATCAGCATTCTGGAGTACTATCTGGGTGGAAGCATCAGAGAATGGTTTTTCAGTAATCTCGCACTAAATCTCATTTTGATTTGGGGTGGTGTCATGCTGTTACAATATTTATTTGCTTGGAAACACGACCGCTACCTCACCTATTTCGCAGCATTCGAGAAGGAGGGCACGAGGAAAAGAATCGTATGGACAATTGGCTTACTGATTGTGTTCGTTGCTATGCTTGTCTTAACAGTTTATATTTTCATCTGCGCAGAGAAGAAGCACGGATTCTGGCGTCCATAGCAACTTTTCGTCAGAAAATTTCTTCATGCAAAGTTTTTTTCATACCTTTGCAGTTGCAATTGTACAGATATGAAATTACTGACGGATGAAGAGCTGAAGCAAGCACTCAACAAACATATATTTCATTTGATATCTGAGGCGGCTGACGAACTCGGATTGGAGTGTTATGTCATAGGGGGATATGTGAGGGATTTGTTCCTGGAAAGGCCAAGCAATGATATTGATGTGGTGGTTATAGGCTCGGGAATTTTACTTGCATCTGAGGTGCAGAAGAAATTGGGTAAGCGTGCCCACTTGTCTGTATTCAAGAACTTTGGAACTGCACAAATCAAAATAAGAGGAGAGAAAGGACAAGGGGAGATAGAAATTGAGTTTGTGGGTGCCCGAAAGGAAAGCTATAGCCACGATTCGAGGAAGCCTGTGGTGGAAGACGGAACTATCGAAGATGACCAAAACCGCCGTGATTTCACCATCAACGCAATGGCGCTGTGTCTGAATAAAGACAGGTATGGTGAGCTGGTCGACCCATTTGACGGGCTATATGACCTGGAGGACGGCATTATCGCCACCCCGCTCGACCCAGACATCACGTTCAGCGACGATCCGCTCCGCATGATGCGTTGCATACGCTTTGCTACCCAACTGAATTTCTACATCGAAGACGAGACTTTCGATGCGTTAGAGCGAAACAAAGAGCGCATCAAAATCATATCGGGTGAGCGAATTGCAGAGGAACTGAACAAAATCATCCTCTCGCCTATTCCATCAAAGGGTTTCATCGACCTGGAACGCTGCGGACTTTTGGAGATTATCTTCCCAGAACTGTATGCTCTTCAAGGTATTGAAAGCAGAAACGGGCGTGCCCACAAGGACAATTTCTATCACACATTGGAGGTGCTGGATAATGTAGCGAAGAACACCAGAGAGAGAGACTCTGAAAAGGCACTTTGGCTTCGCTGGGCAGCACTCCTTCACGATATTGGCAAGCCAAAGAGCAAGAAGTGGGACAACACGCTAGGATGGACATTCCACAATCACAATTATATTGGGGAAAAGATGGTGCCGCAGATATTCCGAAGGATGAAGTTGCCAATGAACGAGAAGATGAAATATGTGGAGAAACTCGTGGGACTGCACATGCGGCCTATCGCTATTGCCGACGATGAAGTGACTGACTCTGCTGTACGCCGTCTGTTGTTTGAAGCAGGTGACGATATCGACGACCTGATGCTTCTGTGCAACGCAGATATCACTTCGAAAAATGAAGAACGAAAACGCCAGTTCCGTCAGAATTTCGCACTGGTGAAGGAGAAACTTGTTGCCATTGAGGAGAAAGACCGCATCCGCAACATGAAGTTTGCAGTCGATGGTGAGGAAATCATGCAGATGTTCGGCCTGCAGCCCAGTCGCGAAGTCGGTATCTTGAAGGATGCCATGAAGGAAGCCATTCTCGACGGTATCATTCCGAACGAACATGAAGCATGCGTGGAGTTTTTAAAGGAGACCTACCTCGCCAACAAGAAGGAGTAAGGAAGTGGATTTATGCTAATCGCTCTACTCATATATTTCGCTGTACTGCTTATAGTTGCCCGTCTGACCGGGAAGGGCGGCAATGATGCTTTTTTCAGGGCTGGGCGCAAGTCACCTTGGGCACTAGTGGCGTTTGGAATGATTGGTGCATCAATTAGTGGGGTGACATTCATTGGTGTACCTGGATGGGTGATGACCACAGACATGACCTACATTCAAATGTGTCTGGGCTTTATTGTGGGGTATATCATTGTAGCATTTGTGTTATTACCACTTTACTACAAATATAACCTGACATCTATCTACACCTATCTGCAGCATCGATTAGGAGACACCAGTTACAAGACTGGTGCGTGGTTTTTCATCCTCTCGAAACTATTAGGTGCAGCAGCAAAATTCTATGTAGTAGTTCAGATTCTTCAAATATGTGTAGCCGACCAATATGGTATTCCTTACACCGTGACTGCTATCATCACGTTGTTGTTCATATGGATATACACTAGAAGGAGCGGAATCAGAACATTAGTATGGACTGATGTACTACAGACTTTCATCCTCCTCGTTGCACTTATCATCATCATGATTCAAGTATGCACAAAGCTCGACTTCTCATTCTCTGATGCATGGGCAGCCGTATGGAGCAGTCCTCATTCCAAGATATTTGAATTCAACGACTGGACCTCGAAACAGTACTTCTGGAAGCAGTTCCTAAGTGGTGTCTTTGTGGTAATTGTGATGACAGGATTGGATCAAGACATGATGCAGAAGAACCTCACCTGCAAAAACTTACGGGCAGCTCAGAAGGATATGTGCAGCTATGGAGTGATGTTTGTACCTGTCAACCTATTATTTCTTGCACTTGGCATCCTGCTGCTGTTGCTCTATGGTCAAATGGGGATGGAGATTCCTGCAAAAGGTGATGCACTTTTGTCGAATATAGTCATGTCGGGTGTGTTGGGGCAAACAGCCTTGATCTGTTTCGGAATAGGTATCGTAGCTAGCGCGTTCTCAAGCGCAGACTCATCGATGACAGCTCTCACCACTTCACTGTGTATCGACATTTTGCAGAAAGAGCACGACGAGCGATTGCGTAAGCGAGTTCATCTATTCGTGATAGTAGCTTTCCTGCTATGCGCCCTTGCTTTCAATGCCTTAGGAAGCGGAAGTGTGATGGACTTGATTTACACGTTAGTAAGCTATACGTATGGGCCGCTGTTGGGACTATTTGCTTTCTGCATGCTCACGAAAAAGCAGATAAGAAACAAATGGGTGCCCTACGTATCAATCGCATCGCCCCTTATCTGCTATGCGATAGATGCAGCCACTTTACACCTGACTGGATACAAGTTCGGCTATGAAATATTGCTACTGAATGGACTGCTGACCTTTATTGGCCTTTGGGTAATTCGATGCGGAAAGTAGTACCCTTCCCCACCTCAGAAGATTTGACGAATATCTTGCCCTTATGATATTCCTCCACAATACGTTTCGCCAACGAAAGTCCCAATCCCCATCCACGAGCTTTGGTGGTGAAACCAGGCTTGAATACAGACTTGAAATGGCTCTTTGGCATACCCTTTCCTGTGTCCGCCACTTCAAGCACCACACTATCGCCCCTATCTTGCAGATAAAGGTCGATACGTCCCGTTCCATTCATAGCATCTACTGCATTCTTACAGAGGTTCTCTACCACCCACTCAAAGAGTGAGGCCACCATTTTAACCTCGATACGATGGTCTGGGAAATGGGTACTGATGACTACCTTGCTTGATGTGCGATGTGCCATATATTCCACGACTCGGCCAAGTACCTCCTTGATGTCCACCTCCTTAAGTTCGGGAATAGAACCAATCTTCGAGAATCGCTCTGCAATACGCTCCAGGCGCTTTACATCTTTCTCCATCTCAGGCAGCATTTCATCGTCTGGATAAGTATCTCGGAGCACCTCTGTCCATGCGGTCAACGATGAGATAGGTGTGCCCAACTGATGAGCAGTCTCCTTCGAAAGCCCTACCCACACTTTATTCTGTTCTGCTTTCATCGAAGCGAACAGGGCAAAGAGTGCAATCAGCACGAAGATGACAACAACACCCAACTGAATATAAGGATATACCGCCAGGCGCTTTAGCATCAGTGATTCATCGTAACATATCTCTATGTAATCGTCAGCATCATCCAAATTGATACGAATAGTTTGACGGGCCTTTTTCATCGCCTGGGCCATCGATTTTATTTCAGGGAGCGAATCTTGGTCAGCCTTGAATACCTTCCCCAAATTGCGAGAAGTCTGCACCTCTCCATCGGAATCGAGCACCACTACAGGGATAGTATTGTTGCCATTCAAGACTTTAAGCACCAAGTTGATATCTGTGTTTTCATCTGCTTGATTGAGCGAACGCATCGCTTCAGCCCACACCTCCATCTTATTGAGTTCCTCGCGCTTGAGGTCGTCAATCAAATACTTGGATGTCAGCAGCGAAGCAATGGCAATAATAATGGCCGCAATAATCAGCAACAGCTTCACGTTCTTGATGCGTTCAAACCACTTCATGCTTACAAAAACGCAAGAACGTTTGTTTTATTGCATTTTTTTTGTTTTTTTTAAGGTTTTTCGTTTAGAATAAAAAAAATAATTCGTACCTTTGCAGCGATTTAGGATGGAGAATGATCAAAAACCATAGAAAATCATCATCAAAAAAAATAGAAAAAAAAATGAAAAAACTTTTAGCTTCAATCGTATTGGCAATCCTATTTACCGCCAATGTATCAGCCCAAGAAGAATGGACTATCAATTCACGTGCCTGGACTACCAACTACTTCACAATGCTCATTTGGGACGCTGTGACAGTTACTTCAAAGACATTGCTCTTCGGCGAGAATCAGGCAGACTCTATCGCAGCCGACAGAATCATTCCAGATGCGGACTTGGTCTTTCCTATTGGTGTTCAGAAAAAGGGCTTCGGAGGTGTGACAGAAATCTACTGCCCTTATCACCGTGCTTTTGCAAACCCGTTTACGAATCCTGGTGACTATGCCATCGGTGTTGACGCTTCATGGAAACCTTCATTAATCGGACTATATGCCGGAGCATATTTCAAAAGCCAGGAAGTGGTGTTCAAACAGTTTAATAGCATTCGCGGCTATTACTTCCAACCACGTTTAGGAGTGGTTATTGGTAAAAGTTCAGAACACACTTTAGAACTGGGTACTTTCTACGACCTCTTGACTGGAAGCGGTGGCAGAATGGCTGGTCCAAAAAAGGACATGTTACGTAGCGGATTTGGCCTTGACGTAGCATACTCACATTCTCATAATGACGGAAAGTATTCGTACCAACTTCAAGTATCAGTTCCTTTCCATAACTTCTTCTCAAAAGACGTTGAAAAAGTAGATGGTTTTAAACGTAAGGTTGGCTACATTATGTTAACCACAAGAATCGCGCTGTAGCATACATCATGCTGTAATTAAGAAACAGATGGGGAACTCTTTGCGGAGTTCCCTTTTTTTATAATCGCCTCACAGATACAAAAGACATTTTTTTGCGCTCCATTCTACTGTTTTTTAGTATCTTTGACTTTATCGAAGATAAAATATGCCCTCGAAATTAAAATAAATGCAAATTTATTTTGTGTATCGCTCGGCTTTTGCTATCTTTGTACCAAATTTAGATTAGAATGAAGAGATTGAACAAGTTTGTCAAGACCGTTGTTGACGGTATGCAAGAAAAGAAGGGGAAGAATATCCGTGTGGTCGATTTATCAAAAATCGACGATACGATATGTAATTATCTGGTGATTTGCGAGGGGAACACACCGACCCAAGTACATGCTATCGCAGAATCAGTTGGTGACATGATGCGTGAGAAGCGTGATACTCGCCCAATTACGGTTGACGGGCAGCGCAACAGTTTATGGATTGCAATGGATTATGCTGACATCGTGGTACATGTGTTTGTGCCCGAATACAGGCAATTCTATGACATCGATAATCTGTGGGAAGATGCGGACTTGACTGATATCCCAGATCTTGATTAAACTTGATAGTAGAAGGAAAAGACGAAATGGCAAAGGAAACAAACAACAGAAATAATGCATCAAACAAGATGCGTAAGCCTAAATATAATTTAAGCTGGTTGTACTTATTCTTATTAGCGGGTGTTGCTTATGTATTTCTAACGAAATCAGGCACTTCTCCATCAAAGCAATTGGCTTATACTGATTTCCAAGCATGTTTGGACAGCGGATATGTGAAGGAAATACTTGTCAACAAAGACTATCTGACATTGAAGTTCTGCTTAGACGATAAAGGCGAAAAATATATTTATGGAGACGTAAGTAAACAAAAGACCGCCCAACGTGTTCCACAAGTCGAGTTCGGTTCTGTCAGCAGTCTTGAAAACAAGATTGACTCGGCACGCGTTCGTGGTAAGTTTAGTGGAAAAGTAAGCTATGAACGTGATGACAATACCCTATGGAACATCCTTATTCAGATAGGTCCACTCTTGTTGTTGGTAGTATTCTGGTTCTTCATCATGAATCGCATGGGAAGTGGAGGAATCGGTGGCGGAATCTTCAGCTTTGGCAAATCTAAAGCAAAATTGTTCGACCAAAACGGCACAACGACTAAAATCACCTTCAAGGACGTTGCAGGTCAGACAGAAGCCAAACGTGAAGTGCATGAAATTGTGGATTTCTTAAAGAATCCCAAGAAATACACAGAATTAGGAGGTAAGATTCCAAAGGGAGCCTTGCTTGTAGGCCCCCCAGGAACAGGTAAGACCCTGCTTGCCAAAGCGGTAGCAGGCGAAGCTGATGTTCCGTTCTTCTCTATGTCTGGTTCTGATTTCGTAGAGATGTTCGTAGGAGTGGGTGCCAGCCGTGTGAGAGACCTGTTCCAGCAAGCAAAGGAAAAGTCACCATGTATCATCTTCATCGATGAAATTGATGCCATCGGACGCGCCAGAGGCAACAAGGCAAGCATCGGAGGTAATGACGAACGAGAGAACACTCTGAACCAATTACTTACAGAGATGGACGGATTCGGCACAAACAGCGGCATCATTATCCTTGCTGCTACCAACCGTGCAGATGTACTCGATAAGGCATTGCTGCGTGCAGGTCGCTTTGACAGGCAAATTCATGTAGATTTACCAGACCTCAACGAACGAAAAGCGATCTTCAACGTACACCTTCGTCCTATTAAGATAGACGAAACTGTCGATGTAGATATGCTAGCCCGCCAGACTCCTGGATTCTCTGGTGCAGATATTGCAAATGTCTGCAATGAAGCAGCATTGATTGCCGCCAGAAACAACAGCACTTGGGTTAACAAACAGTGTTTCCTTGATGCTGTTGATCGCATCATTGGCGGTTTGGAGAAAAAGACCAAAGTAATGACAGCCGAAGAAAAGCGTGCCATTGCCCTCCATGAGGCAGGACATGCTACTATCAGTTGGTTCTGTCAGTATGCGAATCCATTGGTTAAAGTGACGATTGTCCCAAGAGGTCAAGCATTGGGTGCCGCATGGTATATGCCAGAGGAACGACAAATTACGACAAAGGAAGAGATGTTGGATGATATCTGTGCCACCCTTGGAGGTCGTGCCGCCGAAGACCTATGTATTGGAAGGATATCAACTGGAGCCATGAATGACTTGGAGAAAGTCACCAAGCGGTCGTATGGAATGATTGCTTATGCAGGTATGAGCGATTCACTGCCAAACCTTTGCTACTACAACAACGATGAATACGCATTCACCAAACCATATAGCGACCATACTGCTCAGTTAATTGATGAAGAAGTGAAGAAACTTATTGCTGAGCAATACGAACGGGCCAAACAAATCCTACGCGAGCACAAAGAAGGACATGAAGCATTAGCACAACTCCTGATCGACAGGGAAGTAATATACGCGGAAGACGTAGAGCACATCTTTGGCAAACGTCCTTGGGTATCACGTACAGAAGAAATACTCGCAGCGAATGCCGACCAGCAACCTCTTGATAACACTTACGGCACTGACCACAGCATAGAGAATGAAGAATTCATCCGCAAAAAAGTAGTTGAAGCCGTAGTGGAAAAAGCAAAGAACGGAGAACTCGTAGAAGGGAAAAATGTAGAAGGAAATAAGGAACCGGAAGATAAGCCCAAAGAGGAAAAGCATGAGCCAAAGCCCTTTCACGAACTGAAAGTCACCACTTACGAGACTTCTGTCGCAGATGAAGCAGTTCCTGAGGAGGCAGACATAATAGAACCTTTCGAGCTGATTGACCCCATAGAACCTACCGCAGAGCCAAAACCTGTTGCCGATCAAGCCGATAGTCCCAAAAAAGCAGAGCCTCAACAGCAGAACGGCGAGAAAGAAAGACCTTCCTCTACCCCTCAAGAGCAAACGCTATTTGGATGGTAAAAGAAAAGAATGAACCATGATTAGAGAAATGAATAGTGAACATGAATAATAATTTTATCATACGCACCATTACTGGACTGACATTCGTAGTGATTGTCGTAGGATGTATTCTATGGCATCCTATCAGTTATGGTATTTTGTTTGCCATCTTCTCAGGAGCGACAACGTGGGAGTTTTGCTCCCTCATGAACAAGTACCAAGGCTGTCAAATCAATCGAATGATTACAACAGTGGCATCTGTGTACCTGTTTGGTGCTATCATGGCATTCAACGCGAACATCACAGGTTCAGAGATATTCATTCCGTACTTGATTACATTAGTGTACCTGCTGATTGTGGAACTTTATTTTCCAAAGAACAACGTGCTGATGAATTGGGCTTTCACCATGATGTCGCAACTCTACATTGCGTTACCGTTTGCGTTACTCAATACCCTGTCATTTATCTCTGTTAATAATGGGGTAATTTACAACCCGGTATTTGCGCTATCGGTGTTTATCTTTATCTGGTTTGGTGACTCTGCCGCTTACGGGTTTGGCACTTGGCTGGGACGGCACCGACTATTTCCACGCATTTCACCCAAGAAGTCATGGGAAGGATGTATAGCTGCCTTTGTTATGGCTATCGGAGTGTCACAAGTGATTGCTTCATTCAATCAGAGTTTTACTTCAGAAGACCTACCCAACCGACTCGCATGGGCAGGTCTTGCCATCGTGGTCATTGGTTTTGGCACTTGGGGAGATTTGGTAGAATCACAGATAAAACGGAAATTAGGCATCAAAGATTCAGGCAAAATTCTGCCTGGACATGGGGGGATGCTCGATCGATTTGACAGTTCACTCCTTGCCATTCCTATGGCAGTAGTATATATCTACACCATGAATGAGATATTCGTATAACGAAAAAACATAACAATAATACAAAATGGAAGAATTAGTAAACAATGAACCTGTAATCAAACCTGAAGAAGTTGATACAGACGCAACTACAGCAACTGAAGTTGTAGCTACAGAAGCAACAGAACAAGTACAACCGGTTGAGCAACCTACAGAAGTAGCAGAGGCTGAACCTAAGGTGGAGGCCGAACCTGAGGTGGAAACAGAACCCGAGGCAGAGGCAGAACTTGAGGTGGAAACAGAACCTGAAGCAGAGGCTGAACCTGTAGCAGAGTTGCAGATTCCTGATACGAAAGAAGGAATCATCGAGCGTTTAAAAGAAATCGCGCAAGGCGAAGAAGAGATTAACCGACAGGAAGTGGATGCTTTGAAAAGCCATTTCTACCGTATCCTCAAGACAGAAGGAGAAGCTGCCTATAAGCAGTATGTTGATGACGGAGGCGCTCCAGAGGCATATACTCCAATCATCGACCCTTTGGAGCAACTATTCAAGGAGGAGATGAATATCGTTCGAGAGAAACGTGCCGCTCAACACAAAGCCTTAGAGCAACAGAAAGAGCAAAACTACCTGAGGAAACTGCAGATTATCGAGAAAATCAAAGTGATTCTTGATAATCCTGATGAAGTAAACAAATCTTACAACGAGTTCCGTGCGCTCCAAACAGAATGGAACAGCATCAAAGATGTTCCAGCAGAAAAGAACACAGAACTTTGGAAGACTTATCAGGTGAACGTAGAAAAATACTATGACACATTGAAACTCAATAACGAGTTCCGTGCTTACGACTTCAAGAAGAATCTTGAGTTGAAAACGGCATTGTGTGAAGCTGCAGAACGTCTGGCAGAGAGCAATGATGTGTTAGGAGCATTCCGCACTTTGCAAAACCTACATCAGCAATTCCGCGAAATAGGTCCTGTAAGCAGGGAACTCCGTGAAGAAGTATGGCATCGCTTCAAAGAAGCATCAACCATCATCAACAAACGCCATCAGGAGTTTTTTGAATCACGTAAGGAAGCAGAGAATCAGAATTTGGATCAGAAGACCGCTATCTGCGAAATTATTGAAGGCTTTGATCTCGATTCACTGAAATCATACGCCGACTGGAATAAGATGAGCGAAAAGGTAATTAACCTCCAAGCTAAGTGGAAAACAATTGGATTTGCTCCACAAAAGATGAACCAGAAGATTTATGATCGTTTCCGCACCGCTTGCGACGTATTCTTTGCCCGTAGGTCTGAAGCTCTTAAAGAAGCCCGTGACAGCCAAATTGAGAATCTCAAGAAAAAAACGGAGTTGGTGGAGAAAGCAGAGGCACTGAAGGACAGCACAGACTGGAAGAAAACAGCCGATGCATTGATAGCCCTCCAGAAAGAATGGAATGCAACGGGTCCCGTTTCAAGGAAACACAGTGTTGCGCTTTGGACTCGTTTCCGTGCCGCTTGCGACACCTTCTTTGAAGCAAAGAAAGCGAACACTTCTTCGCAGCATGGTGAACAAGCAGAAAACCTAAGCAAAAAGAGAGCAATTGTAGCTCGTCTTGAGGCCATCGTTCCCGAGGAGACAACAGATCTCCATCAGCAGTTGAAAGATGCACAGACTGAATGGAACGAAATTGGACATGTTCCATTCAAAGAGAAAGATGCTGTTTACCAAGCATTCCGCGCACAAATGGATCGTCTGTACGACTTCCTTGATGAGACCGCATCAAAGCGTCGTGTAGAAAGATTCAAGAATGTAATAAGCGAAGGTGGAGGCGACCGTATGAGAGATAAGTTGGTACGTCAGGCCGAAATCTTGGAACAAGAGATTAAGACATACGAAAACAATCTCGGTTTCCTCAATCTCTCAAAGGCCAATAAGAGTAGCAATTTAGTTGAAGAACTGCATCATAAAGTTGACAAGTTGAAAGCCGACTTGAAAGAGATTCGCGAGAAAATCAAAATACTCGATGCAAACTCTTAAAGACCCAATATATTAATAAAAGGTGTAAATTCGTCATCGAAGTACAGACAGACGTTGTTCATTCAATTATGGAACACCCAGAAAACAGTGCAGAATACGAAGGACTGACGGTGAATGCCGGAGTGGATCATCAGGAAATGGTGAATCCATACTTGAAGAGTTTTCGCAAAAAACGCACAAAACTCTTCACTCCTGCTGAGTATGTAGACGGAATCTTGAAGGGCGATGTCACCCGATTGAGTCAGGCAGTAACTCTCGTTGAGAGCACACTTCCAGAGCATCAAATCATCGCACAAGAAGTGATAGAGAAGTGCTTGCCCTACTCAGGCAACTCTGTCAGAGTCGGCATTTCTGGTGTTCCTGGAGCAGGAAAATCAACCAGCATCGATGCTTTTGGTATTCATGTTCTTGAAAACTATGGAGGCAAGCTCGCCGTATTAGCAATCGACCCATCGAGCGAAAAGACCAAAGGCAGCATCCTTGGTGACAAAACTCGTATGGAGCGTCTGGCCGTTCATCCCAAATCGTTCATACGACCTTCACCGACAGCAGGCTCATTGGGAGGAGTCGCCCGCAAGACTCGCGAAACCATCATCCTTTGTGAGGCGGCTGGCTACGATAAGATTTTCGTAGAGACTGTTGGAGTAGGACAAAGTGAAACGGCTTGTCACTCAATGGTCGACTTCTTTCTGCTAATACAGTTGGCAGGAACCGGCGATGAACTACAGGGCATTAAACGTGGAATTATGGAGATAGCAGATGGTATAGTAATCAACAAAGCCGACGGCAACAACATAGAAAAAGCCGAGCTTGCTGCCAGCCATTTCCGGAACGCACTACATCTGTTTCCCCTACCCGATAGCGGACTGATTCCAGAAGTACTCTGCTACTCTGGGTTCTATGGGTTGAATATTGATAAGGTCATGAGCATGGTATTCAACTATGTGGAGAAGACCAAAGCCTCAGGGTATTTCCAATATCGTCGCAACGAACAATCCAAATACTGGATGTACGAAAGCATCAATGAACATCTGAAGAACAATTTCTTCTACAATGAAAAAATCAAGCAACTGATTCCTGACATGGAACGTCAGGTTTTGGGCGGACAGATAACCTCGTTCGTAGCAGCCAACAAATTGCTGGAAGAATACTATCAGTTAATGCATAACACGAATAAGATATGAATAAGGTAACTAAAAAAATGGGACTTCTGTGTACCTTCCTTTTATGTAGCGCAGGAATCAAAGCACAGGAAGGTAGTACAGGATACCAGTTTCTTGAGATACCCACGTCAGCACATGCAGCGGCTTTGGGAGGTAACAACATCAGCATCATCGAAGACGATGCCTCATTGATGTTTACCAATCCTGCATTGACTGTCAACACCTCTGACAAAACGCTCAGCCTCAACTACACTTCGTATATTTCAAGCACGAATAAGTTGGGAGCATCGTTTGTGAAGCATATGGGTGAACGCGGAACCTGGGCTTTGGGAGCACAGCTCCTAAACTACGGAGACCTGATTGAAACAGATGCAGACTTCAACACAACAGGGTCGTTCTCCGCAAAGGACATCGACATACAAGCAGGATATGCCTATCTGTTCACCGACAATCTTTCAGGTGGTGTACAAGGAAAAGTACTGCTATCAAATTACGGAGAATTCAAGTCTACCGCAATTGCTGTCGATTTAGGTTTGAACTACTACACACCTGAGCGAGGATGGTCGATCAGCCTTGTGGCCCAAAATTTAGGTGGACAGGTCGATGCACTCTACGAAACGCACGAGAAAATGCCGTTTAATTTAGCGTTAGGAGTGTCAAAAGATTTTGAGAATGCCCCTATCCGACTGTCTGTCACATTCGACAAACTTACCGACTGGGACGTAAAGAAACCCATTCACCACCTTACATTTGGTGCAGACATCTTCCCATCCAGCACCACGTGGGTAGCTATCGGTATCAACCCACGCAGATCCAAAGAGATGAAGATACAAGACAGCAGCCATTGGGCAGGTGTATCTATCGGTGCAGGATTATCCTTAAAGAAAATAAAAGTCGGGCTGGCATACGGCAAATACCACGTATCAGCCTCATCACTCATCATCAACGCCAGTTATGCATTCTAAAATCATCGTAGCACTCGACGGACACTCATCATGCGGAAAAAGCACGATGGCGAAATGGCTGTCCCAACAAGTAGGTTATATTTATGTCGATACAGGCGCCATGTATCGCGCCGTCACACTCTTTGCGCTGCGTAACCATTTCATCACGCCCGAAGGAATTGATGAAGAAGGTCTGAAGGCGGCCCTAAAGGATGTTTCCATTAGTTTCAAACTCGACGAGACAACCCGTCTCCCTCTGACATGTCTCAATGGTGAAGTCGTTGAACATGAAATCCGTTTGATGGAGGTATCGAACAATGTCAGTCCAATTGCCGCACTGCCCTTTGTTCGGGAAGTGCTCACAGCCCAACAGCAGCAGATGGGCAAGGAAAAGGGTATTGTGATGGACGGACGCGATATCGGAACAGCGGTTTTCCCCAATGCCGAACTGAAAGTATTTGTGACCGCAACAGCAGAAGTACGTGCGAAACGCCGTTTCGACGAACTCATCAGTAAAGGAGAGAAGGATGTCAACTTCGATGATATCTTGAAGAATGTTCAGGAACGCGATTATATTGACTCCCACCGTGAAGTCAATCCGCTCCGTCAGGCTGACGATGCATTAGTGCTCGATAATTCGTTCATGACGAAAGACGAACAAAATCAGTGGCTATTAGACAAGTTCAACCAAGTTATTAACTCATAGCAGTGTTCATCGAAATCGACAACGGTTCGGGATTCTGCAATGGTGTGACTACAGCCATCCGCAAAGCAGAAGAAGAGTTGAGTGCATCCAGCACCCCGCTCTATTGTCTTGGCGACATTGTACACAATGGTCGGGAGTGTGAGCGCCTCAAGGCATTAGGTCTTATCAGCGTTGACAAGGCCTCCCTTTCCCAACTCCATGATACGAAATTACTACTACGAGCACATGGGGAGCCACCTTCTACCTATCGTCAGGCAGAAGAGCAAAACATCGAGATTATCGATGCCACCTGTCCCGTTGTCCTTCATATACAAAAAAGAATCAAAGCAGATTACGATGCCGACCCTGAACACAAAAAGCAGATTGTCATCTATGGGAAGAACGGACATGCAGAAGTAATTGGCTTAGTAGGACAGACCGAAGGAAACGCCATTGTAATAGAAAACCTCGATGATGCTCGAAAACTTGATTTCACACGCAACATCCAACTATATTCTCAGACGACAAAGTCGCTCGAAGGATTCCGTGAGATTGTCGGTTATATCAGCAAGCACATGCATCAGGGAGCAGAATTCAACTACTTCGACACCATCTGCCGACAAGTAGCCAACCGCATGCCCCACATCCGCGAATTTGCCGAACGACATGATGTTATTCTCTTTGTCTGCGGGAAAAAGAGTTCAAACGGGAAAGTACTTTATTCAGAATGTCTTAACGTTAATCCACATTCACACATGATTGAAGATGCGTCCGAAATCGATCTTGCATGGTTCGATGGAGCAGAATCTGTTGGTATCTGTGGTGCTACATCCACACCAAAGTGGTTGATGGAGCAATGTCGTGATGCCATCTTGAAGCAGTAAGCAATAAACGATGATAGTCTGTATAGCCGAAAAGCCAAGTGTCGCCAAAGACATCGCCAATGTACTTGGTGCAAAAAACGCCAAACAAGGATATATCGAAGGAAATGGGTATCAAGTCACATGGACCTTCGGTCATTTGTGTGAACTTAAGGAGCCAAATGAATACAATCCCCGTTGGCAGCATTGGGATTTATGGGATTTACCTATGATTCCCCCACGCTTTGGCATTCGTTTGAAAGACGATGCTGGTGTAAAAAAGCAATTTGCCATCATAGAGCAGCTGATGCAGAATGCAGATGAGATTATCAACTGCGGTGATGCTGGACAGGAAGGCGAACTAATTCAACGGTGGGTGATGCAGAAAGCGGGGGCAAAATGCCCAGTAAAACGCTTATGGATCAGTTCTCTCACAGAAGAATCCATCCGAGAAGGCTTCAATTCCTTGAAAGACCAGTCGGAATACCAATCCCTTTACGAAGCAGGATTGAGCCGTGCTATTGGAGATTGGACATTAGGATTGAACGCTACACGTCTCTATACCATTAAGTATGGCCAAAATCGCCAGATACTCTCAATAGGACGTGTTCAGACACCTACCCTCGCCATGATTGTCCGACGTCAACAAGAGATTGAGAACTTCGTACCCGAACAATACTGGATTCTTTCTACCATCTACCGCGATACCACCTTCCAAGCGACAAAAGGTAAGTTTGCCACTCAAGAGGAAGGATTAGAGTATTTAGAGAAGGTACGCAACTACCCATTTGAAGTCACCGACGTATCTGCTAAAAAAGGTACCGAAGCACCTCCACGTCTGTACGACCTCACATCCCTACAGGTGGATTGCAATCGGAAGTTTAACATGTCTGCCGAGCAGACTTTACAAACCATCCAAAGTCTCTACGAAAAGAAATTCACTACTTACCCACGTGTCGACACCACATTCCTAAGCGATGACATCTATCCAAAATGCCCGAAAATCCTGAAAGGGCTACGTGGATATGAGCAATTCACACAACCGCTTGAAGGAAAGAAACTACCGAAATCTAAGAAGTTTTTTGATTCTTCCAAGGTAACTGACCACCATGCCATTATTCCCACAGGAGTACCTCCTCAGAATCTTTCAGACTTTGAGAAACGTGTTTATGATTTAGTTGCCCGTGCCTTCATTGCCGCATTCTATCCCGATTGCAAGTTTCTCACAACAACGGTTCTTGGTAAAGCAGGCGATGTAGAATTCAAGGTAACAGGCAAGCAAATCACCGACCCAGGATGGCGAATCATCTATCAATCACAAAAAAACGAAGGAGCGGAAGATAGCACTTCTGCAGATAATGGGGAGAACAACGAGAATAACGAAGCGACAGAGAAAACCCTTCCTGCATTTGTTATTGGCGAATCAGGTCCACATGAGCCATCACTAATGGACAAATGGACTACCCCACCAAAACCTTATACAGAAGCCACACTGCTACGTGCGATGGAGACTGCAGGTAAATTTGTGGATGATGAAGAACTGCGCGATGCGCTGAAAGAAAACGGCATCGGACGTCCATCCACACGTGCAGCAATTATTGAGACCCTCTTTAAACGACGATACATCCGCAAGGAACGTAAGTCACTGGTTGCTACCCCTACAGGTGTAGAACTCATTGGATTGATACATGAAGAACTATTGAAGAGCGCAGAACTGACTGGTATGTGGGAAAAGAAACTTCGACAGATCGAACACCACGACTACAGCGCCCCTCAGTTCATCTCTGAACTCAAACAGATGGTCACAGATATCGTGACGACCGTTCGCGCAGATAATTCCAATCGACGGATAACTATCATGGAAGAAGAGGTAAAAGGGAAGAAAAAGAAAACAGCTAACTCAACATCCGCACCTTCTTCAAACGCTCCTGCAGGTTTCCAACCCCGCAAGAAACGAACCACGAAATCCTCCTCAAAGGAGAGCCCGAAGCCCTCTGCCTCTAAAGCAGAACTAAAAGAGGGGGCTGGCGATCAGTGGGTCGGGCTTCCTTGTCCTGTGTGTCACGAAGGCCATATTATAAAAGGAAAGACTGCTTATGGTTGCTCACGTTGGAAGGAAGGTTGCACATATCGTCGTCCATTCGATGCCCAGTCAAACTGAAACCATCCAGATTCATGATATCAGCATACGGCTCACATGGAAAAGTGGCGTTCGCATGATGCGTGTGCGGGTTTTACCGCCCGACGGTATTGTTTGCGCTACTGCGCCCCGATGGACTAGTCGTAAAGCCGTCATCGAATTCCTCTCCGAACGATACAACTGGATGCAGAAAGCCATCCATAAGGTTCAATCGCTTCCTCAACCCACATCACACAATTACTCAGAAGGCGAACAAGTGCTGTTGTTTGGCATCACCTATTCTTTGCATATACAAGAGGTAAAACCAAAGGAGAAAGCCTTTGTCTCTATTGACGGAAGTATCATTACTTTGCATATCAACCCAGATTCTTCGCAGAAGAAACGCGAGATGCTATTGCATGCTTTCTATAAGGAACGTCTTTCGATGGTTGTATCAGTTTACATGAGCGACTATCAATCCAAACTCAAATGCAATCCGATTCCTTTCCGTATTTTGCATCGCAAAAGTGTTTGGGGAACATTCAATCCCCGAAAGCGCTTAATCGTCTTCAATATCAATCTGGCACAGGTTCCTCTTGAGTGCGTCCAATATGTTGTCCTCCATGAGATGACCCATCAGTATGTTCCGGCTCATAATGCCGATTTTTATAACAAAATGGCAGTTTTCATGCCCGATTGGAAAGAACGACGCACCCGACTGAAGCAATTCGGGCATCAATTATAACTGTCAATAATGTAACATATTTGCAGATTTGAAACATTCGCATCATTTCTTGCATAAAACGCAACCAAAAAGCAAGAAAAAAACACAAAACAAGAAAACATGCTTGTAGATACCCACAAAGCCGATTTGTAAATTATTTGTAAATTTTTAGGGAAACTCCTCGAAAAATGTAAATTTTTTGTAAACTAATTTTCTTGGTTGTTTTGCAGAAATGTTGTACCTTTGCCGTCGGAAATCAATAAAACGCTCATATTATGAACAAAAGCATTAAAGTGATTGCATTGGCAATCGTAATTGGAGTTATGAATACAACCAGTTTGTTTGCCCAGACGACTTACGAGTCGATGTGGGAAGAAGTAGAAAATGCGGCTGTGAAAGATCTTCCCCGCCAAGTGACTGAAAAGACACAGTTAATCTACAACAAAGCACGGAAAGAAAAGAACTTCCCTCAGATGATGAAGGCATGGATTCGGATTGTTGAAACCAAGAGTACAATCGATGCCGACAGTTTCCGCATTGCTGACATACGTCCTGCCGACTACTCCACACCTGTGGAAGAAGCCATCTACAACGCCATCATGGGTTCCGGCTACCTGGCGATGCGCAACAATGTATCCATTAGGCAAGATGAGGACAGCTTGGAGTTCTACAAAAAGATGGGTAACGAGTATCTCGCAAAGAGCTTAAAAGATAAAAAGGAACTCGCGCGCGAGAAAGCTTCCGACTACCTGCCGCTGTTCACCCTGGGCGAAGACAGTCGTTTCTACAATCACGACCTCCTGAGTGTACTGACTCGCTTTGCTGCCGGTCATAGTTCTGAAGATGATGCAGACTTGAAATATCGCACAGAAGCGAGGGATTTCTACAAGCAGACGGGTAATCGTGAGGCTTACGCCCTGATGGCACTTGAGTGTCTCAACACGGAAGAAATGACAAAAGCAAAGTATGAGCAAGCGTTGAAAGCCTTGTTGGAAGAGTCGAAAGGCTTAGAGGCCGAAGCCGATGTCGCATTAGCATATGCAAACTTTTTGGAAGAACAGATGTACAACAACGACAGCAAAGAAGCCAAAGTAGCCAAGCAAGACCAGTTGCTGGAATTCGTCAGGATAGCTCAAATGGAGTATAAAGGTTCTAAACTGCTGAACAACTTTAGGCAAATCGAGAACAACATGCTGCATGGAAACATCACATTCAATGCCACAGGCGAAGATGTCATTGCTAACCGCCCGTTTAACATAACGCTCTCCTACAAGAATATGTCGGGTGCGAAACTCATCATCCGGCAATACAACGGGAAAAATAATAACGGACAGTTGAAGAGAGACGGCAAACTGATACTGGAACGCAGCTACGTCTTCACTACCGACGAGAAAACCAACGCTCGCATTGAGCAAGACCTGCCCTACGAGGGAGAGTTTTCCGACAAGTTGACCCTTCCTGCCGACCACTATGTGGCAATATTGGAGAATGGTGACATCAGCAATATCACAGAATTCCGTCTTTCGTCCATCCGACTCACCGATCTAAGTCTGCCTGGACATCTGCATATCTTCACTGTAGTCGATGCTGTGACAGGCCGACCGGTCAAAGGAGCGAGCGTCTATCTCACAACTGCTAATGAAGAGTCGACTATACTCAAGTGCAACGAAAAGGGCGAATGTACCTTCACAGTTCCTAGTCGAAAATACTACTCCGCATACGCAATGCTTCAAGAGAACGACCGTACGGAAAACATCAGCGTAACGGGCATCGACAATAATGAAGGCCGCCAAACCAGTGGACGGCTCGACATCTTTACCGACCGCGCCATCTATCGTCCTGGACAAACAGCCCTTGTCGGCATTATGGCCTATAAGAGTAACGGCGACATTTCCAACATTATGCCGTTCACTACCTTGAACGTAACACTTCAAGACGTCAACCGCCAGAACGTAGAGACCAAGGAGGTCAAGACCAACGAATGGGGAACAGCAGATGTCAGCTTCGACATTCCCAAAGACCGTCTGCCAGGCAATTTCCTCATCAAAGTAAACTTTGTGCAACCACTAGGCGCGTTGTTCAATGATTACGCAACGAAGACCATTAAGGTGGAAGAATACAAGCGTCCGACTTTCGAAGTGTCGAACAAAAGCACCGACTCGGAACGTGAAATCGCTTTTGGCGACTCCGTACACGTCACCTTCAATGCCAAGAGTCTCACGGGTGTTCCTGTTCAGGGAGCGAATGTGAAATATACCTTGTATAGAGCCAACACCAACTACGGCAGTTGGTATTCACCCAATTGGGAGGAAATCGATGGTGGCGAGCTGACTACCGACGATGAAGGAAATGCCAATGTGGCATTCCGCATCGAAGAAAACGAACTGAACGCAGCGTTGGATCGCATCGTACGTTACCAGCTGAAAGCCGATATCACCGACCTCGCTGGAGAAACCCACACTACGTCGTTCTACACTGCCGTATCGAAGCGCGGATTCAGTCTCTCCTATTACGGTTCCACAACGTACGACACCTCCAAGCCAGTTGAGGCCAAAGTGAAAGCCTACAACGCCAACCATCAGGAGCTGACCGTAAGCGGCACCTATAGCGTCCGCAGACGAGATGCCGACAAGAATGATCCTGCGCTCTACGAAGGAGAATTCACCACCGACCAAAACATCGTCATTCCTTCGCTTCCAATGGGTACCTATCGCTTTGAGTTCAAGGCAAAGGACTCGCATGAGAATGAAATCACGGACGATCGATACATCACCCTCTTCAACTCCAACGAAGCAATTGCTCCTGGTAGCAAACAGGACAAAGCACGCACAGAGTTCGACCGCGACTTCGTTTCGATGTCCAACAGTTCTTTCTCTGAGGAAAAACCAGGTGTATTTTACTTCTCACCACTCGAAAACGATGCCTACGTATCCTATACCGTCATTGCAAACGGCAAAGTCATAGAGCGGAAATACCTCACACTCGACCGCAAGTTGTATAAGTTCACCATCAACTATCAGCGAGCATACGGAGACGGTGTCTGCGTCGTGATGGGATATGTACGCAATGGACATGCCTACAACTCCTCATACACCTTCAACTATTCAAAGCCGAACGACAATCTGCGCTTCACATGGAAGTCATTCCGCGACAAACTCACTCCAGGCCAGAAGGAAACATGGATACTGACCGTGAAGGACCGCAACGGCCAACCTGTGAATGCAGCCGAGATGATGGCAACGATGTACGATTCATCGCTCGACGAATTTGCACGCAACGCTTGGTACTTCTACATCAACAACTACCTGATTATCGATCGTGGATATTTCAACATTACCAACAAAAACTTCAGAACCCACTTCTCCATCTCCAAACGCATTAAGTCGCTGGAATGGATGAACAGAGAGTATGACGAGCTGACATCCTATTTCTCCTACCTGGGTATCCGTCCTATTTTATACAGGAGCGACATGCGGTTGAGAGGCGCAGGTGCCCCTATCGCTTTGGAGAGAAAGGTTGTAGCAGAGGCCATCAATATGGAAGAGTTCGAAGGTCTGGCTATAACCTCTGTCGACGAAGCCCTGCAGGGACGTATAGCAGGACTCGATATCACGATGAACAGCGGTGATTTGGGAGACAGTCAGACGATGCGCCTTGCCGGTCTAGACAACGGTCTTGATGAAGGAGCGACTCCAAAGGTTGAGATGCGTAGCAACTTTGCCGAGACAGCCTTCTTCTACCCTCACCTCCTGACCGACGAGAACGGCGATGTTCATATCAGCTTCACCCTGCCTGAGAGCCTCACACGCTGGAAGTTCATGGGATTTGCCCACACGAAGGATGTACGCTACGGAAACGTCGACACAACCATCGTGGCAAAGAAAGACTTCATGATTCAGCCTAACATGCCACGTTTCGTTCGCGAAGGTGATAAGGTCAGCATCGCTTCACGTGTTATCAACCAGAGCGAGCAGACGCAGACAACCACCGTGTATTTCATCATCAAGGATGCCGAGACCGATGAGGTCATTTGGAAAGACACCAAACAAGTAAGCGTAGAGGCAGACAAGACTGCACAGGTCACCTTCAACTACAACGTGTCCGACCGCTATCCGCTCCTTATCTGCGAAATAACGGCAGAGAGCGACAACTTCTCCGACGGCGAGCGCAACTACCTGCCCGTACTCTCATCGAAGAAGTATGTGACTGAGACCGCACCGTTCTATGTCTATCGAGGCGAAAACAAGAACGTGGACCTCAATAGCCTGTTCAACGAGAATAGTTCGACAGCCACCAAGAAGCGTATGGTACTTGAGTTCACCACCAATCCTTCCTGGACCGTCATCGAGGCCCTCGAAGGCATCAAACTGCCTGAGCATGACAATGCCCCATGCTTTGCTGCTTCGCTCTACGCCAACACGTATGCCAGCCGTTTCGCAAAGCAGATTCCGAATTTCCAAGAGATTCTGAAGAGCCAAACTGTCGAGAGCGATGCACAACTCAGCAACAACCAAGACCTCAAGGACATCGACCTGCAGGAATCACCCTGGGTACGTGAAGCACTCAAGGAGAAGAACCAGCGAGCCGAACTCATCGACTTCTTCGACGAGCAACTCATGACCTTACGCATCAAGACCGCTAAGTTGCGCCTGAAACATCTGCAGAACAACGACGGCTCATGGAGCTGGTTCGACGGAATGGAAGGCAGCTATTATATCACAGAAGCCGTTTGTGAAAACCTCATCTACCTGGCATCCGAAGACAATCAGGTAGAACAGATGCTGAGAGAAGGCCTGTCATATCTCGACAAGAAGAACCTCAAAGAATACCAGGAGATGAAGCGTCAGAAAATCAAGCCCTACCCATCCGAGCGAGTGCTGCGCTACCTCTACCTCTGTGCCATGATGCCCAATCGTAAAGTCAGCAGCGACCTGAAGAAGATGCGCGAAGAGTACCTGAAAGAACTGGAGAAGCAGACACGCACGCTCACCATCTATGGCAAGTCCAACGGCGCTTTCATCCTGCGCGCATTCGGACACACAAAGAAGGCAGATGAGTTCTTGCAGTCTGCAGTCGAATACAGCATCACAAAGCCAGGTATGGGACGCTACTACGCTACCGATAAGGCCGAGTACTCATGGCGCGACAACAAGATTCCAACCCAGTTGGCAGCCATGAACTCCATCCGCAGCTCTGAGCGAAAAGACCGACCCACCCTCCTTGCCGACATGCAGGTATGGCTCCTCCGTCAGAAACAAAGCCAGCAGTGGGACAACCCAATGAACACCATCGGAGCGGTGCAGTTCCTGATTGAGAACGACAAGGATAAGGCAGCCCTGAGCAACCGCACACTTCCTGTCTTCTCGCTCGACGGCTCACGTCTCTCCACACCCATCGACACCACCAAGTTCCTTGCCGAACAACTGGGATACGTGAAGACACAAGTGGCAGACAATCTCATCGCAAATGGCATCCATCAGCTGAATGTACAATCAACCGAAGCCCTCACAGGCGACGAAGCGTTCGACCGCGGGCCGTCATCCATCTCTTGGGGAGCCGTTTACACCCAGTTCAACGAAGAACTGGCAAACCTCAAGAACCAGTCCTCAGGCGAGTTGCAGATCACACGTCGCATCATGGTCGATGGGAAAGACCTCAATCGCCCCCTGAAGATTGGCGATAAGGTGACCGTACGCCTCACCATCAAGGCCGACCGCGACTTCGACTTCGTACAGATTCGCAGTCAGCACCCAGCCTGCTTCGAACCGACCAACCAACTCTCTGGCTATCGCCGCATGGGCGGTCTCGGAGGCTATGTCGCACGCCACGATTCATTCACCGATGTCTTCTTCGACACCTTCCGCAAGGGAAGCCTCACCTACGACCTCGAGTTCTACGTGACCCGCACCGGAGAATACCTCGCAGGCATCGCTACAGCACAATGTGCCTACGCCCCCGAATATGTTGGACATTCAGGAGGTGACAAAGTCGTAGTTGGGGAATAAAGGTTCGATTAGGACTAAGAGTTTCTGAGTCTAAGGTCTAAGGGACTCGGTCTAAGGCGCCTTTGACTTTTGACCTTTGACTTTTGACCTCATCACTTTGAAACGGTAAACTATCTTTGTTCATGGTTAATGAATGCCTCTCACCTGTCCCTGTGACACTATAATACATAGCAATGAAAAAAAGAACTATATTTTTATTACTGGCAAGCATTCTATTAATTGGATGCTCAACTGCTTATAAAACAGAAAAGGAAATGTTTTATGGTTCTTATGTTAAAAGATTTAAATATAAAATAAACCTACCTAAAGGATATAAAAGGCATTACATAAGGAGTGGAGAAGGTGGACATAATACTTATCAATATAGATATCCAGATACTGTGATGGTATATGTTGCAGAAAGGTATGTCTATACTCCAAACGACGACAATATACGTAATCATGCATCCAAAAGGGACTACAAACGCAGGTCTCCTGGTATTAATCAATTCTTGATGACATGCGACACCATCACTATTGAAGGAAAAGATAGTAGGAATCTCTATTGGAAAGAAGTAACGTATCGGTTGTATAACGATGATTATTATCGTTTTGGTTATATTAATGTGAAAGAAACAGATTTGGACAAGTTCAATAGGGTAATTGACAATGTCAAAATTAAATGTGTATTTGATGAGGAATGGATTGCAGAAGACCGTCAATTATCAACTGACAGTGCATTTCAAGAGCTGTTGAAGTCTGCAGAGATTATTAAGGATTATTAATATGAACACATTCAAACTAATAATAGTTGCCATTTTGCATCTTAGCATCGCATTATCTTCATGTGCTGCAACCATCGCAAGTGGTACATGTGGGAAGAATAATCCCGAGAGTGTTCGCTGGGAGTTGAGTGATGATAGGGTCTTGACCATCAGTGGCAAGGGGGCAATGGAGGAATTCGAAGCATCTAAGGTTCCTTGGCAGAACCATCGTCCACTTATAAAGCAAGTAATCATAGAGGACGGAGTGACGTCAATCGGCAGTTATGCCTTTGAGGATTGTAAGGCAATGGTTAAAGTCAGCATTCCTGAGTCTGTTGTCTCACTGGGCGATTATGCGTTTGTCCGTTGTTTTAAATTGATAGAAATAGAACTGCCCCATTCCCTTCATACAATTGGAGATGCTGCAATCGGAGCTTGTATAGCCTTGAAAACCATATCCATCCCTAATTCTGTCGTTTCCATCGGACGAGGAGCATTTAGTAGCTGTCAGAATCTTTCGGATATAACGATTGGAACTTCAGTTAAAACAATTGGTCGTGGGGCGTTTGCTCATAATGAGAAGTTAGAGCGTGTGATTATCCCGGACAATGTCGTGTCAATTGGCACGTGTCTGTTTTATAATTGTCCAAAGCTTCAGCATGTCACATTTGGGAACTCTGTAACAGCAATCGGAGATTCAACTTTCATGAATTTACCAGACCGTTCTTCAGAACTAAGAAGCGTGACAATCGGTAAGTCAGTTGTGTCTATTGGAAAGAGTGCATTTGAAGATTGTTCTGAACTAACAGACGTAATATTTCCTGAGGTTCTTCAGTCTATCGGAAAACGAGCATTTAATGGTTGTACTCATTTGGCAAGTGTTCGTATTCCCAGTTCAGTTACATCTATTGGGCGGTATGCATTACCTAATACCCATATCATTGTTGCAGAAGATAACCCAAGTTATTGTTCTATACAGGATGTTCTTTACACAAAAGCTGTCGATACGCTATTTTTCTGTGCCAGGCAGCGAGACGGAACCGTTGAAATCCCCAATACCGTAAGACATATCGCAGACTATGCATTTTATGGTTGTAAGAAGATAAAGGATGTATCTATTCCAAACTCTGTTATTACTATTGGCCAGCAGGTTTTTTGGGAGTGTGAAAACCTACATGTCATAAGAATCCCGGACTCTGTCGTATCAGCGGGATGGAGTTTTTTGTCCCGTTGTTCAAACCTCACAGAGATTAGTATAGGGAAATCTTTGGCATCGATGCACAACGAAGCTATTAATATTGGACCGTCTTCATTTAGCGGATGCCCACGTCTAAAGCAAATAACAGTATGTGAAGAGAATCCCAATTTCAAAGCGATAGATGGCATTTTGTACACAGAAGCTGTTGATACGCTCATATGCAGCCGAAAAGATATAAAGATTGTCACAATTCCAGAAACGGTTAACCATATTGTGTACGATGCTTTTCAATACTGTCAGGAACTGAGCAGTGTATCAATTCCCCAATGCGTAGAGTCTATCGGAAGTTTCGCATTTAATGGCTGCACAAAACTGAAAAGCGTCTATTTCCCCAAATCCTATGTAGTAATCGGTCAATGGATGTTCAAAGATTGTGATAATCTGAAAGAAATCTATCTGCAACTTTCGAATCCTGCTGAGGTCAGCGGCATACTATATACTGGTATAAAAAAGGGACAATGCACCTTCTATGTTCCTAAAGGCTCAGGTAGACAATACAAAGAATATATGTTCAACTGGAGGAAAGACAGCAAACATGATTACAAGGAAATTCCTTGGGGAGAATTCGGTAAAATCGTGGAATATGATTATAAGTAAAGAAGAAACATGAGTAATGATATATATATTGTACGCCACAGCATCACTGAACATGTATATGCAGCAGATGGAAGGAATAAAGAACCTCGCCCCAATCCTCTCCCTTGTTTCGAAGTAATATTGTAAACCCAAATTATGACTAACGTAAAGACGAGTCAACGTGAATTAAAAATTAAGTTTAACCGAGTCAACCCTTATCGTGAGTAAGGCTCTAAGTAGTCAACTAAAATCGTTAAACTACACCCATTTCATCGGTGTCTAATACTGTAAAAAAAGGGACATATGTTCATCGGCTCACGAACATATGTGGAATGCCCAATGAACATAGGTTCATGAAAACACCATTCCTCGATGTTCCATCTTCGAGTCATCTACGAACTCACTCCCAACCTTCTACGAATAATCATACCTTGCAGAAGGAACACAAAAGGAGGACCAAAGGAACACCAAAGGAGCACCAAAGGAGCACCTGTGAATTAGTTAATTGCAAAGGGACAGCATTATACAGCCAAAATAATTGGAGAAAAAATCAAAAGGAGTGTGTGTTTGGTTTGTAGCAAGCAAAAGGACGGTTTACTGCGAGCAAGCGTGGGTTATTCTCCGATAATGCTGGGTTATTGGAACGGGGGAAAAATGAAGTGTTTCGCGTTTTTTCTCAAGACCTAACATAGAAAACTCGCAAGTTGCTCTCCGTTAGACACTTACAAGCAAAAAAAACGCACAAAAAGACCTAACTAAGACCTAACTAAGAGGTAACTAAGACCTAACATAGTAGTCATACGCCTTTATAGATTGTAGAGCTATAGAGCTAAGATTTATATTGCGAAAAAAAGCGAAAAGACGAAAAAATGCGAAAACTGCTTAGTCAAGTCTGTAGATGGTTCAAAGGTCAAGAACCTCGTTGGGACTAAGATAATCGTAAATTCATGTTAGGTTTATGTTAGGTTTTAGTTAGGTCTTTGTTAGGTCTTAGTTACCTCTTTGGAGACTCAAAAACATAACCACAAGTATCTGCAAAGCTATTTTAAGGGTATTTTATGTTAGGTCTTTGCGAATTCCATATTATTCTGCATTTTTCATCGAATCATCCGAGGGATTTGACACACGGTATGTCGAAACGATCCCATACTGGGACTGAAACGGTCCCTCACTGGGAATCAAGCGGTCCCATATTGGGAATCAAGAGATAAGAACGGTTCAAAGTTCAGGGTGAAGGAAAGTTGATTGAAGTGTATAAAAAATTGCACACATAGATGGCTACGGGTTGTTTTCAGGGCAGGAAATACCCACATCATATACAATGTGTGCAAAACGCAGGAAATGCCACACAGCAATGCTTAAACAACTTTACACATCAAAATACACGCAGTTTTTACCAAGTGTGCAAAAACAGGCGTAATTTGTTGCACACTCAAAAAAATCTTGTGAATTTTCAGAAAAAAGTTGCTTATACATTATTATTGTTTAAAAGAATTGCTGTAAATTTGCAATCGAAAATGCGATGAAGAGAGTGCAGCCTTCGTCATGAGCTCAGGCCGAACGAAGTAATGGTTTGTTTGAACGATGCCGAGTAATCGCATTTCAGGACAAAGACAAAAAAACAAGGACAAGCATGATTGAGCATTTCTTAAAACAGGCAGAATTTAGTAGCATGGAAGACTTTGAACGCAACTTCGAGTTCAATATTCCTCCGCGCTTCAACTTTGCCTACGATGTGATGGATCGCTGGGCAGAGGAAGAGCCAGAGAAGCTTGCACTACTATGGACGAATGACAAGGGCGAAGAACGTCGCTATACATTTGCTGACATGAAGCGAATGAGCGACAATATTGTGTCGTACCTCACGGGTATCGGTATCAAGAAAGACGATATGGTGATGTGTATCCTCAAGCGCCGCTACCAATTCTGGCCGCTCATCATTGCGCTGCATAAGATAGGAGCAGTGGTCATCCCTGCCACCTACCTGCTGACTGACAAGGACATTATCTATCGTTGCCACGAGGCAGACATCAAGACCATTATTGCCTGTGGCGACGAAGAGATTATCGAACATATCAATGATGCCTATCCGGAATGTCCATCCGTGGAACAACGCATCAGCATCGGCCCTAAAGTACCTGAAGGGTGGCTTGCGCTGACGGAAGAAGACATTCAGGAAGGACATGGGGCCATCGACCCTACTGTGGCAGAACTGCGACGCATTCACTACGGAGGCGCACAGGATCACATGATCATGTATTTCACAAGCGGCACCAGCGGTGAACCGAAGATGGTTATCCACGACTACAACTATGCCCTCGGACACCTCACGACTGCTGCATTCTGGCACAACGTAAAGCCCGACAGCCTGCATTTTACCGTGTCGGACACGGGATGGGGAAAGGCTGTGTGGGGTAAGCTCTACGGACAGTGGATTGTCGGTGCTGCCGTCTTCGTATATGACCACGATATATTCCGTCCTGCCGATGTGCTGAAACGAATGGAAACCTATCGCATTACCTCTTTCTGCGCACCGCCAACGATTTACCGCTATCTTATCCGCGAAGACCTCAGCCGCTACGACCTCAGCGCCCTGACATACGTCACCACAGCAGGCGAGGCTCTCAATCCTGCCGTATCAGACAAGTTCTTCCAGCTGACCGGCCTTCGCATCTACGAGGGATTCGGTCAGACAGAGACGACCTGTACGCTTGGCACCTTCTACTGGATGAAAGTCAAGCCAGGCAGCATGGGCAAACCCAACCCGCAATACGACATCCATCTCATGATTGACGGCCATGAAGTGGGAACAGACGAAGTGGGTGAAATCGTAGTACGTACCGCAGAGAAGGTTCCTATCGGCCTGTTCAACGAGTACTACCGCAACCCAGAGCTGACCAAGGAAGTATGGCATGACGGATACTACCACACAGGCGACCTTGCCACACGCGACGCAGACGGCTATTACTGGTATGTAGGACGTCACGACGATGTGATTAAGAGTGCCGGTTATCGCATTGGCCCGTTCGAAGTCGAAAGTGCCCTGATGACCCACCCAGCCGTGCTCGAATGTGCTGTCACAGCTGTACCAGACCCACAACGTGGTCAGGCGGTGAAAGCCACTGTGGTGCTCGCCAAGGGATGGGAGCACATGAAGCAGAAGCGCAGTTTCCCTCATGAGCTGAAAGAGCATGTGAAGAGCGTCACAGCTGCATACAAGGCTCCGCGCATCATCGAGTTCGTCGATGAACTTCCCAAAACCATCAGTGGTAAGATACGACGCGTAGCCATCCGCAAAGACGAAAACAAATAGCAAAAAAATAAATACATTTTTGGTTATTGGATAATTAAAAAGTGACTTGTCCTCGCTTGGTTGTGAAGCCCAGCGGGGATTTTTTATCTCTGAACGACAGTTTTCCGCCTATTTATTAGGTAGTTTCAGTTTTTCTTTGTAATTTCGCAGGGAATATGGCTAAGTGCCTAAAAAAGGAAACATGAGAAGACTATTACTAACTATCACGACAATCGCCACAACGATAACCTCTACATTAGCATACGATGGCGACAGCATCATCTGGATGAAAACGGCACAGATGGGAACAGTTTACAAGACATCCGGAGCAAGCAGAGCGAGTGTACACGATCCGTCGATTGTAGTTGACCTGAATACGTCAACAGGAGCAAAGACCTATTACATCTTTGGCTCACATCGCGCCTGCGCCCGTTCTACGGACATGAAAAACTGGTCGGGACAATCGTGGACATACGGCATCGTACAAGCGAATGGAAGTGTGACATCAACCACCAACTTTGCAGGTGTGTTCAAGACAAACCAAACAAAGAAGGTGAAGATCTTAAAGAGCGGACAGGAAACGGAAGTGGACTTCGGACCATTTGACAGTGAAACATGGCGATACACGGAGAACAATCCTTCATTAGGAGGCAACCAATGGGCACCCGATGTAGTGTGGAACCCTCACATGGGGAAATGGTGCATGTATATGAGTCTGAACGGCGACAACTGGCGTTCCGTCATCGCCCTGCTGACTGCCGACAAGATTACAGGCCCGTATGTGTATCAGGGTCCTGTGGTATATTCGGGTTTCCAATGGGCCGACCCCAAGAACCAGACATATAAGCAGACCGACCTGGAGTTGGTGATTGGCACACAGTCAAGCCTGCCTGCCCGTTACAACATAGGCGGCAACTGGGGACGCCGCTGGCCAAACAACATCGACCCATGTGTGTTCTTCGACGAAGAAGGTGAATTGTGGATGGCTTACGGTTCGTGGAGCGGCGGTATCTTCATTCTGAAATTAGATAAAGAAACCGGTTTACGCGACTACACCACCACCTATCCAGGCAACAACAACGATTCAGACGGTGTAACCAGCGACCCCTACTTCGGGAAGAAGATTGCCGGAGGCTACTACGTATCGGGCGAAGGAGCATATATCGAACATATCGGCAACTACTACTACCTGTTTGTAACCCACGGCGGATTGGAAGCATCGAAAGGCTATGAAATGCACTACTACCGCTCGAAGAATCCCAATGGTCCATACACCGACGGCAGCAGCACAAGTGCCATCTTCCCAAACTACATGATGAACTACGGACCCAGTGCCGGCACCACGCGTGGCATGAAGATACTTGGTTCGCACCAATGGGATACGATGCAATTCGCCGAGATGAGCCAAGGACACAACTCAGTACTTCTAGACGATGACGGACGGGCATACCTTATTTATCACACACGATTCAACTCAGGCAACGAAGGATTCCAGAACCGCGTGCATCAGTTGTTTGTCAACGAGAAAGGATGGCTGGTGGCTTCGCCTTTTGAATTCACAGGTTTGAAAGGAGTGAATGCACAATACACCCAAGGGATGATTGACACGACAGAAATCTGTACAAAGGAGCAGATCATCGGCACCTATCAGGTGATGATGCACCCCTACAAAATGGATTTTGCGAATAATGCCTTCTCGGCTCCTGGTATTGCAGTGTTGAAAATAAACGGCAGCGTATCGGGCGACTATGTCGGCACATGGCGACACAAAGCCGGCACATCGTTCATCACCCTGAAGATTCGTCCTAAGGGAACAGCCTCAACAGCCGCTGTGGAATACTATGGAGTGGTGGCACCTCAGGTGTACAGCGAAACAAATGCAACAACCATCTGTTTCACAGCCATCTCTGCAGCAGGTGTAAGTATCTGGGGTAGCAACATGGACGGCAACTATGCAGTGGACTATAACTACACGAACGTCGTGAAGGACAACATACCTTTCACAAACCGTCAAATCGTCAAGGCCGACATCAACCTCAATTTCAACGGGCTGAGGTACGGAGCCAACACCTACTGGAATTCGAGCCATCCCGACCTGATGACCGATGAAGGCAAACTGATGGTGCCCTACGTGGCAGATGGCGATACCATCGTCTTGGTGAACCTCACCTGCACCGTTCAGAAAGACAACTATGCATTCAGCCACAAACGTCAGGTACGCATCCGCACCAATAAGGAGAATCTCCCAGTGAAAGAAGATGTAAATCAGGATGGCGTGGTAGATACGCAGGATGTGCTTCGCATCTATGATTTCATGCTGGCAGGCAAAGAGCCAAACGCACAAACTGCTGAGGATGTAAACGGAGACGGCATCGTGGATACGCAGGATGTGCTGAAGATATATGAGAAGATGAAAGAGTAAAAGACAAACTATGCAGATAGAATTCAGAATAAAATATCGCACCCAATGGGGTGAAGTCGTATGGATAAGTCTGTCGCAAGGCAGCGAACCTCCAACTCACATACCACTATCGACCGTCGACGGCGAAGTGTGGACAGGTAGCACGGATTTGCCTGACAGGCAAGACGACGTCATCACCTACCGCTATTTTATCGAACGTGACGGACGCGAGGAACGTATCGAGGTAGCCACAATGCCACATATCATCTTCCCTATCAAAGGAAAGGAAGTGTATGTGCAACATGACTGGTGGCGCGACCCTCAACATGTAGCAGGTGTAGCAGTACCTGTGTTCTCGCTGCGCAGTGAGAACAGTCAGGGCGTTGGCGACTTTGGCGACCTGATGAAGATGGTGCAATGGGCAGAGCAGGCAGGCATGGGAGCCGTACAGATTCTGCCTATCAACGACACCACCATCTCGCACTCATGGACTGATTCATACCCTTATAACAGCATATCCATCTTTGCCCTGCATCCCATGTACCTCGACCTCCAGCAGTTGGGTACACTATCCGACAAGGCCGAGATGACCAGATATGAAGCAGAGCGCCAACGGGTGAACAGCCTGCCGCAGATCGACTACGAGGCTGTGAACAACTTAAAGCGCAGTTATATGCGGAAGATGTATGAACAAGAGGGTGCTAAAGTAATGAAGACGAAAGGATTCAAGACATTCTACGATAAGAATAAGGAATGGCTACAACCCTATGCTGCCTTCTCCTACCTACGCGACAAGTATGGCACCTCACAGTTTTCCAAATGGCCATCCTACAGCACATTCAATGCTGAAGATGTAGGGAAACTGGCTCAGAAAGAACGTCACGAAATCAGCTACCATTATTACATCCAGTACCACCTTCATCTGCAACTGCATGCTGTAGCTGACTATGCTCGTCGTCACAACATCATCCTAAAAGGCGACATCCCAATCGGCATCAGCACCAATAGCGTTGAGGCATGGATGGAACCGTTCTATTTCAATATGGACGAACAGACGGGAGCACCACCCGATACCTTCTCAGACGATGGACAGAACTGGGGATTCCCAACCTATAACTGGGACGTGATGGCACGCGACGGCTATCGCTGGTGGATACGTCGTATGCGTAAGATGGCAGAATACTTCTCTGCCTACCGCATTGACCACATCCTGGGTTTCTTCCGCATCTGGGAAATACCATGCCCACATAAGAGCGGACTGATGGGGCATTTCTCGCCAGCCTTACCGATGACAGAAGAGGAAATCACCCGTCAAGGTGTGCCGTTCATCCCCGATATGTATCTGCAAGACCGTCATGACCCCACACGCTACCATATCCGCATATCTGCCAAGGACGAAGAATCATACAAGAACCTCAGCCCTTCAGCACGTCTGGCATTCGACCGCATGTACGAAGATTTCTTCTATCATCGGCATAACGATTTCTGGTACGGAGAAGCCATGAAGAAGTTACCTGCCCTCACACGTTCTACCCAGATGATTGTCTGCGGTGAAGACCTCGGTATGATACCCGCTTGCGTGGAGCGTGTGATGAACCAACTGCAGATTATGAGTCTCGAGATTCAGAGCATGCCGAAAGCGCCAGGACTCGAGTTCGGTCGTCTGAAGGACAACCCCCAACTATCGGTCTGCACCATCTCGTCGCACGACACCCCAACCCTGCGTGGGTGGTGGGAGGAAGACTACGAGCGGTCACAGCGCTATTACACCTCCGTTCTCCACATGCAAGGTGATGCCCCGCACAAACTTCCAGGTTGGCTCTGCGAACATATCATCCGCCAACACTTAGCATGTCCTTCTGCATTTTGTATCCTCACCCTCCAAGATTGGTTCAGCATCGACGAAGCAATCCGCCTGCCCGATGCAGCAGCCGAACGCATCAATATTCCTGCTAATCCTCGACACTATTGGCGCTATCGTATGCACATTAGCTTGGAGAACCTGCTCCAGCCAAACTCTTTTACGGAACACGTGAAAGGTATTGTGTATAATGTATAATTTAAGGTGTATAGTTGATAGTTGAAAGTTGATAGTCAGTTGAAAAAGTTGAAAGTGGACAGTATATTTACTTGTTAAACTATAAACTCGTTAAACTGACTTTAAACATTAAACTTTAAACATTAAACTTTCATAATTTATTATAATGAGAAAATTCGCAATAACAATTGTAGCCTTGTGCTTTTCAGCTCTGGCCTTTAGCCAGAAGGTCACTCAGGTACGCTATGCAGGTCCCTTCTCTGTGAAGAATCCTGTGATGATAGACGAGAAGGATGTGAGCGCCAAGCAGTTCGACGAATCGAACTTGCTGGATATCCCTATCAGGCAAACAGTCTTAGAGAATGGTCAGATGATCAATGCCAGCAACGAGGAAGGTTCACGCTTCACGCTTCCTACTTCATCATCTACTCCTGCTCTCCACATGATTGGTTTCAATGTCGAGAACAAACTCTACACGGGTATCACCATCGAAGTGAAAGGTCTCCGCAAGTATCAGTTGTTTGTCGATGGGAAGAAACAGATGAGCGGCTACATACGGCTCGAACCCACCACCCATCAAGTCGTCGTCAAGTATCTGAGTGCCCCAGAAAAGGCCGACACAGCGTCTATCAATGTTGAAGCCGACACAGAAAACTGCTTGAACATTAGCGACTATTCGTCTCGTCATAAATACAACTTTATGGACGTCATCACAGCCAGCACCTACACGGGAGCGGCTCTGTCGCCGAATGGGAAATACATCCGCATCAGCTACCGGACGACCGCCAACGATGGTAAGACCAAGACTCATACTTTGATTCGCGAGACTGCCACAGGACGTCAGATAGCCGACCTTGGATACTCAGTCTTCTGGATGCCGACATCCAACAAGTATTACTACACGGAGGACACCCCTGCTGGCATGAAGTTCTACTGCGTTGACCCTGCGACAGGCATTGAGACCACATTGGCCGAAGGTGTGCCACGAGGCAGCTACAACATCGCCCCAACTGAGGACTACCTTATATTATATAAGGAAAGTGAAGGTCCAAAGGAAGATGAGGGCGTCTATCAGGTGTTGGAACCCGAAGACCGTCAGGCTGGCTGGCGAAATCGTACCAACCTGCTGCGGTACGACATCAAGAGCGGTATGGTGCAGCCCCTCACCCACGGGCACCATAACATCAACTTGGGAGGAATCTCAAACGATGGAAAACTCTTACTCTACGGAACAGAACGTTCACGTCTCACAGAGCGTCCAACCACTGTCGGTTCTCTCTATCTGCTCAATCTGGAGACGATGGAAACAAAATGTGTCTACGAGAACGATGGCTTCGCATCACGTGCCATCCTCTCTCCCGATGGGTCGATGATAGCCATTTACGGCAGTCCGGAAGCATTTGGCGGCATCGGAAAGAATGTTCCCGAAGGACGCACGCCCAGCATGACAGACAACCAGCTGTTCCTCATTGATGTTAACCGAGCAGACTTGAGCACCAGCAACCTGCGTTGTGTAACGAAATACTTCAACCCGTCAGTCAGCCGTGCAATGTGGAACCAATCCGACGGCATGCTCTACCTCACAGCCGAAGATCGCGACTCCGTGAATCTGTTCCAGCTGAACCCCAAGACGGAGAAGATCAAGGAGATTGCATGTAGTGAAGAAGTCATCAATTCGTTCGACTGTGCATCAACCACAGGACTGATTGCTTACTACGGAGTGAGTGCATCAAACAGTAATCGGCTGCACCTGCTCAACACCAAGAACATGCGTTCCACCCTGTTCCACGACCTGAGCAGTGAAAACTTGAAAGATGCTACACTCGGAGAATGTCATGCATGGACGTTCACCAACAGTCGTGGTGAGGAAATATCCGGCCGCTACTACCTGCCAGCCGACTTCGACCCGTCGCGTCAATATCCCATGATTGTGAACTACTACGGAGGCTGCTCGCCTACAAGTCGAAACTTCGAAAGCCGCTATCCACATCATGCCTATGCATCGTTAGGCTATGTGGTGCTAGTCATCAATCCTTCAGGAGCTACAGGTTTCGGGCAGGAGTTCTCCTCACGTCATGTCAACACTGCAGGTGAGGGAGTGGCACAAGACATTATCGACGGAACAAAGCAGTTTTGCAAGGAACATTCTTTTGTCAATGCAAAGAAGATTGGCTGTATCGGAGCCAGCTACGGCGGGTTCATGACCCAGTATCTACAGACCGTGACCGACATCTTTGCTGCGGCTATCTCACATGCAGGCATCAGCGACCACACCAGCTACTGGGGCGAAGGCTATTGGGGCTACAGCTATAGTGAAGTCAGTATGGCCAACAGCTACCCATGGACCGACAAGCACTTATATGTGGATCAAAGTCCGCTCTACAACGCTGACAAAATCCACACCCCCATCCTCTTCCTCCATGGAGATGCCGATACCAATGTACCAGTGGGCGAGAGTATCCAAATGTTTACCGCCTTGAAACTCTTAGGGCGCGAAACAGCCATGGTGCTGGTCAAGGGACAGAACCATCACATCCTCGACTTCCAAAAACGTATCAAGTGGCAGAACACCATCTTCGCCTGGTTTGCAAAATATCTGCAAGACGACCCCACATGGTGGAATGCCATCTATTCAGAAAAAGAATTATGACCATGGTCAATGTTAAATGTATAATGTTAAATGTCAATGTTCAATAATCCTGCCCATAAAGGGGGAGTTAGAGGGGGTCTGTTCGCTGTTGACTTAGGAGCCACAAGCGGACGTACCATTCTCGGCTCAATCGCATCAGGGAAACTCCAACAAAGGGAACTGACCCGATTTCCCAATCCAATCATCCAAACTGGAGGGCACTACTTCTGGGATATCTATGCGCTGTATCAGGAAATCATACGAGGCTTGCGCATTGTAGCGAAAGAGGGAATCGAACTCCAAAGTATAGGTATTGACACATGGGGCGTGGACTTCGTTTGTGTTGGGCGCGACGGAGGCATTCTGCGCAACCCATACTGCTATCGTGACCCACATACCAACGGCATGATGGAAGAGTATTTCCGATTGATTCCAAAAGAGCGGGTATATGAGAAGACGGGCATTCAATTCATGAATTTCAATTCTTTATTCCAACTCTTTGCGATGCGTCAGCATGACGACTCTGCCTTGGCAGCAGCCGATAAGATTCTATTCATTCCCGATGCCCTGACATACATGCTGACAGGTGAGGCTGTTTGCGAATACACCATCCTCAGTACCAGTCAGATGCTCGACCCACGAACCAAACGGATTGACCATGAGCTGATCAATGCCATCGGACTGGAAGAGAGCCAATTCGGCCGCTACGTCAACCCAAGCGAGGTGGTAGGCACATTGACACCCGAAGTACAGAAACTGACAGGACTGGGTGCCATACCTGTAGTCGCTGTAGCAGGGCACGATACCGGCGCCGCAGTAGCGGCAGTCCCAGCCAGCAACGAACGATTTGCATACCTCAGCTGCGGTACATGGAGCTTGTTGGGCATCGAAACCCGAGATGCCATCATTAACAAACAGAGCTATACATACAACTTTACCAACGAAGGAGGTATAGAGGGCACCACCCGCTTCCTGAAAAATATCTGTGGTATGTGGCTTTTGGAACGATGCCGCCAAGAGTGGACCGATGCACCTTCCGACATCAATCAGGTGAATGCTGATGCTATGGAAGCAGCACCTTTCCGCAGCCTAATCAACCCTGACGACCCACGATTTGCAAACCCCGTCAGTATGGTTCAAGCCATCAAAGACTACTGCCGGGAAACTCACCAGCCTATCCCGGAAGACTACCGTCAAATGGCACGATGTATCTTCGAGAGTCTGGCTTTGCGCTACCGTCAGGTCCTGGGATATCTCAAAGAACTCGCCCCATTCCCCATCGAGCGCTTGCATGTCATTGGTGGAGGCAGTCGAAACATCTATCTCATGCAGATGACAGCCAATAGCATCGGTATTCCTGTACTGACAGGTCCTGTAGAAGGCACTGCCATCGGCAACATCATGCTCCAAGCGAAAGCTGCAGGACTAGTCAGCGATATCTACGACATGCGGCGAATGATTGCCCAAAGCATTGAGATGCAAACCTACCTGCCTCAAGACAAGGCAACATGGGACAAAGCCTACGAACAATTTACGAATTTATTAACTACATAATGACCATCACAATGAAAAGCGAACAAATCACTAAAGCCTATGAACTGGCTAAAGCACGCTATGCCGATTTAGGCATCAATACAGAGAACGTAATCAACCAACTACAAGATTTCCACCTCAGCATGCATTGTTGGCAAGCCGACGATGTAGCAGGTTTCGAAGTACAGGCAGGAGCACTCTCAGGTGGCATCCAAAGTACTGGGAACTATCCTGGTAAGGCTCGAAACATCGATGAGTTGAGAGCAGATGTGCTGAAAGCAAAGAGTCTCATTCCCGGCAACCATCGTCTGAACCTCCATGAAATTTATGGTGACTTCAAAGGAAAGGTTGTAGACCGTGATGAAGTCGACATCACTTACTTTCAGAGTTGGATTGACTGGGGAAAGGAATACAACACAAAACTCGACTTCAATTCCACCAGTTTCTCTCATCCAAAGAGCGGAAACCTCAGTCTCTCTAATCCTGATGACAGCATCCGCAATTTCTGGATTGAACATACAAAGCGTTGTCGTGACATTGCCAATGCTATCGGAGAGGCACAAGGCGACCCTTGTATCATGAATCTATGGGTACACGATGGCTGCAAGGACCAGAGTGTCAACCATTTCCTCTATCGTCATTACCTGAAGGATTCGCTCGACCAGATCTTCGCCAAGCCTCAGCCAATGATGAAGGACTGCATCGAAGGAAAGGTGTTCGGCATAGGACTGGAGAGTTTCACCGTCGGCAGCCATGATTTCTACACTGCCTATGCTGCGAAGAATAACATCATCCTTACCATCGACACAGGTCACTATCACCCCACTGAGAGTCCTGCCGACAAGGTAAGTGCTGTGCTGCAGTTCGTTCCCGAACTGATGCTACATGTCAGTCGTCCCGTACGTTGGGATTCCGATCACGTAACCATCATGGACGACCCCACTCAGGAACTTTTCTCTGAGATTGTCCGTGCCAATGCAATGGACCGTGTTCACTATGGTCTCGACTTCTTCGATGGTAGCATCAACCGCATTGGAGCTTACGTCATAGGCTCACGGGCAGCTCAAAAGTGTATGACTCGCGCTTTATTGGAACCCACAGCCCAACTCAGCCGCTATGAGTTGGAAGGCAAGGGTTTCCAAGTGCTCGGTCTGCTCGAAGAAGCCAAAGCATTACCTTGGAATGCCGTCTATGATGAATTCTGCCAGCGCAATGACGTGCCTGTCGGTGCTGACTTCATTGCAGAGATAGAGCAATATGAGAAAGACGTAACAAGTAAAAGATAAAAAATGGGAAAAAGTAGTTTACGCAGCACCATTGCGGTGTCTCTTACCAATTACCTCGATGCAGGAGCCATCGTAGCAGGAGCCAGTGGCCTTACCCTCTGGCAGAACTATCTAGGTCTCTCCGAAGTTCATTTGGGATGGCTCAATTTCATCAGTGCCAACTGTCTGGGTGCCGCCATTGGTGCCATCATCGGCGGATTCCTGGCCGATAAGTACGGACGTAAGTTCATCTACACCTACAACCTCTTGGTCTATATGGCAGGAGTGTTGTTGGTTATGTGTTCTGTCAACTTCCCCATGCTCCTAGCCGGTTTCCTTGTGACAGGAATCTCTGTTGGTATCGGAGTACCAGCTTCTTGGACCTACATCTCTGAGAGCTCCGAGATTCACAACCGTGGTCGTAACATCTGCATCTCACAGATGTCATGGGGATTCGGTCCGATGATCATCCTCCTGTTGGGCATGTTCTTCGCTCCTGGCGGTTACTTGTTCAGTTGGGTTGAAGCCATCGGACACGCCATCGGCGGAGCCGGTCTCGATGGATCAGCACTCAATGTGTTCAGTTCTCGAGTCGTGTTCTGCTCGCTCTTCATCGTCGCATTCATTGCATGGAACCTTCAACGCCGCCTCGATGAGTCGGGCGAATGGAAAGCCAGTCGTCAGGCCTCGGAAGCCAAGGGCGAAGACACTGGTCTGCTGCATGCCTTTAGCGTATTGTTCTCCAACAAGACAGCCATCAAGACCGTATGCTTCCTCGCCACCATCTACCTTACTTGGAACCTCGTGGCATCCGTCATGGGATTCTTCCAGCCGCACATCTACGAGACAGCTGGTGGTCTCTCCAACGAATACGCAAACATGCTCAGTTGTGTGGGATGGGTCATCGTGGTAGCCATCACCTTTGTCCTATCGTTCTTCATCGACAAGTTCTCTCACAAGATGTTTTACATCCTTGGCCTGCTGGCAGCCCTTGCCACTTGGGTAGTCATCATCACAGGCGTGAACGGTATGGCAACTCTCTGGGCTTTCTCCATTCTTTGGGGCATCAATGGCGGTATCTCCGTCCAGATATTCTATGCCCTTTGGGGGTCAGAGTTATTCCCTGCCAAGTTCCGTGCCGGTGCACAAGGCCTGATGTTCTTCATCGTACGTGGTCTCTCAGCCGTATGGGGACTTGTCTTCACCTACATCTATGGAGAAAACGGTGAGGGCTTCACCGTTGCTGCCTGGTGCATGATCGCCCTCTTACTGATTTCACTCATCGTCGGTGTTATCGGATGTCCGAACACACGCGGAAAGTCACTCGAACAAATCACACGTGAACGGTATGGAGAATAGCATCTTAATCGGGCGTCCTGCCTTGAAAGCAGTTATTGACGACATAGCCGAAGTGACAGGCTATCTTTGGGAAAAAGGTTGGGCTGAACGAAATGGCGGCAATATCACCGTCAACATCACAGAATTTATCGATGAAGAAATAGCAGCCTTGCCAGCCATCGCACCCGCACAACCGATTGGCAAGGAGCTGCCAATGCTTCGTGGCAAGTATTTCTATGCAAAGGGAACGGGGAAACGAATGCGTGACTTGGCACGATTTCCCATGCAGAACGGAGCCGTCATCCGCATCTGCGACGATTGCGCTTCCTATGAGATTATCGCCGACAAGCCCGTCTTGCCTACCAGCGAGTTGCCTTCTCATTTAGCATTGCAGAACTACCTGCTGGAAACAGGCAGTCAATACAAAGCCACCCTGCACACCCATCCTATCGAACTGGTGGCAATGAGCCACAACGAGCGTTTCCTCCGTCCAGGTGAACTGACCCATGTACTCTGGTCTATGATTCCAGAGACCCTTGCCTTTGCACCCCTCGGTATCGGCATCGTACCATATACTCTGCCAGGTTCCATCGAGTTAGCAGATGCTACCCTCGAGCAGATTAAACACTACGATGTGGTGTTGTGGGAAAAACACGGTACAGTGGCTGTGGGACGTGACATCATGGATGCTTTCGACCAAACCGATGTGCTCTGCAAGGCCGCAAAAATTTACCTTGCTGCCCGTGCCATGGGCTTCGAACCACAAGGCATGACCGACGAAGCCATGCAAGAAGTGCAGCGAGTGTTCAACCTTCCCACCGAGCGGATAGGATAACCACCACGCCGTCACAAAACAATAATGCCGAAGGCTCAATCAAGCCCTCGGCATTTGTTTGCTACGCAAGCCGCCATGCGGCGTGATGGCCTGTGGCCATGGGAGATTCAATAACACAATGATTATTTGCCCCCTTTTCTTTTAACCTATTAAGCTAAATTTCATTTTACATTTTATAATTTTTACATTGTTCTAGGCCTATAACCTATAACCATTATTACCCTCTACACGTGAACACCTGCTGTCGGTTGGCCTTCTCGTTCTTGTAGCTCACGTGTATCCACTTCGAGTTAGTTGGCCTGCCCTGAGCTTGTCGAAGGGGACTGCCCTGAGCTTGTCGAAGGGGCCGTACCTCCCAGATGAGTTGGTCGAACGAGATGTTGTCCACCATCCAGAGGTAGATGTCCCGAAGGGTGAGTGGCGGGGCGTTGATGTAGAAGTCAGCTGCCTCGCCTTTCATGTGTTGGGAGCTGGTGGCACCCTTCACAGCATCGTTGAGGTCAGGACATCGGTAGCCAGAGGTGATGATGATGGGCACTCCGAAATGGTCGCGCACAGGCTGTAACACCTTCTCGCATAGGATGCGTAGCCTTGCAATTGCGAACTGAGGTACACGGTTGTCGATTCCCAGCCGTTTGGCTGTATCGCTTCTCTCGAATTCTTCGAGACTAAAATTCTTACTTATCTGCATAACCTTATTTTTATTTCAATAACCTATAACCTATAACCATTATCTATTAACCTATTAAGCTATTAAGCTATTAAGCTACTAAGCTAGTTCCCTCCCTTGAGGGGAGGGTTAGGGAGAGGCTGGCTCTTTTTCTTATTCACATTAATCGGTGTACTCTTTGGAAATGCGATGCTGTAGGCGGCGTCGAGGTCTCGGAGGCTTACCTTGCGGATGCCGATGCCGAGAACGACGGATACCAGAGCTCGCAGGAACTCACGATGTTTTCGTGGGTAGAGTTTGGGACGTGGCAGTGCATCGTAGCCATAGACCTGTTGGTCGTCGTCGAGGACGATGCTGTTGCATACCTCCCAAATGAAGTCGTCGGTAGCCTTTGTTCCGAACCACTCTTTCAGGATATTCCTGATGCAGAATCGGCGGTAATGGTCGGCGAAGAGGCGCCTCGTGCGCTCCTGCCGTAACCAGAGCTGCACGAAACATTCTTGGGTATTCTCTATTTTCATAGTCAGAAATCCTTAATGACAATTGACAGTCGTGACAGTCATGACAGTGGTTAATGGCAAATGGTTTCCACTTTCCTATACTTAACCGCCTCTGTCTGCACGATGAGACCTTGCCTTTTCCAGTTCTTCAGCATCTGGTGTACTGTATTCCGAGTCACACCCGCTCCTTTGATGGCAATGCTGTGCTGCATAGCCTGATTAATGTCGAATTCGATATCCAGTCGTTCAAAGATGGAATCGTTCTTACCAACACGCTGACGCTCATTGCATCCTGTATAGTCACGGCTGTTGAAAGCGTTCTCGATGCGGTCGCGGAAGAAGAAGAGGGCGTTCTCGAGGAGCGAGTCTGCTATGATACCATAGATATCCATCATCTGCGGAGTTTGAGTTTTTAGCAACATCTCCTTCCAGAGATTCGGATATTGCTTCAATCGAGCCTCTGCACCATTCAATCCATACTTCTTAATCAGCGTTTCACACACCTTGCAGAGCATCAGACAACAGGTCATGCGTTGGGCTGTGACACAGACACGGAAGCGCTGACGAGCCTTTGTCCTGTCGTCGTTCTTCATGGTTTCCAAGCGGATACCCTCCAACCACTCACGTCCCTTGGCCTCCAGCTTCGGCAGCACCACTTCGCCCTGCATCAAAGGCAACAAATGCGCTATCTGCTGGATACGTTCCTTTTGACGTTCGGTCAACACACGTGGCTTTTCTTGCAAAGGCGAGAACGTGTTATCAGGTGTTCGTGCAATGGCGATACGGCTCTGGAAACCATCTGTGTAGTTACTCACTACGCGATAGAGTGCATCTGGTGTGCCACACATCGTAACGTTCCACAGCAAGTGGTCGATATGCACGTTTACAGCCTCTGCACTTCGTGCTTCACGATCATAGCGGCTACCGTCGTAGCTTTGGCGCAACATCACCGAGAAGTCGCTCATCGACGAACGCCATTTCTGTGCTACTGTATCAGCCTCAGGCGTGAACGAAAAGGCGTGCTTACCTTCCGTATTCGCCAGTCTCTCAGCCAGGTTGGCAACGGTATTGTTCAACGTCAGAAAGCGTACAGGCAGCTTCGGTTCCTCAGGCTGCTCCTTCTTGTTCTTCGCAGCACGTTTCTTGGCTCTGAAATCATCTTCTTGCTGCAGATACATCTTATCCAAAGCCTTCACCTCGCTCATCCAGGCATCCACCACAGGGTCAATGTCACCTTTGTTTGAAGCAAAGTCACCTGCGACATAGCTGATGAGATTTATTCCTCTTACCTGACCATGCACATCCAGTTTCACGCCAGTAGCCAAAGCACCTATTTCAGGACAAATCGACACAAGCACCACCATCTCCAATCCCGGATTAACGGCCTCTATCGAATCAATGACACCTTGTGAAAGATATTTAAGGTATGGATTTAATGGCGAGATCGAAACCGCATCTTCTTCGTTATCGCTATCGTTGTGCTCTTCGCTCCCCTCGCCCTTTGGAGAGGGGTCGGGGGTGAGGCTGTTCAGCACATTCCTCAATCTTATTGGGAACCCGTTGTACTCCGAACTCAGCGCACTCTTGATCTTCGCACGTTTCTCTTCAGGCGTGAATCCATTATAACAAGGTATCACCTGATTCAGCCAATCCGCATTCTTGCCGCAGATGTGGCGCAGGTCGCAAGCCAGCTGATACGTCAGCGTATCGCGGTCGCCAATAGTTGGTTCAAACCCGTGATTGTTCACCTCCCAGTACTTCGCGACGATGTCCTTGAAAGGAATGCCGTGATATTCCGTAGGGAAAAGAAGACCGGACCCACCCCCGTTCCCCTCCCTATGAGTGAGGGGAGTAGATACTTCTGTTGATGTTTTCTTGTTAGCAGAGTGACCGCTCTCCCCCTGCAGGGGGAGTTGGGAGGGGGTCTGCTTGAAGATTTGGTCATCAAGATAAATCAGCTCCTTCTCCGTCGTTGTAAAGAACACCCTCGTGATGTCCTTCGCACCCTCATCGTAAGGCACTCCAAGCAGTTCACTTGCCCAACGCAGGTTCTCCTCCTGCGTCAGCTCCGGGCGGCGTTTGAATACCAAATGATACCCCTTCGTAGCAGAGCGCTCCAGCATCAGCAGTCCCAGCTCGTCCTTTCTCGACAGCACCAGTTCAGGGACCGTCCTCAACCATTCCTCCTTTCTGGCGGCTATCTGCTCTTCCCCTTCAAGGGGAAGCGGGGAAGGGGTCCAGTCTATGTCCATCCCTA
>JAEEGF011211834.1_pt1 | contig 105173 bp, 90 predicted proteins | sample 9134171 | NCBI WGS metagenome assembly JAEEGF01 (sample SAMN16246542, study PRJNA631951) | gut metagenome | biome: gut microbiome; feature: rumen; material: AP-attached | host: Bos | place: Iran: Karaj | collected 2018-10
CCTTCACCAGCGGGTTCACTACTTCACATACTACCTTTGCTCCCTCTACGGTCGGAGCACCTACCTTCACTGCACCGTCAGCATCTACGAGCAGCACCTTGTCAAATTCAACAGTCTTACCAGCCTCAGCATCCTTGATGTGATGCACGAAAAGCTTTTTGCCCTGCTCGGCTTTGAACTGCTGACCCTGAATTTCTACAATTGCGTACATTATTTATTTATTGTATAGGGTTTTTTCCGCGAGGCGGCGTACGTTCGTACACACTTTACTCTGCCCCTACGGACTCATTTCGGGCTGCAAAGGTACAACTTTTAGTTGAGAGTTGAGTGTTTGGTGTTAAGCGATCCTCGATATTTAGGAAAGTTTAACACTTTCAGTCTATATAAAAAATAAAGCGACGACTTTCGCAAGCGATCGCTCCACATCTTCAATAGGTATTAGTTTTCTAAGGTAAAAAGATTGTTTTCAGGATAACGGCTACAAAGGTACAGCCTTTTTTGCAACTGACCAAATATTTTCTTTTATTTTTTTTGCAATAACAGTCTGTGCTCCCGCACAAACGCAAAATTTATCAAATGTTAACACTTTATTCTGCGCAAACGATTGATTTTTCGATAAATAACATTATCTTTGCACTCAGGTTTGTAAAGACCAACTGATAACTAATATGAGAGTGTTAATAACAATTTTAACGACATTGATGATGATGAATAGTTGTAACGGACAAATTAGACCTGCAACGCAGGCCAATCGTTTTTATACAGGCAATCCCCAGGAGTTAAGTCAAGAAGTGGACAGTTTCTTGGCATTGCATAAGAATATGCCAATTTATGATTCTGTTCGGGCAATAATAGTTCCTCATGCCGGCTATTATTTCTCAGGCAATGTGGCCGCATCAGCCTATATGTCAATTCCTAATGACAAGCCTTTTAAGAGAATCTTCTTGCTAGGACCGAGTCATCATGAATGGCTTGACGGGGCTTCTGTGAATACGGAGGCCGACTATTATGCCACCCCCCTTGGCAATGTGAAGGTGGATGTCGAAACTGCTCAAAAACTAACAGATAGCAATAGTGTCTTTTCTTATTATCCAAAAGCTCATGACAGGGAACATTGTCTGGAGGTGCAACTACCTTTCTTGCAAAGACGTCTGGGTAATGTGCCACCTATTGTCCCGATCATCATTTCTACCAACGATTTTGGTAAACTGAAACAGATAGCCGAGGTGTTAAAGCCGTATTTCAATGAAGAGAATCTGTTTATTATCAGCAGTGATTTTTCACATTATCCCTCGTATGAAGATGCCTACGAAGTGGATGCATTAACGGGAAAGGCTATTGAGACAGGCAAAGTGGATGAGTTTATTGTCGCGTTAGAGAAGAATGCGGTCAGTGGTAAGCGCAACTTGGCTACGAGCGCATGCGGGGAACTGGCTATCGCTACACTTATGCTGATGATGGATACAAATTGTGAAGTTATACATCTGATGTATCAGAACTCAGGCGATATCGATCATCATGACCATTCCAGAGTTGTAGGCTATCATGCATTTGCCGTCGTGAGAACTTCAGGAAAGGCTTTTTCCTTATCTGGTGATGAGAAACGAATGCTGAAAAAGATTGCTTATGAAAGCATCAAAGATTCACTGGAAGGCAAAGGCATTTCCCGCCCTTCACACCTTACTGATAACCTCTTAGCGAAATGTGGCGCGTTTGTATCTTTGCACAAACAGAATCGTCTACGTGGTTGTATAGGGCATTTTGGCGAGGATGTCCCCCTGCATGAGATTGTGGCTGAGATGGCTAGGGCTGCTGCCTTTGAAGATCCCCGGTTCGTACCTGTCAGTCATGAGGAACTGGATGATATCGACATAGAGATATCCGTCCTCACACCCATGCGACGCATACAGAGTTTAGATGAGTTTGAAATGCATCGTCACGGCATTTATATCCGTAAAGGCTATCGCAGTGGAACGTTCCTGCCGCAAGTGGCAGATGAGGTAAATTGGACAAAAGAAGAGTTTGTCTGCCACTGCGCTCAGGACAAGGCTGGAATTGGCTGGGAAGGCTGGCGCGATGCTGAACTATATGTGTACGAAGCAATCGTTTTCTGATGGAGTGCAGATATTATACCAAACTAAAAGATGGGGCTGTGGAGTGTCAACTCTGTCCCCATCACTGTAGGATTGTAAATGGCAAGACGGGAGTATGCCGTAGCCGTCGCAATGAGGATGGCGTTCTTGTCAGTGAGGTCTATGGAAAGCCTTGTTCGCTGGCGATTGATCCTATTGAGAAGAAACCGCTTTACCATTTTCATCCTGGTACTCAGTGTCTCTCCATCGCCTGTACCGGCTGTAACTTTCGATGTCTGAATTGTCAGAATCATGAGATATCCCAGGTTTCTCCCGATGATGTGAACCATTATGAACTGTCACCAAATGAGGTGGTCGCACTCTGCAGGAAACATCATTGTCCGGGTATTGCTTACACTTACACTGAACCGCTGACATATATTGAATATGTGACAGACACAGCCCGATTAGCTCATGAGAATGGACTTTGGAACATCCTTGTAACGGCAGGCTACGTCTGTCAGGAACCTCTGAAAGACCTTTTGCCGTACCTTGATGCTGCCAATATCGACTTGAAATCCTTCAGTGACAGTATCTATCAGCGAATCAGTGGTGGACATCTAAAACCTGTTCTTGACACAATCCTGGCTATGTATGATGCAGGTGTGTGGGTAGAACTCACTAATCTTATCATCCCTGGCGTGAATGATGATATGCAGATGATTCGCCAGATGTGCCTCTGGCTCGTGAACAATGGTTTCGCTGATAATCCATTGCATTTCAGTCGTTTCTTCCCACGCTTCAAGATGGAGAACATTCCACCGACTCCCATCCATACACTTCAAGAAGCGAAGCGTATAGCTGAAGAAGAAGGTATCAGACATGTGTATCTGGGTAATGTATAAAATAGAGTAAAGTTGCATTGTTTTTAAGCAATGCAACTTTACAGATATGCACTATTGTAGTTTTACGATGGCATAGGAAGTAGCGGGCATCTTGATTGTCATGTTACCTGACTTTTTATTGTGCAGGATAGTGAACTTGTCGCCTGCCAGTACCTTGGTGTTCTTAAACTTTACGTTAAGATTGAATGTAGCCTCGGAGGCTTGGGCTCGTGGGTTCAGCATGACGAGCACTACATCGCCATCGGCAGCTCTTGCATAGACGAAAGGATAAGGGGCGTCGTTTTCACCAGGGTATATGGGTACAAACTCTGCATAGTTGGCAAGGGCAGGCTCGCTGTGTCGCAATGAGATAAGTCGGCGTGTCTTATTGAGTAGTGAGTTCGGATCCTTTTCCTGTGCTGCCACGTTTGGTGCATCAGGGGCTGGGTCAACGGGCAGGTAGAGCTTGGAGGCATCTCCTGTGGAGAATCCCAGGTTTTTGTCTTGACTCCATTGCATAGGCGTGCGAGCTCCATTACGTGGCTGGTAGGCACCTTCCACTTGAGGCCAGTTGTTGGGTAGCTGGCGCATACCAATCTCGTTGCCATAATATAAGAAAGGTACGCCGGGCATTGTAAAACCGAAGGCATAGATAATCTCGAGTTCCTTATCTGTACGTTGGTTGCCGAGGCGCGCATTATCGTGGTTGCCCAATGGCAGACTGATATAACCTTTGCCAATTGTCTTCTGGTACTGATCCATATAGCTCTTAAGGAAGTCGGTTACTGTACCCTTGCCCTCGGCGTCGAAATAGCTATGCCCCTCGCTGACACCATTGAGAATACGCCAACTCTCTTTCTGGAATAGATCGTTATAGCCCTTGAACCAGTGGAAGAAGTCAACGTGAAAACAGTTGTCGAGTGCATCGGCAGGATATGACCATTCGGCCACCATGAAACCGTGGGGGTATTCCTTCTCAAGCAGCTGGCGTATCTCGCGCCAAAAAAGTTTTGTCTCGTTCTCGTTGGTGTTGAAGAATTGTTCGTTGCCTCTTACCCGACGGGTTTTGACGAGTGCGCCAGCCATGTCTGCACGGAAACCGTCGGCCCCCATATCCATCCAAAAACGCAACACATTTTTCAAATCTTCACGCATCGCCATCACGTCGGGATGATTGGTGGGAAGCTGCCATTTCTGGTTAGGATCAGGATTGGCAAAACCGAAATTCAGCGCAGGCTGACACCAATAGAAATTGCGCATGAACTGTCCGTTACGCTGACCATAGCCTTTAACAAATTGGCCGGCAAATTCCATTGGGGGATCTACCCAGTTCGTCTCTGTCCAAATGTAATAGTTGGAGTATTTGTTAGGCTCTTGCTTTTGTGATGCCACAAACCAAGGATGGTCAATGGCAGTGTAGCTGATGACGTAGTCGAAGATGACGCGCAGACCGCGTTTATGGGCTTCTTCGAAAAGTAGACGGGCATCGTCGTTAGTGCCATAACGTGGTGCAATCTTGTAGTAGTCGCGTATGTCATAGCCTGCATCGTTGAAAGGTGAGTCGAAAAAAGGGTTGAACCAAATGGCATCTACGCCAAGGCTCTTAACATAATCGAGTTTACTGATAATACCCTTCAAATCTCCGATACCGTCTCCGTCAGAGTCGTAAAAAGTTTGAGGATAAATCTGATAAAAAACAGCGTTCTTAGCCCAATCAGGTACTTTGGGGATTTCATAATTTCCCGTGATGTTGGTTGCTGTGGCTGCCAACGATACCATCGCCGCAACCATGAAAGTGAGTCGTCTTTTCATTATTGATGCTGGTTTTAGGATGCTGCAAATATACGAAAGATTTGTGATATTTCCAAATTTTTCGAATAAAATTTGGTGATAGACGTTTTTTTTTGTAATTTTGCAACATCAATAACCTAAAGCGTATAAGATGAAGTTAAAAACGGTTATTATGGCTCTGTTAATGAGTCTTTTGCTAGCATCGCCTATTGCGATGTCGGCCAACGACAATCGTTTTTATGTGTACAATGCAGCAAATGGCCTGGCAGACAATAGTGCACAGACGGTAACATGTACAAAGACGGGCCGTCTGGTAATAACAACCATGGGTCAAATCAACTTTTTCGATGGTGTAAAATTTACGTATATCGACCCAAGTAGTGAGAACCTGTTTCCGCTGAAAGACTATAAAGGCAACTACCATCTCTATTTTGACAAATATCATCATATTTGGCTGAAAGATAGAGGCGACGTAACCTGTGTGAACCTGACAACGGAGAGTTTTGTGGCCTCTATCGAGGAGATTTTCCGCACATTTGGCGTGGAAGGCAAGGTGACTGATCTGTTTGTGGATGGTCAGAATGTGGTATGGCTTTTGACAAAACGTGGACTTTTCAATGTAGAATCAAAACGTTATTACGAGCTAAAGCGTGGGCGTAATCTGCAGGACTTAGAGGTGTATCAGGATAAATATTTGATGCTGTTCTATGACAACGGACTATTATCCGTGGTTGATTTGAAGACAGGAAACTCTTTGCATGAGGTATTTTCCTACGATAAACAGCTTCAGAAGCGATATGGTAACACCTCGGTGCTGTATGTTGACAGCACAATGGTCTACCAGATTCGCAATGGTAGCAGCGAAGGTATTCTGATGCGTTTTGAAATCGGGAAATGGCAGTGGGAAACACTGATGCAAACTCCCTACAAATTGAATAATATGGCATTTGACGGGGACTCCCTGCTCTATGTTCCTTGTTCTTATGGATACTGGACGTATAATTGCCTGACAGGGAAAAAGGAACATACAGAAATGTTGCAGATGAATTCGGGCGAGAAATTGCTCACGGATATCAATGCGATCACTTTCGATAAACAAGGGGGGATGTGGGCAGGCACGGAGAAACGTGGCCTACTATATGCCAGACCGAATAATACTCCTTTTGAGTTGCTGCCTTGGACAGATAAGCGAGCTGTTGATCTGGCGGCTAGAATGGATCGTGAGTTGCACCCCCAGACCCTTTTCAGAGGCCGACCTGCGAATTGTGTGTTTATGGACTCTAGAGGCTGGACTTGGGTAGGCACTTCGACGGGGCTGCATTGTTACAAACGTCCTTCGGATAATCTTCCACAGGTGATTACACGTCAAGACGGATTGCTGAACAACGTGATTCACTCAGTGGTAGAGGACGTTTTCCACAATATCTGGGTGGGTACAAGCTATGGATTGTCATGTCTCATTTTTAAGGAGGAAGGCAAACTTCGCTATATTAACAGCTATAATCAGTGGGATAATATTCCGAGCGAATCATTTGTCAATGGACGTTCGATGGTTCTGGAGGACAGTACCATTGTGATGCAGATGCTAGATCATATGCTGATGTTTAATCCGCTGAAGATGACGACTATTTCAAGTACGCAACACTTTGACACTTATCCGAAACTGATTCGTGTAATGGTGAATGGCATTGACCTACGTTCAGGGCAGGAACTCGATGGAAATGTAATTCTTGAGAAAGCAATCTCCCGCACGAAGGAATTCAATCTGAACTATGACCAGAATTCTGTCACTCTAACTTTTTCAGCACTTAACTATTTTCGTCCGCAGCAGACGTATTATCGTGTCCGTGTGAATGGCCTTGACAACACATGGCGGATGCTTTCGCGTCATAATTCAAAAGGTCTTGTTGACTCTCAAGGACAGTTGCATCTACCTCTGATATCATTGAAACCAGGAACCTATTCAATAGAGGTACAGGCTTCGATGGTGCCTGACCAGTGGAAGACAGTGCCCTACGAATGGATTGTGAATGTGAACGAGCCGTGGTGGCGCACAACGGGTGTAATGGTGCTGTTTTGGATGGTTCTACTTGCGCTGCTAGCGTTGAATGCCTATTACTATCTAAGTAATGCAAAGATGCGCACAATGCGAGATAGCGAGGAGCGCGGCATTATCAAACGTGTCAAGATGTTTGCCGACCGTTGTACGCAACGTGGTATGGATCTTTTGGAACCGTTGCATGAAGAGGTTTACGGTGTGAGTGCTGATCCGCAGAGCGATTTGTCTCCTCAGTTTGTGGAGGTGATGGAACGTATGTTGCCATTGGTGTCGAATAAGTCGGCCTCTGAGCTGACCATGCGTGAATTGAGTAATGCGGCAGATATGGAAGTAAAACCCTTCTATCAGTTGATTACGTCGAATATCTTTAAAAGCCCTCGGACTCTGGTGCGCAAGATGATGTTGAAGAAAGCTGAGGAACTGTTGGACACGACAGATATGGAGATTGACGCAATCGCGGAAGCTTGCGGCTTCTCAACACCTAACTACTTTATTGCGGCTTTCTTCGGACAGACGAAAATGACTCCCAAAGAATTCAGGAAACAGAAGAAAACCCGTAAAGGAAAGGCAAACTAACGGAGTGTAATTTGGCTATAGGAAGTCAGACGCCACGTACGCTCGCCAGTGCCTTTGAAATAAACAAGGGCTTGATAGCGGTTCTCTGTCTGATAGAAATTGCCTTCTGAGGGCAGAGGATGGGAAGTGCCGTCGGGTGTTACCCAAAGATATTGGTATGAATAATAGCCTTGTTTCTGTAAGATTTTTGCGGAATAAAGCCGTTGGTCAGGATCGTAAGTCATAACGTACGATTCTGGGTCGTCAGTAGTCCAATGACCATCGATAACAATGTCTCCATCCTTGACGAATGGGGTCTTCAACCAATAATTAACCCATACGTAGTCGCTTGTAATATCATTGTCGCGGTTATCGCTGTTACGAATATAAAAGGCACCGTTGGCGTCTTCGTCGTATATGTAGTTGGGGCGTGGCTCGCTAAGATAGGGAAAAGCTTGATATGCTGTGCCGTCCCATGTGATGCGTTCAATGCCCATTGTTGGATGGGAAGTGTCAAGAATCTCGAACTTGCGGTACTCATTGCCGGCATCGAAGATGAGTTCCTTCCGATGGCGCCATTCCATACCAAGGTGGTTGATAGCACTGGGTGTTACGTTCCACTGCCAGGTATCTTCACGGCCGTTTTGCATCACGACGGTCTGAATTTGAGAGGATGGATCAGTGATAAGTTGGTCGCCGTAACGTAGTCCAAAGGTAACTTGTTGGTGGCTGAGATTCGTGTCTTGATCTGTATTCGATGAGGCAGCCATTGAAAGGATCATCGATTGTTCAGTAATCATAAATTCAATGGATGCAACTATTTCCTGAAGGTCGTCATCAATAATGCTGAGACGGTAGTTGCCGCTTAATGTCGGGCGACACTGAGCGTTTGGTATAGAGAATCTGTAGTGGGTATAGAGTACAGTCGTATTAATGCTATGCTCGAAATCCTCAATGACATTGTTGTTGAAGCCCTCAAGCCAATCGCTCTCGAGAAGTTCCTCAGAGGAAGACCAGTCAGCTTCGCAATGTTCAAGGCGATAGATGTAACGATGGTAGTCGTGGGAGAGTTCGTCAAAGTCGATGTTGAGTATATCATCGCCATGAAGACGCATCACACAGGGGGAGAGCCAATCATGGTTGACCACAGCCTGAAGTGACTTTACCTGGCTGCTGTAGGTGCGGTTCTCTGCATGCCCATTGAGACATGAGAAGAGGAGGCCGAGCATAAGTAGATAGCTTTTCATCGGCGACGTTCTTTTAGGATTCCATGACGATAAGCATAGAGCAGTTTCTTAAGGTCAGTAACCTGACGCTTCAATTCCTCGCCTTTGTCTGTATCTGCAACGAGCATGCGATGAGCCGACATCTCGACAATCTGAGTAGTGGATTTGATATCTGTCTCCCGGACGATGGCATCGCGCTGTGAGGTGAACGGTTCATGCTGCACAAGCTGAAAACCACGTGAATGGTAGACAAGCGTATAACCGGCGATACCTGTTTCGTGATGGTAGGCTTCAGAGAAGCCACCGTCAATCACCATCAAACGTCCACCTGCTTTAATGGGGTTCTCGCCCTTGGAGGCATGAACGGGTACGTGGCCGTTGATGATATGGCGGTTCAGTCCTTTGACCTCAAAGGCATCCAGGATGCGATCACAGACTTCAGCAGAATCACGCAGTTTGAAGTAGTTACCTTTTTCCTCTTTATAGGTGTCCTTGTCACTAAGGAAATAGCGCTCGAAGGTCGCCATTTTCGACTTGTCGAAGAGGGGAGAGTCCTTGCCGCACCAGAGGTAAAGGAAATAGTCGCGGGCATAGTCGCGGGGGTATTCGTCGGACTGGGCCTCAAAGGCTGCCCGGATCATCATGCCGATATTGTGCATCAGATCCTTGCCACTATATGATTTGCCAGGATAGATCTCAACAATCTTCAGAGAACCATCATCGTTGAGGGGACAACTGGCGTGGAAAAGGAGGTTGGAGTTGCTGACGGTGTACATGCAACCATGAGAAAGTAAGGTTCGGATATGTTTCTTAAGCTTCTCACAGATGCGGAAAGAGTGATGGAGCTTTTGCATGAGGTCTATTTCCTCGGTGGTAAGCGCATTGGGATTTGCAGGGTCGATTGTCGGGAAGTGGCAACTCTTCATCTCATAAGCTTTACCGTCAATGGTGCATACACCTTTCTCATAGTCGATATGCTCAAATAGGCAACGGTCATCCATCGACCACTCAGGATGGCGCTTGATGATTGCTGCTTCCTCCTTGAATTGAATGACGGCAATGGCTTTGTGCATCCTGGCAGTAAGCTGTCGTGTCTTCTCGTCCATATCGTTGCCTGGCAGGATCTTCGGCAGGAACTCCTCGCATGGGTCATTGCCATAAGCTTCAAGGGCAAATGTTGCGAGAGGCACGAGGTTAATGCCGTATTCCTCGATTGTAGCTAGATTTGCATAGCGTAGACATAAACGCAATACATTGCAGATACAAGCATCATTGCCGGCAGAGGCTCCCATCCACAGAATATCATGGTTACCCCATTGGATATCCCAGGCATGGTATTGTCGGAGGGTGTCCATAACGATATGGGCACCAGGACCACGGTCGTAGATGTCACCGAGGATATGGAGCTGGTCGATTGCCAACCGCTGGATAACATTACAGATAGCGACGATAAAGTCGTCGGCACGCCCAGTGGAGATGATTGTATTGACAATGACACTTACATAAGCAGCTTTGTCGCTGTCTGAAAGACTCTCATGTAGGAGTTCCTGAATGATGTAAGAGAATTCTTCAGGAAGTGATTTGCGCACCTTGGAACGGGTATATTTCGAAGAGACATCGCGGCAGACTTTTACAAGTTGGTGGATAGTAATGCGATACCAGTCCTCAAGGTCTTCCTCGCGAGCCTTGATAAGTTCCAGTTTCTGTTCTGGGTAATAGATGAGAGTGCAGAGTTCTTTCTTCTCTGACTCGCGTATGTCATTGCCGAAGAGTTCATTGACCTTTCTTTTGATGTTTCCAGAAGCATTTTTCAGAACATGTTGGAAGGCACCGCTCTCTCCGTGAATATCAGCAAGGAAATGTTCCGTACCTTTGGGAAGTGCCATGATGGCTTCGAGATTGATAATCTCGGTAGATGCATCGGCAATCGTGGGAAATGTCTGGGACAGCAGCTGCAGATAATGCATGTCCGCCTCAATGTCGTAATGGGTAGTTGTCATATTTTTAAGTGGTTTGCCAATTGTTTGCGTATACGTCCTGTCAGTCGGTTGTCTGCTGGGGGCAGTGGCATATAACCCTCATCGAGACCAGTCTGTTCGCTGAGTACCTGTATCAGACTGCGAGTGAAGTTAGTAAGTTTCTTATTGTCAAGAGCCTCTGCGAGTAACTCGTCGTTGACGGTATCGCGCATCAACTCACGGGTTAGTTCAATCATGTGTAGCAGTAAAGGCTGCTTCTGCAGTTGACGGATCATCCGAAGGAGGTAATCAGTCTCATTGCCCTCATAATCGCCAATGACATCTTTGAGCGATTGTGGCTTAATATAATTATCAGGGAAATAGGCTCCAATACGGTCTGTGTCAATAGCAGGTGTAGAAAGACCAAGGATGCTGATACCATAGTCTACATAGTTGCGTATATGCTCATGTTCTGCATAAACAAGAAGTCGCCGCCAATCGAGATTCTGTGGGTATTGTAACGCATCGAGTGAACTGCACCAGCGCTTATCACCTGTTATGCCTGCTTTTATGATTGTACTGAGGGCTTCGAGATTACGTTCATCTAGAGCTTCGAGCGTGTTAGAATCAATCACTTTCTGATAGACGGCGAATGTCTTTGAACACATCTCTGCAGTGGTGATGGTATTGGTGGTAACAGCATTGTGTATCTCTTCAACACGGCGGTTCCAACCCATTTCTAGGAAGTTACTGCGTTCCAGTTTGCCGAGGGTGATTACAGCGTAGGCTTGCTCTAGGTAGGCTTTCTGCCAGAGAAGAGTCTTGCCAAATTTGTCCTGTATAGGTTTCTCACTTGTAACCCAGGGTTCAAGTTGGCCGTGAAGGGTAAGGACTACACGTGCACCACGGCGACGAGCTGTTTGTGCAGCTCTGGCAAGTGAATAATGCCAACATCCATGGCAGTGTACAATGTCAGGCTGTTGTTCCTGGAATATTGTACGAAAGGCTGCATTACTGTCGGTGAACCTTACATCAGCACTTTGGCGCATACCCTCGGCGAGTAATGCAACATGGCGTTGTATCAACTCGTCGGATTTGGGATAGATATGCAGTACTTTCATGAACTTTCGTCGTTATTAGGGAACTTTATGTCGTAACCAGAAGTGTAGTAGTGGAACGTTGGAACAGATTCCGAACCAGAATCTGGAGTCTGATACTTAAGAGTTTGGAGGCTGAAACCTTCTGCTCAAATAATTGTAACATTTCGACTACGTCGTTCTTGCGTATAATAATAAAATCGTAGCGGCCCCAAGTAAACTTGAAGTGCTTCCTGTTTATGATATGGCTGAGTCGACGTTCGCCTTTGATAATAAAGGGTGCAGCATCACTGAGACTTACAAAAGACTGTAGGCGGATGTCCTTATTGACGTGGTAGCCAATTGTGAGTTGCGAATCATCAGTTAAGTTGTCATTGACAGCTTTAAGGATGTCGTCAGCAACAATCATGTTGTTGATATTTGTGAATATAATCCATTCATTCTTAGCAGCTTTCGCTCCGATGTTAAAGGCAAATTTTTTGCGAAAAAGCGATATGTTTGGCTTTGGCAAGAAGGTAGTATAAAGGTGAGGATAGTTGTTCTTGAACAATTTTAGTACGTCTTCCGTCTGATCTGTTGATGACTCATTGACCACAATGACTTCATATCCCGGCTCATATTCCTGGGTGAGGAAGGCGGGCAAGTTAGACTCAAGCTCAGTAGCTTGGTCGTAACAGGTCATGATGATAGAATATTTACGCTCGCTAGTGTTCATTATTATTTTGACTATTTATAAATCATCACTCATGTAACCGATAGGCAGACGACGACAGTTGTATTGTGAGGCCATGATCTCACCATAGGCTCCAGCAGAGCGGATTGCCAGCAAGTCGCCCCGATGGGTACGGTTTAAGTCAATCTGCTTAGCGAAGACATCGGTAGACTCACAGATCGGCCCCACTACATCGTATGTCTCATTGGGTTCTTCACTCGTAACGTTCTCAATCTTATGGTATGCCTGATAGAGGGCGGGACGAATAAGGTCAGTAAAGCCCGCATCGACAATAGCAAACTTCTTTAGTGCTCCTTCTTTTATATATAAGGTACGCGTTATAAGTGAACCGCACTGTGCCACGACAGCACGCCCAAGTTCGAAGTGCAGTGTCTGGCCATTGCGTAACTTCAATTTCTTGGCGTATGTATTGAAATAATCCTTAAAGTCGGGGATGGCAAGACGGTTGGGATGTTCATAATCGATGCCGAGTCCACCACCGACATTGATATGCTCCACGCGAATACGATGACGTTCCAACTCGTCCTGCAGTTCATTGACGCGGTTACAGAGTGCTTCAAAATCACCCATGTCAAGAATCTGGGAGCCGATGTGGAAATGCAGTCCCACGAACTTCACGTTAGTTAGTTTGTCGGCTTCGGCAATAACCGTCAGCATGTCGCGCATGGCGATTCCGAATTTATTCTCGGCAAGTCCCGTTGTGATATTTGCATGGGTATGGGCACCAACATTAGGATTAAGGCGGAAGGCGACACGTGCAATCTTGCCCTTGGAGGCTGCCAGTTCATTGATGACTTCCAATTCTGGAATACTCTCAACATTGAAGCAGAAAATGTCATTGTCGAGTCCGGTATTGATCTCCCAGTCGCTTTTGCCTACACCAGCATAGACGATTTTCCCTGCAGGGAAGCCAGCCTTGACGGAGGCTTCGATTTCACCTCCACTAACACAGTCAGCACCTAGCCCCGCCTCACGGATAATCCGAAGAATGCGGGGGTTGGCGTTAGCCTTAACAGCATAGTGTACGACGAATCCCTCGTGTTTACCAGCCTCATCATTGATCGTGCGGAGAGTCTGGCGCAACAGTTCTACGTCGTAGTAGTAGAATGGCGTCTCTATAGACTGCAACTTCTCTACGGGAAATTTTCCTTTTGCCATATCAGTTTTATATTGTGTTGTGTTGATCTGGGGGTTATTTGTTGAATATCGTGTCACTCAGGCTCTGAAGGGCACGTTTTTTATCTTCCTCGCGGATGAGGAATGAAATGTTGTAGTTAGAACCACCATAGCTGACCATACGGACAGGAATATCCTTCATGGCGTCGAGAGCAAGGGATTCAAAACCGATATTCGACCAGTCGAGATCACCAACAACGCAAATAATACACATGTTTGTATCTACCGTCACAGTGCCGTATTTTTTCAACTCGTCTACAATCTCACCCAGATGAGCTGAGTTGTCGATACTCATAGACACTCCAACCTCTGAAGTACAAATCATGTCTATACTCGTCTGGTAACTCTCAAAGATCTCGAAGACCTTGCGAAGGAATCCCGTAGCCAGGAGCATACGGCTAGACTTGATTTTGATGGCTGTGATATTATCCTTTGCGGCAATAGCCTTGATTTTTCCGTATTCGGTCTTGTTGGAAATAGTGGTACCCTCTGCATCGGGATCCATGGTGTTCAGCAGACGTACGGGAATGCCAGCATACTTGGCAGGCTGCACACAGGTGGGGTGGAGGATCTTAGCACCAAAGTAGGCAAGCTCGGCTGCCTCTTCGAAATGAAGCTGGTGGACGGGCTCGGTCTTGTCTACGACTCGAGGATCATTGTTGTGCATACCGTCGATATCGGTCCAGATTTGTATTTCCTCGGCATTGATTGCAGCACCGATAAGGGATGCAGTGTAGTCTGAACCACCACGCTGTAGGTTGTCGATCTCTCCGTAGGCATTACGGCAAATGAATCCCTGGGTGAGATATATCTGAGCACCTTCGTTTTCAGCAAGAATAGCTTTCAGCTTTTCCTTAATGTATACAGGGTCTGGCTCTGAATTCTTATCTGTACGCATGAAATCGAGCGCATTGACGAGTACAGCCTTGATACCCAGCTCTTTCATGTAGTTCACCACCATGTTCGTAGAGATTATCTCACCTTGGGCAACGATGCTCTTCTCTTCAAAACTGGTAAACAATTCCTTGGTAAAAGAACGGAGATACTCAAACTCTCCACGCAAGAAGTCGTTGGTGATGGCTTTCGTCTCGTCCTTGCTATATAGTTCTTCAACATGTTTGGCGTATTTCTGCTCCAGACGGTTTATAACCTCGTTCGCACCGTCGGGATTCTTTTTATAGAGATAATCAGAAATCTCAACGAGAGAATTGGTTGTTCCCGACATTGCAGACAAGACGACGAAAACAGGTTCTCCAGACTTTGTAACCAGATTGGTTACATCTTTCATTCTCTGTGGGGTACCGACGGAAGTGCCGCCGAATTTCATTACTTTCATAAACGTATTTTTTATTATTATTTATTTCAGATTTCTTCGCGTTCAGAATAGCGGACCTTCGTCTCGTCGGGATCTGGGGTGTCGTCAACGATGACTAAGTGATGGAAGTCATTGGTGACATCCTCCATTTGGGCATCCTGACAGCGGTAGGTGATGCTTGGATGTTCTTTAATAAGTGGCAGATTATGGGTAACCATCACCACGGCAGTTCCTTCGTTAGCAAAGCGGAAAAGAAGCTTGATGATCTCGTCGGATGTCTCTGGGTCAAGATTTCCTGTTGGCTCATCGGCGAGAATAAGCTTTGGCTTGTTGAGAATGGCTCGGGCTATGGCGACACGCTGTTGTTCACCACCAGAGAGTTCGAATGGCATCTGATTGCCCTTGTCTTCCATGCCGACAGCTTTCAGCACTTCTTCTATACGTTCCTCTATTCCGTCACGCTTCTTCCATCCGGTAGCTTTCAGAACAAATTCCAGGTTCTTGTAGACCGATCTGTCTGCCAAAAGCTGGAAATCCTGGAATACAACACCCATTTCCCTTCTAAGTGCAGGAATCTCCTTGCGCCGTATGGTCAGCAGGTCGTGCCCTAGTACAGTTGCTTCGTCGGCCTCGTCGACATCTAACTCGCAATAGAGCGTTCTCATTAGGGTTGTCTTACCGGAACCGACTCGTCCTATAAGATAAATAAACTGACCTTCCTGAACTTGGAAAGTTACGTTCTTCAGCACACAGATACCATGTCGCTGGTAGATATTTGCATTTTTGTAGCTGATCAGCATGTTGCGAATGTTTGCTTGTGAGTTTTAACGCTTATTTCATTTCACCTTTTGCCTTTGCCTCCCTTCGCTTCTTGTCCCATTCGGGATCGTGGCGTTTGTGGAGTTCTTCCGCAATGTCCTCAATACGCATGTGCTTGCTAGTAAGCAATACGATGAGGTGATACAACATATCAGCAGCTTCGTATGAGAGCTGTTGGTTGGTGCCTGTGCAGGCTTCAATAACGGTTTCAAGTGCCTCTTCACCTACCTTCTGCGCGATACGGTTTACGCCGTCTTTAAACAGTTTTGTGGTATAGCTGCCTTCTGGCATCTCTTCATGGCGGGTATTTATGAAATTCTGCAGCTCTGTGAGGAAGAGTAGGGGGTTGGTTGTATTATCTTCACCCCAGCAAGTATCGGTACCCGTATGACAGGTCGGACCGTCAGGGTTGGCTTTTACAAGCAGGGTATCGTTGTCACAGTCGACCATGATGTCAACAAGATGGAGGAAATTACCAGAAGTTTCTCCCTTTGTCCAAAGGCAGTTACGTGATCGACTCCAGAAAGTCACCTTCTTGGTGGCTATAGTCTTATCGTAGGCTTCCTGGTTCATATAGCCCAGCATCAATACATTCTTTGTTGTGGCGTCTTGGATTATGGCTGGTACCAGACCGCCGCTTTTCTCAAAATCTATTTTCATATTCTTACGTTAATTCCTTCTGATTTCAAATACTGCTTGAGTTCGGGGATGGGTATCTCGCCGAAATGAAAGACCGAGGCAGCTAGGGCTGCATCAGAATGACCGTCGATGAATGTATCGCGGAAATGTTCCTTACAGCCGGCACCACCACTGGCAATGATGGGGATGGATAGGTTGTCGGCCAGTTCACGCAATGCCTCATTGGCATAGCCTTCTTTCACGCCGTCGTGATTCATTGAGGTGAAGAGAATCTCTCCGGCACCACGTTCTTGTGCCTCGTGAGCCCATTCAAACAGCCCTCGTTCTGTACGTTCGCGACCGCCTTTCAGATAGCAGTGCCATCCGTCAGAGTCTAAACGGGCATCGATGGCACAGACACAGACCTGAGAGCCGAAACGGCTTGAAATCTCATTGATGAGTTCCGGACGACGGATGGCGGCAGAGTTGACACTTACTTTGTCAGCGCCGGCATATAACAGCCGCTCTACATCAGCGAGTTCGTTGATGCCTCCGCCCACTGTAAAGGGGATGTTGATCTCCTGTGCAACACGTGTTACCATCTCCGTAAACGTCTTACGACCCTCAAACGAAGCGGTAATATCGAGGAAGCACAATTCGTCGGCACCCTGCTCACTGTAGGTCTTGCCTAATTCCACGGGATCACCTGCAGAACGCAGGTTTATGAAGTTCGTGCCCTTGACGGTCTCACCGTCTTTAACGTCTAGACAGGGTATGATGCGTTTTGCCAGTCCCATAATTCTTTTAGATTAATTTTACCTTCATAGATGGCCTTACCAAAGACGACGGCAGGGATGCCTGCTACCTCAAGAGCTTTGATGTCGTCGATGGAGGAAACCCCTCCGCTTGCAATAAGATGGAGTTCTGGATAGGTAGCCATCATCTCCTTATAGAGGTCGATTGCCGGTCCTGCCAGGGTGCCGTCTTTAGATATCTCAGTACAGAGCACGTTACGCACACCAGCATCGATATATTTCTTCATGAATGGCAGGAGGGCCTCACCAGAATCCTCTTTCCAGCCGTTGATGCTGATCTTGCCATTGCGCACGTCAGCACCAAGAATGATACGCGATGCACCATATTTCTCGAGCCATCCCATGAAACGATCGGGGTCAGTTACGGCTATAGAACCAATTGTTACCATGGAGGCTCCTGCAGAAAAGGCTTTCTCGATATCTGCATCGGTCTTGATTCCACCACCGAAATCTACGACGAGGTTCGTTTCAGTGGTAATAGCTTTCAGCACCTGCTCATTGACGATATGCTTGGATTTTGCTCCATCAAGGTCGACTACGTGCAGACGCTTGAAGCCTATTTGCTCAAACTCCTTGGCGACTTCGGTAGGAGAGTTGCGATAGACCGTCTTCTGGTCGTAGTCGCCTTTGGTCAGTCGTACGCACTGGCCTCCGATGATGTCGATGGCGGGAATCAGTTCTATCATATTTCCAAAAAGTTCTTTAAGATACGTTCACCCACCTTGCCACTCTTTTCAGGGTGGAACTGGCAGGCATAGAAATTGTCCTTGTGCATTGAAGCTGAATAGGGCAGTATATAGTCTGCCTTAGCGATAGTATCTTCACATAGTGGCACATAATAGCTGTGGACGAAATACACGTAGCCGCCCTCAATACCTTGCATCAGAGGTGAACGGGTATCGTAGAGCTGGTTCCAGCCCATGCATGGCACCTTATCTTCGTGGCGCTCGGGTTGGAAGCGTTTCACTTCAGCATCAAAGATACCAATACAATCGACATTGCCCTCTTCTGAGTGCCGACAGAGCAGTTGCTGCCCTACACAAATGCCGAATACGGGTTGATGGAGGTCACGGATAACCTCATCGAGCCGACGGGCCTTCAGATAGTCCATCGCTTCACCTGCATGACCTTGCCCAGGGAACAACACGCGGTCGGCTTTCCTCAGCAGTTCTGCATCGTCAGTCAATATAGGTTCAATTCCCATACGACGAAGAGCATTAACTACCGAATAGATATTTCCTGCGTTATATTTTACAATCGCAACATTCATGCTTGAATTGTGATTTAACTGAATATAATGGTTTTGTTCTTGTAGGTGAGGATCTTGCGCTGGATATGCTTCGATACAGCGTGAGAAAGTACAATCTTCTCCAAATCCTTCCCTTTAAGCACCAGACTCTCAGGGGTGTCCTTGTGAGTGATACGGGTCACGTCCTGCTCGATAATCGGTCCAGCGTCAAGTTCGGCAGTTACATAGTGGCTGGTTGCTCCAATGATCTTCACGCCACGTTCGTAAGCCTGGTGATACGGCTTGGCGCCAATGAAGGCGGGGAGGAACGAGTGGTGTATATTGATAATGTGATGCGGATATTCGGCTATCATCTCGTCGCTGATGATCTGCATATAGCGAGCCAAGACGATGAATGAGATATCCTCCTTCTTCAACAGTTCCATCTCAGCCTTCTCTACCTCTTCCTTGTTGGAGTGGTCCTTCTTGATACTCCAAACGTAATAGGGAATACCAAATTGATCTGCTACGTACCGCAGATCCTCATGGTTAGATACAATACAGGGTATATCGCAATTGAATTCTCCGGCCTTCCAACGGGCGAGCAGATCGTAAAGACAATGACTCATCTTGGATACGAAGATGGCCATGCGTGGACGCTTATCGCTGTAGTAGAGACTAAACTTCATCTTATAGCGCTGGGCATAGAGGGTGGTAATATATTCGTAGAGTTTATCGCGAGGAATAAGGAATCCCTCGAGTTCCCATTCTATTCTCATGAAGAACATGCCATCTACCTTGTCTACGTATTGGTCAAGATAGACGATGTTTCCTCGGTTGTCGGTGATAAACTTAGTTACTTCCGAAATGATACCCTGTTGGTCAGGGCAGTGTAGAAGCAAAATTGCTGTCGTTTCCATTGATTCTTTTTGTACTTTGAAATTTCAAGGCGCAAAGTTACGAAAAATCGAGCGCAAAACAAAAGAATTTATTCTTTTTTTTGCTGATATGGAGTAACTAAGCCGTTTTTTGGCAAAGGTACAAAAAAAAGATGCATTTTTATTCGTCTTTATTGCCAGCACTTCGCAAAATAATGCTTGTAGCGCCGATGGTAAAGAGGGTCCCGTCTTCAATGATACGACGTTCGCGGGGATTCAACTCCACATTGTCTACGAATGTGCCGGTATTGCTGTTGTTGTCTTTCAGGCTATATTTCAGTTTGCCCTGCTTGTCGCGGCTGACGGTAATGGTGCAATGGTTCAAGTCTACACTGGGGTCTACAGTCTCAAAAGTGGTGTTGGCAGTGTTCCCCTTTTGATAACGGCCGATAATGTTATCTCCCATACGGAGAGGAATGACTTGCTTGTAATGGAACACGTTTTCAATGACAACGATAGAACCGCAGCCCTCCTCGTTAGCTTGTTCGTCAGGGTTCTCGTCCTTCTGGCGTTCACGTAATTTACTCACTCCGATGCGGATACCAAACTCCTTGCCACAATCTGGACATTTGAATACAAGCGATTGACCAGCCGTATACTTCGTCTCGTCAAACGTGATGTATTGATCGCATTTCGGGCAACGTACGCGCTTCATGTTTTTATTGGTATTTATAAACCCAGGCTTCTTCGAGCCCTTTGTTCTTGTGAATTGTCTGTAAGGCTATGTAGGCATCACTTTGTGTCTTGTAATTTCCGTAAATCACACGCCTTACGTCTTTGTGCATATAAATTTCAGCACTGTCAAGTCCTTTCTCTTTTAGCATGTCGATGAACATTGCAGCATTCTGCTTGCTGACATAGCTTGCGAGAACGATGCAGTAACCTCTTTTGGTAGAGTCTGTTTTGCTGTCTATTATAACTTTGACAGTATCTTTTTCAATGATTGTGTCTTGTTTGGCGGGAATCTTTGTAATGTCACTCTTTTTGATTTCTATCTTACTGGTGTTCGTGTCTTTCGACATCATCCCGAAGAGTAGACCATTGTTAATATTGCTGATAGTTCTAGTCATCATCTCTGTCTTACCTGTCGGGAGTGCAAGAAGGAAGATGGCCAGCAAGACGGCTGCAATGGCTACCGTATTACGAATCCAAGAGAATTTGATTTTGACAACATCTTCCTCGTCGTCAATCTCTTCTTCCTCGGCATTGACGGTGGTATCTATCGGCAAGAGTTTGGTGGTATTTTCTTGTTCCGAGGGCTTCTCGTGGGGCGTGACGATTGCAGAAGACTTTGAAACTTTCTGCAGTTCAAAAGAACTGAGCCCGTAGAGCGACGGTGTGAGAATACCAGCTTCACAAGGGGTGAATACATAGTTCCCGTCTTCGTTCAATGTCAGTACGCCGATGTCGTTCAGTTCGTATGAACCCTCGTTCTTGAGGTGCATCTTCAACTCGCTCACCTCGTCTTCGATACGCCGAAGTGCCTCTGGATAACTGATATCATAGGCTTCGACATAGGACTGGGCGAGTAAGGAGTCATTGATTTTGAGTTGTGGATTGAAACCAAGAGTGCGCTGGGGCGGTAAGAACAGATTATCGGATTCATCATAGCATGCGTCAATGTGATGCGCCATAAACCCTCCCAAATCGGGTACTATGACGCAATCGTTGCTTAGAAGAAGAATCTCAATATGTCTTTCTAATTCAATCACGTGTGCAAAATTACGGCTTTTTTATGATATAAACAAATAAAAGAAACTTAAAATGTCAGTATTATGATTTTTTTGCTGTATCTTTGCACCAAAATTCAGAATAATGGAATATATAAAGACTGAAATAGAGGGTGTTTTTGTGATTGAACCAAAGGTGTTTAATGATGCCCGCGGTTATTTTATGGAGGCTTGGAAACAGGCAGAGTTTAATGAACATGTGGGAAAAGTTGACTTTATTCAGGACAATGAGTCAAAGTCGTCTTTTGGTGTTTTGCGTGGACTCCACTTTCAGAAAGGGGCTGCTGCTCAGGCAAAACTTGTGCGTGTTATCAAGGGGAAAGTGCTCGATGTGGCTGTGGATATCCGTAAGTCGAGTCCTACCTTTGGAAAACATGTTATGGTGGAGCTGAGTGAGGAGAATAAACGCCAGTTCTTCATCCCAAGAGGTTTCGCTCATGGATTCCTCGTGTTGAGCGAAGAGGCAATTTTTACGTATAAGGTGGATAATCCTTATGCACCTCAGTCTGAAGCAGGAATCCGTTGGAATGATCCTGCCCTTGCCATTCAGTGGCCGATTGATCCCCAGAAGGTTCAGACAAGCGAGAAAGATTTAAAGCAGCCCTCGTTTAAAGATGCAGAAGTGTTTGATTAACAATTTATTATCAATTATATGAATATAGCTATTGTAGGAACTGGATACGTAGGATTGGTATCTGGAACATGTTTCGCCGATACTGGTGCGAACGTAACATGTGTTGATGTTGATGAACAGAAAATTGAGCGTTTGAAGAATGGCGAAATTCCCATTTATGAGCCGGGTCTTGACGAGTTAGTTAAGAAGAATGTTGCTGCAGGTCGTCTGAAGTTTACCACAGATCTGGCATCTGTTCTCGACGATGTTGAGATCGTCTTTTCTGCTGTAGGTACGCCTCCTGATGAAGACGGCAGTGCCGATCTGAAATATGTGCTTCAGGTAGCAAAGACGATTGGTGAGAACCTGAAGAAATATGTGGTTGTCGTTACTAAGTCTACCGTCCCTGTAGGTACGGCAAAGAAAGTTCGTAAGACGATTGAGGACGAACTCAGGAAGCGAAATGTTGACATTGAGTTCGATGTGGCCTCCAACCCCGAGTTCCTCAAAGAGGGTAATGCTATCAAGGACTTTATGTCGCCTGATCGTGTGGTTGTAGGTGTGGAAAGTGAGCATGCCAAGAAGGTACTGACGAAACTCTATAAGCCGTTCTTGATCAATAATTTCCGTGTGATATTCATGGATATTCCTTCTGCAGAGATGACGAAGTATGCTGCAAACTCGATGTTGGCTACCCGTATTTCGTTTATGAATGACATCGCTAATCTTTGTGAGCGTGTAGGAGCAGATGTAAATATGGTACGCGCGGGAATAGGTTCCGATACCCGTATTGGTCGTAAGTTCCTTTATGCAGGTTGCGGTTATGGCGGTAGCTGTTTCCCCAAGGATGTGAAGGCACTCATCAAGACTGCCGATCAGAATGGTTATTCTATGGAAGTGCTGAAGGCGGTAGAGCGTGTCAACGAGAACCAGAAGAGTGTGCTTTTCGAGAAGCTCGTCAAGGCCTATGGCAGCGTAGAGGAACTGAAAGGTAAGACGATTGCGATGTGGGGTCTGTCGTTCAAGCCTGAGACTGACGATATGCGTGAATCTACGGCTTTGGTGATGATAGGAAAGCTGTTGGATGCAGGCTGTAACATTCGCGTCTACGACCCAGTAGCCATGAATGAGTGTAAGCGTCGTATCGGTGACACCGTGACGTATTGCCGTGATATGTATGACGCAGTACTTGATGCTGACGCTCTCTTACTGCTCACAGAGTGGAAGGAGTTCCGTCTGCCGGGCTGGGGGGTCATCAAGAAGGCGATGAAGCGTCCGCTGGTGATTGATGGAAGAAACATCTTTGATACAGAGGAACTCGAAGAGAACGAGTTTGAGTATCATTGCATTGGTAAATGAAGAAACTGTTATATACAATCATGTTGGCAGCCATCTTGACGGGGTGTAACCGTCAAGGTGGACAGCCGGGAACACTCCCTGAGGATAAGGGGGCCAAATCTCTGTTACAGGGTGTATGGCTGGATGAGGATAATGGTAATGTGTCATTCCGCGTTCAGGGCGACACAATCTACTATACAGATTCTACCAGTATGCCTTCGTATTTCCGCATTTATGCCGATTCGCTGGTTTTAGGTTCTGAAACGTCGTATGCCATTGTGAAACAGACGCAGCATCTGTTTTGGTTTAAGAATCATAATGGAGACGTGATTAAGCTTCAGAAGAGCACCGATCCTGTGGATGAGGATGAATTTGTACACGACACGCCGAAGGTCTTGAATTATACCCATCAGGTGAAGATTGACTCAGTCGTGAATCACGATGGCGCGCGTTACCATTGGTATATAGCCATTAATCCTACAAAATACAAGGTGTCGAAACGCAGCTATAATGAGGATGGTATGGAGGTAGAGAATGTGTACTACGACAATATCATGCATATCAGTGTGTTTCAGGGTTCACAGAGATTGTTCTCTTCTGATTTCCGCAAACAGATGTATGAGAAGTTTGTGCCCAAGAACTTCCTGAATGAAGCCATCTTAGCCAACATGGAGTATAGCCATCATGATGACAAGGGTATTCATTTTAATGCCACGTTATGTATTCCCGACGGGGCCAGCTGTTATATTGTTGAGTCAGTGATTGGCTATCGGGGTGAGATGACCATGCAAATTGTAGAGTATTAATAAAGAAAAGGAGAGCCGATAGGTTCTCCTTTATTCTTGCTCCAGCCAGGCATCGAGTAGCATTCTCGCTATCGACAGCTTTTCCGGGATATTAGGCAGGTTGTCTTTCCTAAACCAACCTCCCTTGGCTATCTCACTGGTTTGGAGGTGAATGTCGCCGGACACATAATCTGCATTGAACCCCACCATCAGTCCGCAGGGGTAGGGCCAAGGCTGGGAGCCGAAGTAGCGGATGTTGGTAATCGTTACACCAGTTTCTTCGAAGGCTTCACGGGCAACGGCTTCTTCCAGTGTCTCGCCTGTCTCAACGAATCCTGCCACCAGTCCGAAGAAATCGCGCTTGAAGTTCTTGGCCCTAACCAGCAACACCTCGTCGCCTTTATGAATCAGTACGATGACGGCTGTTGCCAATTGGGGCCATATCTCCTTCCCGCATTCAGTGCATTTCTTGGAGATGTCGGTGTCCATCCGCATCGGGGCACCGCAAACGCCACAGTATTTCGTGTTCTGATCCCAGTAGAGCAGTTCCTGGCATTTGCCGGCTTTGAGGTAGAGGTTTCTGGGCAGTTTGTAATAGCTCTGCCTCAGTCCGCACATCTCATATTTCCCGATACCTGTGATTGGGGCGTCAATACGGTAGGTCTTCACCTCTGAGCCGTCATCCATCGGCGTGATATTCAGGATGTTGGTCCAAGCTTTCACCTCTGTCGGCGGCTCTTCCTGATAGGGAATTGTGTAACTGCCGTCAGCTTTCTTTTCCAACAGCAAGTCTTCCTTGCAGAATACGAAATAGTATTTCATGCGATGTTAATGCTGAAGATGATTACTTGCCAAAGAGCAGGATGCGGTCACGTTCCAACGCTGGCTTTGCCCACTCCTCGGGTATGAATTTCCAATTTGAATGAGGCTGAGGATTAATAATCCCCTGACGCTCAATCTCTTCCATTAGGTAGTGGCGCTGATCGAGCTCGCTACAGTAGATAACGCGGCTTGTCAGAGAATCCTTGGGGATGCCGGCACCATGCGTCAGCAGTTCACCACCACCATTGGCACGGTAGCTGTTCATGGCTACCTTGTACCATTTCTTCTCATCAAAGGGCTCGCCGTTCGACATGCGCAGAATCTTCACCTTCTCGCCGTCGGGCTTGGTGACATCTACCTCATAATCGATACCGCATGCCGAGTCGAAGTTGAAGGTATAGTATTTGAATCCTGCTCGTTGCTGGTCTTCACTGTCTTCATCTCTGAGGAGCAGGATATGGTCGTCGGGTGATTTCATTTGGTTCGTCCACATATCATAGCTCATCTCCAAGTGTTTGAGAAGCTCTTCGCCTGTCATGCGGAGTACAAGCAGCAGGTTCTCAAAACGGTACAGTTTGAACATGTCGCTTACAGTTACATCACCAGCATGGATAACAGAATTGAACGACAGGGGGGCTGTAATCGAAATGTCGGCACCGGTAATCTTCAGCTGCAGTTCATGGATAAGGTCGGTAAAGGCCGAATTGCCGAAGAAACTCTCACGGGTATAGATGGAGTTCTCGAAGCGGCCGATCTTGCGATCTACATAAGTCTTCACGGCGTCGATGTCTTTTTGGAAATGGCTGACCATCTGTTCGTCGATCTGTTCATCGAGCACGCTGACAATCTCTCCCTTGATGTCCTTGTTAACGAGTTTGCCTTGGTTGAACGTCAGTTCAATCTCTGCTTCTGCCACATTCTTTACATAGCAGGATGGGTCGATGATCAGTACCTGCTGCCCTTCTTTATTGGTGATCCACTCATTGTGTACCTGATGGTCGTGACCAAAGAAGATGATATCGAAGCCGGGCACCTCACGGGCTACAGCTGCCGTTGCATTCTCTTCGTAACCGTCGGCAACGATGCCACCGTCCTTACCTGAATGGAATAGTCCGAAGATCAGGTCAGGATGTTCCACCTCCTTCAGATATTTGATCCATTTCTTGGCACAGCTGGTCATCTCCTCAAATTCCATGCCTTTCCATACGTTTTCTGTCAGCCAGTTGGGGATGGCAGGCGTGAGCATACCGATGATGGCAATCTTCACGCCGTCGATGTAATGGATGGAGTAGGGCTGCAGGCCTGTGTAGATGTTCTTGGGATTGGCTGTACCGTCGGAGCCCTCCTTGACTATGTTGGCACCGAGTAGCGGGCAGCGCACCTCACGGATCCACTTGTCGTACACCTTGTGACCAGGCTCGATATCATGGTTACCCACTGTCTCGGCGTCATACTGCATGTAGTTGATTACCGAGGCTGCCAGGTTTTCGTTCTCCGGCATCACATAGTTCGACCAGTAGACGCAAGGTTGTCCCTGAAGAATATCTCCATTGTCAATGAGCAGGAAATGATCTTTTCCGTATTTCTCACGTTCCTTGTTAATATAAGTGTTGGCACGAGAAAGTGTTCCTTTGATAGGTTTCTTCTCCATGAAGTCGTAAGGGAAGAAATGTCCATGAACGTCGCTGGTTTCAACGACCTTCAACTTTACTGTCTTGGTTGTGGGCTGTGCAGTAGCTGAAAGCATCATTGTGATGGCAATGGTTGATAATAAGATTTTTTTCATACTGGCATAATTTTGATGCAAAGATACAAATAATTCTTCAGACGACCAAACATTGGTACAGTTTTTGCTGTCTTTTTTATGGAATATTTTACTTTAACGAATAGGAGGATTTAATTATGGCATTTATTGACTATTACAAGATTTTAGGTGTTGATAAGACGATACCACAGAAGGATGTCAAGAAGGCATACCTGAAACGTGCCAAGCAGTTTCACCCCGACTTGCATCCTGACGATCCCAAGGCCCAGGCGAAATTCCAGGCGCTTCAGGAGGCTTACGATGTGATAGGCGATCCTGAGAAACGTAAGAAATACGACCAGTATGGGGAGCAGTGGAAGCAGGCTGATCAGTTCGGTGGCTTCGGTGGTGGTGCCGGTGGCGGCAATCCCTTTGGCGGTTTCGATTTCTCTAGCTTCGGAGGTGGTGGCGGTTTCAGCAGCTTCTTCGAGGATCTGTTTGGCCGTAAAGGCCATCAGGGTGGGGGCTTTGGCGGCTTCCAGGGCTTCTCTTCAGGCAGTTCAGGTTTCAGCCGTCAGGCTAGGACGAACTCTGGCGAGATGAACGCTAATGTTGCCATCGACCTCTATACGGCTCTCTTGGGAGGTGAGGTGGTGATAACGCTGTCAAACGGTTCAAAGGTGAAGATGAAGATCAAGCCCGAGACGCAGCCTGGCACAAAGGTGCGTCTGCGTGGCAAGGGCTACGATCGTGGCGACGGCACCTTCGGTGACCTCATTATCACCTACCAGGTGAAGTTGCCTTCAAACCTCTCCGAGCGTCAGAAGCAACTTCTGCGCGAAATGCAACAATCTTAAACGTAGATTGAGCAAGCACAAGATCAATTGACATGACGAAGATCATCCATGTGGACATGGATCAGTTCTTCGCAGCTGTAGAACAGCGCGATAATCCTGAACTGAGGGGTAAACCGATAGCGGTGGGACACGATGCCGAACGTGGTGTCGTGTCTACGGCTAGTTATGAGGCCCGGCGCTTCGGGGTGCATTCGGCACAGTCTATTCAGGTGGCCAAACGCCTATGCCCACAGCTGATTATTGTGGAGCCTCACTTCTTGCGATACAAAGAAGTATCGGCACAGTTGCACGGAATCTTCCACGACTATACAGACCTGATAGAACCTATCTCACTCGATGAAGCCTTCCTTGACGTGACCGAGAATAAGCGGGGCATTGAATTGGGGGTGGATATTGCCAGAGAAATCAAACAACGCATCCGTGAGGCCACAGGATTGACAGCATCGGCAGGTGTAAGCTACTGCAAGTTCCTGGCGAAGATAGCCTCAGACTGGCGCAAGCCTGATGGCTTGACGGTGATTCATCCCGACAGGGCTTTGGACTTTATTGCCCAACTGAAAGTGGAGAAGATATGGGGCGTTGGTCAGAAAACGGCTGATAAGATGCACCGCATGGGCATCTTTACGGGGTTGGATCTGAGAAACACGTCATTGAGCCGGCTAACGCAGGAGTTCGGCAAGATGGGACAGGTGTTCTATGATTTCTCGCGAGGCATCGATAATCGTCCTGTCATTTCCGAGTGGGAACGCAAGTCTGTCAGCTGCGAGCAGACTTTTGAGACGGATATCAGTGAGAATGCCGCTGTCACCATCCACCTCTACCACACGGTGCTGGAACTTGTGCACCGTATCGAGAAGAATGGCTTCGAAGGCCGCACTTTGACATTGAAGGTCAAATTTCTTGATTTCCAGCAGATTACCCGCAGCATCACCGTTGACCACATTCTGCGCTCAAAGGATGATATACTGCCATTGGCAAAACAGCTGATGCAGAGTGTTGAGTTTAACAACCACCCAATCCGACTGTTAGGCCTAGGCGTGTCGAATCAGAAGAACACCACACCAGAGGATGCTCCCCAATGGATAGAGCTGGAACTGGAGTTTGAGCCTTGGCCCAACAGTAGTACAAATGTGACAATCTAATACTTACAATCTAATCTTGAATCTTATTTCTCCAAGAGGAATTGTTCGGCTCGCTGAAGGTCTTCGGGGGTGTCGATGCCGATGGTTTCCACGTCGGTGAGACCTACACGGATGCGATAGCCGTTCTGTAGCCAGCGGAGCTGCTCGAGGCTCTCGGCCTTTTCCAGACTGCTCTGGGGGAGGCGGGTAACCTCGGCGAGTACCTCACGACGATAGGCATAGATGCCCAGATGTTTCAGGAAAGGATATTGGCCGAACCAGTCGTTGCGCTCTATACCTCTTATATATGGTATGACGCTGCGGCTGAAGTAGAGGGCAAAGCCACGATTGTCAGTTACGATCTTTGGGGAATTTGGATTCTCCACAGCCTCCATGCTCTCAAAGAGTTTTCCGAGTGTGCCGATCTGAGTCTCAGGGGCATCGAAAAGGTGCATGAGTGTTTCCACCTGTGAGGGCTGGATGAAGGGCTCGTCGCCCTGTACGTTGATAATTACGTCGGCATCGGTGCCAATCTTCTCCACAGCTTCCTCAATGCGATCGGTACCGCTCTTATGATCTTTACGCGTCATGACGGCCTTACCGCCGAAGCCCTCGACACAGTCATAGATACGCTGGTCGTCGGTGGCCACATACACCTCACTGAGCACGCTGCTGACCTGCTCGTAAACTCTCTGGATGACAGTCTTTCCGCCGAGAACTGCCAGCGGCTTGCCCGGAAAGCGAGTCGACGCATAACGGGCAGGGATAATCGCCATAAACTTCATAACGGCTGCAAAGGTAACAAAAATAGTGGAAAAAACCGTATTTTATCGTTAATTTATGTGCAAGAGTTTGGTAGTCTCGTTTTATTATAGTAAATTTGCAAGGCAATTATCAAAAAGGAAATAACAATGAGATTATATATATACGCTATACTATTTACAATGATGTTCCCGCTGTCGGCTGGAGCACAGAAGATTACTCTTGGCTCGACAAAGACGAAAGACGGCGGCGAGTACAATGGTGAGATTGTTTCCGGTAAGCCCCACGGCAAAGGCAAGGTGCTCTATAAGAACGGTAATACATACGAAGGCGAATACGACAAGGGGCGTCGTCAGGGATATGGCATCTATACCTTTGCTGATGGTGAGAAGTATGAAGGCGAGTGGTTCCAGGACCAGCAGCATGGTCATGGTATTTATTATTTCTCGAACAATAACCGTTACGATGGGCTGTGGTTCCGTGACTACCAGCAGGGTCATGGCGTGATGTACTATTACAATGGTGACAAGTACGACGGCGAATGGAGTCAGGACAAACGTTCGGGAAAAGGCCTCTACCAGTTTTCCTCGGGAGCCTATTACAATGGTGAATGGGTGAACGACAAGAAAAATGGCAAGGGATTCTTCGACTGGGGTGACGGCTCCAGTTATGACGGCGAATGGAAGGACAACATGCGTTTTGGAAAGGGAACCTTCAAATATGCTGACGGAGACACATACGTGGGTCAGTGGCAGAACGACGAGATGCACGGACGAGGTATCTATCGTTTTCAGAATGGTGACATCTATGAGGGCAGCTATGATAAAGGCGTCCGTTCAGGTTCGGGTATCTTTAAATATGCCAATGGCGACAAATATACGGGTCAGTTCTTCGGCGGCGACAAGCAAGGACAGGGAACGTTTGTATGGAAAAACGGTGATTCGTATGTCGGGCAGTGGAAATCAGACAAACAGCATGGCAAGGGCAAACTGACGAAGAAGAGCGGTGATACCGTGGAAGGCAATTTCCAGAACGGTCAGCCCCATGGTGAGTGCATCGTGCGTTATGCCGACGGCTCTAAATTCAAGGGTATTTACAAGAACGGCAAGCGTAACGGTGCTGCTATCGAGGAGGATAAGGACGGGAAGCGTTTCGAAGGCTTTTATGTAGACGGCTTGCGTGATGGGAAATTCGTAGAGAAAGACCGCAATGGAAAGATCTTGGCAGAAGGTGTATATACCCGAGGCCACAGACAAGTGAAATAGAACAATTCAAATTATATTGTAATTATGATTATCGACAAACTGGAAAATCTAGGCAAATACGTGTCGCTGAACCCGTTGTTTGCTGATGTGGTGGATTTCCTGAAGGATCATGACCTCAATAGCATGGAGGTCGGCAAGTATCCCATCAAGGAGAAAGACCTGTTTTTGAATCTTACCACAGCGAAGGGTCGTGGTAAAGAGGCAGCAGTACTAGAGACGCATATTGAAATGATCGATATCCAGATTCCGCTCTCCTGCGAGGAGACGTTCGGTTATACACCGCTAGAGGATCTGCCTCAGCTGGCGTATAATCCTGAGAAGGACATTACCTTGTATGGTGATCTGAAGGCACAGACCTATCTGACGCTGAAGCCGGGACAAATGGTCATCTTCTTCCCTCAAGACGGGCATGCTCCCTGTATTTCGGATAACGCTGAGATTAAGAAAGCAATATTCAAAGTAAAAGTTATATAAGACTATGGCAACTAAAAAAGAAACAACAAAGAAGCCGGCTGTCAAGAAGGCAGCAGTAAAGAAGACAACGACAGCTAAGAAGACAGCTGCCAAGAAAGTAGAGAAAATCCAGGAGCCAGAGGTACCCCAGCACATTGGCTTAGTTCAGAACGACCCTTGGCTGGAGCCGTTTGAAGGTGCTATCCGTGGTCGCCATGACCATGCCTTATGGAAACTGAACCAGTTGACGAACAATGGTAAGAAGAAACTCTCCGATTTCGCTTCCGGTCATCTGTATTTCGGACTCCATAAATTGCCTAAGGGCTGGGTGTTCCGTGAGTGGGCTCCTAATGCTACAGACATCTATCTGATTGGTGATTTCAACAATTGGCAGGAAGACGAGAAGTATCGTTGCAAGCGTATTGAGGGTACAGGCAACTGGGAACTGAAACTCTCAGAGAAAGCTCTGAAGCACGGTGACCTTTACAAGATGAAGGTAAAGTGGAATGGTGGTGAAGGTGAACGTATCCCTGCCTGGTGTCGTCGGGTGGTGCAGGATGACAATACCAAGATATTCTCTGCTCAGGTATGGAATCCCGAGAAGCCCTATGTGTTCTCGAAGAAGGCCTTTAAGCCTAAGAAGAATCCACTGCTGATCTACGAGTGCCATGTGGGTATGGGACAGGATGCCGAGAAGGTGGGCACCTATACCGAGTTCAAGGACAATGTGCTGCCGCGTATCATTAAGGACGGCTACAACTGTATCCAGGTGATGGCTATCCAGGAGCATCCTTACTACGGTTCGTTCGGCTATCACGTGTCGAGCTTCTTTGCTCCGAGCTCTCGTTTCGGTACACCAGAGGAACTGAAGGAACTGATTGACACGGCTCACAAGCATGGTATAGCTGTGATTATGGATATTGTACACTCTCATGCTGTAAAGAACGAGGTGGAGGGTCTTGGCAACCTTGCCGGTGATCCTAACCAGTTCTTCTATCCTGGAGATCGTCATGAGCATCCGGCATGGGACTCTCTGTGCTTTGACTATGGTAAGGATGACGTGCTTCATTTCCTTCTGTCGAACTGTAAGTACTGGTTAGAGGAGTTCAAGTTCGATGGTTTCCGCTTTGACGGTGTAACATCCATGCTTTACTATTCTCACGGACTGGGTGAGGCCTTCGGTGGCTATGGAGACTACTTCAACGGACACGAGGATGATAATGCCATCTGCTATCTGACGCTGGCCAATAAGCTGATCCACGAGGTGAACCCTGAGGCTATCACGATTGCCGAGGAGGTATCAGGTATGCCTGGACTCGCTGCCAAGTTTGAGGATGGCGGTTATGGCTTCGACTACCGCATGGCGATGAACATCCCTGACTACTGGATCAAGACTATTAAAGAGGTACGCGATGAGGATATCAATGTATGCTCGATCTTCTGGGAAGTTAAGAACCGTCGTCCTGACGAGAAGACCATCTCTTATTGCGAGAGCCACGATCAGGCACTTGTGGGCGACAAGACCATCATCTTCCGTCTGATTGATGCCGATATGTACTGGCATTTTGCCAAGAAGGATGTGAACGATCTGGCTCAGCGTGGTATCGCCCTGCATAAGATGATCCGTCTCGTGACCTGTGCTGCCATTAATGGCGGTTATCTGAACTTTATGGGTAACGAGTTCGGACATCCGGAGTGGATTGACTTCCCACGTGAGGGTAACGGCTGGTCGTATAAGTATGCCCGTCGTCAGTGGAGCCTTGTCGACAACAAGGATCTCTGCTATCACTGGCTGGGCGACTTCGACCGTGAAATGCTGAAGACAATAAAGAGCGTCCGTAATTTCCAGGATAAGCCTGTGGTTGAGATCTGGCATGACGATGGCGATCAGGTGCTGTGCTTCATGCGTGGTGACCTCGTGTTTGTCTTCAACTTCTCACCGACGCGTTCCTATACCGATTATGGTTTCCTCGTTCCGACAGGTTCCTATGAGGTTGTGTTGAATACGGACTCTCCCGACTTTGGTGGCAATGGCTTCGCTGATGACACGATTACGCACTTCACCAACTATGATCCACTCTACGTGAAGGATCATAAGGAGTGGCTCAAGCTCTATATCCCGGCACGTTCTGCCGTTGTATTGAAGAAAGTATGAACTATAATAATCCAGTAAGAAACAATAGCACCTTCACCATCCGTGTGATGTGTGCTATTGTTTTTGTGGTGTTCTCGTTTGCATGGCTTGATTTCCAGGCAGACATGCTGGATCTGTCTCAGCACGTCTTGAGTGGTGGCGTAACGCGTTATCATCGTATCATCGGTTCGCTCGTCATTACATGTGCGCTCTTTCTGCTCCAGCTGTTTGTGTATTTCATTACCCGCCTGAAAAGACGTTTGCATGCACTCACTTATCTGCCTTCCATGCTGCTGATGTCGTTGTTGTCGGATGTCAGTCTGACTGTAGCCGACGAGCCTCATTCGAGTGTGATGTGGTGGGCTCTGCCGATAATTGTCATCTGGCTGTTTGTTGTTTTCATTGCCATGAAAGCGCAGCAGGTAGAGGATGACAGGTCGTATTCGCTCTTGTCGCGCCCCATGTGGATCAACATGCTGGTCATGTGTCTGATGATGATGGGGGTGGCATGGTTGGGTAATACCAATGCCGTGTTCCATTATCGCATGAAAATGGAGGGTCTCTTGTCGGAGGGTGATTACACGTCGGCTTTGGAAGTGGGAAAGAAATCGCTGGAGAGCGATGAACATGTCCTCATGCTCCGAATGTATGCACTTGCACGTGCCAATAGTATGGGCGAACGTCTCTTCGAATATTCAGTCAAAGGCTCAGGCAGCCAGATTCTTCCCACCAACGGGGCATCCAAAATGCTACTCTGTTCTGCTGATAGCATATACAAGTTCCTGGGGGCTCGTCCTGCTGTGCAGATGGCGCCGGAACGTTATCTGCAGATGTTGCTTCGAAGGGATTCGGTGCCCCGGAAGACTATTGGCGACTATCTGCTTTGCGGATACTTGATTGATAAGAATGTCGACCGTTTCGCCCAAGAGATAGGTAAGTATTATACGGTTGACGAGCATCTGCCGAAACATTATCGTGAGGCGCTGACGATGTACACCCATCTTCGGTCTAATCCGGTTCAGGTCTACCATATTCCCGTAGTGGAAGAAGATTATCGGAACATGTTGGATATGGAAAAGAAGTATGCCGGAAAAATGGAACGGAAAGAGAAACTGCGAGATCAATTCGCGGGTACTTACTGGTATTATTATAAATATGAATAAAAAGAAAAGCTCTCCGATAAGAGAGCTTTCTTTTGTTTCTATTTGTAGAGATATCGCTTGATGGATTTCTTCGGGGTCTTTTCGAATTCTTCCTCGTGTATTTCTATCTCTGTGATTTTCTCATAGGCGGGAATCATTTCATTCAGACCGTTGCGGTTCTGCTCCATGATATTCTGAAGATCACTCTCCGAGAAGCCCAGATTCTTAGCTTCGTCCATGTCAGGATGAACCAGTGCCACCAGTTTATTGTCTCTCTGCACAACGATACTCTCCACGACCATGGTCATCGAATTCAGCTTATCCTCAATTTCCTCTGGATAGATGTTCTGTCCATTAGGACCAAGGAGCATATTCTTGGAACGTCCGTTGATGAATACATTTCCGTCTCTGTCCATGGTACCCAGATCACCGGAGTGATACCATCCGTCGCGATCGATGGTCTCGGCTGTAGCCTCAGGATTCTTATAGTATCCTAACATGACATTAGGACCTTTGGTGAGGATTTCGCCAGGGATGTGTTCTGGATCCGGAGATACAATCTTGACTTCCTGATGGAGTGCAGCACGTCCGCAAGAGCCGGGGGCAAAGGTATGCCAGTCAGCATAACAGATGATCGGTGCACATTCCGTAGCGCCATAGCCTACGGTATAGGGGAAATCAATCCGCTTGAGGAACTGTTCTACCTCCTGATTCAGGGCAGCACCGCCGATGATGACCTCGTACATCTCACCACCGAAAGCTTTCAGCACTTCCTGACAGATCATCTCACGAACTTTCTTTGAAATGACCGGCATCTGCAGCAGCAGGCGCATGCGGTTGTTCTGTATCTTCGGGAATACCTTCTTACGGATAATCTTCTCGATAATCAGCGGAACGGCAATCACGATGACCGGCTTCACCTCTTGCAGCGCCTGGGCAATAATGGCAGGCGAAGGCACACGGTTCAAATAGAACACATGGCAACCATAGAGGAACTCAAAGATAAATTCGAAAGCCATTCCATACATGTGTGCCATCGGCAGCATGGAGATGACTCTGTCACCTGGCTTGATCTGTTTGCCGAGAACATAAACGGCGAAATCATAGTTAGACCAGAGTGCACGGTAGGGCAGCATCACACCTTTAGAGAATCCCGTGGTTCCAGAGGTGTAGTTGATGACAGCCAGCTCGTCAGGGCTTTCCTCCATATAATAGCTGACATGCTCTTTGCGGAAATATTTCGGGAACTTCTTACCGTAGAGTTCATTCAGATGTTCGCGGGCATAGGTCAGCTTGTCTGTGCGTGAAATCATCAATGAATAGTCGGGATTGTTGATGATTCCCTCCAGATTGGGCATCGCTTGCGGATCGATGATCGTTGCCACATGGTCACCTACGAAAAGCAGCCGTGCTTCGGAGTGGTTCACTATGTTGTGGATCTGCTCGGCATTGAACTCATGGAGTATGGGTACAGCCACAGCCCCATAGGTCAGTGTGGCAATGAAGGCCACAGCCCATTGTGATGAGTTTCGGCCACAAAGGGCTATCTTGTCTCCTTTCTTAATGCCGCTATTCTCAAAGAGGATGTGGATTTTCTCTATTTTCCTGGCTACATCATGATACTGCAGCGTCTGTCCCTTGAAATCAGTCAATGCATCGTGATCCCAATTGTTAATGATACTCTTCTGTATGAGAGCATTAAAACTAGGTATCTTTTCCATAAGCGATTAGTTATTCTGATATAAGTAGCGTTTGATACTCTTTTTAGGAGTTTTGGCAAATTCTTCTTCGTGAATCTCTATGGCCGATATGCGGCTATAGGGTGGTAACTTCTCATTGAGAGCCTGGCGATTCTGTTCCATGATGTTTTCCAGTTCTTCCTGACTGAAGCTGACCACTTCGTCTTTGTCGGGATGAACCAGAGCCACCAGTTTTTCGCCTCGCTGGATGACGAGACTTTCTGAAACCATCGCCATCGTGTTCAACTTGTCTTCTATCTCTTCGGGATAGATGTTCTGTCCGTTGGCACCAAGCAGCATGTTCTTGATACGCCCACGGATGAAGATATGCCCGCTGAGTGCCATGGTGCCAAGATCGCCGGTATGATACCAGCCATCTTCGTCAATCACGGCTTTCGTGGCTTCTTCATTATTATAATAGCCTAACATGAGGTTGGTTCCTCTTGTGACGATTTCGCCAGGAACGTATTGTGGATTGTTGGACAATATCTTCACCTCCATACGGTCTACTGGTGTACCGCATGAGCCAAATAAGAAGTCCTTATAGTCACTATAGGAAATCAGCGGTGCACATTCTGTCGTGCCATAGCCGACGGTGATGGGGAAATTGATGGAGTGAAGGAACTCCTCGACTTCTTTCGAGAGTGCAGCTCCACCGACAATGATCTCGTAAGCTCTGCCGCCGAAGGCGTTGTAGACCTCCTGGTAAATGCGCTCCTTGACCTTTCTGGATACCACCGGCATCGCCAACAGCAGTTTGATGCGATTGTCCTGGATCTTCGGGAACACCTTTTTGCGGATGATCTTCTCGATGATCAGGGGGACGGTGACAATCAAGGTGGGCTTCACGTCGGCAAAAGCCTGTGCAATGATGGCAGGCGACGGCAGACGCGTCAGGAAGAAAAGGTGGCAGCCATTGCAGAATCCGAAAAGGAACTCTACGGCCATACCATACATGTGAGCCATCGGCAGGATACTCAGCAGATTATCACCGGGTTTCACGTGCTTGCCAATATGGCTGATAATGAATTCAACGTTACTCCAGATGGTGCGATAGGGTAGCATGACGCCTTTTGAAAAGCCCGTAGTGCCCGAGGTGTAGTTGATGAGTGCCAGTTCCTCTGCTTTGTCTTGATGATAGCTGATGTGCTCTGCGCGGAATGCCCTTGGATATTTGCTGCCAAATAACATATTTAAATGTTCGCGCGCGTAAGTAACCTTTTCAGAACGTGAGATCAGCAATGAGAAATCCGGCAGATTGATAATGGCCTCCAGGCCAGGCATGGCTTCCGGGTCGATGGTCTTCACGGCATAGTCGCCTACGAAGAGTAGTTTGGATCCGGAGTGATTGACAATGTTCTGGATCTGCTCGCCATTGAACTCATGGAGAATCGGAACTGCTACGGCACCATAGGTCAGCGTAGCAAGAAACGCTACAGCCCAATGTGCAGAATTACGACCGCAAATAGCTATCTTGTCGCCCTTCTTGACATCGCTGTTCTCAAATAGTATGTGAATCTTTTCTATCTTACGAGCAACATCATGAAACTGGAGCGTGATGCCCTGATAGTCGGTCAGCGCATCTTGATCCCAGTTCTCAACGATTGCTTTCTGGATATACGCATTAAAACTGCTGAATGTTTCCATTGAAACTGCACAAATTTTTAAATTTTGTGCAAAGATATATCATTTACTGCACATTTCCAAAAAAAATGTGCAATATTTTAGTTTAAAGAACAAAAATAAATAGAATAGGTAACAAAAGGAACACATTTATTCGTATCTCATCGACTTTGCAGGATGAATATGAGATATAAGATAGCTTGGGGCGATCAATACGAATACGCAGATGAATAAAGTGACGGCATCAAGCAAAATAATCAATGGGAGGTTCAACTCCATGGGGGCCTGACTGACGTAGTAGGTCTGAGGATCGAGGGTGATGATGCCCGTGTACTGCTGCAATAACACAATGCCGATGCCGACGACATTGCCCCAGAACATGCCTTGTCCGATGATGAAGACCGAAAACCACAGGAAGGTGTGACGGATTGTCTTGTTGCGTGCCCCAAGTGCTTTCAGGATACCAATCATCTGGGTACGCTCAAGGATGATGATGAGCAATCCGCTGATCATCGTGAATCCTGCCACACATACCATCAGCGCCAGAATGATCCACACATTGATGTCGAGCAGTTCGAGCCAGATAAACACCTGGGGATATGTCTCGTAGATGGTCTGTGAAGTCAGCATATTCCCGTTCTTGTCGTTGGTGCGGTTCACCTGTTCGATGAAAGCCTCTTCCGTCGGTAGGATCAAATCCAGATTGTCCACAGTTACAGAAAGGGCAGAACACTCGTCGGGTTTCCATCCGTTCAGACGGTTGACGGCGTAAATGTCTGTAAAGCAGATGCTTTCGTCAAAACGCGTCATGTTGGTCTGATAGATGCCGCAAATGGTGTATTTACGCGTCCTTACATTGTCGTTCTCGATGAAATAGGCAAAGAGTTTCTGCTTGACCTTGAGCTTGAGCTTGTCGGCAATCATCTTTGATACCAGCAGCTGATAGTGGCTGGTCGTATCGCTGAATTGAGGCAGTTCGCCGTCAAGGAGATGCGCCTTGAGAAAAGCGGTATCGAACTCTGGTCCGACTCCTTTGAAAGCTACTCCCAGAAAGTCATCGTCGGTCTTCAGCAAACCTTGCGTGACTGAATAGCGCTCTGTATGCTTTACACCGCCAATGTGGCTGATGGCGTTTAGCAGGCTGTCGTCAACAGCAATCGTATAAGGATCAACGTCGTTGAACCACAGCACATTATGCACCTGAATATGCCCGCCGAAACCGACAACCTTGTCACGGATTGTGTGCTTAAAGCCTAAGACGACACTCACCGTCACAATCATCACAGCCAATCCGATGGCAACACCGATGGTCGCTATACGAATAGCAGGGCGACTCACCATGCGTTTGTCGTCCTGGTTTTGATAGATCTTCTTGGCTATGAATAAAGGGAAATTCATTCCTCGTCAACCCTTCCGGGATATGCTTCAAGGGCTTTCCGGAGTACAAATAGGGCTCTTTCAAGATCCTTCTTCTTCAGTACATAAGCGATACGTACCTGATTGACGCCAGCTCCGGGAGTCGTGTAGAAACCTGCTGCCGGGGCCATCATGACTGTCTCACCTTCATACTCAAACTCTGCCAGACACCAACGGCAGAACTTCTCGGCATCGTCTACGGGCAGCTTGGCAACTGTATAGAACGCACCCATCGGTATCGGAGAGTAAACCCCGGGGATACGGTTCAGACCATCGATGAGGCACTTCCTGCGTTCTACGTATTCGTCATAGACATCACGCAGATATTCCTCTGGGGTGTCAAGAGAGGCTTCAGCCACAATCTGTCCGATAAGGGGAGGTGAAAGACGGGCCTGGCAGAACTTCATCACAGCTTTTCTCACCTCGGCATTCTTGGTAATGAGGGCACCGATACGGATACCGCATTCAGAATAGCGCTTCGACACAGAGTCGATGAGGATCACATTCTGCTCGATGCCTTCCAGGTGACAGGCAGAAATATATGGAGAACCTGTGTAGATATACTCACGATACACCTCGTCGGAGAAGAGATACAGGTCGTATTTCTTCACCAGGTCGCGTATCTGGTTCATCTCGCGACGGGTATAGAGATAGCCTGTCGGGTTGTTGGGGTTGCAGATCATAATGGCCCTGGTGCGCTCATTGATCAGCTCCTCGAATTTCTCTACCTTCGGCAGCGAGAAACCTTCGTCGATGGTAGTGGCTATCGTGCGGATTTTCGCGCCGGCAGAGATGGCAAAGGCCATATAGTTGGCGTAAGCCGGCTCTGGAACGATAATCTCATCACCCGGGTTCAGACAGGAAAGAAACGCAAAGAGCACCGCCTCGGAACCGCCGCTGGTGATGATAATGTCGTCTGCTGTGACATTGATATCGTATTTCGCGTAGTAGTTGACGAGTTTCTCACGATAGCTCAGATAACCCTGCGAGGGTGAATACTCCAGGATATTGCGATCTATCTGCTTTAGCGCGTCAAGTCCTACTTGTGGTGTCGGGAGGTCTGGCTGACCGATATTCAGGTGATACACCTTCGTACCTCTTTTCTTTGCTGCTGCTGCAAGAGGCGCGAGTTTCCTAATGGGAGACTCGGGCATTTCAAGGCCACGGACTGATATTTCAGGCATCTTTTCTAGTTTTTACTTTTTACCTTATTATTAATTACTTCCGTAAAATCGGTGCAAAGGTAACACAAAATATCGTAAATCTGCGCAATCTCAGCCCAAAAATTTGCTTTTCTCGAATATTATATGTACTTTTGCCCGACAAAATCAATTAAAAGAGAAGAAAGACGATGAATTTTGAGGAAATGATCGAGGCTCGTAATGCCCAGAAGACGACGAAGGTGCGCATGCCTTATGGCTTTTTCTACAAGCGTCAAATTGAAGGTAAATACTCAAATTTCGTGGAATTTCACGATGAGTTGGTAGACAACATCTTCTTCACCAACAGCGTGAAGCACGAGTGTGAATTCCTGGCTGGCTTCAAGCATAAAGCTCAGCTTCATTTTACGCCTAACGAGGGTGATGACGGCATCTATGCGATTGCAATTGAGGTTGGCAACTATCTGACGCTGGGGCAGTTGCTCAACGACGATCCCTCCGTTGTGGCTCGCAATGAGTTCCTCAAGAAGGTGTTGAAGGAAATTCTGGACATAACCGTCAGCCTTAACGACGAGAATGTCTATCATGTCTGCTTCGCCCCCTCGAATATTCTTGTCCGTAAGACCGACAATGCCGTTCGTCTGCTTTGTCATGGATCCTTCTATAGCAAGGTGGATCAGGATGTGCTCTACGAAGGTGTCGAAGACTTTGTTGCCCCAGAGGTGTTCAATGGCAGCGAGATCAACAGCCGCACCGATGTCTATTCATTAGGTAAGTTTATTGCCTATCTGTATGAATCGTCAGGACTGCCCATCGAATTGAAGAAGATTATCGAGAAGGCAACGGCTGTGAATCCGGATGACCGCTATGATTCGGTTGCGACGCTGCGTGCGACGATTGAGAAAGTTACCGCGATGAAGCGTACCACGATAACCGCCGTCTCTGCCATAGCCGTAGCAGCTGCAGTAGTCGGTCTCTTCTTCTATCTGCTGCCCAGTCCCGAGGTGATCGAGTATGTCAAGCCTGTAAAGGATGTCGTACCCGACGAGATGGTCGAAGAAGATATGGATGCCCTGATAGGTATCGGTGCTGATGCAGACTCGGCAACTATCGCTGCCATCGTGGAATTGCAGAAGCAGAAGAAGGATTCTCTCGGCATGAGTGAGAGTAAGCTGCGCCAGTACAATTCGAAGGCCGAGGCGATTTTCCGCAAGCAGTTCACCAAGGCTGCCGATGAGATCATCTCGAAGGTCTATACACCCTCGAATATGAATGGTGATGTGAATGACTTTGCTGCCAAGAGTAAGCGTATGACTGAGGAACTGGCCAAAAAACAGGATGAGCTGATGAAGGCCGCAGCTATCAACTCTTCTCATGCCCAGCGTATCGCATCGGAGATTATCGAGCAGATAACGGAAAAGAAGAAAGATATTCTTGACAAGGATTACATGGGACTGAAAAATGTTCCTCAGGATAAGAAGACGACTACACAGTACGATTATAGTAGTTCATCAGAATCTACGCTTCCGACGACTACCACCACAACAAAAACAACTTCGACCTCAAACTCTTCGCAGCAGAGGAGTAATCAGGACACCTACAAGAAGTATAGGGATAAGTATGGCGTAGATCCGGGCGATCCCGTTGACCCTGATAATTATAAATTAAGAAAGAAATAAAAGATGAGAAGTAGAACAGCAACTTGGTTTGAGTGCAAGATCCGCTATGAGAAAGTCATGGAGGACGGCTTGCAGAAGAAAGTTAACGAGAGTTATGTGGTAGATGCCCTCAGTTTCAGTGAGGCTGAGGAGCGCATCATCGAGGAGATGTCCTCCTATATCAGCGGTGAGTTTGATGTGGCTGACATCAAGAAGGCGGCCTATAAGGAGATATTCTTCTCCGACGACGAGATGGCCGACAAGTGGTACAAGGCCAGACTGCAGTTCATCACCATCGACGAGAAGACGGAAAAGGAGAAGCGCTCCACCGTTACCTATCTGGTTCAGGCTGGTTCCTTCAATGGAGCCGTTAAGAACATTGACGAGGTGATGGGCGGCACGATGATTGATTACGTCATCGCTTCTGTGGCAGAGACCTCGCTGATGGATGTCTTTGAATATGCAAAGACGAAAAAGGATGACAAACCTGAATTTGAGGGCTAAGATGGACTACGACGTAAAAGGTCATTTGCATCAGATACTCGACACGTTGCCACAGGGCGTCCGCCTTGTGGCAATTTCCAAGTATCATCCCAACGAGTATATCGAGGCAGCCTATGCCGAGGGGCAGCGCATCTTTGGCGAGAGCCACGAACAGGAACTGCGTCTGAAGCATGAGTCGCTGCCCAAGGATATCGAGTGGCATTTCATCGGCCATCTGCAGACGAACAAGGTGAAGTATATCGCACCGTATGTGTCAATGGTTGAGGCTGTTGACTCGCTTAAGCTCCTGAAAGAGATTAACCGTCAGGCAGAGCGTTGCGGGCGTGTCATCAAGGTGCTGCTCGAACTGCATATTGCTGAGGAATCCACCAAGTACGGTCTGACGCTCGATGCATGCCGACAGCTGCTCGAAGAAGGCGAATGGCGTGATATGCAGCACGTGAGAATCTGTGGTCTGATGATGATGGCCTCCTTCGTTGACGACAAGGAACAGATTCGCCGGGAGATGCAGACAGCCGCAGATTTCTTCGACGAAGTGAAAGCGAAATATTTTGCGGATGACGAGGCGTTCTGCGAACGTTCCTGGGGCATGAGCGACGACTATCTCATTGCCGCTGAGACCCGTTCTACGATGGTCCGTATCGGTACGGCTATCTTTGGTCCCCGCGTCTATTGAAATAATACTGATCCCGCTTTCTGGTGATGCCGCCGTTGTTGATGGCATGTACGGGACAGTAATGATAACAGGCCAGACAAGAGGTACACTTTCCATTATGTAACCATCTGGGAGGTGTACCTATTATATTGTCCACAGGACAGACCTTCGCGCACTTGCCACACTGGATACAGACATCTGCATCCACCGTGAACTTCTTGTCGGTTACCATCTTCTTATTGAAATAGCCGCCAATCACGTATGAATAGAGTCGGGGAGTGGCGCCCTTTTCCAGCTCTTCAATTCCCTTTTTACAGTCTTTGATGATGCTGACGATGTGATGCAACTGTCGCCCGGCATTCTCTATCTTCCAGCGTTCCTTATCTTCCGGATCCGTCTTCATAAACGGCAGACAGACATACGACTCTGGCATTATAACGGAGAACGTCGTTTCCGCCTTCAGGCCGATAGTAGCCAGCTCCTTGTTCAGGATGGTCATCGCCTCACCCATGTTATCGCCGCAGGTCGTCAACGCCCAGCAGTAGGCATCGTCGGCTTTCGTGATGCACAGCCTTCTGATAAAGTCCCTCACAATGCGTGGCGGCTGCCAGCCATGCGTCGGGAAACAGAATCCCAGTCGTTCTCCCTCTTTCAGCGTAAACGCATATTGTCCCTGTCTTATCAGATCAGGGATATACAGCAGTTCCTCGCCAATGGCCTTTGCAATCTCGCCAGCCACCCATCTGGTGTTGCCAGTTCCTGAAAAATAGAATATCATCGTTTATCACTTCTCTAATTCAGGAGCAAAGTTACAACTTTTCCCCGAATAAACACCATGATTTATCAGGAAAAGTTATTTTAGCACATCATTTATGCCCGGACATCATCGACTATGAATCCAGTATGTTCAGACATGTTTTGATATTTGAAAAGATGATTCTATTTCAACTCTCTACCAAAATGTGATATAACTCTCTGTATATTAGTCTTTTAATATAAATTCGACTTTCTACTAACTTTCTACAAACTTTCTACAAACTTTCTACTAACTCTCTACCAACTCTCTACAAAATCACATGCTAATCAGCAAATAATGTTGCCTTACTGCCGTATAGTTACCCACAACGATGTAGTTACATTACGACAAACCATCATTCATATACCGACAAACTATACCTTTCTCGTAAGCAAACTAATAAATTCTCTAGAGAATTTTTAATTCCGCTTACGATTGACCACCTTTCAACCGTAACCCAAGCATGCATCACTCGGTACATAAATGCAAGACAGATACCATATTCATACCGTTTTAGTAGAAAGTTTGTAGAGAGTTAGTAGAGACTTTGTAGAAAGTTTGGTAGAAAGTATATGGAGAATAATATATTGATATATAGTCATATATACGGATTTTAGTAGAAAGTTATTCTTGTTTTGTCAATTTGCAATTCAATAACATATAATTTACTCCTGAAGATACTCCATATAATATCTTCATGACGCCTCGAATTTTTGGAAGCGTGATTCATATAACCAGAGGTACCTGAATGCCTCCTAGTCCGAATGACATTCGGATCAAGAGTCTGCTATTGTCAGACATTCAAGGCATGCACACTCTTCTAAAGAAAGAAGGGTGTATAGATAGTGAGAACAAATTCACGGACGAACAGAAAGCAATAGCCCTTGATGAAGTTCAAACGCGGATAGCTCAACAAAACAAAACGGACAAACAGGCATCTGCTGACGTATTGTTATGTATTACTGGTAACAAGTATCTGTTGGCAGATGCAAAGTTCAACATCACCAACGTCAAGAACATTTCACCTACAGAGTTGAAATCAAAGCTGAACAGTTCAAAATCCCTTGTTCTCTCCGATGATTACTCTTATGCTAATGCATTCTACGTGTTGTTCAAACAAAGCGTACTGACCCCAACCCAATACAACCGTCTAAAACGTCAGTTTGCAGGAAAGCCTCAGTTCCGCTTTGTGAATGCTATAGATTTTGGGAAATTGTTTGATTAGATATATGCTACTTGCCTTAGCCATACTTCATTTATATAAAACAATGTGGGGCTAAAAGTGTTCCCATGAAAAATTAAGAAGGCATGGATTGAGAATGTGGTTGCCCAAGGAGAAATGTATTATGTACTGAATAATATCTTTGCATGGTATTATTTGAAGATACCCAATTTGTTAAAATGAGTCAATTATTTTGCGGGTGAAGAGGGAAATGATTACCTTTGCAACCGCAAAGCGCTAGCTATATATTATAAATAAGGTGAACTAGATGATGAAATTCAGGACCATAACCATATTATTCTTAATGATAACTGCCATCGGCTGTATGGCACAGCGACGCCAGTTGCAGGAAGCTCGTCTGATTCTGAAAGGGGACAAGGACTACGACAAAGCCGAAACGATGATGATCAAGTTGCTGAATGATTCCACGCATCTGGAATATCGGGATAATCCTCGTATCTATGATATGTGGCTGCAGTCGGTAGAGAAACAATACAGCCAGCTTAATGAAATGATGTATAAGAAGCAGGAGGTTGATACTGTCCAGCTGTTCGACCTGACACATCGGCTTTTCATGATAGGCGAACGTCTTGATTCCATTGACATGCGGCCCGACAAGAAAGGCCGTGTGTCGCCGGAGTATCGTAAGGATAATGCCTCGCGACTGATCGGATACCGTCCGAATCTGTTTTTTGGCGGAACCTATCATCTGCGTAAGGGTGATTACCCCAGGGCCTACGACTTCTTTGAGCGATATATCGACTGTACCCGTCAGCCTCTGTTTTCGGGCTATAATCTGATGAACAATGACGCTCGAATAGGTGAGGCGGCCTATTGGGCAGCATATACCGGCTATCTCATGAATGACCCGGTCCTTACGCTGCGGTATGCGAAAATAGCCCGTAAGGATTCTGCCAAGCTGGAGAATCTTCTCCAGATTACGGCAGAGGCGTGGTCGGAGCTGAAAGACGACTCCTCGTATGTAGCATCGCTTTGGGACGGTTTCTGCCATTTCCCGAAATCGGCCTATTTCTTTCCACGCCTCCTGGACAGCTATAATTCCAAAGGCAACCACGAAAAGGTGCTTGGGATTGTGGATGACGCATTGAAAGCCGACTCCGTCAGCCAGTTGTTCCTGCTGGCTAAAAGTACAATCCTGCTGAATCTGGGCCGTTATGACCAGAGCCTTGAGTGTAGCAAGAAACTGATAGAGCTGTATCCCGATATGGCTGATGCATACTTCAACGCAGGGTCGGCTTGTCTGAACATCGCCTTGCAAATGAACTCCCGTAACCATAGGAAACAGATACGGAAGATGTATCAGAAAGCGCTTCCTTATATGGAGACTTATCGCAAACTGGCCCCAGGGGAAACAAAGAAGTGGGGTGATGCACTTTATCGCATTTATTTCAACTTAAATATGGGAAAACAGTTTGATGAGATAGATAAAATCTTAAAGAAACAAAAAAGTTAAGGCTTATTGCTACAAGTTTGCCAATTTATTCCTAACTTTGTAGATTATAAATAATAATATCGATCTAAAACGAATAAACAAGGAATTATGGCAGACAATGCACAACTCATTGCTCAGTGCGAGGCACGGGCTAAGGAATGGCTTTCTCCGGCCTTTGACGAGGAGACACGTAAAGAAGTACAGGCAATGCTCGACGCAGAGGACAAGACTGCGCTCATCGATGCCTTCTATCAGAATCTTGAATTTGGAACAGGTGGTCTGCGCGGCATCATGGGTGCCGGTACGAACCGCATGAACAAGTACATCGTGGGTATGGCTACCCAGGGTTTCGCCAACTATATCCTGAAGGCATTCCCAGGCAAGCAGTGCTCAGTAGTAGTAGGTCACGACTGCCGTAACAACGGCCGCATGTTCGCTGAGACCGTTGCCGACATCTTCTCTGCAAATGGTATCAAGGTTTATCTCTTTGAGAGTCTTCGCCCGACTCCTGAGATTTCGTTCGCTATCCGTCAGCTTGGTTGCCAGGCCGGTGTGAATGTGACAGCTTCTCATAATCCCCGTGAGTACAATGGCTACAAGGCTTATTGGGATGACGGTGCTCAGGTGCTGGCTCCACACGATGTGGGTATCATCGACGAGGTGAACAAGGTGAAGATCGGTGACGTGAAGTTCGAGCCTAACTACGACCTCATCGAGATCATCGGTGGTGAGATGGACTGGGACTACCTGCAGGCCGTCAAGGAAGCTATGGTTGATCAGGACGTTATCCTGCGCCAGAAAGACCTCAATATCGTCTATTCTCCGATGCACGGTACGGGTCGTGTCATCATCCCCGAGGCACTGCGCTCATGGGGCTTCCAGAATATCCACGTCGTTCGCGAGCAGATGACTATCGACGGCGACTTCCCCACAGTGGTAAGCCCGAACCCCGAGAACGCCGAGGCTATGACGCTGGGCATGAAACTCGGAACGAAGCTGAATGCCGACCTCGTGATTGCTTCTGACCCTGATGCCGACCGTCTGGCTATCGTATGCCGTAACGCTAAGGGTGAGTGGGAGATCCTGAATGGTAACCAGACTTGTATGATGTTCTGCTGGTATATCATCGCCAACAAGAAGAAGCTTGGTCAGTTGAAGGGTAACGAGTTCCTCGTGAAGACCATCGTTACTACCGAGGAGATTGCCGAGATTGCCAAGAAGAACGGTGTAGAACTGCGCGACTGCTATACAGGCTTCAAGTGGATTGCCAACGAGATCCGTATCTCTGAGGGTAAGCAGAAATACATCGGTGGTGGTGAGGAGTCATTCGGCTTCCTGCCGTTTGATAAGGTTCGTGACAAGGACTCTCCTGCATCTATCTGCCTGATCTGTGAGATTGCTGCTTGGGCTAAGGACAATGGCATGACCCTCTACGACCTGCTGATGAACATCTACGCTGAGTACGGCTTCTCGAAGGAGATGACCATCAACGTGGTGAAGCCCGGCAAGAGCGGTGCCGATGAGATCAAGCAGATGATGGTAGACTTCCGCAACAACCCGCCGAAGGAGCTGGGTGGTGCGAAGGTATGCCTCTGGAAGGACTACCAGACGCTGGAGGCCACGAAGGCCGACGGCTCTAAGGAGAAGATCAACATGCCGACCACCTCTAACGTGCTCCAGTGGTTCTGCGAGGACGGCACGAAGGTCTCCGTACGTCCATCAGGCACAGAGCCGAAGATCAAGTTCTACTGCGAGGTGAAGGACAGCTCCTTCAAGTGTGCTGGCTGCTACGAGCGCTGCACAAAGGGAGCAGAAGAGAAGATCGAGGCTATCAAGAAGAGCTTGAATCTCTAATCTCCTGTTTAGGTTTTGTTAATGATAAGCCCCGCCACTCGGCGGGGCTTTATCGTCTTATAAAAAGAGCCCTTCCGATGATTCATTGGAAGGGCTCTTGTCTGGTTCGTATTAATAGATGATGCTAGAGAGCGTATAAGCAACCAGCGTGGATACAATCACGGAGATAAGTCCTGGCATCATGAACGAGTGGTTCAGCAGGTATTTACCAATCACCGTTGTGCCCGAGCGGTCGAAGTTCACGGTAGCGATATCCGAAGGATAGTTAGGGATAAAGAAGTAACCGTAGACGGATGGCAGAACACCGAGGAGCACAGGGCCGGAGATGCCCAGCGAGTAGGCGAGGGGCAGCATCGCTACGACAACAGCACCCTGAGAATTGATCAATACCGATACCAAGAAAAATACCAGTGCGATAGACCAAGGATAATCCTTGACGATACCGGCAAGCATACCCTGCATCTCAGACATATAGTTCGAGAAATAAGTGTCTGCCAGCCATGCGATACCGTAGATAGCTACGACGGCAACCATACCAGACTGCCATACAGGACCAGCGACAGCTTTCTTGGGGGCTGCCTTGCAGAAGATGATCATCAGCGCAGCAGCTGAAATCATCACGATCTGAATCACAAGATTCATAGCCAGAGGCTTGCTGAACCACTCGGTCATACCACTAACGTGGACTTTAGCCTTTACCAACTGGTCGGCAGTCAAAGTCATGTTCTCGTCGAGTACCAGTCCTTGGCTGCCTTTAACGGCACGAAGCGTTTCGTAGGAAGGCAGAGCATTCTGGAAGATAGCGAAGAATACGATGACTGCGAGGGCACCGAGGAAGATGAAGACGGCATTCTTTGCAGACTGTGGAATCTCCTTGTCAAGTGTGGTTGCACCACCTCCATAGATATATTCACGCTGGGCTGGATCCTGAAGCTTCTTCTGGAACTGCGGATCTTTGTCAAGGTCGAGACCACGATGATAGGATGCTGCAGCAGCTGCCATCAGACCACAGACACAGGCAGGGATGGAAACCATCAGCACACCGGGAATGGTAATGTCGAAGTGGTTGGCATTCGAGATGGATACGAAGGCCACAACGGCAGCAGCGATAGGCGAACAGGTGATACCTACCTGAGAAGCGATTGATGCTACACCACAAGGACGTTCTGGACGAATGCCCTTCTTCAAGGCGATGTCGCAGATAATCGGCATCAGCGTATATACCACGTGGCCTGTTCCTACCAGAACGGTGAGGAAGAAAGTGGTCAGCGGGGCAAGGAATGTAATACGATCTGGGTGTTTGCGGAGCATTCTCTCTGCAATCTGGATGAGCCAGTCCATACCACCTGAAGCCTGCATGATACCAGCACAGGTGACAGCTGCAATGATGATGTAGATAACATCAGTTGGAGGCGTGCCTGGTTTGAGCCCGAATCCGAATACAAGAATAGCAAGACCGATACCGGAAATTGCTCCAAGGGCAAGGCTGCCATAGCGAGAACCTACCCACAACGCTCCGAGTACAATACAGAGCTGAAGAATCATTGTGAATGTAATCATAAAGAAATGTAAGTTTTTAAGTTATTGACATAATTTGCCTGCAAATTTACGCATTTAATTTGGAAATCCATACTTTTTTAGCAGAAATATTAAAAATATTTATTTCCTTTTGTCAGATAGAATATTTTTAGTACCTTTGCACGCTATAAAATAATATGATAGAAAATATATAAAAAATATGGCTAAGAAGTTTGCCGAACATAACGGCTTGAACCTAACCCAGGTGAACAATGATATCCTGGAGATGTGGCGGGAGAAGAATGTCTTCTGGCGCTCTGTCGACGAGCGTGAAGGATGCCCGCAGTTTGTGTTCTTCGAGGGTCCTCCCTCTGCTAACGGTCACCCAGGCATCCACCATGTGCTGGCTCGTACCATCAAGGATACCTTCAATCGCTATAAGACGATGAAGGGCTATCAGGTGAAGCGTAAGGCAGGATGGGATACCCACGGACTGCCTGTAGAACTGGGCGTTGAGAAGGAATTGGGCATCACCAAGGCTGATATCGACAATAAGGACTCGGAGAAATACATCTCTACAGAGGATTATAACAAGAAGTGCCGTGAGAATGTGATGATGTTCACACAGGAATGGCGTGACCTGACGGAAAAGATGGGCTACTTCGTAGACCTCGACAATCCGTACATCACTTACGACAATAAGTATATAGAGACGCTGTGGTGGTTGCTCCAGCAGTTCTATAAGAAAGGCTTGCTCTACAAGGGCTACACCATCCAGCCGTATTCACCAGCAGCAGGTACTGGTCTGAGTTCTCATGAGTTGAACCAGCCTGGTTGTTATCGCGATGTGAAGGATACGACCGTTACTGCTCTGTTCAAGGCGCTTAATCCTAAGGAAGAGTGGACGAAGTGGGGTACACCTTACTTCGTAGCATGGACTACCACACCGTGGACCCTGCCTTCAAACACTGCACTCTGTGTAGGTCCGAAGATCGACTATGTAGCTGTAGAAACCTATAATGCCTACAATGGTGAGAAGATTACCATCATTCTGGCAGAGAGCCGTCTGAATGCCTATCTGGCTCCAGAGGGCAACATCACCGATGGCGATGAGATGCCTGAATATAATAAAGGTGAGAAGTTTGTACCTTACCGTATCGTTGGCCACTATACTGGCGAGGAGTTGGTTGGTATGAAATACCAGCAGTTGATGCCTTGGGTAAAGCCTTCAGCAAAGCTTGATCAGAATGCAGCCGACTATGTAAAGGCTTATGCAGAGGCTCATCCTGAGAAAGTGTTTACTGGCGAGAACGGTAAGGATCAGTTCGTCGAGATGGAGAGCGAGGCTTTCCGAGTGATCCCCGGTGATTATGTGACCACTGAGGATGGTGCCGGTATCGTACATATTGCGCCAACTTTCGGTGCCGACGATGCCAAGGTGGCTAAGGATGCCCATATCCCGAGTCTCTTCCTTATTAATAAAAAAGGTGAAACACGTCCGATGGTCGATCTGCAGGGTAAGTACTACGTGATCGACGAACTCGACAATAATTTCATTGCGAAGTGTGTAGATAAGGCAGGCTATGGTCACCATGCCGGTGACTATGTGAAGAACGCCTATGCACCAGAGTTCAACAAGGATGGCAAGTACGACGAGCAGGCCGCTTCAAAGGCTGAAGACCTGAACATCGTGATCTGTATGGAGATGAAGCAGGAGGGTACGGCGCTCAAGATTGAGAAGCATGTTCACAACTATCCGCATTGCTGGCGTACCGATAAGCCCGTGCTCTACTATCCGCTCGACTCTTGGTTTATCCGCTCTACAGCGAAGAAAGACCGTATGTTCGAGTTGAACAAGACCATCAACTGGCAGCCCGAATCAACAGGTACAGGCCGTTTCGGCAACTGGCTTGAGAATCTGAACGACTGGAACCTCTCTCGTTCACGTTTCTGGGGAACCCCGCTTCCCATCTGGCGCGACGAGGATGGCAAGGAGATCTGCATCGGCTCAGTAGAGGAACTTTATAACGAGATAGAGAAGGCCGTCAAGGCTGGCTTTATGACCTCTAACCCGTTGAAGGACAATGGCTTCGTGCCTGGCGATATGTCGAAGGAGAACTACGACAAGATCGACCTTCACCGTCCATACGTCGACAATATCGTGCTCGTCTCTGAGAGTGGTAAACCCATGAAGCGTGAGAGCGACCTGATTGACGTTTGGTTCGATTCTGGTTCCATGCCTTACGCTCAGGTTCACTATCCCTTCGAGAATAAGGACCTGATCGATAAGGGTATCGCCTTCCCATGCGACTTCATCAACGAGGGAGTAGACCAGACCCGTGGTTGGTTCTTTACCCTGCATGCCATTGCTACGATGATCTTCGACTCAGTAGCCTTCAAGAATGTGATTTCTTCAGGCCTTGTGCTCGATGCGAAGGGCAACAAGATGTCGAAGCACGTGGGTAACGTGGTGAATCCGTTTGATATGATCGAGAAGTTCGGTTCAGATGCCGTCCGTCTCTATATGATGACCAACTCTGAGCCTTGGGATAACCTGAAGTTTGATCCGGAGGGTGTAGATGAGGTTCGCCGTAAGTTCTTCGGCACCTTATATAATACCTATAGCTTCTTTGCACTCTATGCCAATGTTGACGGATTCGACCCTGCAGCAGAGCAGGTGGCATTCGACAAGCGTCCGGAGATTGACCACTGGATCCTCTCTTGTCTGAATACCCTTATCAAGGGTGTAGAGGCAGAGCTTGACGGTTATGATCCTACACGTGCTGGTCGTCTGATCGATGCTTTCGTGAACGATGACCTCTCTAACTGGTACGTTCGCTTGAACCGCAAACGTTTCTGGGGTAAGGAGATGAGCGAGGACAAACTCTCAGCTTATCAGACACTCTATACCTGTTTGATGACAGTCGCTAAACTGTTGGCTCCGTTTGCACCCTTCTATGCTGATCAGCTGTATAAGGATCTTGGTGGTGAACTCGATTCTGTCCACCTCGATAAGTTCCCTGTTGCTGACGAGACTCTGATTGATAAGGATCTTGAGGCCCGCATGCAGATGGCACAGAAGATTACCTCTATGGTTCTTGCCCTGCGCCGTAAGGTGAACATTAAGGTTCGTCAGCCGCTGCAGGCCATTATGATTCCTGCCATTGACGAGACACAGAAGAAGCACATCGAGGCTGTGAAGGACCTGATCATGAACGAGGTGAATGTGAAGGAGCTGCGTTTCGTGGAGGGTGCTGGTGTGCTGGTTAAGAAGGTGAAGTGCAACTTCCGTACGATGGGCAAGAAGTTCGGCAAGCTCATGAAGAGTGTGGCTGCCGCAATGGATGCCCTGAGTCAGGAGCAGATTGCCGAACTCGAGCAGAATGGCACAATCGCCATTACTGTCGAAGGTCAGGATATCACCGTTGAGGCTGTAGACGTCGATATCATCAGTGAGGATATCCCTGGTTGGCTGGTAGCCAACGAAGGTAACCTTACCGTCGCACTTGAGGTAGAGCTGACTGAGGAGTTGAAGAATGAGGGAATGGCCCGTGAGCTGATCAACCGCATCCAGAACATCCGCAAGGAGAGCGGCCTTGAGATTACCGATCGCATCAACGTTGAGATTACGCCTAACGACGATGTGAAGAAGGCCGTCGACAGCTTCGCCGACTATATCAAGACGCAGGTTCTGGCTGATGCTATTGCACTGCAATTGAATGATGGTCAGGAAGTTGACTTCGACGACTTTAAGTTAAACATTAAGGTGACTAAGAACTAATATTAATAACTCAACTAAACATCTTTTTTATGGAAGAGAAGACACGTTACACTGATGAGGAACTGGAAGAGTTCCGCCAGATTATCAATGAAAAGTTGGCTTTGGCTAAGCGTGATTATGATCAGATGATGCGCGTTCTGACAAATCAAGACAGCAATGATGTGGACGATACATCACCCACCTATAAGGCTTTGGAAGAGGGTAGTGCCACACAGTCTAAGGAAGAATTGATCACGATGGCAGCTCGCCAGCAGAAGTTTATACAGGGTCTGAAAGCTGCACTGGTTCGTATAGAAAACAAGACTTACGGTATCGATCGTATTACAGGAAAACTGATACCGAAGGAGCGTTTGCGTGCTGTGCCTCATGCTACCTTGAGTGTGGAGTCAAAGATGAATCAGAATAAGAAGTGATAGCATCTCTGAAACCATATATCACCAAAGGAAGACTGGCGACACTGATAGTGATCGCCATTCTCCTTATTGACCAGGCTATCAAGATTTGGGTAAAGACCTCCATGATGCTTCATGAGAGCATTCATGTGACCGACTGGTTTTACATCACGTTTATTGAGAACATGGGAATGGCATTCGGCATGCAGTTGGGCAGCAAGATCGTGCTGTCGCTGTTCCGTGTTTTTGCTATTTCTGCCCTTACCTATTATATATGGCTTGAAGTAAGGCGGAAGTCCAGGACCGGATACATCGTCTGTCTTGCGATGGTGTTGGCAGGTGCCCTTGGAAATCTCATTGACTGTCTGTTCTACGGCATGGTCTTTTGTGAGTCTTCACCTTTCTATGTGTCCTATTTCGTACCCTTCGGTACGGGATATGCTCCTCTCTTGATGGGTAAGGTTGTCGATATGTTCTATTTCCCGCTGATCGAAACGGAGTGGCCTTTGTGGATGCCGTTCGTAGGTGGTGAGCATTTCGTATTCTTCAGTCCGGTATTCAATTTCGCTGATGCCAGCATTAGTGTGAGTGTTGTGCTGCTTCTTCTGTTTTATCGCAAGGAGATCAGCCGTATCTCATTGAGTAGTGCTGCAGAGCATAAGGAGGAGGAACAGTCATGAGGCAACGGACGAATCATCTGCTAACTTTATTGCTGGCTGTGGCGCTGATGCTGCTTTCTGCTTGTAAGCCTCAGGTGCCGTCACAGTATATCCAGCCTTCAGACATGGAGGATTTGCTGTACGACTATTATGTGTCACAGGGACTTGCCGTTGATGTCAATCCCACTGTGAGCGGTGAATATACCCGCCAGTACAACGTTAATCTTGTCTTGAAGAAATACAATGTTACCCAGGCTGACTTTGATTCGTCCTTAGTTTATTATTACAACCATATTGAAGACCTGTATAAGATATATGAGAATGTCCAGAATCGTCTGAGTGAGACCGCACTGGAGCTTGGTGCATCCAGCACCGAAGTGATGCGCTATACCACCCAGTCGCTCACCGGAGATACGGCAGAGGTATGGCAGGGTAGGCGTCATTTCGTACTCTTGCCGCAACCTCCGTTCAATATCTTCCAATTCACTCAAAAAGCGGATACCTCTTATCATAAAGGCGATAGTTACCTGATGACTTTCGACAATACATTCCTGGTTCAGAGTGGTTCCAGAAATGCGACATTGTTCCTGTCTGTCAGATACGATAACGACAGTATCATTAGTCAGAACATATCGATCTCACCGTCTGGAAATACGACTTTACGTATCCCGGCATGCGACCTGAAAGCAAAGGAGATAAAAGGATTTGTCTATATGGCCAGACGTCAGGGACAGGACAATGCGAACGATATGTGCCTGCTCTTTCTGAATAATGTTCAGTTGGTGAGGTTCCATCATAAGCGTGCAACAACTCCTGCCGCTTCACCGGCTGCTGCTGGCGATTCCATCAAGGCAGACACCACACGGACTGATTCGGTACGGCGTCCAGTCCATAGGTTAGGAGAAAGACCTGTGGCTGTGAAGCAAAAAGATAATAAACCAATCATTAAACCAATAACTAAATAACAAATGAATATGAAATTCCGTCTTTCTCTGTTGAATTTTATTGAGTTTGCCGTATGGGGTGCTTATCTCACCTGTATGGGAAACTATCTTGGAATTGCCGGACTGGGTGATAAGATATCCTGGTTCTATGCCATCCAAGGTATTGTCAGCATCTTTATGCCGACATTGATGGGTATCATTGCCGACAAGTACATCCAGCCACAGCGTCTGTTGGGCCTCTGCCATTTAGTGGCGGGCGGTTTTATGCTAGGCTGCTGGTGGTTAGGTATGCAGGCTGGCTTCGGACAGGAAATCTCCGATAAGTCGCTTTTCATAGCACTCTATACTTTAAGTGTGGCATTCTTCATGCCTACCATTGCTCTTTCCAACACGGTGGCATTTACCATTCTGAAAAATCATGGTCTGGATACGGTGAAGGACTTTCCTCCGATTCGTGTGTTGGGAACCGTCGGCTTTATCATGACCATGTGGTTTGTGAACTGTGCTGTATGGGAGGACGGTGCTTTCACGATGACGCTGGCAGGTAATGCACATAAGTTCCAATACACCTATATGCAGTTCTTTGTTTCAGGTGTGCTCAGTATGGTGCTTTTTGCCTATAGCTTCACCTTGCCGGCCTGTAAGTTGGAAAAGAAGGAAGGCTTGTCACTTGCAGAAAGTCTTGGTCTGAATGCCTTTAAACTGTTCAAGACCAGGAAGATGGCGCTTTTCTTCATTTTCTCTGCCTTGCTTGGCATGTGTCTGCAGGTCACCAACGGCTTTGCCGGTCCTTTCCTGACTAGTTTCAACGCCAGTCCGGATCCGGCTATCGCAGACTCTTTTGCTGCCGATAATGCCACCCTGCTGACCTCCCTCTCGCAGATCAGTGAGGCTCTATGCATACTGATGATTCCTTTCTTCCTCAAGCGTTATGGCATCAAGGTTGTGATGCTGATGTCCATGTTTGCCTGGGTGCTCCGCTTCGGCTTCTTTGGCGTCGGTCATCCTACGATGCCGGGTGTCATCATGTTTATCCTCTCTTGCATCGTCTATGGTGTCGCCTTCGACTTCTTCAATGTCTCGGGTGGTATCTTTGTCGATCAGGAGTGTGCCCCTTCGGTGAAGGCATCTGCCCAAGGTCTCTTCATGATGATGACCAATGGTGTGGGTGCTACCATCGGAACGCTCTCCGCTGGCGAGGTCGTCAATCATTTCTGCCAGTGGGAGAATGGTTACCTCGTCGGTGACTGGACCACCTGCTGGTACGTTTTTGCTGCCTTTGCGCTGATAGTGGCTGTCTCGTTTGCACTTGTGTTCCACCCAGAGCAGTCTGCCAGAAAGTCATAGACGATGAAAGAAGTCAGATTCTTCTATGTACCTGATGCAGCCCAGGTCAATGAGTTGCCTGCCGATGAGGCGATGCATGCCATGCGTGTGTTGCGGCTGAAGGGGGGCGACGAACTGTTCCTGATGGATGGAGTGGGGAACTTCTATAGGGCTCAGGTAACTATTGCAGCTACGCATCATTGTTATTATGAGATCCTCGAAGTACTGCCACAAGAACGCCAGTGGAAAGGCCGTTTTCATTTGGCCATAGCGCCTACGAAGATGATGGATCGCATGGAGTGGATGGTAGAGAAAGCCACAGAGGTTGGTGTTGACGAGATATCCTTCCTGAATTGTGCCTTCTCTGAGCGCCGTGTCGTGAAGAATCCCAGGATTGAGAAGATTATCGTCTCGGCGATGAAGCAGAGTCATAAGGCCTGGAAACCCGTATTGAATGAGATGAGCACTTTTGCCCATTTCATAGAGCAGCCCAGAGCTGGTGTGAAGTATATCGCTCATTGCTATGACGAGATACCTCGCGTGAATCTCTTCGATGAATTGCGAAAGACTCCTGATGAAATGGAGATGACGGTGCTGATCGGTCCCGAGGGAGATTTCTCCATCGATGAAGTCAGACAGGCCGTCGATCATGGCTATCAGTCTGTGAGTCTGGGCACTAGCCGTCTGCGCACTGAGACAGCAGGACTTTCAGCCGTCATGATGATGCAGCTTTCTAAACAATGAATAATAATATTAAAACCCAAAGAATATGACAGACGAGAAAATTATGTCGACCATCAAGCCTGATGGAGAGTACTGGCAACCGGAACTAGAGACCATGCCAAGAGAGCAGCTCGAAGCGCTGCAGGTAAAGAAACTCAAAGAGAGTATCAGAATCGCCTTGAATTCTCCGTTCTATAAGAAACGTCTGGGCGATCTGGGCATCACCCCTGATTCTATCAACAGCCTTGAAGATCTCCGCAAGATCCCCTTTACAACGAAGCAGGACCTGCGCGACAATTATCCCTTCGGACTTGTTTGTGGCAGTCTGGATGATGCAGTACGTATCCACTCTACCAGTGGTACGACTGGTAATCCCTGTGTCGTTGTATATTCTGAGCACGACATCTGTTCCTGGGCCAATATGATTGCCCGTAACCTCTATATGGTAGGTTGCCGCAAGAGCGATGTGTTCCAGAACTCCAGCGGTTATGGCATGTTCACCGGCGGTCTTGGCTTCCAGTATGGTGCCGAGTGGCTGGGTGCTATGACGGTTCCTGCCGCTGCCGGTAACTCCAAGCGTCAGATCAAGTTTATCAAGGACTTTGGTACTACCTGCCTGCACGCCATTCCTTCTTACGCCATTCGTCTGGCTGAAGTGTTCAAGGAGGAAGGTGTAGATCCTGCATCCACACAGCTCCGTACCCTTTGCATCGGTGCCGAACCCCATACAGAGGAGCAGCGTCGTCGTATTGAGCGTATGCTGGGTGTAAAAGCCTACAACTCATTCGGTATGACTGAGATGAATGGCCCTGGCGTAGCCTTTGAGTGCAAGTATCAGGATGGAATGCACCTCTGGGAGGATAACTACATCGTGGAAATCGTTGATCCCGATACCCTGGAGCCTGTGCCCGATGGTGAGATGGGTGAGATGGTGCTGACCACACTTGACCGTACCATGATGCCTATATTAAGGTATCGCACGCGTGACTTGACTCGGATTATCGCCGAACCTTGCAAATGCGGTCGTACCCATCGTCGTATTGATCGTATCAAGGGCCGTACTGACGACATGTTCATTATCAAGGGTGTCAATGTGTTCCCGATGCAGGTGGAGAAGATTCTCGTACAGTATCCTGGTCTGGGTAGCAACTATCTGATTACGCTGCAGACGATCGATGATAACGACGTGATGACGGTAGAAGTAGAGCTTGAGGGTCTTGAGACGGATATCTATCCCGATTTGCAGAAGATGATGAAGGATATTCAGCGTGCGCTGAAGGACGAGATCCTGCTTACCCCTCAGGTGAAGCTGGTGAAGAAGGGTAGTCTGCCACAGAGTGAGGGTAAGGCTGTCCGTGTAAAGGATCTTAGACCGAGTAGGGGATGAAACGTTATCTGATAGCAGCGTTGTGCGCCCTGGCCGTCGGACAGGTCTCTGCCCAGGATCTGAAGATGCGTGATGTGTTTAAGCAGATCCCGGACTCCCTCGTGCCTTATCTTTCACAGAATAACCGTTTGGACTTCATCGACTTCCTGGATTCCAATATGAAGGCAGAGGTGAGAAACAAACTGGGGGGTATGAGTGAGATGACGGCATTGACGGACGACAGCCTTTCCATCCGGATGAGCAATGCGCTGCAGGTAGATATGTTACTGTTGAAATTAGACCAGCCTGTTGACTCCATTCAGCAGGTGGTGGTCTTTTCACAGGCCTTCCTGACCGATTCCGTTTACAGGGATTCCAAAGTGCTGTTTTATACACCTGATTGGAAGTTGCTCACAAAGGAGATTCCCTTAAACGACATCCAACGTCAACGTATAAAAGCGCTGGAATTGAAAAATATTCTTAAATGGAATGACGATAAGTTAAACAAAAGTTAAATCAGAACATATTTTTGACATAGATTATGGCATGTCAGAAGAATTATTTCTATCTTTGCCATGTGTTTTTCATGGTATTAGATTATTAAGGTTAATTAATTGAATCGTATTTATCGCGAGATAAGTATTATTCGAACTCCATGCGCAGTGCACATTTTGTAGTGCGGATGGTTCAAAAAAAGGGAGCCTGAGAAGGTTCCCTTTTTCTATTGATGCTATTCTCCCTTTTGGGGAGAATAGTCTGATACTTAATAGCTTCTGGCAATGATGACGCGTGCCTTGCTGGGCTTGCCGCTTACCATATCTGTGCCCGGTGTCTGTTCTACACCGAAAGGCACGCAGCGGATGGTTGCCTGCGTCTCTTCCTTAATCTGAGCCTCGGTCTCGGCTGTACCGTCCCAATGGCAGAGGAAGAAACCACCGTCCTTGATACGCTCCTTGAACTCTTCGTAGTTGTCGCACTCATAGATGTGAGCATCGCGATAAGCCTTGGCCTTCTCGAAGATGTTCTTCTGGATATCCTCCAGCAGTTGCTCCACATATTCCACGATGCCGTCAACAGGACGTGTCTCTTTCTCCAGCGTGTCACGGCGCATCACCTCGATGGTGCCTTGCTCCAGATCGCGGGCTCCCATCACCAGACGTACAGGAACACCCTTCAGCTCATAATCGGCAAACTTAAAGCCTGGACGCTTGTTGTCGGCATCATCGTATTTCACGGTGATACCTGCCTTGCGCAGTTCATCGATGACAGGAGTCAGGCGCTCGGTGATGTGCTGCAGGTCGTCGCCCTTTGAGATAGGCACGATCACTACCTGGATCGGAGCAAGCTTCGGAGGAAGCACCAGACCGTTGTCGTCAGAGTGCGTCATGATGAGGGCGCCGATGAGTCGTGTAGATACACCCCATGATGTAGCCCATACATACTCAGGCTTGTTGTCCTTATTCAGATACTGCACCTCGAAGGCCTTGGCAAAGTTCTGTCCGAGGAAATGGCTGGTACCGCTCTGAAGCGCCTTGCCATCTTGCATCATAGCCTCGATGGTATAAGTGTCGAGGGCACCGGCAAAACGCTCAGTCTCACTCTTCACACCCTGTACCACAGGTACGGCCATCCACTCTTCGGCAAACTTGGCATATACCTTCAGCATCAGCTGTGCCTCCTGCTCAGCCTCCTCACGAGTGGCATGTGCCGTATGGCCTTCCTGCCACAAGAACTCCGAAGTACGCAGGAAAGGACGGGTACGCATCTCCCAGCGCATCACGTTACACCACTGGTTGCACATCAGGGGCAGATCACGCCAGGAGTGGATCCAGTTCTTATAGGTATTCCAGATGATGGTCTCTGAAGTCGGGCGGATAATCAGTTCCTCTTCCAGTTTGGCAGCAGGATCAACCTCCACACCGCTCTTGTCTTCCTTTGCCTTCAGGCGGTAGTGGGTCACTACGGCGCATTCCTTGGCAAATCCCTCCACATGCTCGGCCTCACGGCTCAGGAACGACTTTGGAATCAGCAGGGGGAAATAGGCATTCTGCGCACCTGTCTCTTTGAACATCTTGTCAAGCTGCTGCTGCATCTTTTCCCAGATAGCATAGCCGTAAGGCTTGATTACCATACATCCACGCACAGCACTCTGCTCTGCAAGGTCGGCTTTTACCACGAGGTCATTGAACCACTGGCTGTAGTTATCAGCCCTTTTCGTTAATTCTTTTAATTCTTTTGCCATTTTATTTTGTCTTTCTATCAATTTTGCGTGCAAAATTACATAAAAAATATGAATAATGAATGAAGTATTATGAATTATTTATTACCTTTGCACTCAAAATTGTGTTTAATGACTAAAAAGAATAGGAATTATGAAAAGTTTAAAGTCAATTTGCGTAGCCCTTTGTGCCGCAGTGGTGCTGGTGGGATGTAATGTGAGTAACACGGCAAAAGGTACAGCCATCGGTGCTGGTGGCGGTGCTGCCCTTGGTGCCATCGTTGGTGCGATTGCCGGTAATACTGTGATTGGTGCTGCTATTGGTACTGCTGTGGGTGCCGGTGCCGGTGCCATTATCGGCCACAAGATGGATAAGGCCAAGAAGGAGGCTGAGGCTATCCAGAATGCTCAGGTAGAAGAGGTGACGGATGCCAACGGTCTTGAGGCTGTGAAGATGACCTTCGATTCTGGTATTCTCTTCAAGACGGGTAAGTCTGACCTTACGGCGGCTTCCAAGACGTCTCTGCAGCAGCTGGCTGGTGTACTGAAGAACAATCCCGACTGTGATGTGGCTATTCAGGGCTATACCGACAATCAGGGCTGGAAGAACTCTACTGCCGAGCAGAGCGCCCAGAAGAACCAGGCGCTTTCTCTCGATCGTGCCACATCGGTTTCTTCTTATCTGATGTCGCTGGCCGTTCCTGCTTCTCAGATCAAGAGTGTGGAGGGTCTTGGCGAGGCTAACCCTGTCGCTTCTAACGCCACAAAGGCTGGTCAGGAGCAGAACCGCCGTGTAGAGGTCTATATGTATGCTTCTCAGAAGATGATCCAGGATGCCAATGCTCAGGCTGGACAGTAAGAATAATAGAATTGAAATGTTGAAAAGGTGAAACGGATACTGCGTTTCATTAGGAATACAATCAAATGGATAGTGGTGGCATTCTTTGCCTCCACTATTCTTTCGGTTGTGGCCCTGCGGTTCTTCCCCGTTTATTTCACGCCCCTCATGTTTATCCGCTGCTACCAGCAGCTACAGGAGGGGAAGGATCTGAAACTGGCTCACCACTGGGTGCCGTTGGAGCGGATTTCGCCCAATCTCCCCAAGGCTGTGATGGCCAGCGAAGATGCTAATTTCCTGAAGCATCACGGCTTCGACTACAAGGCTATTGAACATGCGGCCAAGCGTAACCGCGAGCATCCTGAAAAGCGCAAGCTCGGTGCCTCGACCATCTCCCAACAGACGGCGAAGAATGTCTTCCTGTGGCCAGGACGTTCATGGGTACGTAAGGGCTTCGAGGTGTATTTCACCACGTTGATCGAACTCATGTGGACCAAGCAGCGCATCATGGAGGTCTACCTGAACTCAATCGAGATGGGTGAGGGCATCTATGGAGCCGATGCGGTGGCAGAGGAGCATTTTAATACGGAAGCCGTCAATCTCTCCAAGGCCCAGTGTGCCCTGATTGCGGCTACGCTTCCCAATCCCCGCGTATTCTCCAGCAAGCGGCCTTCGGCCTATATGCTGAAACGTCAGTCACGCATCCTTCGCGAGATGAGTTTCGTGCCTGCTTTCCCCCAATAATACTTGTTTTATCTGAGTTCCCAGAATGCAACAGCCGCTGCGGCTGCTACATTCAGGGAGTCTACTTCGTGCGACATCGGAATGCGCACCACGTAATCCGCCTTTCCAATGGTCTCTTTGGGCAATCCGTCGCCTTCTGTCCCCATGATGACTGCCAGCCGTTCCTGCTGTTTCAGGATGGGGTCGTCGAGTGGGATAGAGTCGTCGGAAAGTGCCATTGCTGCCGTCTTGAAGCCCAGGTCGTGAAGTTGGTCATAGCTGTCGAGCCAAGTCCAGGGCACCAGGAAGATGGTTCCCATCGACACACGGATAGCTCTGCGGTTCAGCGGGTCACAGGAACTGCGCGTCAGCAGCACGGCGTCAATCCCCAAAGCCGCAGCAGAGCGGAAGATGGCGCCGATATTGGTGGTGTCGCAGACGGCGTCGATCACACATACACGTCTGGCATCCTTCAGAATATCGGCGAGGGCAGGAGAGGGCTTCCGCCGCATCGCACAGAGCACTCCTCGCGTCAAGGTATAGCCCGTCAGTTCTGCCAACAGCGCCCGACTTCCCGTATAGACGGGTATGTCGCCACATCTTTTGATGATATCCGCAGCATCCCCGTCGATATGTTTGTTCTCACAGAGCAAGGACAGCGGCTCATACCCAGCCTGCAATGCCACTCGGATCACCTTTGGACTCTCCGCGATGAAGATACCCATCTCTGCATTCAGCCTGTTTCTCAGTTGCGCCTCCGTCAGCGTCCCAAACACTTCTACGCCTGGCTCTTGGAGTGATTTGACTTCTATGATCATAACAATCTATCTATTGCCGATGCTCATTTCGTGTAGAAATCGATGAGGCGGATGAGTGCCTGGCGGCAGACGAGACAGAACTCTGGTTCCTCGTTGGTGCGCATACGGCAGTTCTCGAAGCCTCGCCATACGCCCTTCGAGAGATAGCCGCCGCCTTCCACAAGGCCGGCTTTGCCCTCTTTCACCAGCTGCTCCCATTTTCCGTTGAAGTCGTGCTTCGTCGTCAGGTTAGGCTCCCAGGGCTCCGTGTCCGCAAAGTACATCGGATCGTCGTTGCCGTAGGGATACTCGTCGCCCAAACCTCCGAAGGAATGGCCGAACTCATGCACCACTACCGGACGGAAGGCGCTGCCGTGAGCATACGTCAGGTTATAGGAATTATAGATGCCGCCGCCGCCATAGTGGTCCGTATTCACCAGGATGATGATGTGCTCGTAGGGAATACCCGCCAGCACGTCGTGCAGTTTCTTCAGATGGAGTGTCGTCAGATAGCGGTCGCTGTAGAACGTATCGAAGTGTGAGCCCAGCACGGTGTTTTTCCAGATGCCCTTTGCAGGCCAGCTGGTGCCGCTCTCTGCCGATGGCGACATCACGGCCACCATGTTGAAACGGTCTTGCATCTGCTTGAAAGGCTCGTGGGCGAAGAGCGACTCCATCGCTATCTTGCAGTCTTCGAGGAAGGTGCCCATCTCGTGCTGCTGATACCCTTCGGCCACGTAGGCCACATGGATACAGCGCGTGGTGTCGGCTGCCTTTTGGAGTGTAATATAAGGTGTGGCCAGTTCCTCGCCAGTCTTCCTGATGAGGATATCCTTCGGATCCACGCTGTGCGTCATCGACGCATTCACCTGCTCGTGGTAGTCGCGCAGCGTCACCGTGATATCCACCGCAGCCTTGGGGAAGGGCACGAGGAAGACGTTCTCAAAGGATTTCATCGTCCGCTTCGATTCTTCCGTCGAAAGCCACTCCTGGAACAGACTCGAGAACGTATGCCGATAGATCACCTTCCCGTCGGCCTTCGAGCGCACCGTAATCTCGCCGTTGCCCTTCAAGGGCACCTCGTCAAGTCGCTGCCGTCTGCCATACCAATGGGGCAGGCTCACGAGCTCGTCTACATAGAGTTCCTGATGCTCATGATTGCCTGCGAAAGTGTAGTCAAGCCTTAGCGTGCGATCCTCGAAATAGTCATCGAACCGTTGCGCATCGACGTGAATTGTCGATGCCAGTAATACGCTGAAAATAAGTATCTTCTTCATAATTCGTTAATTAAATCCTTTACATAGTTCCGATCCCAGTCACGCAGGTGGTATCGCTGCCCGTCATACTGCAGCAGATCCAGGTCCACCGCCACAATCCCGTCTTCGTTATGCTTGCGGCCGATGCGCTTCTCAGTCTCCTTCAGCACCTCTTCCAACAGTCCCGCGCCGAAGGCAGTCGTGCCCTTGCAGAGTTGGTTCAGATAGGGCTCCTTTCGGATGCTGTTGATCGGTGTCGTCCAGATGGCAGAGGTGAAATGCACCTCCGTCAGCAACTGCGTGAGCTGCTCTCTGGCCTTCGCCAGATTAGCCTCCTGATTCATGTTCGAGGCCAGCGATATGATAACTTCGTGCTCCATCGTTTCTGTAGTTTCTTCTTTCAGATTGCAAATTTACACATTTTCGCCCAACTACCCAAAAGAATACGGTAAGAAATGTGAATAATTCTTTCAGTAATCCAGCTGCTAGTTAAACTTGACTAAAGGCTTGCGTATATGGGGGATTCTTTGTACTTTTGCAGTCTATATATATAATAAGGTGTTCGAATGGCTAGTAAAATGACATGCAGAGTTGACAAAATGAAAGAAAAACGAATAAAATTGTGAATTTCTGCTCAAATATTTGGCCAAATGAAATAAAAAGTGTAATTTCGCAGCGTTTTTCAGAACCAAAGAAGTTAAACCATATAAAATAATAAATCAAAATGAAGAAGTACAACTTTAACGCCGGTCCCTCGATGCTTCCCCGCGAGGTTATCGAAGCAACCGCTAAACAGTGTCTTGATTTCAACGGATCTGGTCTCTCTCTGATGGAGATCAGCCATCGTGCAAAGGACTTTCAGCCTGTAGTTGACGAGGCTGTGGCTCTGGTAAAGGAACTCCTCGACGTGCCCGAGGGTTACTCAGTGATTTTCCTTGGTGGTGGCGCCAGTCTGGAATTCTGTATGATTCCTTTCAACTTCCTGATTAAGAAGGCTGCTTACCTGAACACTGGTGTATGGGCTAAGAAGGCTATGAAGGAAGCAAAGCTTTTCGGTGAGGTGGTAGAGGTGGCTTCTTCTGCTGATGCCAACTATACCTTCATCCCCAAGGGCTGGACTGTTCCCGCTGATGCCGACTATCTGCACATCACGACCAACAATACGATCTACGGTACTGAAATCCGCAAGGATCTCGATGTCAATGTTCCTATGATTGCCGATATGTCTTCTGACTTCATGAGCCGTCCTGTTGACGTAAGCAAGTACGACGCTATCTATGCCGGTGCTCAGAAGAACCTCTCGATGGCTGGTGTTACCATTATCATCGTGAAGGACGAGAAGCTGGGCAAGGCTCCTCGTGAGATTCCTACGATGCTCGACTATCGTACTCATGTGGATAAGGGTTCTATGTTCAACACGCCTCCTGTAGTGCCCATCTACTGTGCTCTCGAGAACCTGCGCTGGATCAAGAAACAGGGTGGTGTTGAGGCTATGGACAAGCTGGCTCAGCAGCGTGCAGAGATCGTTTACGGCGAGATCGACCGCAACAAGATGTTCAAGGGTACGGCTGTTGCCGAGGACCGTTCACTGATGAACCTCTGCTTCGTGATGGCCGACGAGTACAAGGAGTTGGAGAAGGACTTCCTCGACTTCGCAGTGAGCAAGGGAATGGTTGGTGTGAAGGGTCACCGCTCAGTTGGTGGTTTCCGTGCATCTTGCTACAACGCCCAGACCATCGAGGGCTGCAATGCACTCGTAGCTTGCATGAAGGAATTCGAGAGTAATCATTGACCATTGACCATTGACCATTGACCATTATGAAGACCGATAATCAGGTGCTGACTGACAGTAAGTCTTTCGCACTGCGTATTATCAGGCTTTATAATTTCTTGAAAGAAGACAAAAACGTGATGGTCTTGTCGAAGCAAGTTCTCAGGAGTGGCACCAGTATAGGAGCAAATATTCGTGAGAGTGTCAATGCTCAAAGTCGAATGGATTTTATTAACAAATTAAACATTGCTCTAAAGGAAGCAAACGAAACTGAATATTGGCTGGAGTTGTTGCATGAATCCAATATCATCGACGACAAGCAATTTGAATCGATCTATAATGATTGCGGCAAACTTGCAGCGACTCTGACTAAGATTATCAAAACAACCAAATCGGGAGCGGAGAAATAATGGTCAATGGTCAATGTTCAATGTTCAATGAATAAAGATGAAAGTATTAGTTGCAACAGAGAAACCATTCGCAGCGGCTGCTGTTAATGGTATCAAGGCAGAGATTGAGGCAGCAGGCAATGAGCTGGTGCTGCTGGAGAAATATACAGAGAAGGCCCAGCTGCTGGATGCCGTCAAGGATGCTGACGCGCTGATTATCCGCTCGGATAAGGTCGACGCTGAGGTGCTGGATGCCGCCAAGCAGTTGAAGATTGTGGTTCGTGCCGGTGCCGGCTACGACAACATCGATCTGGCTGCCGCCACAGCTCACAACGTGGTAGCTGAGAATACGCCCGGACAGAACTCAAACGCCGTAGCCGAACTGGTGTTCGGACTGCTGGTAATGGCGGTTCGCGGTTTCTACAACGGCAAGAGCGGTTCAGAACTGCTCGGCAAGAAGCTGGGTATCCTCGCTTTCGGTAATGTAGGCCGCAACGTGGCTCGCATCGCCAAGGGCTTCGGAATGGACGTTTATGCTTACGATGCTTTCTGTCCTGCAGAAGTGATCGAGCAGGCTGGTGTCCACGCCGTTGCTAATCAGGATGCGCTCTTCGAGACCTGCGACGTCGTTTCGCTCCACATCCCGGCTACGCCTGAGACCAAGCAGAGCATCAATGCTGCGCTGGTAGGCAAGTTGAAGAAGGGTGGTGTGCTGGTGAACACAGCCCGCAAGGAGGTGATCAACGAGCCTGAGCTGATCAAGCTGATGGCTGAGCGCGAAGATCTGAAGTTTGTCACCGACATTATGCCTGATGCAAACGATGAGTTCGCGAAGTTCGAGGGTCGTTACTTCTCAACTCCTAAGAAGATGGGTGCCCAGACAGCCGAGGCTAATATCAACGCCGGTATCGCTGCTGCCAAGCAGATCAATGCCTTCTTCAAGGATGGCGACACCAAGTTCCAGGTGAACAAGTAAGAAATCGCTTCTTTACAGATACAATAATCCCCCGCCGAGTGGCGAGGGATTTTTGTTTTCTATCCGTTCATCGACATGAGGAATTCCTCATTGCTTCGCGTCCTTACCAGACGGTCGCGGATGGTATTCATTGCTTCAACAGGATTCATCTCTGCAATGAACTTGCGGATAATCCACATGCGGTTGAGCGTGGTCTCATCATGCAGCAGGTCGTCGCGGCGTGTAGAAGAGAGCACCAGGTCGATAGCAGGGAAGATACGCTTGTTGGAGAGCGAACGGTTGAGCTGGATTTCAGAGTTACCCGTACCCTTGAACTCCTCGAAGATCACCTCGTCCATCTTAGAACCGGTATCTACCAGAGCCGTTGCGATGATGGTGAGCGAACCGCCGCCTTCGATGTTACGGGCAGCACCGAAGAAACGCTTCGGCTTCTGGAGGGCATTGGCATCCACACCACCAGTCAGCACCTTACCGGATGCAGGCGAAACCGTGTTATAAGCACGGGCCAGACGAGTGATGGAGTCGAGGAAGATCACTACATCGTGACCGCACTCTACCATGCGCTTGGCCTTCTCGAGTACGATACCGGCAATCTTCACATGACGATCGGCAGGCTCATCGAAGGTAGAGGCAATCACCTCGGCATTCACCGTGCGGGCCATATCTGTCACCTCCTCAGGACGCTCGTCGATCAGCAGCATCATGATATAAGCCTCGGGATGGTTGGCCGCAATGGCATTGGCGATATCCTTCATCAGCACAGTCTTACCAGTCTTGGGCTGGGCCACGATGAGGGCACGCTGACCTTTACCGATAGGAGAGAAGAGATCAACCACACGAACGCTGGGGTTGGTGGTCTCCTTGTCGCCGCAGAGCGTGAATTTCTCTTCAGGGAAGAGTGGGGTGAGGTGCTCGAAAGCCACACGGTCGCGAACTTCTGACGGCTCGCGTCCGTTGATGCTCTTGACGGTAGACATCGCAAAGTACTTCTCGTTCTCATGAGGCGGACGAACGGTGCATTCTACCACATCGCCAGTCTTCAGACCATATTTCTTGATCTGCTGCGGAGAAACGTACACGTCATCGGGCGACGACAGGTAGTTGTAGTCTGAACTGCGAAGGAATCCGTAGCCGTCGGTCAGACACTCCAACACACCGTTGCCTGTGATGAAGTCTTCGAAATCATATTTTGGCGTATTCTGCTCTTTGGGGTAATTAACCTCGGCATCTGCCTGCTGCTGAGCCGTAGGACGGTCAAACATGTCGAGTGTCGGGATAGCCTGATTGTCCTCAATGGGGATGTCGACAATGGTGATGAAGTCGGTGCCGTCACCGGGATCACCTTCCCAGACTTCCTCATCGGTAACCTCCTCTGACTGGAAACCTTCCACTGGCTGGAAACTTTCCTCTTTCTCTTTCCTGCTGGCCATCTTCTCGCGCAGCATCTGAACGGCATTGGCTGTCTCCTGATCCTCTTCGCCGGTGCCGGCAAGTTCTGCAGCTTCGGGCACAGCCTCCTCCATGCTGAGGGCCTCCTCTGGTACCTGAGCCTCTGCCGCCTCTACAGCCTCTTCGACTGCAGCAGCCTTCGGCTTTCTGCCGCGACGCTTGGGCGTCTTCACTTCCTCTGCTGCTGGCTGCTCTGCTGCTGGCTCGTCGTCGTCAGGGAAATGTAGGGGCTCATCGTCAGGGAAATGAAGTGGCTCGTCGGAGAAGAGCGACGGTGCCTCGGCCTTGCTCCTGATGCGATTGCTCTTGGAGTCGAGGTTCTCGCCGTCCTTTCCTTTCACCGTATATACCTTGCTCGTATCTTTCTTGGCGATACGAGTCCTTTTGCGCTTCGTAGCCCCGTCGGCCGGTTCTGCGGCAGCGCTGTTTTCAGCAGCCTTGTCAAGGATGGCGTAGATGACATCCTCCAATGCGCTGTTCTGGGACACATTAATGCCCAAATCGTTAGCAATACCCATCAGCTGGGGTATTTCCATAGCTTCTAGTTCTTCTTTTGTATACATAAAATGGTGTATAAATTCTGATTCGGAATTTAAGTAAAAATGTGATAGATATGCTTCACGGACGGAAGCATTGTTTTGAAAAACGTTGCAAAGGTAAGCATTATTTTGCGAACTTCCAAATATTTTCGGGAAAAATAACTATCTTTGCACCCAAAAATAAATATCAGCAATGGAAATCAAGAAAGCAGAATTTGTGTTGAGTGCTCCCAGAGAGTCGATGTGTCCGAAGGACACGAAGCCTGAATACGCCTTTATCGGCCGTTCAAACGTGGGTAAGTCCAGTCTGATTAATATGTTGACGAACAACCGGAAACTGGCCAAGACATCATCCACCCCAGGCAAGACGCTGCTCATCAACCATTTTATTATTAATAATGAGTGGTATCTGGTGGATCTGCCCGGCTATGGCTTTGCCAAGCGCTCGAAATCGGAACTGCAGAAGCTCGAACAGATGATTACCGGCTATCTGCTTCAGCGACAGCAGCTGGTGAATGTGTTCCTGCTGGTGGATATCCGCCTGGAGGCTCAGAAGGTCGACCTCGATTTCATCCAGTGGCTGGGCTCCAGCAGCATTCCCTTCGCTATCGTCTTCACCAAGGCCGACAAGCTGTCGGCGACGAAGGCCAACCAGAACGTGGAAGCCTATAAGAAGGTGCTGAGTGAGACGTGGGAGGAATTGCCGCCAATCTTCATCACCTCTGCCGAAAAGAAGCAGGGCCGTGATGAGATATTAGATTACATTTCTCAGATTAATAAAGAGTTGGTTAATAAGTAAATGGCAAAAGACACACCATATCTCGACGTCCAGCAGCTGACGAAGTCATTCGGCTCGTTGGTGCTGTTTGAGAATCTCAGTTTCTCCGTTGCCGAAGGACAGAAAGTGGGCCTGATAGCCAAGAACGGTACAGGCAAGTCAACCTTGCTCTCTATCCTCTCGGGAAAAGAGGGCTACGATTCCGGTGAGATCATCTTCCGGCGCGACTTGAAGGTGGGCATGCTGGAACAGTCGCCCGCTTTCGACCCTGCTGAAAGCGTGCTTGACGCCTGCTTTAATCATGAAGGAGATCCGGAGAAGGTGCTCAAGGCCAAACAGATACTGACTCAGTTGAAGATCCGTGACCTCAACCAGCCGATGGGGCAGCTGAGCGGCGGCCAGCAGAAGCGCGTCGCCTTGGCGAATGTGCTGATTACTGATCCTGACCTCCTGATACTCGATGAGCCCACGAACCATCTGGATCTGGAGATGATAGAATGGCTGGAGGGCTTCCTGAATCGCGGCAACAAGACGCTGCTCATGGTTACCCACGACCGTTTCTTCCTCGACAGGGTATGCAGCGTGATCCTTGAACTCGACGATCAGACCATCTATACCTATCGCGGCAACTACAGCTACTATCTGGAAAAGCGCCAGGAACGCATCGACAACCGGCGGGCGGAGATTGCCAGAGCCAACAACCTGTATCGCACGGAGCTGGAATGGATGCGCCGCATGCCCCAGGCACGAGGCCATAAGGCCCGCTATCGTGAAGAAGCCTTCTACGAACTGGAGAAGGTGGCCAAGCAGCGTATCGAAGAGCGCCAGATGCGCCTGAAGTCGCGCAATGTCTATATCGGCAGCAAGATCTTCGAGTGCCAGTATGTGTCGAAGGCATTCGATGATACCGTCATCCTGAAGGACTTCTACTATAACTTCTCCCGTTTCGAGAAGATGGGCATCGTAGGGAATAACGGCACGGGCAAGTCAACCTTTATCAAGATGCTGCTGGGCATGATTCCGCCGGATACCGGGCGTTTCGACATTGGCGACACCGTGCGCTTCGGCTATTTCTCGCAGGACGGCTTGCAGTTCGACGAACAGCAGAAGGTCATCGATGTGGTGAAGGACATCGCCGAATATATCGATATGGGCGGCGGCAAGCATTTCTCGGCCTCGCAGTTCCTGCAGTATTTCCTCTTCACACCCGAACAACAGCACAACTATGTGTATAAACTCAGCGGCGGCGAGCGGCGCAAGCTCTATCTCTGTACCGTCCTGATGAAGAATCCCAACTTCCTGGTGCTCGACGAGCCTACCAACGATCTGGACATCGTGACGCTTCAGATACTGGAAGAATACCTGCAGGATTTCCCGGGCTGCGTGATTGTCGTCAGCCACGATCGCTATTTCATGGATAAGGTGGTCGACCATCTGCTGGTCTTTCGGGGCAATGGTGAGATCAGGGATTTCCCGGGCAACTATACCCAGTATCGTCAGTGGAGTGCCCTGCAGTCGCAGTCGGATTCTGCACCCAAGAAGGCAAAGGAGCCCGCAACCGTCCAAGAGGCCCCAGAACGAAAAGACCGTCAGGAAACCAAACGGAAGTTTACCTATAAGGAGAAGCGCGAGTTCGAACAGTTGGAACACGACATCGCCGCACTCGAAGAAGAGCAGCGCCAGTTGGAGGAAGCCCTTTGCGGCGGAACGCTCTCTGTAGAGAAGATTACCGAAATCAGCAAGCGCCTGCCGTTGCTCAAGGATGAGCTCGACGAGAAATCCATGCGCTGGCTCGAACTCTCTGAGATTGAACATTGACCATTGAGCATTGAACATTGAGCATTGAACATTATGATACAACAGCAATATCCCTCGCAACTCTTGGAAAAGGCCGTCGCAGAGTTCTCCAAACTGCCGGGCATCGGGCGTAAGACCGCGCTGCGGCTCGTGCTGTGGATGCTCCGTCAGGATGATGCCGACATCGAGCAGTTTGCAGAGGCGATCCATCGGTTGAAACACGAAGTGAAGTATTGCCACATCTGCCATAACGTCAGCGATGCCGACACTTGTCCTATCTGTGCCGATCCTCGTCGCGACGCTGCCACCATCTGTGTCGTCGAGAATATCCAGGACGTGATGGCCATCGAGAACACCCAGCAGTTTCACGGGCTCTATCATGTGCTTGGCGGCATCATCTCGCCCATGGACGGCATCGGCCCCAGCGATCTGGAGATCGACTCTCTGGTGCAGCGGGTGTCAGAAGGCAATATCCAGGAGGTGATACTGGCCCTGAGTCCTACGATGGAAGGTGACACCACCAACTTCTATATCTATCGCAAACTCTCCCCCTACGATGTCAAGATCAGCGTCATCGCCCGGGGAATCTCGGTAGGCAACGAACTGGAATATACCGACGAGGTGACCCTTGGGCGCTCCATTACCAACCGTACATTATTTGAAGAAAAGTAAATATGAAGAAAACGTTACGACAACTCCAGACATTCATGTTTTCGATGATAGGCATCACCGTCGTGCTCGTTGTCCTGTTCGAGACCGACGTTCTGCCTTCAGGCCTGATGGCTACCGAAAAGCAGACCGAGTTTCTCTTGACCACGCTGATGGAACTGCTCACGCTGGCCTCTGTCTACATGGCGCTGAGGTTGTTTAAGTTCGATAAAGTGCATCAGGAACTGGTCACGCGCAAGGCCGACGGCTTACGCCGCTGGGGGCTGATCCGTCTGGCCATCTTGCTGCTGCCCATGCCGCTCAATACGGTTCTCTATTATCTGTTTATGAATACCACATTCGGCTATATGGCCATCATCCTGGCCATCTGTCTGCCGTTTGTCTATCCCAGTGAGGCCCGTTGTGAAGCGGAGACGGAATCATGAAACTGACAGTCGTCATCGTCAACTATAATGTCTGCTATTATCTGGAGCAATGCCTTCTGAGTGTGCAGAAAGCACTAGAGGGTATTGAAGGCGAGATCTACGTGGTCGACAATCACTCCAAGGACGGCAGTGTGGCGTATCTGTCAGCCCGTTTCCCTGCCGTTCATTTCATCGACAGCAATCATAACCTGGGTTTTGCCCGCGCCAACAACATCGCCATCCGCCAGTCGTGCGGTGAATACGTCTTGCTGCTCAATCCCGATACGATTGTCGGCGAACATACCCTCAGCGATGTGTTGCAGTTTATGGATGCCCATCCTCAGGCCGGCGGGGCAGGCGTGATGATGCACAATACCGATGGCAGCAGGGCCAACGAGTCGCGACGGGCTATTCCTACGCCGATGGTGTCTTTCCGCAAGATGCTGGGCTTCAGCAGCCGTTACTATATGAGTCATCTGCCCTGGGACAAGCCTGGGCGCATCGAGGTCATCAGCGGCGCCTTCTGCATGCTTCGCCGTCGGGCTCTGGATCAGGTAGGCCTCCTCGACGAGGACTTCTTTATGTACGGCGAGGACATCGACCTCTCTTACAGACTGTTGAAGGGCGGTTTCGAGAACTGGTATATCCCTTCGCCCATCCTGCACTATAAGGGCGAGAGCACCGAGAAGAGCTCTTTCCGCTATATCCATGTGTTCTACGAGGCGATGCTCATTTTCTTCCGCAAGCATTACGGGAATCTCAATTTCCTCTTTACACTTCCTGTGCGCATCGCCATCTATTTCAGGGCGTTCATCGCGCTTATCCAGATGCAGACCCGCTTGCTGAGGAAGTCGCTGGGCTTCGTGAGCCGTCAGTCAAAGCAGCCAGAGTATGTCTTTGTGGGCAGTGAGTCGATGCTCGATGCCTGTCGGCAGTTGGCCCGCCACAAAGGGCTTGCCGCCACCTATTATAATAATAAGGAGCTTGCTTCGGCAGTAGCCGGTCAGACTGACGGCCGTCTGCGCATCGTGGTTTTCGATGCCGCGTCCTTCAGCTACGAAGAGATGATGCATCAGTTGCCCGATCATCATTTCATCGGCACCTATCATATTCACACTAACACGATTATTACGCCTTGGGAGATTGTCAGATGAAACCGGAAATAAAGTTACGGGCCATTGAGCCTGAAGACCTCGATCTGCTGTATCGCATCGAGAACGATGTCCGTCTGTGGAATGTCGGCAACACGAACGTGCCTTATTCGCGCTATACCCTTCATGAGTATGTGGCCAATGCCACCGACGACATCTACGTCGACCGCCAGGTCAGGATGATGGTCGAGAATGGGGCAGGGGAGATAGTCGGTATTGCCGACGTGGTGAATTTCGATCCCGGTAACTGTCGCGCCGAAGTGGGGCTGATAGTCCTCGATGCCTTCCGTCGGCAGGGCTATGGCAGCAGCATCCTGTCGGCTGTGGCCGACTATGCCGTCAGCGTGCTCCATCTGCATCAGCTGTATGCCTTCTGCGATGTGCGTAACGAGGCATCCCTTGAACTGTTCCGCAAGATGGGCTATCAGGCGTCGATGACGATCACCGATTGGCTTTACGACGGGCGTGAATACCATAATGCAATACTCATGCAACTCGTGTTTTAGGAGTTTTTTGCGAAGAAATCAAAAAAATGTCTGAAAAAGTTTTGTAGTTTCGGAATTTATCCGTACCTTTGCACCCGCTAATAAGAAAGAGGCGCTTTCTGGTGCGTTAGTTCAGTAGGTTAGAATGCCTGCCTGTCACGCAGGAGGTCACGAGTTCGAATCTCGTACGCACCGCTGGTTTTTTATGATTATAGCGCTTTGGTGCGTTAGTTCAGTAGGTTAGAATGCCTGCCTGTCACGCAGGAGGTCACGAGTTCGAATCTCGTACGCACCGCAGAAACCCCATCGGTCAGCCCCCGGTGGGGTTTTTGTTTTAATCCCCCGCCGAACCGCCTCTCACTGAGTTCTCGCCTCTCACAACGCTCTCGCCGCCGAACCGCCTCTCACTGTGCTCTGGTACTGCCGCAAATGCCTCTCGATGGGGTCTGGTACTGACGTAAAGTCGCTTGCGACTTTCTCGTCAGGCCCTGACCCTAGCGAGAGGCCCCGCCGCAAGTGATTCTGACCCTAGCGAGAGGCCCCGCCGCAAATAATCCCAGCGGAAGCCCCTCGCCTAAAATCAAGGATTCTGCGTCTGCTGCTCCAGCCCGTCGATCTTGATGGGGTTGCCCTGTGCGATGAGCTCGATCATGCAGCTCGCCATCTTGATGAGCACACCCTCGATGATGTCGCGGCTATACACACACTGGTGCTCGCTCATGTGCTTGGCCAGACCTCGGAGCGTAATCGTCTCCTTCTCGACTGCCTTGGGATAATACTTGCAGTAACCGGGGTTGTTGGCGTTGATGTTCTTACGAATGTTGAGAAATTGCGCTTGTGAATAAGAGTAGGACTTATCTTTTTATATTATTATAATATATATATTATAATAATATAAAATATATATACATAAAATATTCAATAAATATTCATTCTTCCTATACCCTTCCCTAAAATAAAACTGTAATTGTCATTACTGTCATTTGTATGCCTTTTCCTCCAAACAATTATGGAGATTTATTTGGCCGAATGGATTTTTTAGCTTATCTTTGCAGACTGAATATAAACCCCTAAAAACGAAATTTTGAAACAGACCATATTACGACAAGTATTTGAATAAAGACAGAATATGTATCAGCCACCATTCAACATAACGCCGGAGATGCTGCATTTGATTTCAGGGATATCAGAACAGGTAGGCATTATCAATGCACGATTAGGTGAGAACGTTCCTTCGCCCATATTGCGCAAGAAGAATCAGATAAAAACCATCCATTCATCGCTTGCTATCGAGAACAACACGCTGTCGCTGAAACAGGTGACGGACATCATTGACGGTAAACGAGTGCTGGGCGCTCCTGATGAAATACAAGAGGTGAAGAACGCTGTTGAAGCCTATCGACTGATGCCACATCTGGATGCCTTCAAGGAGAAGGATTTGCTGAAGGCTCATGAGCTGATGATGAAAGATCTGGTGAAACAAGCAGGTCGCTACCGTCAGGAGGGTGTGGGAGTGTTTGACGGAAATGGCAATTGTCTTCACATGGCACCTCCTGCTGATCGGGTGCCACAACTGATGGAGGATCTCTTCCGTTGGGTAAGCACCACCAAAGAGCACCCATTGATTCATTCGTGTGTGTTCCATTATGAGTTTGAGTTTATCCATCCTTTTATTGATGGTAATGGGCGTATGGGCCGTTTCTGGCAAACGATGTTGCTCTCTCGATGGAAGGGTATCTTTGCGTGGCTGCCTGTAGAAACTATCGTAAGGGAACATCAGCAGGAATACTATCGTGTCATTGCCCAGAGCGACGCTGCTGGTAATAGCACAACGTTCGTGGAGTTTATGCTGAAGTGTTTACTCGATGCAATGGAGAACTATGAGGAAATAGACGAAGTTGAAGTTCCTAATAAAGTTCCAAATAAAGTGCACGATAAAGTGCAGGATAAAATGCAGGTTAAATTTCCCGAAGTCTCGCAGTCCACTTGGGATGTGCTTGCCATTATACGGAAACAACCCAAATCTACTGTCAACGATATCTGTGCGCAGATGAAGCTGAAAGAGAGACAGGTATATAAGCATATTTCCGTGCTTAAGTCTTTGGGAATTATCGTCCGCGTGGGCAGTAACAAAACAGGCTATTGGAAAGTAACTATTTGAAGATTATGAACGAAGCGCAGTGTCATTTTAGGTTTGCAGTCGCAATTTGCGACCGGTTCCTTTCTTCAATCAATCCAAGACGTATAATATGAATTGCCATTGCCATGTTTGTAAAGTGCAAAATAGTCATCACTGCTGTAACATTTATAAAGACAACCTAATGAACAATAGTATTCACCGCCATCGTCAATGACAAATCCCCAGCACATAGGTTTCCCGCAATGAGAACAGATGCGAATACACTCGAAATCGAAGTAGCTGTCTAAATCTTCAATCCTGATGTGATCCACGAGCCATACTACTTGTCTAAAATTGTCATGTAGTGCATTGGGACCTTCGAAGTAGCTGTAGGCATCATGAAGTTCTTCGCTGTTCAGAATCTCTCCAATCATAATATACTTGACTATTCTGTCCTTCTTTGTCATTCTTCTCCCGACTGCCCATTTTGTTCTCAATTCTGAACCAATCTCCCACAGATTAGGCAAATACTCCAATGTTCCATCGTCGTATTTGCTTTCAGCCACTTCTTCCGTATAGTGTGCGGAAAGAGCATTGAAGACTTTATCCGCTGGAGCCTTCATTATGATCTGTGGTGCAAAATGAGATTTTTCTCAGAAGGTATTCGGCACGCTGAATATGGGGTGAAAGCTAACAAGCGTGGTCCTAAGAACCTGCTGGCCATGCTGCCCGATGAGTTTACTTATCAGGATGCAGTGAATCTGAGACTGAAAGAAGGTAAGTCGAAAGATCAGACTATGAGCATGTTGAATCAGTGGGTACACCGTGAATATATTGTAAGGGTTACGGAATTAAGTTTCAAAAAACTAAAGTACAAAACGAATGAATCACGTAGCAATTAATAAGTACCTGAAAACTCTCCTGGCATTATCGCCGGGGGAGTTGACGGTTACCTTGCGAGGGCAGGGAGTGTCCGCTCAATCTGCCGCGTGGATTTTTTTCTGGGCTTCTTTAATATAAATTAACGGGGCGGTTGGTTTTTGGTTCGGAGAATATATGTACTTTTGCAGACAATATAAACACAAATAAGAAAATAAGCGTATGTGCGGAATTGTTGGATATATCGGAAATAAGGAGGCTTTTCCTATTCTGATAAAGGGATTGAGGAGACTGGAGTATCGTGGTTATGACAGTGCCGGCGTGGCGCTGGTGAACGATGACGGTGAACTGAACGTGTATAAGACGAAGGGCAAGGTGGACAACCTGGTGGACTACTGTAACGACAAGAACATCACGGGTACCGTGGGTATCGCCCATACTCGCTGGGCTACGCATGGCGAACCTTCCTCCCGGAATGCCCACCCGCATTATTCCTCATCCAAGAACCTGGCCATTATCCATAACGGTATCATCGAGAACTATGCCGACCTGAAGACGAAACTTCAGGCCAAGGGCGTGACGTTTGTCTCGGATACTGATACGGAGGTGCTGGTGCAGTTGATTGAGTATATTCAGGATCATAAGAAGCTGGATCTGCTGACAGCGGTTCAGGTGGCCCTGTATCAGGTGATCGGTGCCTACGCGATTGCCGTGATCGACAAGCGTGACCCGGATCAGATTGTGGCAGCCCGCAAGCAGAGTCCGCTGGTAGTGGGTATCGGTGAGGATGAGTTCTTCCTGGGTTCAGATGCCAGCCCGATTGTGGAGTATACGGACAAGGTGGTCTATCTGGAGGATGGCAACATCGCCGTGATCCGCAGGGGCGAAGAACTGAAGGTGGTGAGCATTCTCGGCGAGGAACAGGAACTGACGGTGAAGACGGTGGATATCGACCTCGGGCAGATAGAAAAAGGCGGCTATCCGCACTTTATGCTGAAGGAAATCTTTGAGCAGCCGGAGTGCCTGACGAACTGTATGCGCGGTAGAGTAAATCTCGAGGCTGATCACGTAACGCTCTCGGCACTCATAGATTACCGTCGGCAGATGCTGAATGCCAAACGCGTGGTGATTGTGGCCTGTGGTACCTCCTGGCATGCAGGACTGATAGGCAAGCAGATTATCGAATCACTGGTGCGTGTGCCGGTAGAAGTGGAGTATGCCAGTGAGTTCCGCTATCGTAATCCTGTGGTGGGTAAGGACGATGTGGTCGTGGCTATCTCGCAGAGCGGTGAGACGGCTGATACGCTGGCGGCCGTGCAACTGGCCAAGCAGAAGGGCGCTTTTATCTATGGTGTCTGTAACGCCATAGGCTCGTCGATTCCCAGGGCGACGGATACGGGTACCTATATTCATGTGGGCCCGGAGATCGGTGTGGCCTCGACGAAGGCCTTTACCGGACAGGTGACGGTGCTGACGATGATTGCCCTTGCGATGGGCGAGGCAAAAGGAACCATCAAGCGCGACGAATACCTGAAGATTGTGAAGGGACTGAGCGAGATACCCGACAAGATCCGCGAGGTGCTGAAGACAAACGAAAAGGTAGCCGACCTGGCCCGTACGTTTACATACGCCCACAATTTCCTGTATCTGGGACGTGGCTACTCATATCCTGTAGCGCTTGAAGGAGCCCTGAAACTCAAGGAAATCTCATATATCCATGCAGAAGGTTATCCTGCTGCGGAGATGAAGCATGGCCCCATCGCCCTGATAGACTCAGATATGCCTGTGGTGGTGATTGCTACGCATAATGCGATGTATGAGAAGGTGCTGTCGAATATTCAGGAGATCAAGGCGCGTCAGGGTAGGGTGATAGCCCTCGTATCGAAAGGTGATGTGACGATATCGAAGATTGCCGACGAGGTGATTGAACTGCCCGATGTGCTGGAGTGTCTCGAACCGCTGGTGGCTACCATCCCGCTGCAGTTGCTGGCCTACCACGTGGCAGTATGTAAAGGTAAAAATGTAGACCAACCACGCAATTTGGCAAAGTCAGTAACCGTAGAATAAGCCCAAAATATAGGTTATTAGGGTATAAACGTGAAAAAATGGTGCAATAATTTGGTGATTTCAAATTATTGCATTATTTTTGCAAAAAATTACTGATATACCAACCTATAAATAATGGACGCAGGTGAATCTTTAGAGTCAAAAATAAACCGAAGTGAGTATAAGGTACTCATTGTCGATGATGTGGTCAGCAATGTACTTTTGCTGAAGATATTGTTGACGAATGAGAAATTCCAGGTCTGTACAGCCAATAACGGTACTACGTGTATTGAAGTTACCAAGAAAGAGCATCCTGACTTGATCCTTCTTGACGTTATGATGCCTGATATCAGCGGCTTTGATACAGCGGTCATCCTTAAGAAAGACGATGAGACCAAGGATATCCCCATTATCTTCCTGACGGCACTGAATACCCCGCAAGATCTGGTACACGGTTTCCAGGTGGGTGCCAGCGACTTCCTGACGAAGCCTTTCAATAAGGAGGAACTTGTGATGCGTGTGATGCAGCAGATATCGCTTGTGGCTGCCAAGCGCATCATCGAGAAGCAGAATGCCGAACTGCGTGCTACGCTGACAAACCGCGACAAGATGTATTCGGTGATTGCCCACGACCTGCGTTCGCCAATGGCCAGTATCCGTATGGTGCTGAATCTGGTGGCGGCTTCAGTGACTCCCGAAACCATCGGCCCGGAGCTGTTCGACCTGATCGATAAGGCCAATAAGGAATCTGAGGAAGTGCATGATCTGCTGGATAACCTGCTGAAGTGGACGAAGAGTCAGACAGGCCGTCTGAGTGTAGTGACGCAGGATCTGGATCTGAATGACATTATTCCCGGTGTGGTTGAGATCTTCGAGGTGATTGCCCAGACCAAGCATATCAAACTGGAACTGCAGCATTGTGACCAGCCCCTGATCGTAAGGGCCGATAATGACATGCTGAAGACGGTGGTGCGTAACTTTATGTCGAACGCCGTGAAGTTCTCGCCGGAAAACTCGACCATTGAGATTCTGATGGGTGTTGAGGGTGACTTCGCCAAGGTGAGTGTGAGAGACCACGGTGTCGGTATCGCAGCCGACCGTCTGGGCTCTATCTTCCATAAAGGAGAGACCACCTACGGCACCGGTGGAGAGGAAGGTTCGGGACTGGGCCTGCAGCTCTGTCAGGACTTCGCCCGTAAGAACGGAGGCGACTGTATGGTAGAATCAGTAGAAGGAGAAGGCAGTACGTTCAGCGTGCTCGTCCCATTGAAGAAAGAATAATGGCTACACCTATTTATATTATAGAGGAACAGAAACTTCGCCGCAACCTACAGCTGATCGCTGACGTTGCGGCGAAGGCCGATATAGAAATTATCCTGGCCTTTAAGGCCTTTGCCCTATGGAAGACGTTTCCCATCTTCCGCGAGTATATCAACAGTACGACGGCGAGTTCGCTTTCCGAAGCGCGTCTGGCCTTTGAGGCATTCGGCGCTCCTGCCCATACGTATTCTCCAGCCTATACCGACGAGGAGTTTGATGAAATCGTGAAATGCTCTTCGCATCTGACATTCAACTCGCTCTCGCAATATGAGCGGTTCCACAAAAGGGCCGCGAACTGTTCGCTGGGCTTGCGGGTGAATCCGGAATACTCTGAGGTGGGCACCATGCTCTATAATCCCTGCGCTCCGGGGACCCGCTTCGGCGTAACGGCCGACAAACTGCCAAAGCAGCTGCCCGCAGATATTGAGGGATTCCATTGTCATTGTCATTGTGAGAGCGGTGCTGATGTGTTTCAGCGCACCCTTGTGCATATCGAAGAGAAATTCTTTTCATGGTTCCCCCAGCTGAAGTGGATCAATTTCGGCGGCGGTCATCTGATGACACGAAAGGACTATGACGTAGACCTGCTTATCGCGATGATGCGGGACTTCCATCAGCGCTATCCTTGGCTGAAGGTGATTCTGGAACCAGGCAGCGCCTTTGCCTGGCAGACAGGACCGCTTGTGGCCCAAGTGGTGGATGTGGTGGAGGACAAAGGCATCAAGACGGCTATCCTGAACGTGAGCTTCACCTGTCACATGCCGGACTGTCTGGAGATGCCTTATATGCCAACTGTGAGAGGGGCAGAAATAACCGACCTGGAAAAAGCGACGGAACCGAAGACCTATCGTCTGGGGGGAAATAGCTGCCTGAGTGGTGATTTTATGGGCTCATGGCGTTTTTCTGAAGAATTGCAGGTGGGCGACGAGGTGATTTTTGAAGATATGATCCATTACACGACCGTGAAGACCAATACTTTTAACGGCATCACTCATCCTGCTATCGGCATGCTTCATCAGGACGGAAAACTGGAAATCTTACGCCATTTTGGCTATGATGACTACAAAAATCGTATGGATTAGCAGTTTTTTTGAAAAAAAGTCTCCGAAAAATTTGTCAGTTCAGAAAAAAGCATTACCTTTGCACCCGCAATCGAGAGAGGTTGCCTAAGAAACGCGGAAATAGCTCAGTTGGTAGAGCACAACCTTGCCAAGGTTGGGGTCGCGGGTCCGAGTCCCGTTTTCCGCTCATTTGTTGAACAAAAAGAGCATTAAGGAATGGCCTTAATGATAAAAATGCCCAGGTGGCGGAATTGGTAGACGCGCACGTTTCAGGTGCGTGTGCCGCGAGGCGTGCAGGTTCGAGTCCTGTTCTGGGCACTCTTTTTATTCAGCGTTTTGTTGGAGAGGTGGCGGAATTGGTAGACGCGCTACTTTGAGGGGGTAGTGTCAATTGCGACGTGGGAGTTCGAGTCTCCTCCTCTTCACTTATTTTCTGCGGAAATAGCTCAGTTGGTAGAGCACAACCTTGCCAAGGTTGGGGTCGCGGGTCCGAGTCCCGTTTTCCGCTCTTTTTTTAGGAAAACAACAATCTTCTTCATAATGAACTTATATTTAAGATATTTTGATCGTGAGACGCTTGTGTCCACAGTTGACGAAGCTATAGACTTCTTGCAGGCGATTGATGAGATTGAAATGACGCCAATGCTAGAGGCAGATATCCGTGACTATGTGGCTAGTGACGTTTTCTATCCGAAACGTTATAAGATACATCCTCGTGTGTATTTCATTATAATTAAGACTGACGCAGCAACAATGCAAGATTTTAAAGAAAAGAAAGCTGTTCATACCCCTGAGAATATGGGTGCGAAAGCTACGACGCCGATTCTGGCCCGTCTGAACGAGATAAGACCCGGATGGTATGAGGGTACCATCGACTTCAAGCGTGTCACCCAGATTCCCGGTACTGGCAAGTTCCAGTATCGCGATACGCAGTTTGTGGCTTGTGTCAAGGCTTCATCAGGTATGGAATGCTACGAGCGTATCGTGGATCATCTCCGTGAGCGTGTCGATGACCGTAGCCAGTTCCCCGCTGCAAAGGGTAAGTGTTTTAAGTTCATCTATTTAGGTAAGGCAAAAAATCTGAATTAAGCGATATGAATAAGGTAATGCTCATTGGTAATGTCGGACAGGATCCTGAAGTGCGTTATGTAGATCAGGGCGTGGCTGTAGCACGTTTGCGTCTGGCAACAACCGAACGTGGTTATACCCTTCAGAACGGTACTCAGGTTCCGGATCATACAGATTGGCATAACGTTATTCTTTGGCGCAGGCTTGCTGAGATCGTTGAGAAATATGTCCATAAAGGCGATAAGCTCTACATAGAAGGCCGTATCCGCTATACGAGCTACGACGACAAGCAGGGTCAGCGCAGATATCAGACGGAGATTTGGGCAGATAATATGGAGCTGTTGTCGCCTAAACCGTCAACGAGTTCGGTGGCTAGTGAACCTGCTGAAACACCGATGCCTGATCAAAAACAGGGAGAACAACTTCCGTTCTGAATAAATGGACTATCTTCAACAAATACTATCTGAAGTCCAGTTCTTGCAGCCTACGACAGGCGTTATCGTTTCAGGCGTATTAGCTTGTCTTCTCCTTGTGCTATCTGGCTATGCCTCCGGTTCTGAGATTGCATTCTTCTCTCTTACTCCAAATGACCTGAATGAGTTGGATGAAGAGAAGAATAGTCGTGACCGTCAGATTATGCAGTTGCGCGAGGACTCGGAGCGTACGCTGGCGACGATCCTGATCACGAATAATCTGGTGAACGTGACCATCATCATGCTCTGCAACTATTTCTTTGTCCATACCGTAGATTTCGGTGAGGCATACTGGCTGCAGTTCCTGATGATTACCGTTCTGCTCACTTTCATTCTCCTGCTGTTTGGTGAAATCATGCCAAAGGTGTTTGCCAGTCAGCACGCCCTCGCTTTCTGCCGCTTTTCGGCAGGCGGTATCCTTCGTCTCAGCAAACTGTTCCAGCCATTATCCAGTATCCTTATGCAATCGGGCATTCTGGCAGAGAAGGTGGTTCAGAAGGAGAACCATATTCTCAGTGTGGACGATCTTGAGCAGGCGCTGGAACTGACTGACGAGAATGAACTGAAGGACGAGAAGAATATGCTGGAAGGTATCGTGCGTTTCGGTGACGAAACGGCGAAGGAGGTGATGACGAGCCGTCAGGATGTCGTTGACCTTGATTTCAGTTCGTCATTCTCCGATGTACTCAAGTGTATCGTCGAGAACAACTACTCGCGTATTCCTGTCTATCAGGGTTCTATCGACAATATCCGCGGTATTCTCTATATCAAGGATCTGCTGCCTTATCTGTCGAAACCTTCCAATTTCCGCTGGCAGTCGCTGGTGCGTCCTCCTTATTTCGTACCGGAAACCAAGATGATCGACGACCTGCTTCGTGAATTCCAGGAGAACAAGGTGCATATCGCCATCGTGGTGGATGAGTTTGGTGGTACCAGCGGCATCATCACGCTTGAAGACATTCTCGAGGAGATTGTGGGAGAGATCAACGATGAGTACGACGAAGAGGAGAAGAACTATACGCGCATCAATGCCAATACCTATGTGTTTGAAGGCAAGACGTCGCTGAGCGATTTCTTCAAGATTCTGGATCTCGACGACGAGACCTTTGAGGAGGTAGAGGGCGAGGCTGATTCGCTGGCAGGACTGTTGTTGGAAATCAAGGGTGACTTCCCGGAACTGCACGAGCGCATCGACTACAAGAACTACTCCTTTGAGGTGACCGAACTCGACGGCCATCGTATCGCAAAGATCAAGGTCGTCATCCACAGTCAGACTGAGGCGTGATTACCAGTCGTAATTCTCCCAGCGAATCACATTGTTCCACTGGAAGTTCTTGATGGCGACATTCCATTTGGGATTCGTACCGTTGTAGATCACCCTGGGTATGAACATGCTGACAACCCCACACTCATTTTCCCCGTAATTGTAATCCAGCATGTCCTTGCCGAGTTGTGAGTAAGCAGACAACCAGCGATTGGATTTCACGGAATAGGGGATTGCACTGTTGAACGCAGCAGCCCAGGTGTTGAAGTCGGCCGAAGCGGTATTGCTTTTCAGCATTTGGAACATATCGTAAGAGTAGCGATTGCTGCCATGCATGGCATAGCCGATACACTTGGATAAGTCAAATGTCCCGGTGGGTGTGAGCTTGTCGTGGATGGTGCCCAACAGCCTGTCGGTAGCCGAACACAAGTTCTCGAGTTCAGCCGTCTTAGCAGCCATCAGCGGCAAACTATAGCCACTCAGGTCGCCATGCGTCAGATTATAATACTTGTTGGGATAAGCCTCGATTTCCTCTTTGTAGAACTGATAGTACGCGTCGATAATCTCCTTGTAGAAAGTATCCTTTTCACTGAACAATCTCGGCACAATCAGGTTGTAAGGTGCCCCCTCGTCAGGAATCTCTGCGGGAGATCCTATCACATAGTCGGTTACCTTCCTCAGTTCATAGGCCACCTCCACACAACCGAAACTGCAGCAGTCGCCAAAGATAAATTTCAGAGGCGTGTCGCCCATGCCGTTGGCGATAGCCCTTGCCATCGAAGGGATATTCATCCAGTATCTGCCTGTGCCGCCTGACGAACCGCTGCCAGTATCACCACCATAGGCACGACTCTTGGAATAGACGATAGAGTCGTTGCTTACGAGCCAGCCTGAAGCATGCCCCCAGAGCACAAGTCCGTACGACTTTGCAGGATAGTTGGTGCGCATGTACTGAAGTGCGTGCTCGAGTACCGCAGGATCGGCAGTAATAGACTCATTGACGCTGACGGAATCGACAAACTTGCCGTCCTTGATACGGGCGAAGAAGGGTGGAGTAGACTCTGCACGATCGATGTAGACAATCAGCTTCTGACGATCCTGTAAATCGCGGGAGCCGTCTTTCATTTCCTTAATATCACTTGATGCGAATTTATCCAGATTGTTTTCGCCTGCGATATAGATAAGTACGGTGCGCTCGGGTACATCTTCTTCACTAGGTTCATCATCGTGATGACAACTGCAGAACAGACAGAGCGCTATAACTGATAATGCCTTAAACTTGTTCATAAATCAAGAATTTGTGCAAAGGTATAATAAAAAAGGTAATTAAGGGAAAAAATTAAGAATAATTGTGTAATTTTGCGACTCAAATGATCAAGACAATGAAAAAACTCTCTATATTACTGGCTTTTTTGATAGCTATGCTTGCCGTCGGTGAGCTCTCTGCTCAGCGTACCCGGATTACGAAGACCCGCAGCAAGCAGAAGACTCACCATGTGATGAAAAGGAAAAAGCCAAAGAAGCGTAAGGCCATGAGCACGGCGAAGCTGAAGAGGTCGAAAAAGACCGTTCCCGTTGCTCCCCGCCAGAATAATCCCGACTATAATCCATTCCTGCAATGTGAGGATACGTGCAAACATGTGCATGGTATCGACTTGTCCCACTATCAGGGAGAGGTGTTCTGGGAGACCGTTGGCGGGAATACAAAGATGGCCTATGTGTATCTGAAAGCAACAGAGGGTGGGGATCGTATCGATGATCGTTTTGAGCGCAACATCTTTCTGGCTCACCGCTATGGCTTGAAGGTTGGCTCTTATCATTTCTTCCGTCCGAAAAGTCCGCTCAGGCAGCAACTTGATAATTTCAGAATGCAGTGTCGCCCTGGAGAACAGGATCTGATACCGATGATAGATGTTGAGACCACAGGCGGTCTGCCAACAGCAGAGTTCTGCGACTCACTCATCAGGTTCCTGGCACTTGTGGAAGCCGCCTATCGTCAGCAGCCGCTCATCTATACCTACCGCAATTTCTACAATAAGCATCTGGTGGGGCAAATTGATGACTACAAACTCATGATAGCGATGTACCAGCCGGAAGAACCTGTACTCATCGACGGACGTGATATCACCATGTGGCAATATACGAGTAAGGGTCGGATCGTGGGTGTTAACGGCTATGTGGACAAGAGCCGCTTCATGGGGAATCATAGCTTGCGGGAAATCCGTTTCAAGCACATATTCCCCTAAGGAGGCTACTTCTTCTTCTTCTTTTTTGACTTCTTGGGCTTTCCTGCCTTGCTGTTCTTGGGAGTGACGGCAGTTGGCTTGTTATTGCTCTCTTCCATATTCACAGGATGGAAACGGAATTCAGAGGAGTTGATATAATGCACTTCATACTTCTTGGCACCCTTTTCAGCATACTGCTTCTTCATCTTCAGGAACTTCTTCTCAAGCTTATGCCGATTCAAGTCGCTGATCACTACACAAGTACGATTGGGCATGTTGTATGTGTTAGTGAAGAATTCGCGTAACTGATAGGAATAGTTGCTGCGGCCTGCCAACAGTTTCTTCTTCTCTTGAACCCATACGCTGTCTACGGCTTGTATATCCGTGAAGTAAACAATGGAGTCATTGAATGATGCCACGAATCCGAACATGTAGGCTTTGGGCACCATGATATTTTTGGCAGATACCGACAAGGTAGTCATCGTCAGCATGAATGCCATGAAAAACGTAATGTTTCTAACTAATTTCATTATCCTAAATATGATTTTAATATTTTGTTTTGTGTGCTTGCCCTGAGCTTCCTGATAGCTTTCTCCTTGATTTGGCGCACCCGCTCACGCGAAAGCCCGTATTTCTCGCCGATTTCCTCTAGGGTGAGTTCTTGCATGCCAAGACCATAAGAGGCCTCAATCACATTGCGCTCACGCTCGTTGAGCACGCTGAGTGCTGCCTGGATCTCAGACTTTAGCGACTCGGATACCAGCGAGACATCAGTTGGCGGTATGTCTTCATTGATGAGCACATCTAGCAGACTGCCGTCTTCTGCATCAGAGAAGGGTGCATCCACAGAGAGATGGCGCCCGCTGATGTTCATGGCATCGTCGATTTTTTCATGCGGCAAGTCGATATTGTCTGCTATCTCATGCACAGAAGGACGACGCTCGTTCTCCTGCTCGAATTTGCTGATTTCCCTGTTGATCTTGTTCACCGAACCTACCTGGTTCAGAGGCAGCCTCACGATACGGCTCTGCTCCGAGATAGCCTGCAGGATGCTCTGCCGGATCCACCATACGGCATAGGAGATAAACTTGAAACCGCGTGTCTCGTCGAAGCGTTCTGCCGCTTTCAGGAGCCCCAGGTTGCCCTCATTGATCAGGTCTGGGAGACTCAACCCCTGATTCTGATACTGCTTCGCTACCGAAACCACAAATCGCAGGTTGGCACGCGTCAAGCGCTCCAAAGCTTTCTTGTCACCCTTTCTGATCAGTTGTGCAAGTTCTACTTCTTCTTCTGCCGAGACCATCTCCTCTTTACTTATCTCTTGTAGATATTTGTCAAGCGAGGCACTCTCTCGGTTGGTGATTGATTTAGTGATTTTCAGTTGTCGCATAAAATCCTTTGATGTTCAGCTAATTTGCAAAATTATGACATTTCTTTGAAACGACCAAAAAAAAAGCCACGAATTTTTAAGTTCGTGGCAATTTTTCTTTGTTTTGCGCTTAATCGTTCTGCAAAGGCACTGCAAAATAGCCTTTTTTGCCAGTAGGATAGATTCCCTGAATGTAGAGCACAGGCTCCTTGCTGGTCGATGCTTCCTTCACCGTTTCCTGCAGGTCTTCTATCGTCTTGATACTTTGGTCGTTAACCTTCTGGATGATGAATCCCTTAGGCACACCGGCATCCTTCAGTTTGCCGCCGCTGATCTTCAGCACCTCGAGACCGTAGCCGATATTGAGCTGTTCTTTCTGGGCATCGGTGATGGCGCGGAAGGTGCCTCCCAGTACGTCGAGATCGGCATTCTTCACCACCTTGGTGTTACCCTGTTCGTTCTTCAGCGTCACGGTGACGTTGTTGGCCTTCTTGTTGCGCAGATAGGTGAGCTTCACCTGGTCGCCGGGACGTTTCTTGGCGAGGATACCCTGCAGTTCACCGAACTTGGTGACCTTCTGACCGTCAACAGCGGTGATTACGTCGCCTTCCTTCAGTCCGGCAGCCTCGGCAGCACCGTCTTCCACCACCTTGGCGATATAGATACCTTCCATCGTACCGAGGTCGACATCCTTGTCTTTCTCCTTTTCAGCGTCTACCCAGTTCTTCACGTCAGTACCCTGAATGCCGATCATGGCGCGCTGCACGTTGCCGTACTGCTTCAGATCGTCTACGACCTTATTCATGATAGTGGTAGGGATGGCGAAACCATAGCCAATGTTAGAGCCAGTCTGCGAGTAGAGCATGGCGTTGATACCCACAAGTTCACCACGGGTGTTTACAAGTGCACCACCTGAGTTACCCTGATTGATGGCAGCATCAGTCTGGATAAAGCTCTCCACACCGTTGGCACCGAGTGTACGGGCTTTGGCAGAGATGATACCTGCCGTAACGGTGTTGTTGAGTCCAAGCGGGTTTCCTACTGCCAGTACCCATTCGCCTACGCGTACATCGTCACTGTTGGCAATGGTGATGGCGGGCAGATTCTTGCCGTCGATCTTGATCAGGGCGAGGTCTGTCGTCTTGTCGGCACCGATCACGCGAGCAGAATACTCCTTATTGTCTGTCAGACTGACTGTCAGTTCGTCAGCACCGTCTACGACGTGGTTGTTCGTTACGATATAGCCGTCAGCAGAGATGATGACACCAGAGCCAGCAGCAGCGCGTTTAGGAGTCTGAACCTGACGCTGGCGCTTGCCATTGTTTCCTTGGCCACGACCGAAGAAACCGCCGAACGGATCTGAGAAGAAATCCTCAAAGGGATCGCTGTACTCGATGGTCTGAACCTTGGAGTTCTGTACCGACTTGATATACACGACTGACGGAAGGGCCTTTTCTGCGGCATAGGTCAGGTCTACGGGTTGTCCTGCGGGTGCAGAAGCGACAACGGGAGCGGGAGCAGTTGCGGTGGCAGCATTCGTCTTGGTGAATGCAACAACTGAAAGAACCAGAGCAACGGCGCATACGGCAGGCGTTGCAACATTTACAATCTTTTTCATATTCTCTGTCATTTTGTTATAATTTTAAATTCTACATATTGCAGCTGGGGGCTGCGTGACTCTTTTCGAGTTTCACGCTGCAAAGATAAGGTCAAAATATCGTTTACAGACAAAATGTCATGATTATTTGTCCCTATTTAACAATTGGCTCCAAATACTTAACGGCCATTTGCGATTAACAATTGAAATCTTAAATAACTGACAAAATTAAGAAAACACCTTTCAGTTAGTTGATATATTTTAATTATCTCCCTTTATCGGGTCAGTAAATGACACCCGGAAACAAAATAATCTGTGTTTTATTTTGCTTTTCGCCCGATTAATCGTAACTTTGCAGGCTGAAAGCACTGTCACGGTCTGTCGCTGGTGTCATAATGGCACGAGAGGAAAGTCCGGGCAGCATAGGGCGCCCCACTTCTGAAAGTGGAAGCTATTGGCGACAGTAGGTGCCGGTAGAAGAGAACGACCGCCTCTCTTCGGAGGGGTAAGGGTGAGAAGGTGGTGTAAGAGACCACCAGCCAACGGGTGATCGTTGGGCTGTACCGACTGGGGGCTGCAAGTTCATGTAAACCGTCCCGAGAGAGGGTTGCCCGCCCGAGTTGACGAAGGTCTGAGCAGCAATGCGAGGGCCGGGGCTCATGCGGCGGAGGGTAGAATGCTTGAGCCATGGGGTGACTCATGGACTAGATAAATGACAGACACCGTGCAAGCGGTACAGAACCCGGCTTATAGGGGCAGTGCTTTCATTTTTTATAGATGAGGTGTAACTAGATCAAGGACTCATGAAAGGATATCTGCGGGAGATATATCGTAAACTCTATCTGACGATCCGTTTCTTCACCGAGAAACGTGTGATGACGCAGGCGTCGGCTCTCTCATACTCTACGCTACTGGCGATAGTGCCCATTCTGGCTGTGGTGTTTGCGATTGCCAGAGGCTTTGGCTATAACAAGTACATTGAGCTATGGTTCCGTGAGTCGCTCTCTACCCAGCCTCAGGTGGCTGACATCATCGTGGGCTTTGTCAACAGTTACCTGGTACACACCCAGAGTGGCATCTTCCTCGGCGTGGGTCTCGTCTTCATGCTCTATTCGGTGCTGATGCTGATTAGCAACATCGAGGATACGTTTAATCAGATCTGGCAGTTGAGCAGCACGCGGCCCATCATCCGCTCCATCACCAATTATCTGGCCATTTGCTTCCTGTTTCCCATCATCATCGTGGTGTCGACGGGTCTTTCCATTTTCATGGAGACGGTAGCTGATACGATGGACGGATTCCGCATCCTCGGTCCAGCCATCCGTCGTATGCTCAGTTTGGCGCCTTGCGTGCTGATGTCGCTGATGTTCATCATACTGTATGTCTATATGCCGAATACGAAGGTGCGTTTCTCGAGTGCCATCGTGCCTGGCATTCTGGCGGGTATCGCCATGCAGGTGCTGCAGCTGGCCTATATCCATTCGCAGATCTGGGTGACGGGCTATAATGCCATCTACGGTTCGTTTGCCGCCCTGCCGCTGTTTATGCTCTGGATACAGATCTCCTGGACCATTTGTCTCTTTGGCGCCCAACTGACGTTTACCAATGAGAACATGAACCGCATCGGCTTCAATCTCGAGTCGCTTAATGTGCATCCCAAGGTGGAGATGACTGATGAGGAACGAGGCAATACCGAGATCTTTGCCGATAACATCGACGATTTGTAATAACAATAAATCCCTGCCAGACGGCAGGGATTCCTGTTATTGATTCATCAGATATTGCTTGAAGTCGGCAAACGCCTTCGTCATCTGAACGCTTTGTTTCTCGCCCTTCATGAAGGCTGCCAGACGGTCAGGTATCTCAACGTCGATACCCAGTATCTCGTCTACCTTCTCCTTGAACTTGGCAGGGTGGGCTGTCTCGCAGAACACACCGGTCTCGCCTTCCTTCAGTCCGTCGACGAGGGCCTGATAGCCGCAGGCGCCATGAGGATCGAGGATATACTTCGTGTCGTTGTAGCATGCCTTCATGGTCTGACGGATATCGTCGTCGCTGTAGGTAGCACCGCTGATAAGCGAGGTGATGGCTTGATGGGTAGCCTCTGGCGTGAGGGCACCGTTCTGTGAATAGAGGTTCAGGATGCGGGCGAAGTTCGACGGATCGCCTACGTCCATCGCGTTAGCCAGTGTCTGCTTCGAAGGCTTCGGCTCGTATTTGCCTGTCTGGAGATATTTGTAGAAGATATCGTTGGCATTGTTGGCAGCGATGAAGCGCTTCACCGGCAACCCCATCGCATGGCCGAAGAGCGCAGCACAGATATTGCCGAAATTGCCGCTTGGCACACACATCACGAGTTCCTCGATATTTACATTCTTGCATTTTTGCTTTATTACGTTTTCCTTCATCCTTGCGTAGGCATTGAAGTAGTAGAATGCCTGCGGCAGGAAGCGGGCCACGTTGATCGAGTTGGCAGAGGTCAGTTTCATGTGCTGGTTCAGTTCTGCATCCATAAAGGCGTTTTTCACCAACGCCTGACAGTCGTCGAACACACCGTCCACCTCGATGGCAGTGATGTTCTTGCCCAGTGTGGTAAACTGGCACTCCTGAATGGGACTCACCTTACCCTTGGGATAGAGCACATACACGTGGATACCTTCGACTCCGAGGAAACCGTTGGCTACTGCCGAGCCGGTATCGCCAGAGGTGGCCACGAGCACGTTCACCTGCTCACCTTTTCCCTCCTGCTTGATGAAGTACTGCAGCAGGCGCGCCATAAACCTTGCACCTACATCCTTGAAGGCGAGGGTAGGGCCGTGAAAGAGTTCCAGTGAGTAGATGTTCTTGTCTTGCAAGCCTCCTTCGGCCGAGCAGTCCTTCACCTTCACCACAGGACAGTCGAACGACAGCGTATCATAAACAATCTGCTTCAGCGACTCTGCATCCACATCCTCTCCGAAGAATGCATCGGCTACTGTGTAGGCTATCTCTTGAAACGTCTTGGTCTCGATAGTGTCGAAAAACGCCTTGGGCAGCGTCTTGATTTTCTCAGGCATATAGAGACCGCGATCCTCAGCCAGTCCCTTGACTACTGCCTTGTGCAGATCAGCAATAGGCGCATTTCCGTTCGTGCTATAATATTTCATAATTTTTGCATTTTTAGATTTTTACATTTTGTCAGCGGTCATGAGGGCTTGCATAAACTCTCCGAGCTTCAGAAGCCCGTATGAGCCTTCAATACAGCTTACCTCGTCGTATTGCTTCACTTCGTCGGGCTCGATGCCTGGATACCAGATCAGGAACGGCACGGGCTGTCCTACGTGGATGCGCATCTCTACGGGAGTCAGATGGTCAGGCAGCACAGCGATACATACAGGCTCAGCCCACGTCGACACCTCTTTATATATAGGGGCGATGAGCCGCTGATCCAGATACTCGATGGTCTTCAGCTTCAGTTCCAGATCACCGTCGTGACCTGCCTCATCGCTCGCCTCTACGTGTACGAATACGAAGTCATCGTTCTCAAGCGCCTTCAGGGCAGCCTGCGCCTTGCCTTCGTAGTTGGTGTCAGCCAGTCCTGTGGCACCTTTCACCTCAACAATCTTCAGCCCCGCATAGTGGCCGATGCCGCGAATCAGGTCTACAGCCGAGATGACGCTGCCGCTCTTCACCTGCGGATACTGCGCCATCAGCGTCTCCATCGAGGGACGATAGCCGCCACTCCAAGGCCAGATGCTGTTAGCCTGGCGCTCTCCGCGCTGGGCACGTGCGATATTGAAAGGATGCTTTGCCAGCAGGTCCTGCGACTTCAGAATCAGCTCGTTCAGCAGGTCGGCAGTCTGCTGGGGGGATAGCCTGTGCTCACTCTTCACGATGTATTTCTGATCCTTCGTCACCAGCAGAGGGCGCCAGGGCTCGTTGGGATGATCGTGGGGTGGGGCACAGATGATGTGCTTATTGCCGCCCTTGATCACCAGCAGATGGCGATACTGGATGCCAGTGATGAATCTCACGCGTTCACAGCCCTCACGCTCGTTGATGGGCTTGGCCAGCGTCTCGTTCAGATAGTCTATCAGCACGCGGGCATCCTCCGTTTCCAGATTGCCGCCGTTGTGCGTGATGATCTTGTCGTCTTCTATCGTGATGATATTACAGCGGATGGCAAAGTCGTCCTCAGCCATCTCGTAGCCTATCGATGCAGCCTCCAAGGGGCCGCGACCTTCGTACACCTTATTCAGATCATAGCCCAGAATAGCCGTATTGGCCACCTCCGATCCGGGAGGGAATCCCTCGGGCACCGTCACCAGTCGTCCACAGCGGCCTTCGCGTGCCAGCTGGTCCATCATGGGTTTATGGGCATATTGCAACAGCGTCTTCCCCCCAAGTTTGGCAACAGGCAGGTCCGCCATTCCATCACCCAAAATAATAATATGTTTCATGTGCGTTATCGAAAAATCCCCTCCCTTTTGGGAGGGGTTGGGGTAGGCTTAAATATTAGCGATTGACATGATGTTCGCGAAGACACCGGCAGCGGTAACGGCTGCACCGGCTCCGTAACCCTGAATCAGCATCGGGTATTCCTTGTAGCGCTCAGTGGTAAGCAGCACGATGTTGTTCGAACCCTCCAGTCCGTAGAACGGATGTCCGTTGGGCACCTCTTTCAGGGCCACACTCGTCTTGAACGACGAAGGATCCTGCTCGTCGGCTTCCATCGTAGCTACGAAGCGCCAGCGCTTGTTCTCGGCCTCAAGCACCTTGCGGCGAGTCTCGAAGTCGGCATCCAGCTCAGGCAGACGCTTCCAGAAGTCCTCGATCGAACCCTCGAAATAACTGTCGGGCACGAAGAGATGCTTCTCCACATCGTCCTGTTCCACCTTGTAACCTGCCTCACGGGTCAGGATCACCAGCTTGCGGATCACGTCAGTACCGCTCAGGTCGATACGTGGGTCTGGCTCAGAGTAACGCTGTTCCTTGGCACGCTTCACTGTCTCGGAGAAGGGCACATCAGCCGCGATCTCGTTGAAGATGAAGTTCAGCGTACCGCTCAGGATAGCCTCGATCTTGAGGATCTTGTCACCCGAGTTGCAGAGGTCGTTGATGGTGCCGATAATTGGAAGACCGGCACCTACGTTGGTCTCATAGCGGAACCACACACCACGGTCACGGGCCGTCTGCTTCAGTTTCAGATAGCTGTCGTAGTCGCTCGAAGCGGCAATCTTGTTGGCAGCCACTACTGATATGTTGTGCTCCAGGAACGTCTGATACAGCATGGCAATCTGACGGCTGGCGGTACAGTCTACGAATACCGAGTTGAAGATGTTCATCTTCACAATCTCGTCACGCATGTGCTCCGTGTTGGCAGGGAAACCTGCACGCAGGGTCTGCTCGTAGTTGTCGAGATCGATACCGTCGCGATCCAGCACGAAGTTGTCCACATCCGAGATACCCACCACGTTCAGCTTCAGCCTGCGCGACTGCATCAGGAACTGCTGCTGGGTGCGGATCTGCTCAAGCAGCATGCCGCCAACGGTACCGATACCACAGATGAAGAGGTTCAGCACCTTATATTCCGACAGGAAGAACGAGTCGTGCAGCACGTTGAGCGACTTGCGCAGGAACTTGCCGTCGACCACGAACGAGATATTCGTCTCCGAAGCACCCTGTGCACAGGCAATCACGCTGATACCCGAGCGTCCCAGTGTGCCGAACAGTTTTCCGGCGATACCTGGCGTCTGCTTCATGTTCTCACCCACGATGGCGATTGTGGCTAGACCACTCTCCACCTGCATGGGGAACATCGCACCCGTCTCGATCTCTTTGGCAAACTCGGCATTCAGCACCTCTGCTGCTGCCTCGGCATCCTCGTCGCGCACACCGATTGAGGTGGAGTTCTCCGACGATGCCTGCGACACCATGAATACGGAGATGCCCTTGTTGGCCAGCGTGGTGAAGATACGGCGGTTCACACCGATCACGCCCACCATCGACAGACCCGTCACGGTAATCAGTGACGTGCCCTTGATGCTCGAGATACCCTTGATGGGCTTGTCGTCGTTGTCGATCTGAGCCTTGATCAGGGTGCCCGGGTGTTCGGGGTTGAAGGTGTTCTTTACTTTAATAGGTATGTTCTTGACGCAGACGGGATAGATGGTCGGCGGGTAGATCACCTTCGCACCGAAGTTACACAGCTCCATCGCCTCTACGTACGAGAGTTCATTGATCGTATAAGCACTCTTAATCACCTTCGGGTCAGCCGTCATGAAACCGTCCACATCCGTCCAGATCTCCAGGATCTCAGCGTCGAGCGCTGCTGCGATGATTGCTGCGGTATAATCGCTGCCGCCACGTCCCAGGTTGGTCGTCTCGTGCGAGTCGCGGTCGCGGGCAATGAATCCCGGCACCACGGCTACGGTCTTGCTGGCATTGGTATTGTTGGTCTGGAAGCTGGCAAACGACTCCTTCACCAGTCTCATCGTCAGTTCGGTGTCCAGCACGTGCTTGCCCTCCTTGTTCTCCGTACGGATGAAGTCGCGTGCATTCATACGCATACCGTTCTTGATCATCGCAGCCACGATGTGCGAGCTCAGGCGCTCACCATACGAGATGATGGTGTCCTGCGTCTTCTCGCTCAGGTCGTGAATGAGGAACACACCGTAGTAGATGCTCCTCAACTGATCGAAGAGCTGATCCACACTGTTGAATAAGTCGATACGCTTTTTATCGTCCTGAATGATGGCGTCGATCATCTGGTGATGCCGCGTTACCATCGCCTCAAACTCCTCGCGATAGTGACTGTCACCGTTCTTTGCCATTTCCGACGTGGCAATCAGTTTGTCGGTGATGCCGTTCAGGGCGCTAACTACAACTACGACAGGCCCCCGTCCGGCTTCTGCCTCCACAATACTTTTCAAGCTAAGAATGCTTTTTACGGAACCTACGGACGTTCCGCCGAATTTCATTACTTTCATATTTCTATGCGATTTATCTTACCGCCGGTACCCCTTCACAATGGGGGACTTCTCCAACGGCGCTGCAAAGGTAATGCATTTTTTCTAATTTGCGTCATTTTTACCTTTTTTTCTTTGAATAGTCGAATTTTCTTGTTATTTTTGCAGCCCGATTCAGAATAATAGATTCGATGCAGCGGTATTTTATCACTTTCAGTTACGACGGGACACGGTATCACGGATGGCAGATACAACCCAACGGCGACTCTGTGCAGGCAAGGCTTCAGGAGGCGCTGTCGACGTTGCTGCGGGAGGCTGTGAGCGTGACGGGTGCCGGCAGAACGGATACGGGGGTACACGCCAGGATGATGGTGGCCCACTTCGATACGGAAGCGCGTTTCGAGGCGGAGGAGGGTATCAACGGGGCTCAACTGGCCTATAAGTTGAACCGCCTGCTGCCTTACGACATCGCGGTTGAGAAGGTGGAAAAGGTCAGTTCGGAGCTGCATGCACGTTTCTCGGCGACGGCTCGCACGTACCACTATTATATTCATACAAAGAAAGATCCGTTCAGAAGGGCCTATTCGTGTGAGTTGCACTATGCGCTCGACTTCGCGAAGATGAACGAGGCGGCACAGGTGCTGACGTCTTATGAGGATTTCGGGGCCTTCTGCAAGGCTGGGGCTGACGTGAAGACGACGCTCTGCCATGTGACGAGGGCACAATGGATACAGACATCACCCACTACTTGGTATTTCGAGATTACGGCAAACCGATTCCTCAGGAATATGGTGAGAGCCGTCGTGGGAACGCTGATCGAGGTGGGGCGCGGACGGATGTCGCTGGAGGCGTTCCGACGCGTGATCGAGGGGAAACAGCGCAGCGATGCCGGCGAGAGCATGCCTGGCAATGCGCTCTTCCTGGAAAACATAGATTATTGAACATTTGAAGATTGATCATTCATGTGGCTGATATTGGCTTTTTTGTCGGCAGCGATGTTGGGCTGCTACGATTCGTTTAAGAAAGATGCGCTGAAAGGCAACGCGGTGATTCCCGTGTTGTTTCTGAATACGTTGTTCTCCAGTTTGATTTTCCTGCCGTTCATCGTGCTGAGCGGTACGACGGACGTGCTGCAGGGTACCATCTTCCAGACGGCAAGTGGCGGCTGGGAGATGCACAAGTATATCGTGCTGAAGGCGCTGATCGTGCTGTCGAGCTGGATTCTGGGCTACTTCGGCATGAAGCACCTGCCCCTGACGATTGTGGGGCCTATCAATGCGACACGGCCCGTGATGGTGCTGGTTGGTGCGCTGCTGGTGTTCGGCGAGCGGCTGAACGTTTGGCAGTGGATTGGTGTGATGCTGGCGGTGGCTTCATTCTTCATGCTGAGCCGCAGCAGCAAGAAGGAGGGTATCGACTTCAAGCACGACCACTGGATCTACATGATCGTGGGCGCAGCGGCTCTAGGTGCTGTGAGCGGTCTCTACGACAAGTATCTGATGGCGCCTGTGGAGAGTGGGGGCGTAGGCCTCGACCGCATGATGGTGCAGTCGTGGTATAACATCTACCAGTGTGGGATGATGGGCTTGATGTTGTGGCTCCTGTGGTGGCCGAAGCATCAGGATACGACACCATTCCACTGGTCGTGGTCGATTGTAGGGGTCAGCGTGTTTCTCTCTACAGCCGACTTCATGTATTTTTATTCGCTCTCGTTGCCCGAGGCGATGATCTCCATCGTATCGATGGTGCGTCGCGGCAGCGTGATCGTGAGTTTCATGTTCGGGGCGATGTTCTTCCACGAGAAGAACCTGAAGGCTAAGGCTTTTGATCTGGCACTTGTTTTGCTCGGGATGCTTTTCCTTTACGTCGGCTCGAAGTAAAGAGGTCGCCAAGGCCGTTGAAATCCTTTTTCATGATGATACCGATACCTTGTGTGTTCAGGCTCGACTTGGTGAAATAGCGGTCGTTGGTCTGGTTATACACCTTCAGGGCGAGGTTGCCGTTGGGGTTGAGCAGGTACTGCAGGTCGAAGTCACCGATGAACGATGGGTTGGCGCGGGTGGCATTGTCTCGATAGCCGAACTGTCCGTTGAACAAGAGTCGGTTGTTGAGCATGCGTCCGTTGATGATGCCTTCGTATTCCGCGTTGTGCCAGCCTTCGTTACCTGTAGTGATGTTGGCACCGAAATTCCAGTTGTCGTTCTTGATGAGTGTGTTCAGCAGGGTGTTGATCTGCGTGGAGAGTGTGCCTGAGAGCAGACTCTGCATGGCGAGCGAGGTGGCATCGTTCTGCTGGTTCTCGTTGCTGTTGTTGATGCCTTGGTTGTAGAAGCGCCCGATGGCGAGCAGATAGACCACCTGCTGGTTCATTTCTTGCTGTCCGTTGATGACGGAGCGTATCATCTGCTCTTCGTCGGCATTGACGGTAGGCATCTCGAGGTCGAAGTCGACGGTGGGTGCCGCAGGCTGTCCGCCGATGTTCATCAGACAGTTCACGCGGATAGTGTTGCTGGTGAATGAATTGCCGATATTGAGGTCGGAGAGGCTGACGCCACTGACGGCGTAGAGTGCCTGCAGTCTGAGTGCTGCCTGATAGGGATCTCCACCGAAGACGATGGTGCCTCCGGGATTGAAGGTGAAGTTCTTCTTGATGATGTTCTGGATGGTAATGCCGTAGGTACCGTGGTCGACGGTATAGGTGCCGAACATGTTGAAGGCACCCTTGTTGTGGTAGGTGGCGCGGATGGCACCCTCGCCATAGAGGGTAATATAGTCGCCGGTGCGGGCATCCATCAGCAGGCGCAGGGTGGCATCGGGGGTGGTGTTGATGAGGAAGTTCAGGTAGATGTCCGTATCAGTGGCACGACTGGGGCGGGTGAGTCCTGCGGTGCCGGTGGCATCAGAACTGCTGTCGTCGGTCCACTCGATGAACTCCTGACTGGCGATGGCATCGGGACTGGAGGCATTGTAGACGAAAACAGAGTTCTTCTGTGGGGTGACATTGCAGTCGATGGTCACCTCGTTGCCATGACCTGATATCGCCACGTCGCCGGCGGCATAGACGGTACCGTAGAAGAGGTTGTCGCCAAACTCCTTGAAGTCGTAGGCTAGCAGGTTGTCGGTCTCCAGGGCGAGGTCGAAACTGAGGTTCGTGAGGTGCTGGTGGTGGATACCGCCTGAGAGGTAGCCTGTGTTACCGTCGCGATCGTGTAGGGCGATGCGGTTGAGACGGATGTCATCAGGGATGAGCACCACCGTGTCGCGTTCGAGGTAGTAGGTGGTGTTGAGGGGCTTCACGGTGGCCTCGCCATCGACGACGAGGTTTCCGGTGAGGTTGATGTTGTCGAGTGTGCCGTAGAGGCGGACAGCACCGTCGGCATGGCCTGTGATGTGGCTGAGGAACGACTTGGTGAAGTTGTGCATGAACTCGATGTAGGTGCCGTCGGCACGGATACCCAGGTCGATGGTGTTATGCACAGGCGACACGTAGCCGTCGATGAAGGTCTTTGCCTCAGTACCGTCATCGGCAACGGCTTGGATGTCAATCTGTTCCAGTTCCTTGTTCCAACGGGCATGGGCATCGAGCACACCCATGCGCCCCTGTTCGAACTTGAAGTCGCTGACCTTCAGGTCGGCAGCGGCAGCGAACTTGCCGAAGAGCGAGGTGGCTGTCGCACGTCCTGTGGCCTTGCCACTGAACTCTACGGAATGGAAATTCACGAGGTCGAGGATATAGTCGACTTCTACCTCGTTGAGATCCACAGCGAGGGTATCGGTATCGTTGTTGGAGGCTATACCGTCGATGATGATATGCTGGGCGCCTCGGTTCACGGAGAAATGGTCTACGAGCAGACGGTTTTCGGCATAGATGACGTCGGAGGGCTCCAGGTTCCAGGTGGCGTTGCCGAGGATGATATGCGAGGGGAGCACACGCACATGGGCCTCAGACTTGTTGAGCAGGTTGCGGTAGAGCTCGACGATGGCATTGAGATTGCCGCTCATGTGCTTCTCGGTGCTGTTGTCGTCCCACTGGAGCGAGGTGTTGATCTTGTTGTTGGCGGCATTCGCCTGCAGACTGAGAGCCATCCGGTTGCCGTCGTCCATGATCTTCTGCAGGCTGAGATCACACTTGAGGGTATCGGCAGGCGAGGAGATGCGGAGGTCGCCATTGGCATACCAGGCGCCGTTATAGGCAAAGGAGGGCAGGTCGCCTGCGAGGTTGATGAGCCTTGTGTTGTCGTTGACGATGGCATTGAGGGCGATGGGCTGTCGGAGTACGAGATCGACACCCAGGAAGCGCCGCAGCCAGTCGGCCTTGCTCATGATGAGCCTCATGGAGAAGTTGTTGGCGGTGGAACGGCTCACGGGTGGCAGTCCTGGCAGGGTGGGGAGTTTGGAGCCTACGAGGTTGATGAAGGTCTGTGGCAGTGTGGCGTAGTCGAACTGTCCGCGCAGTTCGGCATCGGCAAAGTCGCTCTTCAGTGATACGTAGTGGATACCCTCCTGATAGCCTGAGGATACGAAGAGGTTGTCGAGGTGGTAGGCCAACTGCTGTTCTGTGGCTGAGATGGAGAAGTTGCTGAGTCGCAGGCTGCCCTGGGCATCGTTGAGGTTGTTGGCGGTGAAATCGGCGTCGATGATACCTGAGAGATGGGCATTGCCAAACTGTTCGGTGAGGTGTGTGGCAGTTGGTGCGAAGTGGCTGACATCCCCTTTTACCATGATATGTTTCGCGCGTGTGGACGTATTGTCGAAGAGGTCGTCGGTGACGCCTGCTTCGAGCTGGGCCTTCAGGTTGGGATCGTCGATGAGCAGATGGCCTGCGAGGGCTTTGTGGCTGTAGGTACCGTTGACGTTGATATTGCTGAAGGTGTAGTCATTGTAGTCGAAATGGGGAATCTCGGCACTGACTTTCAGGTCGGGCTCAGGCTTTTGCCACAGTCCTTCGAGGTTGACCTGTGCAGCGAGTTTCCCGAGGCGTTTGTCGTCGAGAATCTGGCCGAGGTTGATGTCTGCGGTATTGACGGTGGCGAGGAAACGCTGGTCGGACTCCATCGTCAACTGGAGGTCTACGTTGCCTGCTCCTGAGCGTACGTTGCTGTTGAGCGTCGACGTTCCTTGCTGGTTGCGGTCGAAGGTTCCCGAGAGCTGGAGGTCTCCGATACGGGTGAGTTCCTGGGGGAGTTGCAGCAGCTTGCTGAGGAAGTCTAGACGGTCTTCCTCGATAGCCAGTTTACTCACCTGCAGATGCCACGAGGGATGTGTCTGCCAGTTGCTGATCCATCCGTTGACATTGATGTCGACATCCTGTTCGGGGGTGGCTACCAACAGTTGCGGCACGTTGATCGTCTGGTCTGTGCCGTTGATGTCTGTCGTGATGGATAGAGCCCTCTGGAAATTCTTGAGCGAAGGCATGAAACATCTTAGGTCTGAGGGTGTTATCTCAGTGTCTTTAATAGCGCCTGAGAAGTTGAGCGAGCCAGGTACAAGACCCTTCTCATTGAACTGATAGTTGGCAGTCAGGGTATCGATTCTCAGCTGTGAACTGGGCATCTGGAGGAGGAAATGAGAGAGTAGGGCATTGCGGCGTCCGGCCTTCAGGGCGAATGACAGACGGTCGACGGCGATCCCGGCATCCTCCCTGAATCCCAGACGCTTCACGTTGATGTTGAGCGAATCGTCAGTGAGGGCACGCAGATTGATGTGGGCACTGATGTCGCGCACGGTAAGGTGGGCTGGCGTGAATTGTTCGGATAGCGGGATGTCCTGTTGGTCGTAGGATACGCTGGAGTGGCGGATGATCAGTGTGCTGATACGCAGGTCGAGGGGCGTGTGACTGGTGGTGTCCTTCGAGGCCAGCGAGTCGATGACGAACTGGAAATTAGGCGCTGTCGTAGCATTGCGGCGGTAGAGTCGGGCATGGGCTCCGAAGAGCTGTGCCGAAGAAATGGAGATCTTCCCTTCAGCCAGGGGAAGCATATCGATTTTTGCCGACAGACGGCCCACGCGGAGCATCTCCTTATGCCGCTGGTCGTAGAGACAGACATCATCGATGATCACTCGATTGAAGAGCCCGAGGGAGACACGTCCGATGTCGATCTTCGTACCCAGTTTGTCGCTGATAGCATGGGCAATCTTGCGCCCGGCAAACTGCTGGACGCCCGACATGCTGAGGATGCCTGCTGTAAGCAGGTTGAAGGCGATAACACCCCAAATGATGATGCTGACAATACGTTTTAAGCGCTTCACGTGGGCAAAAATACAACAAATTATCGGCTTTTGTGCATTTTTTTTGTTATTTTGTCATTATTCTACTCAAATTTATGTAATTTTGCATCGCGTTGTTTGCAAACTATTCTATCAAACGTTATATAAATGGCAAATGTAATTAAGTTACGCAAGGGCTTGGACATTAACCTGAAGGGGCGGGCTGCAGAAGAGAAAATCCAGCTTACCTCGAAGGGCAAGTATGCACTTGTACCTGACGATTTTGAAGGTGTGACGCCGAAGATTGTCGTCAAGGAAGGTGACAAAGTCAAGGCCGGGGATGCGCTGTTTATTAATAAACAGTATCCCGAAGTGAAGTTTGCCTCGCCAGTGAGTGGCACCGTGAGTGCCGTGGTGCGTGGTGAACGTAGAAAGGTGCTCTGCGTGAAGGTGGATGCCGACACCCAGCAGAGTTTTGTTGATTTCGGCAAAAAGGACGTCAGTAAGCTGGACGGTAAGGCTGTGACGGATGCCCTGCTCGAAGCAGGTATCTTCGGCTATATCAACCAGCTGCCGTATGCCGTTTCCACGAATCCGTCGGTTCAGCCGAGGGCTATTTTCGTGTCGGCACTGCGCGACAAGCCTCTGGCTGCCGACTTCGAGTTCGAGGTGAAAGGCCAGGAGCAGGACTTCCAGACGGGTCTTACGGCTCTCTCTAAGATTGCGAAGACCTATCTCGGTGTAGGCGTAGGTTCGGCGCTAGAGAACATGAAGGATGTCGAGGTGACGGTGTTCGATGGCAAGTGCCCTGCAGGCAATGTCGGTGTCCAGGTGAACAACATCGCCCCTGTGAACAAGGGTGAGGTGGTGTGGACCATCGGCGATCCTACGGTAGTGCTCTTCATCGGCCGCCTGTTCAATACGGGTAAGGTAGACCTGAAGCGCACCGTTGCCCTCTGCGGCAGTGAGATTAATCGTCCTGCCTATGTGGATATGCTCGTAGGCGAGGAACTCGCCACACTGCTGAGCAACAGCTACGATGCTCAGAAGAGCGTGCGTATCATCAATGGTAACGTGCTGACGGGCAAGCCTACCACGAAGGAAGGTTTCCTGGGTGCCCATACCTCTGAGATCACCGTGATTCCCGAGGGTAACGATGCCGACGAGGTGCTGGGCTGGCTCATGCCTCGTTTCAAGCAGTTCTCTGTCAGTCGCAGCTACTTCTCATGGCTTCTGGGCAACAAGTCGTATGCCCTCGATGCCCGTGTGAAGGGTGGTGAGCGCCACATGATCATGAGCGGCGAATACGATAAGGTGCTGCCCATGGATATCTATGGCGAATTCCTCATCAAGGCAATCATCGCTGGGGATATCGACCGTCAGGAGGCGCTTGGCATCTATGAGGTTAGTCCTGAGGACTTTGCGCTCGCTGAGTTCGTGGATTCCTCGAAGCTTGAATTACAGCGTATTGTCCGTGAAGGACTGAACATTTTACGTAAAGAAAACGCATAAAGACATG
>JAEEGF010261381.1_pt1 | contig 104911 bp, 84 predicted proteins | sample 9134171 | NCBI WGS metagenome assembly JAEEGF01 (sample SAMN16246542, study PRJNA631951) | gut metagenome | biome: gut microbiome; feature: rumen; material: AP-attached | host: Bos | place: Iran: Karaj | collected 2018-10
CTCCTTCACGATCTGTGTAAAATCTGACCAGTTCTCAACCTTGAAGGCACGAATATCACGTACTGAAGCCTTGAACCATGCAATTTTCTTCAAGGCGTAAATGGCAGCAAAAAGATTTGCCATATCATCCTTATCAGTCAGATAAACACTACCTTGTGTGTTGTAGAAATCGTATTTACGAAGTAAAATCTTTATTTCGTAATAAGCATTATTGTAAGGCTCTCCATAAGTGGTACGGAGTTCCTTAATGTCCATATCAAAAGCTATAGCAAACATCTGGATTAGAGTGCAACAAAGAAACGACTTTGGCCGAAGAATATCCGACCAAGTTTATCCTTGATTGAAATAACAAGTCCCATAAATGGGTTATGTTCAACGTCAATAACCTCACCATCAATCCAATCTGCCTGATCTGTCAGCTGTGGACTAACTTTCATTCTATCTCCAATTTTAGGTTCCATATATCCGATGCTTAAAATTCTGCTGCAAAGATAGGGATTATTTTCATAACTTCCAAATTTTCGAGCAGCGAACGCAATAAATGCTTGCATTTTTATTGCTGAATCCCCAAGGCTACGACATCAAACTAAAGTTCCATAGTTCCATAGTTCCATCTGTGTTGCTGCATTCTAAGTAGGTAAAAGGTCTATATTGATTTATATTATTTATATTATTTATATAATATATTATATAAATAATATAAATATAAGAAACCATCAATGCACATTATTGAAATAGCAATTTGGAACTTTGGAACTATGAAACTATAGATAATTATATTTTACATTTCGCCTTATATTCTGATACTCTCCTAATCCGGTTCTGATTGAATGGAAATCTACCGTAATGTGAAGGGCATTTTCTCTTAAACTGACGATTGCTCGCATTACGATTGAGTAAAACCATTAAAAAAGCCCCTAGAAAGGGGCATTTCAGGGGCGTCCGAGTTGTTGATAAATAATGTTTACTTCTGCGGGGAGGTATGAGCGCCGATGCTGCGTTGTGAGGTGCTGGAGGGCGGGTATCTCCTCGAGTAGTGATTTGAACTTCTGCCAGGCTGAGCGCGGCAGGATGCAGGGGAAATAGAGCTGTGCGAGCTCCATCCGACCAAAGGATCTGGTTGATTGTTGCATAACTGTGCTTGATTTGATGATTTCTAACTACATTGCAAAGATACTGATTTTTCACGAGAAAACAGCATAAAAGGATAAAAATATTTGGTATAAGTACTGATAAGTACTATTAAGTTGTTATAAGTACTTTCGAACGATATTTTTATTTGGAGCTATCAAATAATTTTCGTACCTTCGCAGTGTGATTCAGAAGAGATGACGGCAGTGCGCAGGCTGGAGGCTCTGAAGAGGAACAAAGAGAAAAGTAAAGCTTATGTTTAATTAAAAAAAGGAGAATCAATTATGGTACAGAATCCACAATTTCTGATTAACATTCGTAAGAACATCAATGCCAACAACCCCGGTTACGGCAAGTATTACCCTAAGGCGGTAGAGAAGGAGACGATCACGCTCCGAGGTCTGGCCAAGCACATGAGCGAGCACCAGTGCGTCTACTCGCGCGACATCATCGAGGGTGTGCTCATCAAGATGGCATCGTGCATGATCGAGCTCATCGCGCAGGGCAACCCCATCAAGATCGACGGTCTGGGCATCTTCTGGCCTACCGTAGAGAGCACCAAGGAGGGTATCACCAGGGCTGCCCTGCTGGAGGGCAAGTGGAACGCGAACACTTACGTGAAGGGCGTGCACATCCGCTTCCGTCCTGAGGGTGCTGCCGACGACAACATCACCTCGCGAACCTTTAAGGATATGTGTGCGCTGAGCACTTATGGCGTAGAGGAGAAGATCGACCTGACGCCTGAGGAGAGTGATCCGAGCAAGAAGAAGTACATCAAGAAGGTGACGCCGCTGGAGGACTGGATACTGGAGCAGCAGACGCAGAATCCTTAACGGCGGTGACTGCGGCGGGGCCTCTCGCTATGGTCAGGACCTGACGAGAAAGTCGCTCGCGACTTTACGTCAGTGCCAGACCCCAGTGAGAGGCGATGCGGCGGAAGAAGCACAGAATATCAGAATCAAAAAAGAATTGAAAAGGGAATGAAAAAGCGTATTGTTGAGATTGCGGTGAAGGTTGTAGTAGCTGCACTCACGGCCTTCTTGACGGCCATCACGACCACGAGTTGCATGGGGCACGGGCCGATCTTGCTTTAGAAGAGCACACTAATGATCCCCGTCAGATGACGGGGATTTTTCATTTGTGATAAGAAAAGCGTTCTGGAGAATTTTCCAGAACGCTTTGCCTATTGTTATTGAACTGAGGATGATTACTTTACGCGAATCTTTACGCGAATACCCAATACATTCTCGATGAAACTTTCAAACTGGTTGGGATCATCTTTCACACGAATCTCGACATTATCCTTTTGATCACCTTTCACGCGAATGCCTACATTATCCTTCTGATCACCTTTCACGCGAATGCCTACATTACCCTTCTGAGCACCTTTCACGCGAACCTCTAAATTACCCTTCTGAGGAGTTGTTTCCTGGGTAGGATTTGCATTTGCACTGGTGGTGAACACGAATGAGAAAACTACTGCTGCAAGTGTGCTCATGAGCATATTCTTTGCAGAGTTGTTGCGACAGATGCAGCGATTTGCGACAATCGGCTGAAAGGGGGCGGTGTGATGTCGTAAAGGTGTATGAAATCAGAGGCTCCGCTCGGATTATTTGCGGCGGAGCCTCTCGCTAGGGTCACTTGCGGCGGGGCCTCTCGCTAGGGTCAGGACCTGACGAGAAAGTCGCTCGCGACTTTACGTCAGTGCCAGACCCCAGCGGGAGGCGTTTACGGCGGGGGCAGACCCCAGCGAGAGGCGGGGGCAGAGGCCAGTGAGAGGCGAGGGGGGCGAGAGGTGCGAGAGAGGGGGGAGTTCTGGCTATTTTCCTTTCTTGAGGATGTCGGCAAGGAGCTCGGCCATCTCGCGATAGCATTCTACACGACGCTTTTCATTGCCATAGCCGGATCCGCCGGCACCGTCGATGTCGATCACGGCAATGGGCTCGGAGGCGCCTTTCTTGTAGATCTCCAACGTGCCCCACATGCGGGCGTCGCCGGCACCGAAGCCTACCCATACTGAGGCGCCAGTGCTGCCATAGCTGAAGTTCTTGACCTTTACGACAATCTTGTAATCGGCATCGTCGCCCTCAACGGGGGTCACATGCTTGCTGGCTTTGTCTTTTAATCTGCTGAGGAAATTCTCTTCGGCCTTGGCTATCTCTTTCGGGTAGTCGCGTTTCCATTCATCTCCTTTCTCGTTCAGGAAATCGTTGATCGCTTTGTTCTCGATGGTGCTGTTGCTATAGTCCCACTTGGCGCAGATGGTGGCCTTGGAGCCTTTCAGTTCGGATACGGAACCTTTTACTAGCTTCAGATCGGAGCTTGCAAACAGACACAGATTGCTCATGAGAGTCAATACGGTAATTAAAAGTAGTTTTTTCATACGCTTAAAAATTTAGTTTCGCTTGCAAATATAGGGAGAATATCTGAAAGTTCCAAATTTTATGGAGGTAAAGTTATGTTAAAACGGCAGTGGTCTTGACATATCCCCTTGTCAGATTGTAAGGGGACAAAATCCTCCAAGTGCTATAAGCTGAGACTGAAGCCGGCTGTCAGCCAGCGCCCGGGCTCTTCTACGAGACCGTAGTCGTGGTATCGGGTGTCGAAGAGGTTGTTGGCCTCGGCGTAGATCTTCCATTTCGGCTGCTGATAGGTGAGGCGGGCATCGAGCAGGGCATAGGGGGCGTAGTCGTTCACCTGACCGTCGAAATCGGTGTAGGAGCCTACGCGGTCCTGCCAGCGGAAATGCATGTTGAGCGAGAGTTGCGGCAGGAACTGCAGCAGCACGTCGGCCACCAGCTTATGGCGCAGATACTCGAGGGCATACTGGGATACGATGGCGGCTTCCTGCTGCTTGTCCTGATCAATGTAGCTGTAGCTGACATCGACCTTGCGCAGCAGTCGTTGCGTGGGCAGCAGCTGGAAGAAGTCGCATCCCGCTGCAATCTCCAGTCCGATGCTGTTCACCTTCGTATGGTTCACACTCTGCCAGACGGCTTCATCGCCCTTTGAGGTGTCCATGATCCAGTCGATCATGTTCCGGCCGTTGTGGAGCCAGCCTGTCAGCGTGAGGCGGGTCTTGCCGTTGTTGAAGCCTGCACCAGCCTCCCAGGCGCGCATCTCTTCGGGTTTCAGGTGGGGATCGGCGCTGTAGCCTTGTACCTTATAATACATCTCGGTAAACGAGGGCATGCGCAGCGAGGTGTTGTAGGAGGCATGGACGTTCCAGTTGTCATGGGGGCGATAGCTGAGGTCGATGCCCGGATAGACGGTGATGTTCATGTTGCTCCAGGTGTTCTTGACGGCGACGAGTCCTGCCGAGACGGTGAAGCGGGGGAGGATCAGGTTGTGCTCCAGATAGCCGCTGATGTTGGTGCGGTTCACGCCGAGGGTATAGTCGCGATCGGTGCCCTTGATGTGGTGTGTCTGTGAGAGGGGCTCGCCGAGGTTGCTGCTGACGAGATCCTCGTTCCTGAGTTCGGCACCGAAGGCAGTACGGTTCTTGATGGGCGAGGCGTCGGTGCCCCAGTCGAAATAGCTGTTGAGGTTGATGCCGTAGACATCGGTGCGGTTATAGTTGTATTTCATCTTATCCGGCTGGTTGCGATAGCCTTCATAGCGGTCGCGGTTCTGGTTCCAGTAGATGCTGGGACTGAAGTGGAGGCGCCCTCGCTTGGTGGCACCCTGGATGGCGGAGTAGACTTTGGTGGTATGCTCGTACTGATTGTCGGCCTGCCATTTCGGCGAAGCGTAGAAGGTGCTCGAGCCCCAGCCTTTATCGGCGATGCCCAGATGCCAGTTGAGACGGATGTCGGCATCTTCGTACTGTCCTTGGTAGAATGCCCTGGAGCCGCTGAAGTCGGTATTCAGGCTGCCCTCTCTCGTGCGGCTCCAGCCGTCGCTGCGGCGATAGCCTGCACTGATCTGGTTGTTCCAGCGCATCTGCCGCAGGTTTGCCCTGCCGCCGACGCTGGCATAGCCGAAGGAGCCGCCTTCTGCCGTCAGACTGACGCTGCTCTCCTGAGCGGGGCGCGTCACGATATTGATGGCTCCCACGAGCGACGAGGTGCCGTAGATGCGGCCTGCGGGGCCTTCGAGCACCTCGATGCGGACAATCTCGCTCAGGTCGACGGGCAGATCCATCGCGTTGTGGCCTGTCTGCGGGTCACAGATGTTGATGCCGTTGAGCAGGAGGATGATTTGTTCGGAAGTACCTCCCCGGATACTGATGTCAGTCTGTGCACCAATGGGTCCACGCTGGCGGACATCGACGCCTACGGCGTACTTCAACAGATCGTTAACACTTTGTACGGGAGCCTGCGCAATATCCGCACGTTCCAGTACAGTTACCATTCTCGCAGCCTGACTTCGCGTCAGGGGCGCCCTGGAGCCCGTCACCGAGACTTCCTCCAGCAGCATCTCGCGCGCCGTCGTGGTGGCAGTAGAGTCGCTGACGACAGGGGCTGTCGCAACACTCTCTGCCGAGGCGAACGTGAGCGTGGCTACAGACAAGACGCTGCACACCACTTCACGCCCCAGACAGGCAAACAGCGAGTAGCCCTTGTTCCCGAAATGATGGAACACGAGGACTGGGCGCTTCATGTTGAATGTTGGTTTGTACATGTTGTAATTAACTAGAAAAACGCTCTGCATCTTTGCAAAACGACTGCAAAAGTACGAAAAAAAATTGGATATATTTTCATATTTGATAAAAATTGTTTATCTTTGCAGCTGATAAGACAAAAAAAAGATGATGAGACGACTGCTAACTATTATTATTTTCCTGTCAATCATGGTGCCTGCTATGGCACAACGACTGATTCACCATCCCTGGGAAGGGAAAAGGGTGGCCTATTTCGGCGACTCCATTACGGATCCGAACAACAACGGATCGACACTGAAATACTGGAACTATCTGCAGGAGTGGCTCCAGATAACGCCCTGTGTGTATGGCAAGAGCGGGCGCCAGTGGAATGATATCCCGCGCCAGGCTGATCAGCTGAAGGCGGAGCATGGCGACAGCATCGATGCCATCATGATCTTCATCGGCACCAACGACTACAATGCGGGTGTGCCCGTCGGCGAGTGGTTTACGGAGCGCGAGGAACTGGTGATGGCGGGTATCCACGAACCCAAGCACATGGTGGAACGCAAGCATCGCTACCCCGTGATGAGCGACTCCACCTATCGGGGACGCATCAACAAGGCGCTCGACTACGTGAAGCGGCTGTATCCCCAGAAGCAGATCGTGCTGCTGACACCCATCCATCGCGCTGAGTTCTATGCCAGCGACAGCAACTGGCAGCCGCGAGAGGACTATACCAACAAGTGTGGCGAGTATATCGATGCCTACGTGCAGTCCGTGAAAGAGGCGGGCAATCTGTGGGCACTCCCCGTGATCGACATGAATGCGCTCTCGGGGCTCTATCCGCTGATGGACGAGGAGGCGCAGTTCTTCCACAATCCCCAGAACGACCGTCTGCATCCGAACAACGAAGGACAGCGACGGATGGCGCTGACACTGATGTACCAGCTGCTGACGCTGCCGGTATTCTGATCTTTGCCCTCATCATTTTTAGGTATTGGACTAACATAAACAAATATCCCCGCTGCATTGGCGGGGATATTTGCTATATCGGGGCCTGCCCCCAGCATAGCATTTCAGGCTCTGATGTAATCGACGAAGGCATAGCGGAAGGCATGCTTCTCGTCGATGGCATGATATTCGCGGATGGATTCCTTCCAGTCGTCCTCGTAGGGCGGGAAGAAGGTGTCTGCCTCGGCAGGAGTATCGTCGATCTCTGTGAGACAGAGACGGTCGGCAAGGGGGAGTGCCTGCTGATAGACACTCGCACCGCCGATGATATAGACCTCCTCGTCCTTGGCGCAGTGGGCAAGGGCTTCTTCGAGCGAGGGGTAGACATCGCAGCCTTCAAACGACTTGACGCTACGGCTCAGTACGATGTTCCTGCGATTGGGCAGGGCACCTTTCGGCAAGGAGAGAAAGGTGTTGCGCCCCATGATGATCGTGTGCCCCGTGGTGAGTGCCTTGAAGCGCTTCAGGTCGTTGGGCAACCAGTAAATCAGTTTGTTCTGATAGCCGATGGCGCGATTCTTCGCCACCGCCGCAATAATGTTAATCATACTGATACTTCTGCTTTGATATGTGGATGGGGATCATAGCCTTCGAGCTGGAAGTCCTCGTACTGGAAGTCGAAGAGATTCTTCACGTCGGGGTTGAGAATCATTCGGGGCAGGGGGCGCGGCTCGCGGGTAAGCTGTAGCTTGGCCTGCTCGATGTGATTCATATAGAGGTGGGTATCGCCCGTGGTGTGGATAAAGTCACCTGCCTTGTAACCCGTCACCTGGGCCATCATCTGCAGCAGCAGGGCGTAACTGGCAATGTTGAAGGGCACGCCCAAGAAGGTATCGGCAGAACGCTGGTAGAGCTGTAACGACAGACGGTCGCCAGCTACGTAGAACTGGAAGATCGTGTGACACGGAGGCAAGGCCATCTCGTTCACCTCGGCCACATTCCAGGCAGAGACAATCATCCGGCGAGAATTGGGATTGTTCTTCAACTGATCCAGCACGTATTGTATCTGGTCGATGGTGCCACCCTTATAATCGGGCCATGAGCGCCACTGGTGCCCGTAAACGGGTCCTAGTTCGCCGTTCTCGTCAGCCCACTCGTTCCAGATTCTCACACCGTGCTCCTGAAGGTATTTCACGTTGGTGTCGCCTTTCAGGAACCAGAGCAGTTCGTAGATGATTGATTTCAGGTGGAGCTTCTTCGTGGTGAGCAGGGGGAAACCGTCGTCGAGGTTATAGCGGCTCTGCGTGCCGAAGATGCTGATGGTGCCTGTACCCGTGCGGTCACCTTTCTGGGTGCCTTCGGTAAGGATGCGGTTCAGGATGTCTAAATACTGTTTCATATCTCTTATTGGACTATTTTCTTCTATTTGTCTGTCTGCAGGTTGATGATTTCCACCGGCTCAGTGGGCAGGTGGGTGGTCTTGATGCGCCAGGCCTTGGGGTAGAGGTTGTTGGCACGGTTGCCGATATTCTTCGCAGGTCCGAGCGCAAACCCTTTGTAGGTGACGGTGACGATGCCGCGAGGGGTTTCTGGCGGCAGCACCAGGGCCTCGCCTCGCAGGTATCTGAGCGCCTCCTGATAGTCGGTCTCCACCTTCGGAAACTCTCCCTCCGCCGACTCCGCCTTTAAAATTTTGATGCTGGGGCCAGGCCCCAAGTTACATTTTTTACCTCTGGGGTCAGGCCCCGAAGTAAAGTTTTTGATGCTGGGGCCAGGCCCCGAGTTGCATTTTTTCCTCAGCACAGCCATGAAGAGGCCTTCGCTGCGGGTGATGCCGGGGATAAAGCGATAGACGGGGGCATCGAAGCCTGCGAGCAGCGAACCCGTGATATGCCACGAGGGATCCGTGGGAATCTCGAGCATCTCGGCATCGAAGGTGTCGCGTATCCAGCGCACATTTTCCTCGTTCTCTTTCGTATTAAAGGTACACGTACCATATATGAGCAGACCACCAGGCTTGAGACATGCCCAGGCATCGTCTACAATCTCGCGCTGCAGGCGCCAGCACTTCTCCACATTCTGCAGGCTCCATTCGCCGATGGTGGCTGGATCCTTGCGGAACATGCCCTCGCCCGAGCAGGGTACATCGCAGAGAATCACGTCGTATTGCGTTTTCGCCTTGCGGAAATCCTTCGGGTAACTGTTGGTGACGATGCAATTCGGCCAGCCCCATTTCGTGATGTTCTCCAGCAGTATTTGGGCGCGATTGGCTATCGGCTCGTTGCTTACGAGGATGCTGTCAGCAGGCAGCACACTCCGCATCGCCGTAGATTTCCCGCCAGGGGCAGCGCAGAGGTCGAGCGTGAAGAGTGCGCTTGGTCTTTGGTCGCTTGTTTCCGAAGGGACGCAGGCAGAGAGATGAGTGAAGCGTGAGCGCAGCACGTGGGTGACGAACATCGAGGCCGCCTCCTGCACATAATAGCAGCCAGCATGAAACAGCGGGTCGAACGTGAACTGCGGGCGCCCTTCGAGGTAATAGCCCTCTTCGCACCAAGGAACTCGCCGCTGGGGCCAGGCCCCGAGGTCAACTGCAACTTGGGGCCTGGCCCCAGCATCAAAAACTTTAGTTTGGGGCCTGACCCCAGAGATAAGTTTTGGATTGAGGCGGATGCTTGTGGGGGGCTCTTCGTCGAAGGCTCCCATGAAGCGGTTGAAGCGGTCTTCGCCCATCAATGACTTCGTCTGGCGTATGAAATCCTCGGGTAATTGCATAATTTGACGGCAAAATTAAGAAAAATATGGGAAAAAACCACTAACTTTGCAACTAATTTATCATTTGTTTCGTCAAATAGACAAAAAGAAACAAGTTGAACAAGAAAGAAAAAAAGGAGATTTTGATATGAAAAAGTATTTAATCGCACTCGCAATGGTGCTCGCGCTCGGGCTGAATGCCGAGGCAGCAGCACAGAAGCACCGCCATACTCCCAGGACGGAGCAGGTGGACTCTACTAAAAACAATCAGGACGCAATCGAAGCCTTTTCTGACACAACAGCTGTTGCCGACTCCACCGTCGTAAAGGTGAACGGCAGGCAAGTCACGGTGTATACTGACGAAGATGTGAAGGATGTGCTGGAGCAGGTGTTCGACAGTTTCGACAACAATACGATCGCTGGAATCGCATTGGTTCTTGGAATCCTCTTCATCCTGTTTGTGTTCTTCCCGATCATCGTCATTTTAGCAGTGGTGTTACTGATCAACCGTCGCCGCAAGGAGCGTCTGAGGCTGGCAGAGATGGCCATGAAGAATGGTCAGCAGATCCCTGAGCAGCTACTGCGCGAAGAGGCTATCCAGAACGATGACGACTATCGCAGAGGTATCCGGCAGATGTTCACTGGCGTAGGTCTGGCCATCTTCCTGGGCATCGTTGCAGGCAGCGTGGGCTTCGGCATCGGCGCACTCGTATTCTTCATCGGCCTTGGCAAGTGGTTTATCGCCCGTCAGGCAGCTTCCACAGGCGGTGACTCTGGTACTTATAAGAATGATTTCAACAACAATTTAAACACTAATGATTATGACAAAGAGACTGATGCGCTCTAACGACAGAGTATGGGCAGGGGTTTGTGGCGGTATCGCCGAGTACTTGGACTTTGACCCCACAATGGTACGAATCGCATACGCTTTCCTTACGATCTTCACAGCTTTCAGCGGACTGATATTCTACTTCGTACTGTGGATCTGTATGCCGGAGAAGAATCTGTTGGAGAAGTAAAATGTAAAAATCAAAAGGCCGTGGCAGAGCTCAACGACTTATCTCTCATCACCCAGGTGGCTGTATTCCACAACAAGCGGGCCTTCGACCAGCTTGTCAGGAAATACCAGTCACCTATCCGTCGGTTCTTCCTGAATCAGACGCTGGGAGACAGTCAGTTGAGCGATGACCTGGCTCAAGAGACCTTTATCAAGGCCTACGTGAATATCACGAAATTCCGTGGCATGTCGAGCTTCTCCACCTGGCTCATGCGAATCGCCTACAATGTTCACTACGACTATGTGCGTTCGCTGCACCAGACTGACGACATCGACAATTCTGCTGCCGTCAGGCAGTCATCCTCCTCGGGCGACTCCAACTTGAAGATGGATGTCTACGCAGCCCTTGCCCTGCTGAAGCCCGATGAACGGACCTGTGTCACGCTGCAGCTCATCGACGGCTATCCCATCGACCAGATCAGTAAGATCACGGGGATTCCGGAGAATACGGTGAAGTCGCATTTGAAACGAGGCAAGGATAAAATGGCAAACTATTTAAAACAGAATGGCTATGACCGATAATGACAATATCATATTAGAGGATTTCTTCAAGCAGGCTGCCCAGCAGCAGATTGAGGATAATGGATTTGCGGAGCGGGTGATGCAGCATCTGCCCGACGAGACCTATGCGAAGGCTCACAGACTGTCGACGCTGTGGACGCTGTTCTGCGTGATTGTTGGCGCAGTGCTGTTCTTCGTGTTTGGCGGCTGGCAGGTCGTTGTGGGGCTCTATGAAGGTGGTCTCCGCATGCTGCTTGGATGGATGGAGGTGCTGATGGCTACGGCTCCCACGACGGAGATTCCTGTGAATCCGTGGGTTGTGTTGCTTTTGGTTGCCTTTGTATTAATTTACCTTCCTTATCAAACAGGCCGTAAGTTGTCCTCAGTACTATAAATTCCGTGCGACGGTTTAGCTGGTTGCACTGTTCCTGCTGTTCCTCCGGGAGTTGAACGACGAATTCTTCCTTCAGCACGTCGCCCTCCTTGAGGAACGGATATTTTTCTGCCACCTTGCGCTTGATCTTCTTGGGCTTGCCTTCGCCATATCCCTTTGGCGTCAGTCTGTCGGAGGCGATGCCGTGGGCTATGAGGTAGTTCACCACACTCTCCGCGCGCCGCTGCGAGAGTCGTTCGTTATACTGATCCGAACCTTTGTAGTCAGTGTGTGCCGAGAGTTCGATGGTGATGTTCGGATTCTCGTTCAGCAGATTGACGAGTTCGTCGAGTGCCGTCTGCGATTCTGGGCGCAGGGTGGCCTTGTCGAAGTCGTAGAAGATATTCTCTATCAGCACAGGAGCCGAGATGTTCGCCAACGGGAACTGCAGCACGTATTCCTCTGATTTCGTCACAGGCTCCACGCGCAACTGCTCCTGATGGTTCAGGAATCCCTTGCAGGTGCCGAGGAACACATAGTCTACGCCTGGCTTGATCTCCTGAGTAAAGGAACCGTCGCCACGGACACTCAACTTCAGGTTTGTGCCGTCGTTGCCCACCATATACACTTGTGCAGCCGTCAGTTCGTAGCCATCCTGTTCATACACCCAGCCTTTCACCGTCTGCACGATTTCGGGGTTGTAGAAACTGTAGATATGGTCGTACCCTCTGGTGTCGCCACGGTTTGAACTGAAATAGCCTCGATTGTATCGGCCCTCGAAGGTCATGCCGAAGTCGTCGCCCTGCGAGTTCAGGGGGGCTACGGGATGCTCAAGGTTCCGGGCACCTTTCTTCAGGATGTAGATATCCAGTCCGCCCATGCCGGGATGACCGTCGGAAGAGAAATAGAAATCGCCATTCGGACGGAAGGCAGGGAATTTCTCATCACCAGCTGTGTTCACCAGCGGCCCCAGATTCTCGATTGTGCCCACCTCGTTGTTGCCAAACAGTCTGCAGCGCCAGATGTCGTAGCCACCCAGTCCGCCTGGCATGTCACTGACGAAGTAGAGCCACTCGCCGTCGGGGGAGACTGCGGGATGGGCGAAACTCGTGAGTGTGTCTTTGCTGATGGTGATCTCCGTGGGTTTGCTCCAGGTGGCATCACTACGGTTGGAGGCTACGATGGTGGCATAGCGCGGATAGTTGGCATCCGTCTTACACTGTGTGAGGTACATCGTGCGACCGTCTGGCGAGAAACAGCAGACGCCTTCGTCGAAGGCAGAGTTCAGTTCCGAGTCGATGGCCTGGGGCTTTCCCCATTTGCCCTTGTCGTCTTTCTGTGCCATGAAGATGTCGGCAGCCTTGGATCCCGTGATGCCGCTGTATTCGTCGCCCTGCGCCTGATTGCGGGTGGAGGTGAAGAATAGCTGTTCGTTGTCATCGCCTGCCAGCATGGGCGAGAACTCTGCGCGGCGCGAGTTGAACTGGTTCTCGCGCTTCACGGTATAGGGCGAGGTCTCTTTCTTCCATTGCGGCACCATCTGGGCTGAGTGCAGACCCGTCTTTGCCAGCTGCCAGTGGGGATCAGTCTGCGGCAGCGAGTCCATGGCTGTCTGGAATTGTCTGGCTGCCTCCTTATAGTTGCCGTTTTTCAGATGCAGCTGTCCCAGATAGAAGTGTGTCAGCGAGTCGTCCTGCTTATAGCGCACGGCATTGTTGAAGGCCGTGATGGCTTTGTTGGTGAGCAGGATGCGGCGATAGCAGTCTGCCAGCTTCATGGCGCGCTGCCCTTTCAGTTCGCGTTCCTTGCTGGGTGTCTGCGTGTATGCCTTGCGATATTGTGTGGCGGCGTCATAATATTCGCCGACGGCATAGAACTTGTCGCCTTTCTTCATCGCCTGATCTGCCCCGCAGCCGGCGAGCAGCAGCGTGGCGACGATGGCGCATAATATGGTAAAATGTCTTCGCATACCTTATATATAACGATATGCAGCGCGATTTATTGTTTTTTCGGCGACGACTTTAGCTTTTTCAGTTCCTCATCGCTGAGTACGGTCACTCGGCGATTGCTCGGATCAGTCATCACCTGATGGACAATGGCGGCCACCTGGGCCTTCAGTTCCTCGATAAACTGTCCGGCATCGTATTTCTGATGCTCGATGTCGCGCAGCTTCTTTTCCCAGATACCTGTCAGTTCACAGCTCTTCAACAGTTCCTCGCGGATGAGGTCGATGAGTTCGATGCCCGTTGGGGTGGCGATGAGGCGCTTGCGGTCGCGCTTGATATAGTGGCGCTTGAAGAGGGTCTCGATGATGCTGGCACGCGAGGATGGACGCCCGATGCCGTTTTCCTTCATAGCGGCGCGCAGTGTCTCGTCTTCCACGAACTTGCCCGCCGTCTCCATGGCGCGCAGCAGTGAGGCTTCGTTGTAGTAGGGCGGGGGCGTCGTCCATTTCTCCGTGAGTGTGGGCTTATGGTCGCCACTCTCGCCTTTCACGAATGTGGGCAGCGTGCGCTCCTCCTCGGAATTCTTCTCGGAGTTCTCAGAGTTTTCGGAGGAATCGGAGTTCTCAGAGGTTTCCGAGGACTTCTCTCTGACGATGCGCCAGCCCGGATCGAGAATCTCCTTACCTGTCACCTTGAATTCCACAGTCTCGTCAGTGCCCTTCACCTCGCCCAGCACCGTTGTCGTCGAGAACTTGCAGTCGGGCAGGAACACGGCTATAAACCTTCTGGCCACGAGGTCGAACACATGGCGCTCGGCATCGCTCAGATTCTGTGGTATCACGCCCGTCGGGATGATGGCGTGGTGGTCAGTCACCTTTGAGGTGTCGAATACGCGCTTCGACTTCTTCAGCGCCTTGCCGCCGATGGGCTTGATCAGTTCCATGTAGGGCGCAATGCCGCCAAACTTCGTCTGGTAGAGTCCGTTGAGCGTCTGGCCGCATTTGGGGTAGATGTCGTCGCTCAGATATTGCGTATCCACACGGGGATAGGTCGTGTATTTCTTCTCGTAGAGGCTCTGTATCAGATTGAGCGTCATCTCTGCGGAATACGAGAACTTGCGGTTGCAGTCCACCTGCAGTGAGGTGAGGTCGTAGAGCTGTGGCGGCTGTTCCTTGCCTTCCTTCTTCTCCACCTTCGTCACGGTGAAGGGCTTGCCCTCGATGGTGGCAAAGGCCTTCTCGCCTTCCTCCTTCGAGGTGAACTTGCCCTTGGTGGCTGTGAATGTGGTGTCGCGATACACGGTAGCCAGCACCCAGTATGGCTCGGGCTTGAAGTTCTCGATTTCCTTCTGACGGTTCACGATGAGGGCGAGGGTAGGGGTCTGCACGCGGCCGATGGAGAGTACCTGACGGTTCTGACCGTATTTCAGCGTGTACAGACGCGTGGCGTTCATGCCCAGCAGCCAGTCGCCGATGGCGCGTGAGAGACCTGCCAGATAGAGCGGCTGGTAGTCGTTCTGGTCCTTCAGATTGGCAAAACCTTCACGGATGGCCTCGTCAGTCATCGACGAGATCCACAGGCGCTTCACGGGGCACTTGGCCTGTGCCTTCTGCATCACCCAGCGCTGGATGAGCTCTCCCTCCTGCCCGGCGTCGCCGCAGTTCACGATGCCGTCGGCGGCCTGCATCAGGCGCTCGATGGTGGAAAACTGCTTCTTGATGCCGTTATCGTCAATCAGCTTGATGCCGAAACGCTGTGGCACCATCGGCAGCTGTGTCAGTGCCCATGGTTTCCATGCCTGGGTATAGTCGCCCGGCTCTTTCAGGGTACACAAGTGCCCGAAGGTCCACGTCACTTGATATCCGTTGCCTTCCATATACCCATCGTGGGCGCTGTTAGCCCCCAGGATGCGCGCAATATCCCTAGCCACACTGGGCTTCTCTGCTATACAAACTATCATCTGGTCTGCCTCCCTAAGTCGGATTTGACTGCAAAAGTAGGAAGAAAAAGCGAGACTGCCAAAAATTCGGGCATTTTTCTAGTTTTCCGGCAAAAAAGTTATATCACAGCCCTATTGCCTAAAAATATCTTCCCAAAAGATTATCCCCATCGATTATGATGACGAGATGCATTATGCCAACAATTTCCTGACGATAGCCCCGCGCCATATCATGGCTGTGGCAGGACAGTCGGAGGAGTTGCAACAGCGTCTCAGATGCCGCTGACAACCAAGCGGGTACCCTTGGTGTAATCCAGATCGAGGGTGACTTCGTAGCCCATAGAGTTGGCGAGGCGGCGAGCCAGCGGCAGGCCGATGCCAAGCGAGTGCTCCTCTGGGTAGAGGCGTACGAAGGGCTCGAAGATGCGCTTAGCGTCTTCAGGGGCCACGGAGGGTCCTTCGTTGTAAACGGCGATGGCGTAGGTACCGTCAGGGCAGGCATAACAACTCATCCTCACTGCGCCACCAGTAGCATACTTATCGGCATTGTCGAGCAGACAGTTCAGCAGGTCTTGCAACAGCGGACTGGTGTTCACCTCCACGTCGTCGGCTACGTCTGTCGAGAATTCTGTGGGCAGATGGCGGCCCTGGTCGATGGCCGAGGGGTGCAGGTCCCAAGTGTTCAGGACGGTTTGCGCCCCTTCGTTCAGTTTGATCCTGTCAGTTTTGGGTATCGGCGCATCGTCGCCATAGAGACTGAAGAGGATGAGCTGGTGGGTGGAGGTGGCCACATGGTAGGCATCACGGCATACGCAATCGCGTAATTGCATATATTCATCGTGGGGAATATCTCCATGACCTTCGATGATGACCTCCGACGTGTTGATCAGTGTGAGCAACGGCGAGCGGAGTGCATCCATGCAGATGCGCTTCTCCTCTTCTGTTATGCTGGCCGTGCCCCTAACGTAGGAGTCGAGTACGGGATCCATCAGCGACTCAATGCTTCTAGCGGCCGAGATGATATCACTGTAGCGCTTGGGGCGCTCCTCAGGCTTCAGCATGAAATTCGGGTCACTGAAGATGCGTGCATAGCCTCTCAGCACGTTGATGGGCGACTTCAGTTTGCCGTAGATCGTATTGACAAAGGCACGGCGGATGGCTTGCCCGGCTTCTGTCTCGCTGCGAGCCTCCTGTAGCTGGAGGAACTGCTCCTTCAAGCGACGGTTCTTCTGATGGCGAAAGACCAGCATACCTATCAGCAGGCCGATGATGGCCAGCGCCATCAGGCCGACGATCACCAACTGTATGTGTCGTATCTTGGCCTTTTCCTGTTCTGCCTGAAGCAGGTCGATGTCATGTTCCATATCCTTCGTGTGGATCTCAAGTGCTTCGCGCTCGTCGAGACGTCTCAGACTGTCCCTTATTTCCGAGGCACGGAAAGCCTGCTTCCAGTCGCCCATTTGCTCGTAGACGTCGATACGCAACTCCGTGGCCGTCAGCGGCACATCGATGGAGTCGCACCAGGCAAGGGCCTGCCGATAGTCGTTTTGCATGAGGCATCGGCACACCATCACCTGATGGAGGTTGGCGGCATTGAACTGGTCTGGCAGGTTCTGGCGGATGCTGTCGTATTTGGCGAAATAGCGATCGAAAGCCGTGCGGTCACCTAGCGTATTGGCGATGATGCAACGGTAGCCCAGCACACCGCTTTCGTACATCGGATTCTGCAACATCTGCTGGGGCAGGCTGTCGAGACATGCCATCGCTTCTGCGGGACGTGTAAAACTGAGCGACTGCGCCAGCGAGAGATATGAATTGAACACTGCTGCGGGCTCCTTTTCAGCGTCGATGCATTGCAGTGCACGACGGAAGTACTTCTCGCCTTCCTCTGGCTGATTGCGGCCGTTGAAGAACAAGCCCAGTCCCAAATGGGTCGTGTAGAGATACTGCTCCTGATGGCGATCCTTGATGTCGTCCGTGATGTAGTTGATCTCGGTGAATGCACGATGGAAATACTTGTGGTTGACATCGTAGATAACACGATTCAGCCATGCACGGTAGTATTTCTCCCAGTCCTGGCGGCTTTCCAGATAGTTCATGAAAGCCTCATGCGCCTCATAGAAATCGGAGTCGCTGCCGTTCATCTGCGCATCAAAGGCGCGCTGGAACAAGACCTGCTCCTTATCCTCTGGCTGCTGCTTATCGAGTGTCGTAGGTTTCTGCCTGGCGGTAAGCGTCGTGCTTACAACCAGCATAACCATCCAACAGACAATCCTTTTCATATTTATACCAAATGCTTCTGTCATGATAATGTCAGTCTATCTTTAACTAGGTTTATGAAAGACACTGCAAAAATATAAAAAATCGCCGATATTTGCAATAGTTAAGGGGTGGATTGGAGCAGATTTTGTTAATTCTGAAACATTTTTTGCATATTCTGCTACTTGGAGTCCAAATGCAACTCCCCGTCAACGGTTTTGGCGGGGAGCATGATTATCTAGAGGGCCTTGGCTTTTTCCTGTGCAGCGATGACGCGATCACACCACGCATCGAACTCAGGATCTTCCGTCTGGAGTTCTGGGTGGGCGAGGATATGAGCCACGCAGCGGCGCACGCCTTCATGGAAGGGAGTGGTGGCACAGAAGCCAGGCACGGCGCGCTTCAGCTTGCTGCAGTCGAAGATGACGGTTACACTCTTGTCTCCGATAAGGTTGCCCTCAAAGTCCCAGGTCTTGGGCGAGGTGGCCACGAGGAAGTCGGAAGCGACGTGGTAGAGTTTGGGCTCCACTCCGAGGGCATTGGCCACGCAGTGGTAGATCTGATCCCACGACAGCTGTTCGTCGCTCATAATCTGGAAGGCTTCTCCGAGTGCCTTTGGATTGCCGAGCAGGCCGATGAAGCCGCGGGCAAAGTCTTCGTTCCAGGTGAGTGTCCAGAGCGATGAGCCGTCGCCATTGACGATGACGGGCTTGCCCTCCATCATGCGCTTCAGCACCTGCCAGGAACCTTTCAGTCCATGAACGCTGACGGGCACGCCACGCTCACAATAGGTGTGGCTGGGGCGGACGATGGTAACGGGGAAACCGTTGTCGCGCCACTCGCGCATGAGCAGTTCCTCGCAGGCAATCTTGTTGCGCGAGTACTCCCAATGGGGATTGGCCAGCGTGGTTCCCTCGGTGATGACGTGATTGGCGGCAGGTTTGTTATAGGCCGAAGCCGAAGATATATAGACGTACTGGCGCGTGCGGCCCTTGAAGAGCCGGATGTCGCGCTCCACCTGCGAGGGCAGGAAGCCGATGAACTCGCAGACGGCATCGAACTGTGCGTCGCCCAGCTGGCGCAGCACCTCGTCGGTATCGTCGATGTCGGCGATGACTTGTTTCACACTGGCGGGCACCTCGTTCTTACGGGAGCCGCGATTGAGCAGCCACAGCTCGTGGCCGCCGGCTGCTAACTGTCGGGTGATGGCACTCGAGATGGTGCCGGTTCCACCTATCATTAATATCTTCATCCTCTTGCCATTTTATAGATTGCTTCCATATCTTCTGCCTTGAGCACCTTCAGACCGCCACAGGTCGAGGTGTAGTCACGGCTGCACTTGCGTACCATCTCCTTGATCTCCTCGTCGGAGATATCCTTGCCGATGAGCTCCTTGATGTTGATGGGCATGCCGATGGCGTGGTAGAAACGCTCTACGGCTTCGATGCCACGCAGGGCGGTACCTTCGGGGTCGGTGAAGTCGTTGGGTACATCCATCACGTTGACGGCAAAGCGCACGAAGCGCGAGAGATTCTCGTGCATACAGTAGCGTGCCCAGCTAGGCCATACAGCAGCCAGACCAGCACCGTGGGTGACATCGAACATGCCGCTGAGCTCATGCTCCAGCTGGTGGGTAGCCCAGTCTTCCTGTACGCCCTTGCCCAGCAGACCCCAGTGGGCCACGCTGCCGCCCCACATGATCTGGGCGCGATAGCGATAATCCTCAGGATTCTTCAGCACGGCAAACACGGCATTCTTGATGCTGCGCAGGGTGGCCTCGGCCAGGTCGGTAGTCAGGTCCATATCGTCGTCCTTGGTAAAGTAGCGCTCGAAGATGTGCATCATCATGTCGGTGACACCAGCTGCCGTCTGATAGGGGGGCAGAGTCATCGTGCGACGGGGGTTCATGATGGCGAACTTGGGTCGCGATAGGTCGTTGCTGTAGCCCAGCTTCACATCGCCGTCCTCATTCGTAATCACACTGGCCTCGCTCATCTCACTGCCGGCAGCAGGGATGGTGAGCACAGATGCCACGGGCAGCATCTCCTTCGGCTCGGCCTTTCCCAGATAGAAGTCCCAGACGTTGCCCTCGTAAGGCACACCATAGGCGATACACTTGGCAGAGTCGATCACACTGCCGCCACCTACGGCCAGGATGAAGTCGATGCCCTCCTTGCGGCACAGGGCGATACCCTCCTGGGCGAGCGACAGGCGGGGATTGGGCACCACGCCGCCGAGCTTGACATAAGACACGCCGCCCTCGTCAAGAAGACCGCAGATCTTGTCGAGCAGTCCCGAGCGCACAGCACTCTTGCCGCCGTAATGTACCAGCACCTTCGTGCCACCATATTTCTTGACTAACTGAGCTACCTGCTCTTCAGACTGTTCACCGAACACAACTTCCGTCGGTGCATAGTAATTGAAATCTTTCATGTTTTTTATTTGTTTGATGTTGGTTATTCGATCGTAACGGGTAATGTAAGGATAAAGCGGGCGCCTTCTTCGTAAGTGGCATCGAGCGTGAGATCGCCGCCAAGCAGACGGGCAGTACACTGGCTGAGGGGCAATCCGAGACCAATGCCTTCGCTGAAGTCGTCGACCTTGGTAAAGCGCTTGAAGATGACCTTCTGCAATTCAGGCGGGATGACTGGTCCAGTGTCGGTCACATCGAACAGGATGGTGTCGCCCTGCTTGCTGACGGCTAGCGTGATTGTCCCCTCGGCGGTAAACCTGTTGGCATTGTTGAGCAGTTCTTCCAGAATCAGCTGCAGATTCCTGTAGTCGGTATGGATCATCTGCGTATCGGGCACAAGGGTCTGGAAGAACAGCTGTACCTTGCTGGGATCATTCAGGCGGGTGGCGGCTATGGTTTCCCTGCAGATGTCATTGCAACTGAAGGTCGTCATGTGGAATTTGGGCATCTGTCCGGCATCAGAGGCGGCCGCTGCAGCCATCATCGTAGCGATGCGCTTGATGGTGGCGGCATTGTCCTTCATCCGGCGGGTGATGTCGTTCAGTTCCTCTTCGGGGAAATCTTTGAAGTTGACGGCAATCACCTGCGTAAAGCCGTTGATGATATTCAGCGGTGTGCGGACTTGGTGGGCCATATTCTGCATAAAGACCGTCTTTCGCTGATTAGCCTCACGCACCAGTCGGTTTGCCTGCTGCAGTTCCTGGTTCTTCTGCTCAGTCTCAAATGTGATCTGGCGAAGTTGGTGTACGTGGCTTTGTAGTGCCTCTTGCATCTTGCCGAAACTGTTCTGCAGCTGTCCGATGATGTCGGGTCTCGAACTGTGCTCAATCATGATCTCCTCTTGCTGGTTCTCGCCGAAATTGCCCTCTACGATCTGGCGCGACGATTCCGCAAGCTGGTTGATGGGGATGATGGCCCTTCTGATGATCAGGTAACAGAGCTGTAGCAGGATCAGGAATGAAATGCCGATGATGGTCCAGATGGAGTATAGCATCTCATTGTAAGTGCTGAACACATCGCTGTCGGGACATACGATGGCGATACTCCATCCCGTGCGCTTCAGCGGTCTGTAGAACACATGGGCAGGCTTGCCGTCGACAACCATCTCCCACATGCCACTCTGTCCCGCCAGCATAGACTGTCCAAGGGGAATGACCTCGTGTCGCGACTTCGGATCAGGATCGGAGAAGATGGTTTCGCGTACCAGTTTGGCAGTGTCCGGATGCACGATATAGTGCCCGTCGTGGCTCAGCATGATAGCTGATGAGTTGGGGTAGGGCTTGACTTCGCTTGCCATCTGCGACAACCACTTCAGCAACAGGTCGGTGCAGAGTATGCCGATGGGCTCATTGTTCTTGTTATAGAGTGGTTTGATGTATGAGTAATTGTACTCATAAGAGGTCAGGATTCCTGGCGCGTCGTCAATGTAGGGCTCCAGCCATACATGGCGCTTCTCGACCCAGGCTTTCTTATACCATATCTGATTGAAGTAGTCGTGTCTTTCCACCACGGTGGCGATGCTGTCGCCCTGACGGAGGGAGTAGGCAGAGAAATGACGGCCATATTCAGGGAAGAAGTCAGGCTCCAGCGCAATCGTGAACCCCAGGACATCAGGATTCTTCTCAAGCATCAGGCGCGAATAGGCCAGCAGCGAATCCGGCTGAAGGTGATTTTGCACAAGAATCTCCATGTCGGCAGTGATCTTCTCGATATGATCCATGATGGAGGTGATGTTGCCCACGGTCTCGTCGAGGGTTTCGGTGGCTTTCTTTACGGCAGCCTCCTGTGCCTGCTTCTTGGAATAGTAGAAGAGGATACTCAGTGACACGGTGAACACGCTGGCGAGGATGAACAAGATCTCGAGACCCAGCCTCAGGTACAGGTGTTGTCGGATGTATCTGATCACTCTCTTCATGGCGTGTGTTCTATTTGGATGTATGAAGCATCTTGTTCAGCAGCATGGTCACCGTATCGGTGTAGGAATTCATCTCTACCTGCATCTTCATTATCTCAGCCTTGGTGAGCTCATCGTAATGGTCGCAGATGGTGTCTGTCAGCGCAGTGAGCGACTCTACATTCTGCAGCATCTGGCCTGACATCCGGTTCAGGAACTGTGTCTTGATGTTGTCGGATTCTTGTGCCTGTTCATAGGCAGCCTGCAACTCGTCGTTCTGACGGCTCAGGGTACTGCGTTTCTGTTCCATCTCAAAGAGATAGTTTGCCAGGGCGCGCTGCATCACGGCAAAGTTGGTTTGCAGCTGTCCGATCTCGTCAGGCTGCCCCCCGTCTTTAATCCGCTCTTCCATCTGTCCGTCGGCAATGCGCTGCATGCTCCCTGCCAGCAGCTGCAATGGCTTCAGGTGGCGGGCGACAAGCAGCCACACGAGTGCGGTGATGACGATGAGGCTGATCACGGCCAGTATCACCCCCAACGGCAGCATTCGGTTGTAGCCCATGTCGTCATGAAAGGTCTCGGCGAAGTGTGAGATCAGGAACAGGCAGATGCCGATGATGACGACGGCAACACCCACCACCCAGAGGGTAATCTGGATGGGGAGTGACTGGCGGATAGATGAGATGGGTCTGAACATCAGCGCTTATTTCTCCTTGTTGACAATATTCTTAAACGACGAGCCGAAGATGATATACTGCGTATTGCCGGCAATCGTTCCTTCGTTCTGACCCCAGAGGAAGGGCCAATCGTCGAAGTTCTCGAAATGATCAGGCTTGCGGAAGAGCAGGCCTGGTGCCACATTGCCTGGGATGAACGAGAAATCAGCACGGTTGTTACCGTAGAACACCTGCTTCGGGCGTGCTGCTCCCACGGCGGCTACAAACGAGTAGTTATGGTAGGGGTGACAGCCGAAGAGCCAGTTGGCCACACGGTAGATCTCGTCTTTCTTCACGATGTCGGGATAGTAGATGTGGGCGTAGTTGACGGTGATGCCGTAGTTGAGCACCATGTTCACTCCTGCCCAGTTGCCGAGACCGATGGGTACACCGTAAGGATTATTCTGGTCGAAACTCTTGATATAGGCATTGTATTTCTCCACGTAGGGACGAAGTTTCTGTTTGTAGGCCTCGTCCATATAGGGTACGGCGTCGAGGGCTGTCTGCATGTTGGCCTCCAGGCGCAGTTCAAGGGCATCCCATATCTGCTGCTCGAAGTTCGAGAGATACTGGCGCTCCTGTGTGGCGCTGTAGAGCATCAGGTTGGTGGCCATATCGCCGAGCAGCTCACGGTTCTTGCGGCTGCGCTCGATAAGCTTCTGACGCTTCTTGTCGGGCTTCTGCTGCTGGGCGCGGTTTTCCCAATCGAAACCGTCAATCCAGTCGAATTCTTCCCCGGTCTTGCCCTGGGCGATGAGTTCGGTAGCTTCCTGCATGAGTCGTTTCGACTGAGTGAGGGCACGGGCGGCAAGGTCGTCGTTGTAGCCCTTGAGGGCATGGCTGGCAGCCGCAAACATCGTGGCAGCACGGAGGTCGAGCTGTGGACTGCGCGTGGTGAAGGCCCACATGTCATCAGGCGTACCCGAGCACTTGCCGTCGGCACTTACCTCATAGGGTTTCAGACTCGGATCATAGTGCAGCCCATCGGTAATCGAGGCGGCATCGCCCAGGTGATGGTAGTTGTCGAGGACGGAGTTGGAGAGCGTAGAGGCCATGTGGCCGATCTGCTCTGCCTGAGCCACGAGGTTCAGGGTGCCGTGCTCGATGAACTGCAGGATATCGGGTGTGCCATCAGGACGGTGGAGATCCACGTAGCGCTGCTTCTGGCTGACGAAGGTCTCGTCGCGCAGAGGCTTGAAGAGTTCCCAGGTGCGGATGAAGTTCTGCACCACATTGATATTGGAGCCTGTCTCGATGTCGAAGTCGCCGGCATCGAAGAATCCGCCGATGTTCAGCCCGGGAATCAGTTCGAGCGGCTTGTATTTCGTATCAGTTGTGGGACCTTGGCGGTGCAGGTCGAAGTGGTCGCTCTCAGGTGCCTGCAGATAGCCTTCCTTGAAGGGTTCGCCGTGCCAGGTGCGATAACCCTCGGTGACGTACATGTGGTTCATGTGGATGGGCACCCACACGTCGGTGGTGGCATCGGTGATCTTGTCGTACACATGCGCATCGATGAGGAAGTTGTTGGTCTTGGTGTTGCCATACTGGACGTAATAGACACCTGGCTGCTGGATGCCCGAGAAGTCGAACTTCACATAATTATATTTAAAGTAGGGTCCCCAGGGCTGGATGTCGCCTGTGAAGGCTACCTCCGTCGTACCGTCGTCCTTGATACGCATGAGCTTTGCTGTGGCCTGTACCTTGTCCTTCTTGTCGAGCTCGATGACGGCCACTTTGGGCTGCTCGGGGGTATAGCCTACCTGCGAGATGCCGATATTCGGTTCACGGATCCAGCCAGGGATGGCATTGGGCTCTACGGTCCAGGTAATCACCTTACCCGTCTTTCCCTTCGGCAGCACACTGCGCAGTACGTACCAGCCGTTCTGGGCGAGCATACGACCGTCGTAGAGTTTCAGTTCGGCATCGTCGCTGCTGATGCGGATCATCCGCTCAGGGGTGTCGCTGGCCATCACGATGCTATGGCCTGTCTCCATCGGACAGGGATCCACGAAACGGTCTGTACCTCTGTCGTCGTAGGTCTTGAAACCCTTGAACTGACGGGGCTTTTCGCTATTGGGGCGGGTAATGGTCTGACTGGCAGCATAGCGAGGCAGGCGTCCCAGACGTCCGTCCATCGTGAAGGTCTTGTGCCAGTACTGCGAGGGCAGGAACTCCAGATTGAAGCCTGCTTCCCCTGCCAGTTTCTCGGGCACGGGTTTATCGAGCCACACGGCAATCTCCACGGCCTTACCCTTGGCAGTCACCACCACGCGACTGTCGAAGTCGTAGTCGTCGTAGCGCATCGTTACCTCGATGCTGCCTTTCTCACGGTCTACCTTACGGCTGACGGTCTTCGGCACAAGATCCCACTGTTCCGGGGTGTTGTTCAGACGGACGGCACCACCCTGTACCGTGCGTACCCCGTGGTGGATAATCTCGATACCCGAGTTCTTCTCGTCGTTGAATCCGCCGTTGAAACTGTTGCTGAACACCAGCACGTTGACACCCTGGCGCTCGAAGTATTCACGGTCGTTGAGCTCTAGATCCTGAGCCTGACAGATTGTGGCTCCCACCACCATTGTAAGTAAGAATAGTTTTCTCATCTTTGTTTGGTTTTTATTTCGGTTATTATTCGTCCATCGGATAGCGCACGCCCCACTTACGGCGAAGTTCGTCCATCAGCTGCATGATGTAAAGGGTTTCCTCATGGGGCATCTCACGCGGCTCCAGCAGTCCCTCGATAAGGGCTTCGCGACAGGCGAGGAACTGGTATTCGTAGCCTGTGATCTGTTGGGGCACATGGATATCCTCTACAAACACACGGTCGTGAGTGTTTACGGTGATCTTCTGGGGATTGTTGATGTTGTCGATGATCAGGTTGCCTTCAGGACCGGCGATGACACCGATATTGTCGCCCACACAGGCGGCACTCGATTGCAGGTTGCAGAGCAGTCCGTCGCTCAGCACCAGGGTTATGGCATTCGTCAGGTCCATGCCTGTCTTGCTCTTCACACACTGACTGTCGATGCTGACGATATCGGCAGGGAAGAACATCCTGACGAAGTTCAGGGCATAGACACCGAGGTCGAGCAGGGCTCCGCCGCAGAGGTCGGCACGCATAATACGGGGTTTCTCACCCATCGAGTAGCCGAGGGTTGCCGTCACGAGCCTGGGCTCTCCGATCCGTCCGTTGCTGATCAGGTCGCGCACCATCTGCACCACGGGCTGATAGCGTGTCCAGATGGCTTCTGCCAGGAACACCTTCCGTTCATGGGCCAGATCGACTATCTCCTTGGCCTGTCGGAGATTAGCCATGAAGGCCTTCTCCACCAGACAGGGCTTATCCGCCATGAGCGCCTCTTTCGTCACGTCATAGTGGTGAGAGTGGGGCGTGGCGATGTAGACCAGATCTACGGCGGGATCGTTGATCAGTTCTGTGTACGAGCCATAGGCCTGCGGTATCTGCCACTTCTCGGCAAAAGCCTGGGCTTTGTCCAGCGTTCTGGAGGCAATGGCGTAGGCCTCACATGTTTCCAGTCCGTTCAGGGTGATGGCTGCCTTCTCGGCAATCCATCCGGCACCGATAATGCCGACGCGTAATATACCGTCTTGTTTCATCTTTGGTTGGTGAAATATGATTTATTGTGATACAATACTCTTTGAGAAATACCTGTCTCTGAGCGACTTGCTGAGAGGCTTGCCCTTCAGTTCCAGTTGCTGCTCGAGTTTGATGTCTGCCGACGAGGCACCCACCTTTACGATGAAGGTGCCAGGCTCGATGTTCCATTGGCGGATGTTGTTCTCGTGGCTGTAGTAGCCTAGCTGTTCCACAAAGAGCCGCGTGGTAACGGTCTTGGTCTGTCCGGGCTCCAGCGAGATGCGTGCAAAGCCCTGCAGTTGGATGGGACGTATGGGCAGCTTTCCGTCCTTCGGCGAGAGGTAGATCTGTGCCACCTCGTCGGCCTTTACCCCGCCCGTATTCTTCACTTGGAAGGTCAGTTCCACGAAATCGTCGGTCGTCTGTGCCTCACTGTTCACCTGCAGGTTCTGATACTCGAAGGTGGTATAGCTCAGGCCATAGCCGAAGGGCCAGGCTACGCGCGGATCCTTCTCTGCCTTGTAGTTATAGCAGATGGGCTCGTTGATCTCTACGTTGGGATAGCTGACGGAGAGCTTCGCCGAGGGGGATACCTTGCCATAGAGGATATCGGCTACGGCATTGCCGCCTTCTTCACCGGGATACCAGGCCTGAATCACGGCTGCACATTTCTCGGCGATGCCTGAGATCACCTGGGCACGGCCACCGAACATGACGAGCACCACGGGCTTGCCTGTATTCAACAGTTCCTTGACGTATTGCTCCTGTTTGCCGGGCAGACGGAGTCCCTCGCGGTCGCGGTTCTCGCCACAGAGCATCACGTTCTCGCCTACGGCGGCGATGATTACGTCAGCCTCTTTCGCCATCTTCAGAGCCTCGGCCTTATCGGCTTTCTCACCGCTGTCTACCTTACGGTGCAGCAGTTCATATTCCCATGCACGCTCATCGCCCAGCTCGCTGAACTTGGTCTCTACCTCTTCTGTCCAGTCGCAACCACGGGAGTACATCACGTTCACACCCTCGGGCTTGCGGTTCTGCATGCCCTCCAGCAGTTTGATGATATGGGGATTGTCACGGTCGGCCACATCCTCCACCTTCTTCCAGAAGTACGACATGGCGGGATAGGTATAGTCGCCGCACATCGCCCAGATGGAGTTGGCATTAGGTCCTGTGAGCAGCACGTTCTTCACGTCCTTCAGCGGCAGCACACCGTTGTTCTCGAGCAGCACCACTGATTGCGTGGCGATGTCGTAGGCCGTCTGTCGCTCCTCGGGGGTGTCGAGTTTGATGTCTTCCTTGGAATAGAGGTAGGCATCCTTGTCGAAGAGTCCGGCACGGAATTTTACGCGCAGCACATTCTTCACGGCGCGCTCCAGCACCTCGGGCTTCACCATCCCCTTGTCGATGGCTTCCTGCAGATACTGGTAGTTGGCACCGTAAGGGAAGTCCACATCGTTGCCGCCATTGATAGCAGCCACAGCCTTCTCAAGCGGCGTCGTGAGATTAGGTATCTGGTCGATGGCCGTATAGTCGCTCACCACCATCCCGTCGAAACCTACATAGCCGCGCAGGATATCCTGCAGGATCTCGCTGTTGGCCACACACCTGATGCCGTGCACGTCATGATAGCCTGGCATGACGGCCACACTGCCCGTCAGGCGGATCATCGTCTCGTGGGGCAGCAAGATCTCTTCCATCAGTTCCTTCTCTTCGGCATCACCGCCGCCGCCGTAGCCCAGATAGTGCTTCGAACAGGCCCCCACGCCCTGCTTCAGGTTGTTCTGCTGCAGACCCTTCACGAAGGCTGTTCCCATGACAGCCGACAGGTAGCCGTCTTCGCCATACGACTCTTCGAGACGGTTGAAACTAGGTGTGCGACAGACATCGACCATCGGCGACAGTGCCAGGATGCCACCCATCTTGCGCAGGGTGGTGCTCGTCTGATACGTCTTCAGCTCTGCCAACTCGGGGTTGAATGATCCTGCCTGTCCTATCTGCTGTGGATAGATGGTGGATCCCAGGGTGTTCACGCCCGAGAGCACCTCTTCGTGCAGCAAGGCCGGTATGCCGTTGGGGGTATTCTTCATCAGCCAGTCCTGAATGGCGATGGCACGGTCGCGCAGGTCGTTGGGGTCTCGGGGCTGCTGCATGCAGAACTGCGAGAAGTGCCCGATGCCATAGGGAATCAGTTCGCGGCACTTCGCCGTATCGAGCTTGCCCTGATCGTCGAAAAGCTCGTCCATATACATGCTCTTCAGCTGAGCAATCCGCTCTTCCTGCGGCATCTTGCCATAGAGTTCGTCAATTTGTTGTTCCATATCGGGTGCAGTCTGACATCCTGCCAACAGTGCTGTTAGTCCCATTGAGATAATGCTTTTGAATTTGATAGACATATAAGTGGTTTTTAATTATTACCGTTTCAGGATGCAAATATATAAAAAAAAGGTGGAACGTCAAACTATTTTGAGGATATTTTTGTACTTTTGCAGCCAAAAGACAAAAAACTACCGGTATGAGAAAGCTTTTCCCCCTGATATTAGCCCTTGTGAGTCTTGCGGTTTATGCCCAGGAACTGCCTGTTGACGGCCCTTTGACACTGCGCCCTGCCCTTCAGCAGCTGGGTACGCAACTGTTGCAGGGGAAAACGGGCAGCATCGTGGCCATCAACCCCGCCAACGGCGAGATCCTCTGTCTGGCCACCAACACGCCGCAGGGTTTCGATGTGCGTCAGGCCATCGGCAAACCCAATGCCCCGGGCTCTACCTTCAAGACCGCCCAGGCACTGACGCTGCTCTCCGAGGGTATCGTCACGCCCGAGACCACCGTTGAGTGTGTCAATGGCGTTACCGACGGCAATATCAAGGTGGGCTGTCACAAGCACCGTTCGCCGCTGGCACTCAGGGATGCGCTGGCACAGAGCTGCAACACATGGTTCCTGATGACCTTCGCCTCGATGATCAACGACGACTTCATGTATGAGTCGCGCGATGAGGCGATTACCACCTGGCGCTCCTATATGCAGTCCATGGGACTTGGCGGTCCTATGCATATAGATATACAAGGTGAGCAGGGCGGACTCCTGGCAGGTGCCGATTATCTGAACCGCCGCTATAAGGACGGATGGGATGGTAAGACCATCTGGTGGGTAGGCATGGGGCAGGGCGATGTCACCTGCACACCTCTGCAACTCTGCAACCTCGCCGTTACCATCGCCAATCGCGGCTGGTTCTATGTGCCCCACATCCATCAGAACACCACCAATAAGCGCTACCTGACGAAGCGGCAGACGAAGGTGTCGCCCGAAGCCTATCCCGTCGTCATCGACGGCATGCGCCTGGCGGTAGAGAAGGGTACGGCCACCAGTATCAAGACCTCCTATCCCATCTGCGGCAAGACGGGCACCGTAGAGAACCCAGGTGAAGACCATTCCGTGTTTATCGCCTTCGCCCCGATGAATGATCCGAAGATCGCCGTCAGCGTCTACGTTGAGCATGGTGGCTTCGGGGCCGATCTGGCTGCGCCGATGGCGGGACTCATCATCGAATCCTACCTCAAGGGCAAACTCTCTTCCGCCTCCGAGGCACGCCTCAAACGCATCGAAAACAAGAAAATCAACAAATAGTGTAAGTTTTTTGCCGTTTCTTTTGTCTATTTGAAAGAAAAACACTACTTTTGCCGACGCAAGAACCACTAAACTTTCAAAATAATGACAAAATGAAACGTAAAACTTGCAATTTCCGGACGCTGGCAGTGATACTGGCAGTGTTCAGTAGCGTTGCCGCCATGGGGCAACAAGAGAAGAAAAATGGCCAGCCAGACTGGCTTCAAGATCTCAAGAGTCGTATCACGCTCAATGGTTATGCCCAGGGAGGCTGGTCTTATCAGAATGCCAACGAAAAGGCGACCAATGCTTACAACCTTAAACGCACGCTGCTATGGGCAAAAGCACGCATTACTGACCGCTGGTCGTTCTTGTTCATGCACGATTTCTCCAGTGTTGTTCAGGAGTTTTACACCGATTACCGTATTTCCAATGACAATGCGCTGACTGTCCGTCTGGGACAGTTCAAGCATGCCTATTCGATGGAGAATCCCCTCTCGCCGACACAGCTCGAACTGATCGATGTCTATTCTCAGGCCGTGCTCTATCTGGCTGGCGAGGGTCCTGATCCGCTGAATGGCGTGAACTATGGTCGTGACATGGGTCTACAGGTATTCGGCGATCTGGCGAAGGGAGTCCTGCATTATGAACTGGCGCTGATGAGCGGACAGGGAATCAACCGTAAAGACCAGAACAACCAGAAAGACTTTATCGCCAAGCTCGAGGTACGCCCGATGGACGGTCTGCGTCTCGTGGCCTCCGGCTATCTGGGCACGGGCTGTGCCGTAGGTACGGCTGCCTGGAATCCCGAAATCAAGGTTGGCGACAACTACAAGCGAAACCGTTACAGTGTGGGTGCGGAGTACAAGACAGCTCCTTACTCGCCTGCCAAATATAAGGAGGCGCGCCCTGCCAGTTTGCGTGCCGAGTGGCTCGGCGGTAAGGATGGCGATGTCAACAGCTATGGCGGTTATGCCACGTTCTGCATCCCTGTCTATGATGCCCTCGACGTTGTAGCCAGCGGTGAGACCTTCGACCGTAATACGAAGATGGACGGCTGGGATCAGACGAACATCACGCTGGGTCTCCAGTATTGGTTCTATAAGAAGTGCCGTGTGCAGTTCCAGTACAGCCGTTGCTTCTGCGGTGATAAAATTTCCATCAACGATTATAACTGGCTTCAAGCCCAAGTCCAAGTAGCATTCTGACAATATGATTATCAAGATAACCCTGACCATCATCTTCCTGGCCGTGATGATTGGCGTAGGTCTTTACACCCGTAAGCAGGCCAGCAGTGTGGATGGTTTCGTGTTAGGCGGACGTGCCGTAGGTCCCTGGCTCACGGCTTTCGCCTTTGGCACTTCCTATTTCTCGGCAGTGGTCTTCGTGGGCTATGCCGGACAGTTTGGCTGGCGTTATGGCCTCTCCTCTGCCTGGATCGGTATCGGCAATGCCGTCATCGGCTCTCTCCTGGCGTGGATTATCCTGGGACGTCGCACGAAGGTGATGACCCAGCATATCGAGTCGCGCACGATGCCCGATTTCTTCGGCACCCGTTTTGCCGATCAGGGCTTGCGCGTGGTGGCCTCCGTCATCGCCTTCGTGTTCCTGATTCCCTATACCGCCGGTGTCTATAGCGGCATCTCGCGCCTCTTCGAGATGGGCTTCAGCATCCCTTACGAGTATTGTGTGATCATCATGGCCATCCTCACGGCAGTCTACGTGATCCTCGGCGGCTATAAGGCTACGGCGATGAACGACTTCATCCAGGGCATCATCATGCTCTTCGGCATCGTGGCCGTCATCCTCGCTGTGCTCAATGCCCAGGGCGGATTTACGACAGCTGTCGAGAAACTGGCAGCCATCCCTTCCGATGCCGATCCTGCCGTCAATGGCGGTTTCGCTTCGTGGTTCGGCCCTGATCCATGGGGACTGCTCGGCGTCGTGGTGCTGACCTCGCTGGGCACGATGGGTCTGCCCCAGATGGTGGGTAAGTTCTATTCGATTACCGACGAGAGTGCCATCAAGCGCGGCACGGTCATCTCTACCATCTTTGCTTTCATCGTGGCTGGCGGCTGTTACTTCCTCGGCGGTTTCGGACGTCTCTACGAGCCCGTGATCGGTGCCAACGGCAAGATTGCCTTCGACTCCATCGTGCCCGCCATGCTCGTCACGCTGCCCGATGTGCTCATCGCCCTCGTGGTGCTGCTGGTGCTCTCGGCCTCGATGTCTACGCTGGCCTCACTGGTGCTCACCTCATCATCCACGATGACCCTCGACCTGATCTATCGCGACAAGAAATCACTGCCCGGTGAGGTGGAAGACGGTTCTATCGATGATATCGTGGCCGAGAAGATCGAGCGTCGTAAGGTGGTGGTGATGCGCGTGCTCATCATGTTCTTCATCGCCATCTCCCTGCTCATCGCCCTGAATCCCCCGACCTTCATCGCCCAGCTCATGGGCATCTCCTGGGGCGCTCTTGCCGGAGCCTTCCTCGCACCCTTCATGCTCGGCCTTTACTGGCGCGGTGTCACCACAGCCTCTGTCTGGGCATGCTTCATCTGGGGTGTGGGTCTGACGGTCATCAACATGCTTGCAGGCAATCCCATCAACCCCATCAACTGCGGTGCCATCGCGATGGTGGGCGGCTTCCCCGTCGTGTGGATTGTCAGTCTGCTGACGAAGAAACTCCCTCAGCAGACGGTCGATGCCATCTTCCAATGTTACAAATAATCTTAAAATCCCCGAACTCCTTGCTAGTTCGGGGATTTTTGTCTACCTTTGCAGCCGAAAATTAATCAGACTGAATATGAAGAAAACATTTTTGACCATCGCGATGCTGATGGTAACCATCTCGCTGGTGGCATCTTGCGGACAGCGTGCGAAAACGAGTGAGACTGTCGCAGAGGCGGCTCAGGTAGAGGAAACGGCTCATACAGCAGAGGCCGCAGCCGATATGGCGCCCGATTTTGAGCTGCCTGACTTGCAGGGCAACAAGCTGGCGCTGTCGTCGCTGCGCGGCAAGTATGTCATCATCGACTTCTGGGGATCGTGGTGCCCCTGGTGCATCAAGGGTTTCCCCGGCTTGAAGGCTTCGTATGCCAAGTATAAGGAGAAGCTGGAGATCCTGGGTGTCGACTGCCGCGACACGGAGGAGAAGTGGAAGGCTGCCGTCGAGGAGTATGCCCTGCCTTGGCTGCAGGTGCGCTGTGCCGACGAGGAACTGCAGGCGCTGGCCATGAAGTACAGCCTGGAGGCATTCCCCACGAAGGTGGTAGTCGATCCCGAGGGCAAATTGGTGAAGGTTGTCGTTGGCGAGGATCCCAATTTCTATCCTTATCTCGACGAACTTCTAGGCAAATAGGCTCTTTGCAACCAAGTTGCAGAAAATGTGCCGTACCTTTGCAGCGTGAAATTAAAAAAACTGCAAAGATATGGCACATTTACATTGCGACAGTTGCTCCCATGAGCACGAGGCTCATGCGCATCATCACGAACACGAACATCATCATCATGAGCATCATTCTCACGAGCATGAGCACCATCACGAGGAGCATTCGCTGAAGCGTCAGCTCTGGCTCATCGGCATCACAGTCGTCTTACTGGTCATCGCCGTCCTCATCGAGCGCGGCTCGGGGCTAAGTAAGTGGCAGCTATTGCTCGTCTATCTCGTACCTTATTTAATAATAGGCCACGACACGCTGAAAGAGGCTGCTGAGGGAATCGCCCACGGCGATGCCTTCAATGAGCACTTCCTGATGTCGATTGCCACCGTCGGCGCCCTCTGCATCGGCTTCCTCCCTGGGGCAGAGACAGAGTTCCCCGAGGCCGTCTTCGTGATGCTGTTCTTCCAGATTGGCGAACTCTTCGAGGGCTATGCCGAAGGGAAGAGCCGCGAGAGCATTGCCCACCTGATGGACATCCGCCCCGACGTGGCCAATGTGGAGCGCGATGGACAGCTGCAGACCGTCAGTCCCGATGCGGTGAGGGTAGGCGAGACCATCGTCATCCGCCCGGGTGAGAAAGTGCCGCTCGACGGCTTGGTCATCGAAGGCACCAGCGCCCTGAACACCGTTGCCCTGACGGGCGAGTCCTTGCCCCGCGATATAACCGTCGGCGATGAGGTCATCTCCGGCTGCGTCAATATCTCGGGCGTCGTCAAGGTACGCACCACGAAGGCTTTCGGCGAGAGTACCGTTTCGAAGATTATCAGTTTGGTGGAGAACGCCGGCGAGCATAAGTCGAAGAGCGAGACCTTCATCACCCGCTTTGCCCGCGTCTACACCCCCATCGTGGTGTTTCTCGCCCTTGCCCTCGCCGTCATCCCGACGCTCTTGGGCGGCAGTTTCGCTACGTGGCTCTACAGAGCCCTGATGTTCCTGGTGGTCTCTTGTCCCTGCGCCCTCGTCATCAGCGTGCCGCTGTCGTTCTTCGGCGGCATCGGCGGTGCCTCGCGAAAGGGTATCCTCGTGAAGGGCGCCAACTATATGGATGTGCTGGCAAAGGTGCATACCGTTGTCTTCGACAAGACGGGCACCCTCACCCATGGCCAGTTTGAAGTAACCGCCGTGCATCCCGACCTGATCGACGAACGCGAACTCCTGCACCTCGCCGCCCATGTGGAGCACTTTTCCACGCATCCCATCGGCGCAGCCCTGCGCAATGCCTTCCCCGATGAGGCTACCGACGGCTGTCAGGTCTCCGATGTCGAGGAGATACCCGGTCATGGCATCCGCGCAAAAGTAAAAATGTTCAATGATCCGCTCGCCCAAAGGCCGCTTGCTACCAACGGGCCGCAAGAATGTTCAATGTTCAATGGTCAATGTTCAATGGTCAATGGTCAATGGTCAATGGTCAATGTTGGCAACACGAAGATGATGGATGCCGTGGGAGCCAAGTGGCACGATTGTCATCATGTGGGCACGATCATCCATGTGGCGATCAACGGCACGTATGCCGGCCATATCGTCATCAACGACAAGGTGAAGGACGACAGCGCCGCGGCCATCGCCAGTCTCCGGCAACTAGGTGTCGCCAAGACCGTGATGCTCACGGGCGATCGTCAGGAGGTGGCCGCCCAGGTGGCACAGACACTCCATCTCTCCGAATACCATGCCGAACTGCTGCCCGCCGATAAGGTCACCCATGTGGAGCGCCTGCTGCAGGAAAAGCCCGCCGACGGTTACCTCGCCTTTGTAGGCGACGGTATCAACGATGCCCCTGTGCTTGCCCGCGCCGATGTAGGTATCGCCATGGGCGGTCTTGGCTCCGACGCCGCCATCGAGGCCGCCGATGTGGTGTTGATGGACGATCAGCCTTCGAAGATAGCCCTTGCCGTCAGCATTGCCCGCCGCACGCTGGCCATTGCCCGCCAGAACGTATGGTTCGCCATCGGCGTCAAGGTAGCCGTCCTTATCCTCGCCGCCCTGGGCATCGCCACGATGTGGCTAGCCGTCTTCGCCGACGTAGGCGTCACCGTCCTCGCCGTCCTCAACGCCATGCGCACCCTCCGCGTCTAGTCAGCCCAGTGTAAGGCTAGTAGGCGTGATCGGTTTGGATCTCTTCCTTGGTGAGCTTCTTCTTGTCGATGGCGCGCCAGGCGTAGATGATGTAGGCGAGCACGAATGGCACGAGCAGGGATACCCAGAACATCGTGTTGAGCGTGAACTCGCTGGAGCAGGAGTTCTCAAGGGTGAGCGACGACTGGAGATCGGCTGTTGAGGGGTAGTAGGCGGTGTGGTTCCAGGCGCAGCTGAGGAGCAGGGCAAGGACGGTGAGTACCGTGCCGATGCCTGCAGGCCAGATGCCGCCGATGTATCCCTTCGAGAAGATGGTCTTGCCGATGCCGTAGAGCACGAGCACCACGCCGACAAGCAGCACCACGAGCAGGTACCACATGTCGATGAAGTTCGTCAGGTACTTATAGGGCTCCATGTAGATATAGCCTGCGTCGTTGTAGGCGAAGCCGTCCTTCAGGAGCACATGGACGAGGTAGGCCACAAAGAGCACCAGGAATGGTACGGCAGCGCCGATGAGACGCCCTGGCACGCGACTGCGGATATCCTTGTCGTCCACATTGTTCATGACGTAGAGGATGCCCAGCACGCGGGCGAGGAACACCACGGCGAAGCCTAAGACGAGCACCCAGGGGTTAAGCAGGGCATCGAGACCGTGAGAGGCGTTGGCCCAGCGCGATATGATCGGGGTGATGGCCTCGGGATCGATGAGATTGTTCTTCTCGACGATGAAGTTGCTGCCCTCGAAGAAGGTGGCTACGGCGCCGCCCAGCAGCAGCGGTCCTACGATGCCGTTGAGCGTGAGGAAGAACTGGAAGGTGCGCGGCCCGAGGATGTTGCCGATCTTGTTCTGGAACTCATAGCTGACGGCCTGGAGCACAAAGGTGAAGAGGATGATCATCCAGAGCCAGTAGGCCCCGCCGAAGCTGGTGGAGTAGAAGAGCGGGAACGAGGCGAAGAAGGCGCCTCCGAAGGTGACGAGGGTGGTGAAGGTGAACTCCCACTTGCGGCCTGTGGAGTTGTAGACGAGGCGGCGGCCTTCGTCAGTCTGTCCCAGTGAACGGGCTACGGAGTTGGCGCCCTGCACGAAGAGCAGGAATACCAGGAGTGCGCCAAGCAGTGATACGATGAAACACCAGTAGTGTTGTAAAAATTCGTATGTCATAGTTGTCATGTTTTAGTGTGAATACTCGGGACCCTTCTTGATTTGCTTGAGCAGGATATTGATCTCGACAGCGAGCATCGTAGTGAAGAGGATCAGGAAGAGGAAGAACGTGATGATGACGCTCGACGACTGGAGGTCGCTGACGGCAGCCCACGTGGGTAGCATGTCCTGAATGGTCCATGGCTGACGGCCGAATTCTGCCACGAGCCACCCGCTCTCGGAGGCGATGTAGGCCACGGGGATGAGGGCGATGGCGAGCCAGTAGTGCCATGAAGGCAGGGCAGTGATGTCGCGCTTGGCAAAGAGGAATCGAGGCCAGCGGTAGGCTGCCGCGAGTATGGCGGCAAAGAAGAGGATGAACAGGCACCCTGCTCCCACCATGATGCGGAAAGCCCAGAAATTGATGGGGATATAGGGCACGATATCGTTTTTGTCCTTGATATAGCCGTAGCCGAAATACTGGATGTTCTGTTTGAGGATGCTCAGTTGGTAGGCAGCTGTCGAGCCATCGTCGCTGGAGTTGAACTTCGCCTGCCGATAGGCAGCCAGAGCAGCGATAGCTCGCTTGCCGCGTTCGATTTTTTCATCGATGGGTGGTTCTGTCTTACCGTCGGGGGTGGTGTAGCCGTTGAGGATATCGTTGATGCCAGGCACATAGCCGTGGGGATCGTTGGTGGCCATGAGCGAGAGGGCGTAAGGCATCTCGATCTTCAGGGGCGGTTCCTGCTCGTTGGCATAGTCGGGCTGCTTGAAGGGATTCACCCAGGCCACAGCCGTCAGTCCCTGATCCGTGCCGCCGTTGTAGAGTGCCTCCATGGCAGCGAGCTTCATGGGCTGCACGGCGGCCACGTCCATACCCGACTTATGACCTGTGGCAGCAGCGAGCAGCGAGGCCACGAGACCTACGGCAGCACCGATCTTCATACTCTCTACGGCCAGCTTCGTCTCGCGCTTCTTCAGCAGATACCAGCAGCACACACCCACGCAGAAGACGGCACCTATGATCCAGGCGGAGGTGACGGTGTGGCAGAACTTCGAGACGGCGAAGGGGGAGAGGGCTACCTCGAAGAATGATACCATCTCATTGCGCATGGTGTCGGGATTGAACTCGCAACCCACGGGATACTGCATCCAGGCATTGGCGACGAGGATCCACCAGGCGGAGATGGTGGCTCCCAGACCGGTGAGCCACGTGGAGGCGAGGTGGAAGCCCGGCGACACCTTCTTCCAGCCGAAATACATCACGGCCACGAAGGTCGACTCCATGAAGAAGGCCACGATGCCCTCTACCGCCAGCGGGGCGCCGAAGATGTCGCCCACGAACCAGGAGTAGTTGCTCCAGTTGGTGCCGAACTCAAACTCGAGGATGATGCCCGTGGCCACGCCCATGGCGAAATTGATGCCAAAGAGCTTCTGCCAGAACATGGCCGCATCGCGCCAGAAGACGTCCTTCGTGCGGTAATACTGCGTTTCTACGATTCCCATGATGACTGCCAGCCCCAGCGTGAGCGGGACGAAGAGCCAATGGTAGATTGCCGTGAGGGCAAACTGCGCTCGCGACCAGTCGATGGTCCCGGCATCAATGGATAAAATCAGGTGGTTTAGCATATTGTTATGTTGTTTAGTGTTTATTGTCTAGGGTTTAGTGTATAGCGTTATTGGGCGCGCTCTACCAGTTCGTTGGCCACGTAGCCCGATTCGTCGCCCTGGGCATTCTGCTTCAGGAAATTCGGAAAGAAAAAGACCTTGAGTATAGCGAAAATAATGAACAGCTTGATGATGATGATGGTCCACAGCGTCTTGCCGAGGCGCATGGAGCGGAACCCGTCATAGTAGAGGTCGAAGACCCGATGGAGAAAACCGTTCTTATTCATAGGCAAATCATAAAATCGTGGCAAATATACAAACTATATTTAAAAGTTCCAAATGTTTTTGCACATTTCTTTGTGTTTTGGCGGAAAATGCTTATCTTTGCACCGTTTTTTTTATTTGATTAGGTTTATGAATAAGAAAGTCATTATTCCGCTTGTTGTCGTCATCCTGGCCTTGCTGGGCGGGCTCGCATGGCTCTATTTCAGCCTGCAGGAGCAGAAGCAGGTGAATCAGGACATGCAGGAACTGGCAGCCCTCGACAAGCAGGAGATGGAGAACGAATACGAGCGTTTCGCCTTGCAGTACAGTGAGATGAAGACGCAGATCAACAACGACTCGATCATCGCACAGCTGACGCAAGAGCAGATGAAGACGCAGCAGCTGCTGCAGGAGCTGAAGCAGGTGAAAGCCTCTGATGCCCGCGAGATTGCCCGTCTGAAGAAAGAACTGGCTACGGTGAGAGCCGTGCTGCGCGACTACGTGATGCAGATTGACTCGCTGAACCGTCTGAATGAGAACCTGAAGGCCGAGAATACCCGCGTGAATGCCGAACTGGAACAGCGCACAGCCCAGGTGGCTGGTCTGAGCCACGAGAAGGCATCACTCTCGGAGAAGGTGGCCATCGCCGCACAGCTCGATGCCACGAACATCAGTCTCGTCATGGAGAACGATCGCGGCAAGAACGTGAAGAAACTGAAGGACTGCACAAGGCTGAAGACCAGCTTCACCATTTCCAAGAACGTGACGGCCTCAAACGGCAACCGCACCATCTACGTGCGCATCCAGAATCCTGGCGGCAACACCCTGAAGGGTGGCGGCAGCTTCGGCTACGAGAACCGCACCCTCGACTGCTCGGGCAAGAAGACCATCGAGTACACAGGCGAGGAAACGCCGGTGACCGTCTATTGGAACATGACGCAGCCGCTGGAAGCAGGCGACTACCGCGTGAGTATCTTTGCCGACGGTAATATGATTGGATCAAGAACGTTTAGTTTTAAATAGAAATATGAATAGAATCTTTGGAACGTTGTTATTGGCAGGCTTCCTGTTGCCCGCGAGCGGCCAGAGACTGTTGACGCTCGACAGCTGCCGGCAGATGGCGCTGCGCAACAACAAACAGCTGAGCATCTCGAAGCTGAAGCAGGACGTGGCTGCCGACCTCCGGAAATCGGCGCGCACGAAGCTCCTGCCGCACGTGAGTGCCATGGGAACCTACGAACATACCAGCCGCCCGATCTCCTTGCTGAGCGACCAGCAGAAGGGACTCCTGCCGAAAATCGGCACCGGCGTGGTGGGGAGCATGCAGCCGCAGATGGCTGGCATAGAGACTTCGATGCAGCAGATTGGTACCGCTTTCGTGAAAATGGGTGTGCCTGCTGCCGAGGTGCAGCAGATGATGAGTGGCCTCCAGACGGGCATGCAAGGCAGCATGCAGGGTATGGAAGCCACGCTCAATGCACTGGGACAGCAGATTGTAGACGCCTTCAACACGGATACCCGCAACCTCTTTGCGGGCTCCATCGTCCTCACGCAGCCTATCTTCATGGGCGGCAGTATCCTTGCGCTCAACAAGATGGCCGCTATCAACGAAGAACTCGCCGAGAACTCGCAGAATGCCCGCAGACAAGCCACCATCTACGGCATCGATCAGGCATACTGGCAGGTGGTGTCGCTCTGTCATAAGAAGAAACTCGCCGAAAGTTATCTCGACTTGGTGAAAAAGCTCGACGCTGATGTCCACAAGATGATAGACGAAGGGCTGGCTACGAGGAGCGACGGCCTGAGTGTCGACGTGAAGGTGAACGAGGCAGAGATGACGCTCACGAAGGTGAACGACGGTCTCGTGCTGTCGCGCATGCTGCTCAACGAGCGTTGCGGACTGCCCCTCGATGAGGCCGTCACTTTGGCAGACGAAATGGCAGAGACCATCTCGGCGGTGGAACTGACGCCCCAGCTCGATGTGGAGCGGGCTGTAGAGAACCGCCCCGAACTGAAGATGCTTCAGAATACGGTAGACCTTTCCAAGCAGACCACGAATGTGCTCCGTGCAGGCTATATGCCGCAGGTGGCACTCACGGGTGGCTATGCCTTGATGAATCCCAGCCTGTTCAACGGTTTCGAGAAGAAATTCTCGGGCTTTTGGCACATCGGTGTGATGATGCGCGTACCTATCTGGAACTGGGGCGACACGATGTATAAGGTGAGAGCCTCCAAGCGTGCCACGAGCATCGCCAATCTGGAACTGGCAGAGGCGCGGGAGATGATTGCCCTGCAGGTGAATCAGGTGACCTTTAAGGTGGGCGAGGCCAATAAGAAACTCACGATGGCACAGTCGAACATCGCCCGTGCCGATGAGAACCTGCGTATCGCCAATCTCGGTTTCAGCGAGGGTGTGATCACCCCCGCCACCGTGATGGAGGCACAGACGGCCTGGCTGCAGGCACAGTCGCAGAAAATCGATGCGGAGATTGATGTCAAACTCTCGCAGGTGGATCTGCAGAAGGCACTTGGTACGCTGGAGTAGATGGCCAAATGGTAGAAGAAACAGTTGAATCGTAAATCGTAAAAAAAGTCAAATAAAACCATGTCAGCAAAAAGTCAACACAACAATATTCTGCTAGCTATTGGCGGATTTGTTACAGTCGTGATTGTCGTAGCTATTATCGGATTCCTGCTGTTGGATCGTGATCCGGAAATCATGCAGGGTCAGGTAGAAGTCACCGAGTATCGAGTGTCGAGCAAGGTACCCGGGCGTATTCTGGAACTTCGCGTGAAGGAAGGCGACTATGTGAAGGTGGGTGATACCCTCGCTATTCTCGATGCGCCCGAGGTGCGTGCGAAGATGGAGCAGGCGCAGAGTGCCCAGAGTGCCGCTGCCGCCCTGGAGCTGAAGGCTCAGAACGGTGCCCGTAAGGAGCAGATCCAGGGAGCCTACAGCGTGCTGCAGCAGGCCACGGCAGGCTTCGAGATTGCCGAGAAATCCTATAACCGTGTGCAGCGCCTGTTCGACGAGGGTGTGATGAGTGCCCAGAAGCGCGATGAGGCCTATGCCAACTACAAGGCGATGGAGGCACAGATGAAGGCCGCCCAGAGCCAGTATGATATGGCTGTCAACGGTGCCCGCATGGAGGATAAGATGGCAGCTTCAGCCCAGGTAGGTCGCGCCAAGGGAGCCGTGAACGAGGTGAACAGCTATATCCACGAGACGGTGCAGGTAGCCCAGATAGAAGGTGAGGTAAGCGACATCTATCCGAAGGTGGGCGAACTCGTAGGCACAGGCTCACCCATCATGTCGATCTCTGTGATGGACGATATGTGGGGCACTTTCAATGTGCGCGAGGATGAGCTTGGCAACATGCAGGTAGGCTCTGAGTTTACGGCTTTCGTGCCTGCCTTCAACAAGGATATCAAGATGAAAGTGTATTACCTGAAGGATCAGGGCTCGTATGCCGTGTGGAAGGCCACGAAGGCCAACGGCCAGTACGACCTGAAGACCTTCGAGGTGAAGGCCCGCCCTGTGGAAAAGCTTGAGGGTTTGCGCCCGGGCATGTCGCTGATTATCAAAAAGTAGTCCGTAACCGTGAAGTATCTGAATCAGATATGGCAGATTGCGTTGCGAGAGTGCAAGATTCTCTTCGTCAACCGCATTTACTTCTTCAGTATGGTCATCTTCCCCTTGCTGACGATGGTGTTCTTCACCTCGCTGATGGGCGAAGGCCTGCCTGAGGATATGCCTATTGGTGTGGTGGATCTCGACAATACGACGACCTCGCGCGGTCTGATTCGCAAGCTCGATGCCTTCCAGAGTTCACGGGTGGTGGCACACTATCCATCGGTGAACGAGGCGCGCAGGGCCATACAGGAGAATCAGATCTACGCCTTCCTCTATATCCCTAAGGGGACGACAGACAAGCTGCTTTCCAGCCGTCAGCCGAAGATATCCTATTATTATAATATGGCCTCGGTGATGTCGGGATCGCTGCTGATGAAGGACCTGAAGACCATTTCCAACCTCGGATCTGCGGCCGTAGGCCAGGCCACGATGCGTGCCAAGGGCTATACCCCCGAGCAGATTATGACCTTCCTGCAGCCTATCCGTCTGGATCTTCACCAGATAGCCAACCCCTGGACGAACTATAACGCCTATCTGTCTACGGTGCTCGTGCCGGGCGTGATGATGCTGTTTATGTTTCTTATATCAGCCTATTCGCTGGGTATGGAACTGAAGTTCAGTCGTGGTAAGGAGTGGCTGGGCTATGCCGACAACAATATCGTGGTGGCTATCCTGGGCAAGTATCTGCCCCAGGCACTGGTGTTCCTGTCGATCATCCTCTTCTATGAGTTCTACATCTATGGCGTGCTCCATTTCCCGCATCAGGGTGGGGCAGGGAAGATCCTGCTGCTGGCGCTGCTCGAAGTGTTCTCGTCGATTGGTTTCGGCATCTTCGCCTTCGGCCTGATGCCTTCTCTCCGCATGTCGATGAGTATCTGTTCCCTCTGGGCTGTGCTGAGTTTCTCGCTGGCAGGCTCGGCTTTCCCCGTGATGGGCATGGATGGTGCCATCCAGTCGCTGACGTGGCTCTTCCCGCTGCGACATTATTATATGCTCTATCAGATCACCGTGTTCAATGGATTCCCGCTCATCGATTCGTGGTTCCATTTCGTGGCGCTCATCGGCTTTACGCTGCTGCCCTGGTTCGTGGTGAGTAAAATTAAAAATGCAATGCTGACTTATGTCTATATTCCATAGGATAATCGAGGGGATAAAGGATGCCTGCTATATCTGGCGCCAAGAGCTGAAGCAGGTGTTCCGCGACGAGGGCGTACTGATCTTCTGCGTCATCGTGCCGCTGGTGTATCCTTTGCTTTATTCCTGGATCTATAATAATGAGGTGGTCCACGAAGTGCCGGTGGTTGTCGTCGATGACTCCCACAGCCATCTGAGCCGCCAGTTCATCCGCATGTGTGACGCCTCGCCCGATGTGAAGATCGTCTCCTATGCCGGCGATCTGGATGAGGCGAAGATGCTCGTGAGCCGTCAGGTGGCTAAAGGCGTCTATTATATCCCTGAGGAGTTCGCCACCAATATCAACCGCATGAAGCAGAGCGTGATAGGCGTCTACTGCGACATGTCGCTCATGCTCACCTATAAGGCCATCTATCAGACGGCAGTAGCCGTGACGCAGACGATGGGCGCCGAGATCCAGCGCCGCGTATCCGGCAACTGGACGGCGCGCGAGGATCAGATTACCACGCGGCCGCTGGCCTTTGAGGATGTGCCGGTGTTCAATCCCGCAGGGGGCTACGGCAACTTCATCATCCCCGCCGTGCTGATGCTGATCATCCAGCAGACGCTGGTGCTCGGTATCGGATTAGCCGCAGGAACAGCCCGCGAGCGCAACCGTTATAGCGATCTGGTGCCCATCCATAAGTGTTATGGCGGCATCTACCGCATCGTCTGCGGCAAGGCGATGTGCTATCTGATGATCTATGCTGTGATGTCGGCATACCTCACCATCGCCGTCCCGCGCATGTTCTCCTTTATAGCGATGATCCATTGGCAGGATCTTGTGGCGCTGATGGTACCTTATCTGCTGGCGAGCACCTTCTTTGGAATGACGGTGTCCTGCCTGGTTCACTATCGCGAGAACGTCATGCTGCTGATGGTGTTCCTCTCGTTGCCGCTGCTGTTCATGTCGGGTGTGTCCTGGCCGCAAAGCAGCATCCCCGGCTATTGGCAGGGAGTATCCTGGCTGTTCCCCAGCACATTCGGCATTCGTGCGTTTGTGCGGATGAACACCATGGGTGGTGTATTGAGCGATGTGGTGACAGAGATCCGCTGTCTGTGGATACAGGCTGCCACCTACTTCGGTACCGCCTGTCTGGTCTATGGCTTCCAGGTACGCCTCACTCGCCGCCATGCCCAGGAACGTCTAGCCATGCTCCGTAAGAAGCGCGAAATCCGTCTCCAGCTGAAGAAGAAAACAGAGAAACAATAAAGGAGTTTTAGGCGCAGGCCTACATTTATAAATTGTATTAATATGACTAAAAAACTAAATCTATGGATGCTGGCCGCCATCCTGTTCTGCGGCTTCTCATTGGCTAATGTCTCTTGTTCCGAGGCGGATAATCCCTCAGGCCAGCAAGATCCCGTGAAACCAGAAGAAAGTTTCTTCACCAGCGAAATCAATGCGTTGATCGATGCCAATTATCCCGAAGTCATCGCCAACGGCTATGCCGAGCTCATCATCCCCTCAACGATGTTCGACCCCAGCATCATGAGGTATGCCGACTACCACAAGGATGTGATGACAGCTCTCAACAAACTGGGCTACAAGACCTACATCAACGGCGGTGCTGTGCGCGACGCCATCTTGGGTACAGCCATCCACGACCTAGACTTCTCCACCGATGCCACGCCCGAGGAGATGAAGGAGAAGCTGACAGGCTTCGATGTCACCGTCACGAAGACGGGTGGTGGCGACATTGCCCAGTCGCATTATCCCAATAAGGATTGGACGGACATGGTGCCTATCAGGGGCGTCAGTGAGAAACTCAAGGGTAAGCCGTTCGTTCCGGCAGATGCCACCTATGGCACCTTCAGTAAGAACCTGCTCGATGATACCTATTCGCGCGACCTGACGATCAACAGCGTCTACTACGACTTCCAGAACAACACCATCATCGACTATCATGGCGGTCTGCACGACCTGCGCGACAAAGTCATCCGCACCGTCTACGATGCCAACACGATGTTCGCCATCAACGCCTCGGCACTGCTCCGCACCGTGCGCTTTGCCGCCCGCTACGGCTTCGAGATCGATGCTGCCACCGAGACGGCCATCAAGGACAACATGCACTACTGCAAGGAGACCATCACGGGAGGACTCAACAACTACTACATCACCAAGGGTTTTGGCGACGAATGCGTATTGCGCACCTACCAGTATTACACCAAGTATGGCATCATTGACAACTTCATGCTCGGCTTGAAGGGCTATGCCGGCACCGCCGAATATGAGCAGCCCATGCTCAAGGCCCTCGAATATGTCGAGGCCAGAGGCAAGGTGACCCAAGGCCTTACCATGTCGACCCTCTTCCTGCCCGTCATGAAGGATAAGATGGCCGATAAGGAGAAGACACTGGAGAACATCACCGCCGCCTGGGACAAGCTCGAAACAGAGTCTGGACAGAAAGAAGTCTTCGAGATCAACAACTACGAAGGCTCCCGCACGGCTATGCTCAACACCTGGTATGTCTACTTCGCGCTCACAGGCGGCCCCTTAAGCCCTGAGGCACTCGACAAGCTCAAGGAGAATGCAGACTACGACAAGGGCGAACTGCTGGTTTATGCCTATAAATAACATTCGAATAACCTTGCATTAGATAATATTTTATTGACTAAAGTTATGATTAAATATTCTAAATTCTTTAATGTATGGTTACTTTTAGTGGGCATGAGCCTGTTTTCTGCATGTACCACTGAAGACAATGCCGTCGAACCACAGCAAGAAGAAGCGGCGAAAGGCTTCTTTTCGGATGCTGTCAACAAGTTGATTGACGAGAACTATGAGCAGGTGAAGGCCAACGGCTATGCCGAACTGGTGATTCCTGCCGCCATGTTCGACCATACGGCATTCAGGATTCCCGATAATGAGAAAGGGGATATAAATTATGTGATAAATGCCGGCTATAAGGCTTATATCTGTGGCGGTACGGTTCGCGATGCTGTGGTGGGTGTAGCCTCGAACGATGTGGACTTCACCTGTGATGCCACACCCGAGGAGTTGGAGAAGATTGTGCCTAATACGAAAATCTTCATCGCTCCCGGCGGTTATAAGGTGGCCCAGGCTTGGCATGGTGACGATCGCACAGATATGGCCACGATTCGCGCCATCCATTATTATCTGCGTGGAAAGGAAGGCATTCCCGAAAGCAGTTATCCCACCGACGGCACCATGAACGTGTATTCCAAGGAACTATGGGAAGACAGTTACGGCCGCGATCTGACCATCAATGCCCTCTACTGGGACTACGCGACAGGTAACATCATCGACTACCACGGCGGTCTACGCGACATCCGTGATGGTATCATCCGTTCTACGGCCAATCCGGATGCGGTCTATCCCAATAATCCGTCGAACCTGTTAAGGGCAGTGCGCTTTGCTGCGCGCTTCGGATTTACCATCGATTCTGAGACCGACAAAGCCATCCGCAAGCATCTCCCGGTCTGCGATGCACTCGGAGCCGGAGGTATTGCCTACGACTTGATCAAGGTGTTCCACGATGGCAACATGACCCTCGGCTATCGGCTGATGAAGGATTATGGTATGCTCGACCGCTACTTCCTGACGCTGAAGGACACGCTGAATACCACTGCCTACGATAGTTACGCCAAGGCTGCATATGCCTATCTGGACGGGCAGAAGAACAAGGATTATGCCGTCAGTCTGGCAACGCTTTTCCTGCCTGTTATCAACAAGGCCATGCAGGGGAAGACAGCCGATTTGGAGACTTTCAAAAACACCTATAACACGCTGGAGAAGGATAGCAAGCAGGCTGACTATTTCCTCATCGAAGATGCGATGAAGGCCGATATGTTCCAACTGTGGCTGCTCGTGTCGCAGATGTGCGACAAGGCTATTATTGACGATGCAGCCAAAAAGGCAGCTGTCAAGTCCGACAGCCTATTTGCCAAGGCTCTTCTGGTTCTGCAGGCCAAGGCTCAGACCGACCCAGAAGCGGCTAAGATTGTTGATCTTTGGAAATAGAACTCGCCTTGCACTGGGGTCAGGCCCTGACGTAAAGTCGCTCTCGGCTTTCTCGTCAGGGCCTGACCTTAGCGCAAGGCTCTATACCTCAGATTATACTGCGCCCGCAGATGCTCCAGCCATTTGCACAACCGCTTCAAATTCTCAATCGCCACATGACTAGATTTAAGGTTAACTAGGGACTCAGCGGAGTCCCAATTTTATGCTCTTACGACAAACAATTACCCTATGAAGCCCCTTTGTCGCAGATTCCCCAGACCGTCGCAACAACTCTGCAAAGAATATGGCTCAATTTTTGGAATGAGCCGAAAATCACCGTACCTTTGCATCAGTTTTAAGATTCACACATAAGTTAGTTAGAGTAAATTTTCTTTTTCATATTGCATTTGTTTTAGGTTTGGTTATTAAAAGCAGTTTTAATTATCACCTAATTCGCCATCTTATTTCGGACATTATGATTATAGACGATGTCCACCATTTCCTTGAGATCGCTTTTGGTCAATTGACTAACGAATAAATCGTTAATTCTCTCAAAAAAGTCCGGATTCTCCATCTTCATCGTTTCAACCTCAGCTTCAACAATTCGGGCCATTTCTGGATTGTTTTCGAGTTCTTCCTCTGCCTGGCTGAGCAACTCGAGCGCTTCTTTTTGTGTCATTTTCTAATCTCCAATTTAGTTTATACTTATAATTCGACTGTCAATACTGCAATATGTAGTAAAACTCTGCAAAGATAATAGATTTATTTGAGATATCCAATAAAACATCAAAAAAACAACATTTCAACAATTCAACAATTCAACATTTCAACAATTTGAAAGTTGAAAAGTACAACAATTAAAGTCAATTATTAATTAATTATATTATATATTATAATTATAATATATAATATAATTAAAATTTTCTTTGTTGATTTTTTGCATCTTTCGAAAACACCAATTGTTGAATTGTTGAAATGTTGAACAGAGTTCCCATATGTCTTTTCCTGAATATGGTTGACTCTTTTTAGGCCTTGTAATTTAACATTTGTCTACCCATACGGATTTGGTTGACTCTTCTCTCTGAGAACAGTTGACTACTCTCACTGGAGAGGTTGACTTTGGCTTTCTTACCGAGAAACTATCCGCTTCTTTTATTGGGACGCATAGTTTCTTACAGAGAAACTCGGGGAGCACTATGGCTCCCCGAATTCAGAGTAGATCAGTTGGACTTCGGCGGGCGTGAACGTGCGCCGGGTGAGTTCAGCGAGATGCTTCAGGCGGGGATTGAGATCCAGCCATAGTTTCAACTTTTCCCAGGCTGTCATGGGCTTCAGCTTCGGGAAATAACACTGGGCGAGTTCAGAGCGCCCGAAAGTACGTGGTTTGATGTCCATATTGGTTGATTTTTAGTTATGTTTCCTAACACATTGCAAAGTTACGAAAAAATTTTGAGAATAACTCGGAATTATCTTGAATAATTCGGAACAACTCGATTTTCGTCAAAAAATAGTGGTAAATTTGTACTCGCAAACAAAAAGTTGCGAGTACGAGTGAAGGCTGCGGCTCGGCGAAGGCCAAGCAGAGCTTGCTTCCGCGCTCACCTTGCACTTCACTTGCACTGTCTATCCGGAAGACAAAAAGGCGGGAAGCGGCAGACCGATGCAGATTGTCGCAACAACAAAACTTAAACCAAAAAAATTTAAAAGAAAGGAAAAGCCTATGGCAGTAAAAAATCCACAGTTCGAAATCAACATTCGTAAGAACACCAACGCCAACAACCCGGGGTACGGCAAGTACTATCCGAAGGCAGTAGAGAAGCAGACCATCTCGCTGCGCGGCCTGTGCAACCACATGGCGGAGCACAACTCAATCTACGGTCGCGACATCATCCAGGGCGTGCTCATGAAGATGTCAAGCTGCATCAGCGAGCTGCTCTCGCAGGGGAACCCCATCAAGATCGACGGACTCGGCACCTTCGTGCCCACCGTGGAGAGCACCAAGGAGGGCATCACCAGGGCTGCCCTGCTAGAGGGTAAGTGGAACGCGAACACCTACGTGAAAGGGGTACACATCCGCTTCAAGCCCGAGGGTAGCGCTGAGGACAAGATTACGTCCGTGGCCTTCAAGGATATGTGTTCGCTGGCGACTTACGGTGTGGAGGAGAAGGTAGACCTCACGCCCGAGGAGACTGATCCCAGCAAGAAGCAGTACATCAAGAAGGTGACGCCGCTGGAGGACTGGATCGCGGAGCAGAAGGCGCAGAATCCTTAATTTGAGGCGGGGGGCTTCCGCTGGAGCATTGCGGCGGGCATTGCGGCGGGGCCTCTCGCTAGGGTCAGGGCCTGACGAGAAAGTCGCAAGCGACTTTACGTCAGTACCAGACCCCAACGAGAGGCGGTTGCGGCAGTGCCAGACACCAGTGAGAGGCGATGCGGCGGAAGAAGCACAGAATTTCAGAATTAAAAAAGATTTGGAGAGGAAATGAAAAAGCGTATTGTTGAGATTGCAGTGAAGGTAGTAGTAGCTGCGCTCACGGCATTTTTGACGGCGATTACGACGACTTCGTGCCTAGGGCATGGGCCGATTATACTCTAAACAATTGGGGCTCGCAGATTGATACTGCGAACCCTTTTAATATTCAGGCACTAATCAAAATTTTTATCAAAAGTGTGATGGAAATGGAGATAATTTCGTAACTTTGCCAACGAAAACAAAATCAAGATGCCCAATAACTATGAATATGAAGTCAAGAGTAAGTAATGTGGTGGTCGTAGGCGGGATGCTGATAGGCCTGGTGGCGTGCAACGGACAGAAATGGTCGGAGCAGCAAGTGGATTCGTTTATGCTGGTGACGCAGAAGGAGGGGCCGACGCTGAGCTATTCGCCGCAGTCGGGCGTGAAGCTGCTGACGGAGGATGGCTATGCGTTCAAGGATCTGAACCGCAATGACTCGCTGGATGCTTACGAGGACTGGCGGCTCACGCCTCAGGAGCGTGCTGCCGATCTGGCTTCGAAACTGTCGAGAGAGGAGATTGCGGGGCTGATGCTCTACAGCAGCCATCAGGCCGTGCCCTCTGCCGAACTGACTGAAGACCAGAAGAAATTCCTCAGCAAGGATCATCTGCGGGCTGTGCTGATCACGAGCGTGGAGAGTCCGCGGACAGCTGCCCAGTGGAACAACCGGATGCAGGCCTTCATCGAGGGGCTGGATCATGGTATCCCTGCCAACACCAGTTCTGACCCGCGACACGAGGCGAAGGCGACGACGGAATATAATGCCGGTGCAGGCGGACATATCTCACAATGGCCTACCTCGCTCGGACTGGCGGCAACCTTCGATCCGCAGCTGATGTACCGCTTCGGCGAGATTGCCTCCGAGGAATACCGTGCCCTGGGCATCGCCACAGCCTTGTCGCCTCAGGTAGATATCGCCACGGATCCACGGTGGACGCGCTTTAGCGGCACCTTTGGCGAAGACCCGCTGCTGGCCACAGAGATGGCAAGGGCTTATTGCGATGCCTTCCAGACAACGCCGGATACGCGCGGATGGGGGATGAGAAGCGTCAATGCGATGGTGAAGCACTGGTATGGCTATGGAGCGCAGGAAGGCGGCCGCGACTCTCACTTTGCATCGGGCAAGTATGCCGTCTATCCCGGCAACAATCTGGCGGAGCACAAGCTGTCGTTCATCGACGGTGCCTTCAAGTTGGAAGGCGGTACAGAGATGGCTTCGGCCGTGATGCCTATCTACAGCATCCTGTGGAACCAGGATCCGTCGGGTGAGAACGTGGGTGGCAGTTACAGCCAGTGGCTCATCCAGAAGCAATTGCGCGAGGAGGCTAAGTTTGAGGGCGTCGTCTGCACAGACTGGGGCATCACGAAGGATATGAAAGTGCTCGACAGTCCGATGGGCGGCAAGCCTTGGGGCGTGGAGTCGCTGACGGAGGCAGAGCGCCACTACAAGATCCTGCAGGCGGGCGTAGACCAGTATGGGGGCAACAATGAGATAGGTCCGGTGCTGGCGGCTTACGACATGTGGGCGAAGGCGCAAGGGGAGAAGAGTGCCCGCCAGCGCTTCGAGCAGTCGGCGCGCAGACTGTTGCTCAATGTGTTCCGTGTAGGGCTCTTCGAGCATCCTTATCTCGACCCCGAGGCCTCGGAGAAGATTGTGGGCAATCCCCAGTTCATGCGGGAAGGCTATGAGGCGCAGCTGAAATCGGTCGTCATGCTGAAGAATCATGATAACAAGACGCTCCCCATGGATAAAAAATACAAGGTATATGTGCCCAAGCGCCATTTCCCCGCCATCCCGGGCTTATGGGGCGGCATCTCTGAGGAGAAGACGGTGGAGCCGATAGACCTGGCACTCGTCAGGAAGTATTACGAGGTCGTAGAACAGCCGGAGCAGGCTGATTTCGCCATCTGTCTGATAGAAGAACCCAGCACGGGCTTCGGCTATAGTGCGGCAGACGTGAAACGGGGCGGCAACGGCTACGTGCCCTACAGTCTGCAGTATGATGACTACAAGGCGGTGGATGCCCGTAGCGTCAGCATCGCCGGCAGTGACCCGATGGAGAAATTCACAAACCGCAGCTACAAAGGCAAGACGGTGAAGGCCTACAACCGCGACGATATGCTGATGGTGAGCGAGACGAAGCGGGCGATGGGAGAGAAACCCGTCATCGTGATCCTGGAGACGGGGCGCCCCGTGGTGCTGAGCGAGATAGAACCGAAGGCTGATGCCATCCTCGTATCCTTCAACGTGCAACATCAGGCGCTGCTCGACATCATCAGCGGCAAGAACGAGCCCTCGGCCCTGCTGCCGATGCAGATGCCTGCCGACATGAAGACCGTAGAGGAGCAGCATGAGGATGTGCCGCGCGATATGCGCTGCTACCAGGATGCCGACGGGAATACCTATGACTTTGCCTTCGGCCTGAACTGGCAGGGCGTGATCAAAGACGAGCGGGTGAAGAATTACAAGTAGCGCTGGATCAGATGAAGTCCTTGAAAGCCTCATCATATTCTGGGCTGTTGCCCAGACGACCGTTGATGAGGCATACAAGTTCAACCGTGGCGCGGAAGCAGAGCTGCTCGTCGCTGGCACGGTAGATGTCCTGATAGAAGAGATACTTGATGCCGTCTTTCTTGAGGTTCAGGCGTGAGATAAACTCGTCGTCACAGCGCAGAGGTACCTTATACTGCAGTTTCATGCTGTGGACAACGGCATCGATGCCCTGCTCATGGAGGGCGGCAAAACTGACTCCCAGGCTACGGAGGAACAGGTGGCGGGTATGCTCTGCGTAATGCAGGTAGTTGGCATTGTTGACGATACCCTCGATGTCGCATTCGTAGTCGCGCACTTCCATGCGGGTCTCAAAGATGTATTTCATTGTTTGTGGCGTGTTTATTGTTTCGTATTCAGTGTGTCGATAATCTCGTGGAAATGGGTGATCTTGACGAGTCGCTCGTGCTCGATGTCCTCAAAGTGCTCCAGCTGCCAGGTGACGTGGAAGGGGATATGGATGGCCGAGGCACCGATGGTGAGCGCAGGGGCGATGTCGCTCTTCAGGGAGTTGCCCACCATGAGCAGCTGTGAAGGCAGGATGCCCAGATGCGCGCAGAGCTGCTGGAACTCCACTTCGGTCTTGTCGGAGGTGATCTCCACATGCGAGAAGTATTTCCCGAGTCCGCTGCGCTTCAGCTTGTTCTCCTGATCCTGAAGTTCACCCTTGGTGAAGACCACAAGCTGATAAGGCCAGGCCTGCAGACGCTCTAGCGTCTCCACCACTTCCGGCAATGGGGTGGCGGGGAGGTGAAGGAGCGACTTGCTGTGGCTGAGCAGTTCTGCCAGCTCTGCAGCAGAGAGATGATCGCCTGCCACACGAAGGGCCGTCTCTATGACGGATATCGTAAAGGCCTTGCAGCCGTAGCCCAGATCGGCCATGTTGCCGGATTCTGTCTTGAAGAGTTCCTGGGCAGGCACGTCGCAGAAAGGCGCAATCAGGCGGTAGAGATGGTTCTCTACGGCTTCGAAGTGACTCTGGCAGTCCCAGAGGGTGTCGTCGGCATCGAAGGCAATGACGCGGATATTGTTGAAATCAATCATTTCTTACAGTGGGGGCAGGTGCCCTTAATCATCAGGTTCGAGGAATGGGCCTTGAAGCCTTCGGGCAACTGGATGTCGGGCATCTCTGCATAATCGAGGCAATAGGTCTGCTGGCATACCTCACAATAGAAGTGGGGATGCTGGTCGTCGTCGTGCTCCTTGTCGTGACTGTGGCAGAGTTCGTATCTCGTGCCGTCGCTGCTGCCTTCGATGGCATGCACCAGATGGTGCTCACGGAAAAGGGTTAGCGCACGGAAGATGTTCGACTTGTCGATGGTCGCAATCTTATGTTCCAGCTCTGCCAGCGACTGTGGCAGCATGGAGGCACAGAGGGCTCTCACCACGACAATCCTGTTGGCGGTGGGCTTGATATCATGCTCTTCAAGCAGTCTGACACAGTCTTTTTCTTCCATCACGGTTGCAAAGGTACACTTTTTCTGTGAGATTGCGCGCCAAAAATTTGGAGATTTGCCATAAAACCGTTATTTTTGCAATCTGAATATACACTAAAAACTATTTTTATCGTGAATAAGAGCGTGTCCATCACCCTGAAAGTCATCGGAGGGATCATCGGGTTCATCCTTTTATTATTGGTCGTTGCTGCCATATTGCTGAATACGCAAGCAGTCCAGGACAAGCTGCTGGGCATTGCCACCGAGAAACTGGAGGAGAAGTTGCAGACGAAGGTGAAGATCGACGAGGCGAGCATCAACGTGTTCAATCAGGACGTCAATCTCAAAGGCCTTGAGGTAGAGGATTTGCAGCACAGGAAGATGCTGGCGCTTGACAAGCTGTCGCTGGATATAGACGTGATGAAGCTGCTGGCGAATACGCTCGTCATCTCCAAGGCCGATATCGAGGGTGTGAGGGCACGGCTCTACAAGCCCGAGGACGGCCCCGCCAACTATCAGTTTGTCATAGATGCCTTTAAGAAAGACAAGCCTAAGAAGAAGCAGGATGAGGACAAGCAGAAAGAAGGCAAGAAGAAGGAGCCCTTTACGCTTGATATCAAATATGCGAAGTTGGCAGCCGTCGATTTGCAGTATAATGATAATAAGGTGACACTCGGCGAGGTGGAGTACGACAATGGCTGGTTTGGCGCTAAGGGAAAGCTGAAATCGCTGCAAGGCCAGTGGGAAATGAAGACAAAGAAAGGACCGCAGACAGCCTCGTTCCGCATCGGGAAAATCGACTATAAGGAGGATGACGGGAAGCATGACTTGCAGATCGGTGGCCTGCAGTTCAAAACCGATAACCACAAGCCCCGCAAGAACACGAACAAGCCCAAGCGCGGATGGTTTGACGTGGGACATCTGGATGTCATCGCTGATATGAACCTGGTGATCGACTATCTGGCGAAAGATACCTTGCACGCGGTGATGAAACGCTTTGTGGCGAAGGATACGCTGACGGGCTTCAATGTGAAGGACTTCCACTTCACGGTGGGCGCCACGAAGCAGAATGCCCATCTGCGCGACATTGTGCTGCAGCATGAGAACACCATTCTCAACTTCGATTCTGCCTACGTGGTGCTGCCGAGTAAGAAACAAGGCCGTAAGTTCTCTTTCCAGACATCGCTCATTCATGGCAAGACGCTCTTGCAGGATATCTCGCGACCCTTTGCAAAGGTGCTGCAGAACTTCAAGATGCCCCTGGAACTGTCGGTACTCTTCAGCGGCAATGACTCTACCCTCTTCTTCAAGGATATCGAGGTGCATACGCCCGACAAACGGCTGACACTCGAAGCCGTGGGCGGTATAGAGAACCTCAAGAAGAAGGAAGACCTCGACATCCTCTTCCACGTTAATAAGCTGACTGCCAAGGGCACGGTGAAAGAGGAGATAATCAACCAGTTTGCCGTAAAGAAGCTGATGATGAACCAGCTCAGCTCCCTCGGCGATATCACTTTCAAAGGCACCGTCCATATCCCATACCGCCGTGAGGAGTTCAAGGGAGTACTTGGTACGGCTGCGGGAAGCCTGATCTTCGATTTCACCCATAACGACGATACGCATTATATCACGGGCAATGCCCTGACGCGTTCCTTCCGTCTCGGCAAGGTCTTGAAGATGCCGGAAATCGGCGACGTCGGACTGAAGGCGAGCTTCAGTGTCGATATCGACAAGAAGCGCACGGCTCAGGTTCGAAAGAAGAATGGTGGTGGCAAAATGCCAATCGGCGTGGTGAAGGCTACCGTCTTTGAGTGCAGTTACAAAAAGATCAAGGTGAGAGACCTGCTGGTGGACATCAAGAGCAACGGTGCGCAGGTAGACGGTAACATCAGCCAGACGAATAAGGGTCTGGATTGGGCATGTGACTTCTCCTTCACGGATATCGACAAGATGAGCAACATCAAGGTGAAGCCCAAGGTGAAGATCAAGGTGAAGGATCTCTTCAAAAAATCCGATGACAAGAAGAAGTCCGACGACAAGAAACAACAGTCAAAGAACGACGGCCAGCCCAAGGAGAAGAAGTCCAACAAATTCCTGAATCTCTTCAAGAAGAAGTCTAAAGAGTAGCCGCAGAGTCTGCAGGTGCTGCAGATTTCGCAGGTGCCGTCGTTGCAGGGATACTGTCGCGGTGCTGTGCGTTGCTGTCGGCATGTTGCTTGAGGGGCTTTTGGATGCCGTTGGTCTGCGTCAGGAACCTCAGGTACTTGGCGTATGTCTGGCGGGAATAGGCCTTGAAGATGTTGTTGGCAAAGAGAATGTCGGTGATATGGTTCTCATGGACATAGTCCACCATATTCTTCGTAAAGTAGCGTGAATCGATGACATGGATCTCCTCAAAGGAGTAGAACAGATAGCCGGGGATGGCATTGCCGAAGCTGTCTTTGAGGATCATCAGCCGTCGGCCGTTCTTCGTGGATGTCCGCACACAGGTAATCTTCGTATCACTGCCCATAAACGTGCAGTAAGCCCCGCCGCTGCCGTCTTTGTAACGGTAGAAGAACACACTCTTATAGGGCTTTCCCATACCGATCACGCGGTATTCATCATCGATGGTGTAATTGATGTAGGTCGTGGTGTAGGTCACATCACGGGGCACGTAGTAGACGAAGTCCTCCGGGGCATTCTTGACGGCGATGTCCTGAGAGTAGCCATACATGCTGCCCACATAGCCGTGTACCACCTTACGGTCGTAGCTCGAGAGGTCGCGGAAGGGCACACCTGCCACCTCTGCGAATTTCTCCGCGGCATAGTAGGCGCCCAGCGGTGCCCAGTGGTGGTCTGTACGCAGGAAGATGTCCTCATCGGCATGTTCCCCCAGCGTGGCATAGACATCCACGGGTTTCACGTCGGGCGACAGATGGCGGATCACGTTGTCGATGGTCGGGCGCTGGGGATTGGTACGCTTGCGCACTTTCTCGGGACAGTAGTATTCCACCGCCGTGGGGATGACCATACAGTAGACGTTCACGTCGGGGAAGGTGTCCTTGTATTTGTTGGCAGCCATGGCATAGCCTGTGCATCCTCTGCCGGTGCCGCCAAAGGCCATCAGGGCGCGCACCTTCTCGCCGCTGCCCACGATGATGATGCCGGCATTGGCTATCTTGGCATTCTCGTCGGCCGTCACGTGGTTCTCGTAGTTGTAGGCGGAGTCCGCCTTCTCGGGCTCTTCTGCGATGACAGGGAGTTCCTCGGGTTCCGGCTCACTGACGGGACTATCGGTACTGGCGTGGAAGGTGATGTGCTCCTCGCCTGTCTGCAGTCGGATCAGATCCTTGATATGCATGCTGAGACTCATGAAATGGTCGCGGAAGGGTTCGCTGTCGCTGAACCACGAGGAGACGGCATTGGTGAAAGAGCCGTCGGCGAGTTTCTCGGGTGTAAAGGTGGGGAATGCTGCCAGCTCACGCTTCTCCAGCTCGGAGTAGGTGCTGCGAGGAAACGTGTTGAAGACCACCGCGAAGGCCGCGAACAGCAGTCCGAAGAGCAGGATATAGGCTTTACTGAATCTCATGTCTGTTGGTGGATTGCTGGGTGAGATAACGCTCGTATGCCTGGGTGGTCTTCGGCGCCGAGGCATGGATGAGGTTGTTGGCAAAGAGGATGTCGGTGATGCCGTGGGCATTCACGAAGTCGATCATGTTCTGCAGGAAGTAGCGGCAGTCTACCACGTGGATCTCCTCAAAGGATGAGAAGAGGTTCGAGGGCAGGGCATTGCCGTAGCTGTCCTTCAGGATCAGCAGCCTGCGGCTGTTCTTCGTCTGTGTCACCACACTGGTGGTGTTCGTGTCTCCGCCCATGAAGGTGCAGTAGGCCGCGCTGCTGCCGTCTTCATAGTCGCGGAAGAAACTGAAGGGCTCGGGTTCACTGGCCGTGAGCCAGCTGATGGCGCGGCGCTTCTTCTTGCGCCCGAAGGCCTTGGTCTCTTTCCGATAGGTGATGCGTGTGGCGGAGAACGCCGTATTGCGCGGCACGTAGTAGACAAAGTCCTCCGGGGCCTCCTTCACGCTCCTGTCGCGCGAGAAGGTGTACATGCTGCCCACATAGTCGTGGATCACGCGCGGCTCGTAGGCAGAGAGATCCATGAAGCCTACGTCTGCCACCTGGGCGAAATGCTGGGCTGCATAGAAGGCGCCCAGGGGTGCCCAGTGGTGGTCTGTACGTGAATAGATAGGTTCGTGGGCATGCGCCTGCAAGGTCTCGTAGATATCCACCGCCTTCACGTCGGCAGAGAGTCCTGAGAGGATATGGGTGATATAGGGCCGCTCGTCGTTTGTCCATTCGCGTGCGGTCTCGGGACAGTAGAAGGCCACGGCATTGGGAATCACCATGCAGTAGACGTTCACGTGGGGGAACGTGCGCTTGTATTTGTTCACCACCCCGGCGTAGGCTGCGACGCTTTCCATATTGCCTTTATAGGGTTCGATGGCGCGCACCGTCTTCCCCGAGTCTACGAGGATGATGCCATTGCGCACGCGGCGTACGGTCTGTGCCGTCATCATACTGACGGTGGTGGCGATGAGGAGGATTATCGTGAGGAGTCGTTTCATATCTTGTTTTGTTTGAGGGGTTAGAATCGGGTATAGATGAAGGCGTTGTTCGTGGCCCCTACGAGCAGGGCTACGCTGAGCACCAGGAGTACGACGGAGAGCGAGAGACGGGTGACGAACACCAGTGATTCCCGTGCGATGCCGCCTTCAGATGTCCACCGCTGCAACAAGTTGCCGGCACCGCTGCGCAGCGGCATCGAGAAGAGCACGCACGTCACCCATAGCCAGCAGTTGTCCGTGAGGGCACTGACGGTCATGAAGTCGTGGAGCGCACCTGTCTGTGCGAAGGCGGTCTCGAAGAACTGCAGCATCCTTGTGCTGTCGTCGAAGTAGAAGATGCCCCAGCCTATGACCACCAGCAGGAGACTATACAGGTGGAGCAAGGGAGCGGGGATGTATCTCTGCACGCGGAGGATGGTGTATTTCTCGATGGTGACGATCAGTCCGAAGTACACACCCCAGATGATGAAGTTCCACGAGGCACCGTGCCACATACCCGTGAGGAACCACACCACAAGGATGTTCAGTGCCTGGTGCCGACGGTTGCCGCCCATGGGGATATACACGTAGTCGCGGAAGAAACTGCCGAGCGAGATATGCCAGCGCCGCCAGAAGTCGGTGATGGTATTGCAGCAGTAGGGGTGGCGGAAGTTTTCGTTGAAGTGGAACCCCAGACAGCGCCCCAGTCCGATGGCCATATCCGAATAGCCTGAGAAGTCGAAGTAGATCTGCAGGGTAAAGGCCACGATACCCACCCAGGCGCCTGTCGTCGTCAGATCCTGCAGTCCGCCTGCCAGGAACTGGTCTGCTATCTCCGACAACTGATTAGCGAGGATCACCTTCTTGCCGAGACCGATCACGAAACGGTAGATGCCGTCGGCTACATCCCGCGACGTCACGTGGCGGTCGTGGATCTCCTGTGCCACGGTGTTATAGCGCACGATAGGGCCTGCTATCAGCTGCGGGAACATCGAGATGTAGAGCAGCAGACTGCCGAAGCGCCGCTGCACAGGGGCCTCTCGCCGATACACGTCTATCAGGTAGGAGATGGACTGGAACGTATAGAAGCTGATACCGATGGGGAGCGATATCCTGGGATCTGCCACGGGGATACCGACGGCCGTCAGCTGTTGTGCGAAGAAACTCAGATACTTGAAGGTGCTCAGGATGAGGATATTGCCCGTGAGACCTGCGGCGAGTGCCCATTTCCGGGCAGTGCCTGTCTGTCGTGCGATCCCCAGTCCTGCCAGGTAGTTCACCAGCACACAGAAGAGCATCAGGAACACATATACGGGCTCGCCCCAGGCATAGAAGATCAGGGAGAAGAGCACCAGGACGGTGTTCTGGGCGGTGTGGCTCTTGTGATCCGCGTCTGGCGACAGTCGCCTGTCCAGCCATGAGGCTGCCAGATAACAGAGGGCGAATGCCGGCAGGAAGACGAAGAGGAAGAACAGATCCGAGAATACCATGGCGCTTGAGAGAGAGGGGGTTATGGTTGTAACAGGGCAGCCACTTGCTGCGCGACGTATTTGCCTACTTTCCGGGCACCCGCCACAGAGGTGTGGGTACCGTCGGTGGTGAGGTGTTTCTTCGCCTGCTCCTGCTTGGCACGGATACCGCTCTGCTGATCCAGACGGATCACGTGGAGCCCCATCTTCTGGCCACAGGCCGCGATGATATCGCCCGCCTTGGCGATGGGCTCAGCGCCTGCCTGTACCGATTCAAAGGGTGTCAGCAGGATGATCTGTGCCTGGGGATACTGCGCCTGGAGCAGTTCACAGCCGTATCTCACGGAGGCTGCGAGGGTTACGATCTCCGAGACAGGGCGCTTTGCGCAACAGCAGCAGCGCTTCGCAAAGGCTTCCTCAGCACTCATGGCGAATACCTGGGGGCGCGCCTTCCGGAACCATGCATCGTTGGTGCCTGCCAGGATCAGGATCAGCTGGGGCGTGGCCTGCACACCGCTGTCCACTGCCTCCTGCAGACGGCATATCTGATTATAGACCACATTGTCGTTACCCAGCACGCCGATGTCCTCCCGGGTGTTCCTGCGGGTTTCAGGGGTATTTGTCCAGGTGGCGCCGCTACGGGCATAGCTGCGGCAACTCTTGGGCTGCAGGGCTTCCTTGAACCATTTGTTCCACCCCTCAGGCTTGTCACACGCATCACCGCCTATCCAGGTGTTCGAGTCACCTAGTATCACGACGTCTCCCAGCTGTTGCCCCACAGCCGTGAAGAGCTGAAATACAGAAAAAACTGCGATCAGTAATGTTCTCATGTGTGATGCCATCTCGTAATCGTCGGCAAAATTACGAATAATCGTGCGAAAAACCAAACGAAAAGCCTACCAAAGGAGAAATATTAGTTTAATCTTTGTGAAATGTTTGGTGTTATCCCAGTTTTTTCATACTTTTGCAAAGAAACTATTAACATCTGTAACTATGCATAGAAAGCAGTTCTTCTGTGTGTTGTTCACAACCCTGCTTCTGGGGTTGCCGTTGCCTTTGTCGGCACAGTATCGTTCCATCGTAACAGTTGAGACCGTAACCGTCGAGTCCCCCGTGGGCAATGCCCCGCGCCTGCCTTATCAGGTGTGGGTGAAATATGCCGACGGCAAGGGCGAATACCGGCAGGTGAGATGGCTCAATGCCTCGAATGCCACCGAGATGGCCGAGGCTAATCCCGCCATCAATCCCGTGGGTACCGAATATAAGGTGCGCGGCTTCATCATCGGCGATAATACCACGACTAACGGCTACCCCGTCACCGCGCAGGTGAAGGTGGTGGAGGGGGCGTACCCCGTGCCCTCGAACACGCCCGTGGCCGAGACACTGCCGCTGGATCAGGTCAGCATCGATGGCGATAACCGCCTCTCGTGGAACCGCGACCTCGACATCGATCAGCTCATCAGCTTCCCCGTGCGCCAGCAGCTCTATAACTACCGCGACACCTACGGTCTCAGCACCGAAGGCTATCCCGAGGCCGACGGCTGGGACTCGCCTACCACGAAACTCAAGGGCCATGGCTCCGGCCATTACATGTCTGCCATGGCTTTCGCCTTCGCCAGCTGTCAGGATCCTGCCAAGAAAGCCATCCTCAGACAGAACATCACGACGATGGTCAACGAACTCCGCCAGTGCCAGGAGCGCACCTTCGTCTGGAACAAGGATCTGGGGCGCTATTGGGAAGCACGCGACTTTGCACCCGAGGCCGAGCTCCTGGCGATGAAAGGCTCGTGGGCAGATTTCGACAACTATAAGAAAGACTACCAGCATTACGGCTATGGCTATCTCAACGCCATCCCCGCCCAGCACTGTGTGCTCATCGAGAAATATGCACCTTACAATAACGAGCAGGGCGTGTGGGCACCCTATTACTCCGTCCACAAGCAGCTCGCAGGACTCATCGACATCGCCACCTATATCGACGACAAGGCCGTGGCAGAGAAGGCCCTGCTCATTGCCAAGGACATGGGTCTCTGGGTGTGGAACCGTCTCCACTACCGCACCTTCGTGAAGAGCGACGGGCGACAGGATGAGCGCCGCGCAAAGCCAGGCAACCGTTACGAGATGTGGAACATGTACATCGCCGGAGAGGTGGGTGGCATGGCAGAGTCGCTCGCACGGCTTGCGGAGATGACGGGCACCGCCGAGGAGAAAGCCCATCTGCTGGAAGCCTCCAACTATTTCGACAGTCCTGCCTTCTTCGATCCTCTGGCAAAGAATGTCGATGCCATCCGCACGCGCCATGCCAATCAGCATATCCCCATGGTGACGGGTGCCCTGCGCTCCTTCCGAGGCAACAACCTGCCCTACTATTACAACCTCGCACAGAACTTCTGGACGATGATCCAGGGGCGCTACCGCTATGCCATGGGCGGTGTGGGCAACGGCGAGATGTTCCGACAGCCTTATTCACAGATTACCTCCATGTGCATGAACGTCACGAGCTGGGGCGGACGCGACCTGCACCCGGAGCCTACCATCAACGAGACCTGCTGTGCCTATAACCTCGCGAAACTCACGAAGGATCTCAACTGCTTCAACCCCGACGATGCCCGCTACATGGACTACTACGAGCGCGTGCTCTATAATCAGATCATCGGCTCCGTCAATCCCCGCCAGTATCAGACGGTCTACCAGTATGCCGTCGGACTCGATGCCTCGAAGCCTTGGGGTAACGAGACACCGCAGGCCACCTGCTGTGGCGGCACGGGCGTGGAGAACCACGTGAAATATCAGGAGGCAGCCTACTTCGTGAACGACCGCACGCTCTGGGTAGCACTCTACCTGCCCACCACCGCCCATTGGACTCAGAAGGGTGTCACCGTGAAGCAGTCGTGCCTGTGGCCTGCCGAGCGCTCCGAGATCCGCATCACCGAGGGTACGGCCACCTTCGCCATGAAACTCCGTGTGCCTTACTGGGCTACCGAGGGCTTCGACGTGCGCCTCAACGGCAAGAGCCTCGCCGCCGCCTACCAGCCCTGCAGCTATGTGGAGATCCCTGCCCGCCAGTGGTCTGCACAGGATGTCGTGGAAGTCATCATGCCCTTCACCAGGCACCTCGATTTCGGTCCCGACAAGATGGAGACCTCTCCCGCCTACGAGAAGGATGGCAAGACCGAGTACAGCCCGATGTGGGCAGGTGCACTGATGTATGGTCCGTTGGTGATGGCCGCCGAGGGTATCCATAGCTGGGATGAGGCTACCGTCGACATGGCTGGCGATCTCAGTGACATCACCCTCAACGGTGCGAAGACGGGCACAGGCGCCGATGCCAATCTCTACACCCTGACATTCAAGGACAAGACCTTCATCCCCGACTATGCCGCTGACAGGCACGTCACCCACTATTTCCGCATGAACATCCCCGTGGATCCCAGCGTGAAGTATGTGGCAGAGGTCTCTGAAGGCATCGACAAGTCTGCCCTCCGCGAACTCCTGCTCATTGCCAAGACGCGCCAGGAGGAACAGACGGCATGGAATGCCCTCGCCGTGAAGGTGCCTGAGTATGCCCCTTGGGCTGTCCACGGCTATGGCCGCATGCTCGAGCAGGCTGCCAAGGCACAGCCCTTCATGGATGCCCCCGACGATAAGTACTCGCAGGAGGAGATCGACAAGGCTGCCTCGGCACTCAATGCCGTCATCAACACCATGCGCCCCGGCAATCTCCCCGAACTTGAGGATATGGACGAGCTCATGACGCTCCTGGAGCAGGCGAAGCAGCTCCCCGAGGATGACCGTCGTGCAAACCGTGTCATCGGCTATGCAGGGATGGTGATCCGCTATGTCAGCGACGGCTCCGGCACGATGGACATGATCCAGCGCGCCACCACCCAACTCAAGGAAGTGCTGCAGAAGAAATAAGCACACACCAAAAAACGGCCTCCGTCTTCCGGGGGCCGCTTTTCGTTTTATTTCGCTGGATACTGTATCTCACTCCATAGCGGAGGCGTGAGCCCCAGCAGGTGGCGCACGAAGAAGTCGTAGCGCTTGTGCTCGCCCCAGTCTTCGCCCATCGTGTGGTGGGCACCGGGCACGATGAACATCTCAAACTCCTTGTTTGCCTTGATGAGCGCATCCACCACCTTCATCGATGAGGAGGGGTCAACATTGTCGTCGAGCTCTCCCCAGCAGATCATCAGCGGCCGCGAGAGCAGCTTCGCGTTCTCGATGTTCGAGCCTTCCAGATAGCTCTTGTCCAGCGGATAGCCCAGCCACTGTTCGTTCCACCAGATCTTGTCCATCCTGTTGTCGTGACAGCCGCAGGCAGCATAGCCCGCCTTGTAGAAGTCGGGGTGCAGCAGCAGATGGCTCATGGCCTCCTGTCCGCCGGCACTGCAGCCGTAGATGCCTACGCGCTCCAGATCCATGTAGGGATATCGCTTCGCGGCAGCCTCTATCCACAGCCTGTGGTCGGGATAGCCGCCGTCCTTCAGGTTCTTGTAGCACACCTCCTCAAACTGCTTCGAGCGGAAGGAGGTGGTCATGCCGTCTACCATCACCACGATGAAGCCCAGCTCTGCCAGCGACGACATATAGTAGTCGTAGGGCTTGAACACCTTCGGCACGTACTGGTCGCCGGGGCCCGAGTAGATATACTCGATGATGGGGTATTTCTTCGTGGGGGCGAGGTTCGAGGGCCGGTAGATGTTGCCCCACATCTCTGTCTTGCCGTCGCGGCCCTTGGCATGGAATACCTCCGGTGCCTGCCATCCTTCTGCCAGCAGTGCACTGATGTCTGCCTTCTCCAGCGGCATCACCACCTTGCCGTCGCCGGCACTCCTCAGCACGGCCACGGGAGCCTCGCTCGGGGTGGAGTACACGTCTACGAGATACCGGTGATCCGGCGACAGCGTGGCACGGTGCATCGCTGCCTCGGGTGTCAGCGCCACGAGGTTCTTGCCGTCGAGTCCGATGCGGTAGTAATGGATGAAGTAGGGATCCTCCTGCTTGTTCATGCCGTTGGCAGAGAAGTACACGACACCCTGCGCCTCGTCCACATACTGCACCTGGCGCACGTACCACGCACCCTTGGTGATCTGGCGCAGCTCGCCCGTCTGCTTGTCTACGAGATACAGATGGTTGTAGTTGTCGCGCTCGCTCGTCCAGAGCAGGCGCTTCGTGTCTGCGAAGTGGTGGCGCCAGATGCGCGTCCAGTTCACATACTTGTCGCTCTTGTCCTCGACGATGGTGCGCAGGCTGCCGTCTTTTGCCGACATCGCCATCAGACTGTACTGCTGGTGTCCGCGCTGGTTATACTCGAAGGTGAAGGTCTCGTTGTCGCTCCACTGCAGGTACTCCAGACCGTACTGGTTGCTGATCTTCGCATAGTCTGCCCTTACCTGCTTGCCCGTCTCCGCATCGAAGATCACGGGTGTCTTCTGCATCAGGTCGTCGCCCGGCTTCTGATACTCCTGCTTGTGCAGCTTCGGGTTGAACTGATCCTTCGGAGCCGCCTCCACGTAGTACACGTAGCGCTTCTCCACGCTGCGGATCTTGCACACGGCGAAGTGCCTGCTGTCCGGTGCCCAGTAGATGTAGGCGGAATAGTAGTTCCCCGGGCAGCCGTCCATCGTCAGCACGCGCTCCTGCCCCGTGCTGTCCTTCACGGCGATGTCCCAGCCGTGAACGTAGGCTGTGTACTTGCCGTCGGGCGATGTCGCGGGCTCTGCCTTGCGCTCGTCGTCAGTCTCACTCCAGTAGTGGCCGTCCTCACCGTTGTCACGCCGCCACTGGGGCATGGGCTTGATGTGGAGCCCGGTAGTGTCCTTTTGCACCTTGCGGCTCCCCGTGGCAGGGTCTATCTTCACATACACCTCCCCCTCCTCGGTAGTTGTCTTATACCAGAAGGTCTCGGTATCGTCGATCCAGTGGGGTTCCACGCCGCTGTGCAGGATCTTCTTCGCGCTGAATTTCTCCCGCAGGCCGTAGGCGCGGTTATAGTCCGCGAGTGTGCCTTGGGCCATCATGCTCGTGGCCAGGCAGCTGAATAGTAAAGTAACGGTAGTTTTTTTCATCTTGTACAGAATAAGAGAGAGAGGGCACCTAGATGCCCCCTCCCCCGTCGTAGTTATTTAGTTAGTATCCAGGATTCTGTTTCAGGTTACCGTTGGTCTGCAACTCCTCCAGCGGGATGGGGAACAGCTTCGTGTGGCCGTCCTTCACACCGTAGAGGTTCACGTCGTGGTTGAACCAGTTGTAGGTAGAATAGGTGCCGAAGCGGATCATCTGCGTGCGGCGCTGTGCCTCGCAGGCAAACTCCTTCGCCCACTCGTCGTACATACCGCCCAGTGCCAGCTTGCCCGCAGGCTCCGTGCCCTTCACGATGTTGTTGTCCCAGTCCAGCAGACCGTACTTGATATTGGTGTCACCTTCAAGGTCTTCCACGGTGACGGTAGCCTGTGCAGCATCGTCAAACACGCGGGCGCGAACCGTTGATACGATGTCGGCAGCCTCCTGTTTGTTCTGTCCCAGGCGCAGCAGACACTCTGCCTTCGTGTAGAGCACCTCCGTATAGCGGAAGAAGGGGAAGTCGTTGCTCCAGGCACCGTTGGCGGTGTTGGGATCCGGTGTGTACTTCCATACACGGTAGCCCCAGTCGATGTTCGTGTGGTTCTCTCCAGCCTCGTTGAAGCAGGTCAGCGACGGCAGGTAGTTCTTGCAGGTCCACAGCAGGTTGCCGCTGCCGTCATACTGCTCGCCCATCAGCCATGTAGCCTCCAGACGCTTGTCACCCTCCTCGTAGGCATTGATGAACTGCGGGTTCGCGCAGCTGCCGCCCCAGAAGTAGTCAGCAGGCTGGAACAGCGGGCACTGGCGTGCTGCGGGGGGATACCACTTGTGCTGCTGGCTAAAGCCGCTGTACAGACGGTCGTAAGGCACGGCGAAGATACACTCCACGTTAGCCTCGTTGTCGTAAGAGAACATGGCCTTGTAGTCGGGCGCCAGCTCGAACTTGCCGCCGTTGATGATATCGTTGGCACAAGCCAGTGCTTCCTGGTAGTGCGCCTGTCCCACGTATTCCTCTGCGTTCAGATACGTACGCATCAGCGTAGCCTGTGCAGCCCAGTAGTTCATGCGGCCGTAGGTTGTGCCGTCGTTCTCCTTGCTCAGGTTCGGCAGCACCTCCGTCAGTTCCTTCACCACGAACTCGTAGATCTGCTGGCGCGTGGCCTGTGTCGGCGTCTCGTCGGTGAAAGCCGTCACCAGGGGCACGTTGCCGTGGTTGTCGAGCAGGATGTAGTACCACAGGGCACGGATGGCGCGCAGTTCGGCGATCATCGGCTCCTTCAGGTCACCCACGGGCAGTGCGCCGCTCTCGATCTGGTCTTTCACGCGGTTGGCGTTGTTGATACCCTCATAGGCCGTGAGGTAGGTGTTCCAGGGCTGCCACTCCTCCGAGTCCCATCCGTGCTGGTGCATGCGCCGGTAGGTACCGCCGTCATCCCATCCGTTGGGTCGTGTAGGTGTGATGATACAGTCGCCGGGTTCCTCTTCCAGGTCGAAGAGTCCCTGCCAGTCGAAGATATAGGTGAGCGGCCTGTATGCACTGGCCAGCAGTGCAGCCGCGTCCTGCTCGGTAGGCTGGAAGCTTTCCTCCGTTACCTCCGAATATACGTGCTCGTCAAGGTTAGAGCAGCTTGCGAGCGTCAGCATTCCTCCCACGGCGAGCGCCGCGATGCGATAGATATGTTTTTTCATATTCTGTGTCTGTTAATGAGTTTAGAAAGTAACGTTGATACCAAAGGTGTACGAGCGGATGGTGGGGAACTTGTCGCGGTGGTCGGTACCGAAGGCCAGTGCATAGCCGCCGGTCTCGTCGCCGCGGAAGCTCATCTCCGGGTCAAGTCCCTTGTAGCTGGTGATGGTCAGCAGGTTCAGGCAAGAGGCATAGACGCGCAGGTTACGCACGATCTTCCACTTCGAGGTGTTGAAGGTGTAGCCCAGCGTCAGGTTGTCGATCTTCCAGAACGAGCCGTTCTCCACGTATTCGCTCACGTAGCGCTGCGCGTCTGCGATGCGGGTCTGCTTGCCGGTATAGCTGATGCTGCTGCCGTCCTCGCTCACGCTCACCACGGGGTGCATGTCGAAGGCCGAGTTCAGCACGTTATACTGGATGGTGGGGTTGGCGTAGTACATCTCCTGGAAGTTCAGGATCTGGAAGCCAAACTGTCCGCGCATATTGATGGAGAGGTCGAATCCCTTGTAGGTCAGCGTGTTGTTGAAGTTCAGGAAGTGCTTGGCGATACCGTTGCCCAGCACCTGCTTGTCTGCGTCGTTGGCATCCTCTGCCAGTCCGTAGTAGGTACCCGTCACCTTCTCGGGGTCGTTGGGATCGTCGTGCTTCAGGCGCTCCACCACCCATTTACCCGACTCGTCGAGGCCCACGCTCTTCAGTCCGAAGAACTGTCCGAGAGGCTCTCCCACTTTCACGCGGTGTGTCGAGGTCTGGATAGGCTCACCCGTATGTCCGGTGTAGAAGTAGTCGGTAGACATGGTGAACTGGTCGTTGCTGATGGAGCGCACCTCGTTCTTGTTGTGCGAGTACGAGATGTTGCCGCGCCACTCGAAGTCCTTTGTACGGACAGGCACGAAGTTCACGAGGATCTCGATACCCGAGTTGCGAATCTTGGCCACGTTGGCCATGATGGTGCTGTACTGATACGGCGGCACGGGCACGGTGTAGTTCCACAGTCCGTCCTTCGTATCGCGCTGATACAGGTCGATGGCACCGCCCAGGCGACCCTTCAGCAGTTCGAAGTCGATACCCAGGTTATACTCGATCTTCTTCTCCCAGCGCAGGTCAGGGTTGGCGTTACGAGCCGGCACCAGTGTGCTGATCCACTGTCCGTCGTAGAGGAAGTAGTTCGTATAGTTCAGCGAGGCCAGCGACTGGTAGGGGTCGTTGATGTTGATACCCGTCACACCGTATCCCACGCGCAGCTTCAGGTTGTCCACCCATTTCACGCCCTTCATGAACTTCTCGTTGTTGATGCGCCATCCGGCAGACACGCCCGGGAAGGTACCCCACTTATGGTCGGCACCGAACTTCGAGGAGCCCTCTCTTCTCAGCGAGGCCATCAGCAGGTAGCGGTCATCATAGTTGTAAGTCACGCGGCCGAAGAGACCGATGAGCGTATCCTCCTGCTTATACGACGACATCGTGGCGGCACCGTTCTGCAGGCCCTTACCCGTCTCAATCTTATGATAGGTGTAGGAGTCCGTCGGGAAGTTGCGGTTCGATTCGTCAAACCACTCGTAGCGCGTCTTCTCGTAGTTGTAGCCCACGATCACGCCCACGTTGTGCTTGTCGAAGGTGTGGTGCCAGTCAGCGGTGATCTCGTAGAGGTCGTTGATCAGGTCGTAGCTGTAGTTATAGGCATAGCCGTTGTAGCCCGACTCCGTCGTTGTCACGGCCTTGTGCGAGTAGTAGTAGCCGCGGTCGTTGCTCTGTCCCTTGCGCGTGAGCATACCCTTGATGATCAGGTCCGAGATGGGGCGGAACTCCAGCGATCCCGTGAATCTGATGTTACGGTTGCGGTTCGTACCCGTGTGCTCGTTCAGCGGTGTGATGGGGTTGTCGTAGAAGTACACGTTGCGCTCCACGTAGTTACCCTCGTCGTCATACACCGGCTGTGTGGGGTTCTGTATACAAGCCATGCGATACACGTTATAGCCGAAGCCGATACCCGCGTTGTTCTTGCGCTCGTTGGCGATGAGCTGCAGGTTGGTGGTCAGCTTGTCGTTAAACATGCGGTGCGTCAGTTCCAGTCTTGCACGGATGTTCTTCATGTCACTCTTCTTCAGCGTACCCTGTCGCTGCTCATAGGTCACGTTGCCCAGCATGCTGGTGCTCTTGCCGCCACCTCTCAGCGTCACGTTGTGCACGTTGCTCACGCCAGTGCGGCTCACCTCGTCGAGCCAGTTAGTCGTAGCGCCGTAGTCCTGGTCGTTGGCACCCGAGAACTCCAGTCCCTCCTTCCAGCGGGCACGCAGGTCGTCAGCCCCCATGAAGTCGGGGCGCTTCAGCTGCTTCGACACCGACACGTAGCCACTGTATTCGATGGTCGTCGGCTGCTCGCGGCGGCCGCTCTTCGTCGTGATAATGATCACACCGTTGGTACCGCGCGTACCGTAGATAGCCGTTGCCGAGCCGTCCTTCAGCACGTCGATACTCTCAATCTCCTCCGGTGCCACGGTCGAGAACGATCCCGGCACACCGTCCACGAGAATCAGCGGGTCGCGGCTACCCATCAGCGTCGAGGCACCGCGCAGCATCACGCTCGTGCTACCCGTCGGGTCACCGTTAGCCAGTGAGATCTGCAGACCAGCCACCTTACCCTGCACCAGCTGTCCTGCGTCGAGGATGGCACCCTTGTTGAAGGCCTCACTCTTCACGCTGGCCACTGCGCTGGTCACGTCGGCCTTTTTCTGCGTACCGTAACCGATCACCACCACCTCGTTGAGGTTATGGTCATCCTCATGCAGGATGATGTTCGGGTTGCGTGTAGCCGACACCTCCTGCGTGGTGTAGCCCACATACGTCACGATAAGGCTTGCCCCCGGTTTCACGTCGAGGGAGAACTTACCGTTCACGTCCGTCACCGTACCGTTCTTGGTACCCTTCTCAAAGATGCTTGCACCGATGATCGGTTCTCCGTCCACGTCCTTCACCACGCCGCTCACCTTGAGCGAGCCCTGTTGTACAGACTGAACGTTCAGCTTGCCAGCAGCACCGTCGCTAGCCATCGCAGCCACGGGGTTGGCCAGTAGCAATGCAGCCACTGCGGTAGCCTTCACCAAAGCCTTGCTTCGTGAATAGCCCACTTCCATAAGTGTTGTTTTGTTCATGTTTGTTAGTAATATTATTAATTAGGTGTGTAATTGCCCCCACGTTAGTATGTCGGAGTCGTTGGTTTGAATAGTTATATTGTAAATGCGTTGCAAAATTATAAAATTTTTAGTAAACTGCATCGCGTTGCGTATTAAAATTCCTTAAATGTAACAAATACACTTTTTTTACCCGATAAACATCCGAAATTAACGTTTAGCAACGTTTCCTGCCATGGGGCTCAAAATATGACTCCCATGGTTTAATAACCTCTTTCAGCCCAATCGCCTCTGTCAAGATTACGATAACCAATGGCTTCGGCGATGTGTTGGGCTTGCACTTTCTCACTACATTCCAGATCGGCTATTGTCCTCGCCACTTTAAGGATTCTGCTATATGCTCTGGCTGATAGACTTAACCGCTCCATTGCCATACGTAGCATGTCGAGACTCTGTTCGTCAGGTTGGGCAAATTGATTGATCATTCGTTCGCTCATCTGGGCATTGCAATGAACTCCCTGATAGTCTTTAAAACGAATTTCCTGTATCTGACGTGCCTTTATCACGCGCTCGCGGATGACGCTGCTTGGCTCGCCTGGCTGCATTTGGGTTAATTCCTTGAAGGGCACAACCGTTACCTCGCAGTGGATGTCTATTCTGTCAAGTAAAGGGCCACTAATCTTGTTCATGTATCGTTGAATCTGGCCTGGCGTGCAGACACAATGGTGTGTTGGATCACCATAATAGCCGCAGGGACAAGGATTCATAGACGCCACAAACATAAAAGAGCAAGGATATTCCACTGTGTACTTGGCACGCGAGATGGTAATCTTGCGGTCTTCTAGTGGTTGACGTAACACTTCAAGGGTGGTTTTGCTGAACTCTGGTAATTCGTCTAGAAATAGTACGCCATTATGTGCCATAGAGACCTCTCCTGGCAACGCTCTATTTCCACCACCTGTCATAGCTACTTGAGACACGGTATGATGTGGACTGCGGAAAGGGCGTTGCGAAATAAGTGATGTATCACCAGGCAGTTTCCCTGCTACGGAGTGTATCTGGGTGGTTTCCAGGCTCTCGGTGAGTGAAAGAGGGGGGAGAATGCTTGGTAACCGTTTGGCCATCATGGACTTACCACTTCCTGGAGGGCCTATCATAATCAAATTATGTCCACCAGCTGCAGCAACTTCCATAGCTCGCTTTACACTCTCTTGTCCTTTCACATCAGCAAAGTCGAGATCATAAGAATATTGGTGTTCATAGAATTCCTTGCGCGTGTCAACAATGGTAGGTTCAAAGTCGTGATAACTATTAAGAAAATTGATAACATCGGCGAGATTATCCATACCATAGACCTCCAGATCATTTACAACAGCTGCTTCACGGGCATTTTCCTGTGGTACAATCATGCCTTTAAAGTTATCTTTTTGAGCGCGGATAGCAACAGACAAAACGCCGCTAACAGGTTTTATTTTGCCGTCGAGGCCTAGCTCTCCTACCATGATAAAGTCGCTAAGCATGGTGTCATCTATTTTTCCATGAGCTGCAAGGATGCCAACGGCTAACGGTAGATCGTATCCACTTCCCTCCTTACGGATGTCTGCAGGACTCAGATTGATCGTCAGATCTGCTGTGGGGGGCTTGAACCCTATATTGGTTATAGCAGCACGAATACGATCATAGCTTTCTTTGACCGCTGTATCTGCAAGACCAGACAAGTGGAACATCATTCCTCTTGTCATGTTTACTTCAATGGTAATGGTTGTTGCTTCCAGTCCCATCACTTCAGCACAAAATGTTTTTACAAGCATCGTATCAAGAGTTATAGCTAGATGAATTTATTAGTTGGTGACATCAGGACAAGAGATGGTACATGCCGCCGGCGAGGGGTTTTACGACACCTTTCATCTCCAATTGGAATAGGAGAGACGTGAGTTTTCCGATAGGAAAGCTTGTTTTCACACTGAGGATATTCAGTTGCAGGTCGTTAGTCTGCTGAAGGAGACTGACGACTGTTTGTTCCTCTGGAGAGAGGTCTGGGAACAGATTTCGCTCGATTCCATCGGATAAGGCTTGCTGACGATGCATGTCATCCTGCCAATTCATGGCACGGACAAAATCCGCTGCATTGGAGATTAGTCCTGCCCCATTATCACGGATCAGATTATTGCAGCCTTGGGAATATTCAGCGTCAACACGACCAGGGAAGGCAAAGACACTCCGGCCGTAACTCTGGGCAATCTCAGCCGTGATGAGCCCGCCACCCTTTGCGGCACTCTCAACGAGAATAACACTATCCGCCATACCTGCCACGATACGGTTGCGACGCACGAAATTAGGCTTATCGGCATTCGTAAGCGTCATGAACTCCGTCAGCAGTCCACCGTGATTGAGCATTTCCGCCGCTGTATCACGATGGCGGTAAGGATATATCTGGTCTAGGCCATGCGCCAGCACACCTACCGTCTCATAGCCGTTTGCCAATGCTTCACGGTGGGCATTGATATCTACTCCGTAGGCCAAGCCGCTGACAATGAGAAGTCTAGGGCAATAGGTACGTAAATCGCCAATCAAACGACGAATCAAGTCTTGGCCGTATTGAGTAACCCGCCGTGTTCCGACGATACTGATAACCTTTGCCTGGTTCAGGTCACTATTACCTTTATAATATAATACAATAGGGGCATCAGGACATTCACGGAGCCGTTGAGGGTAATCGTCATCGTTGAGCGTGATGGCTCGGATACCATGTTCTTGCATAAACGCCAGTTCAGCTTCTGCCCGTTTCATCGGCTCACTCCAATCCTGAAGGGCATCCCTCAAGCGTGGTGTACATTCTTTCAGGATATCGCCAATGTCATTTCTATGCTCAAAGAGCAACTGTGCACTGCCAACAGCCTTATACAGTTCCAAAGCCTGGGCAAAATTGAAATTACTGATGCGCGTTAGCGCCATCGTATAGAAAATCTCTTCTGTATTCATAGTTATTTGCGTTTAAGATATTCATAGCCAAAGCGACAACGGAGACAGTCCTTCTTGTCGCAATATTCCCTCTTCAACTGAATAAGTGCCTGAGAGTCTCCTGCCGTCTGGACAGGGAGACCTACCTGCTGCCACATCCGGATAATATGGTTGTCCTCGGCCTTCAACTGCTCTAGGAAGTCAAAGGCGCGGTCACACAGCACCTCTTTCGAGCGATGACGACCATAGGCAAACAACATCGGAATGGCCGTGTTGATTATCAGCAGGTTCAGCGAACCATAGGCCAGATGCTTTTCGTTTCGCGAACTGGTAGAACCAAAGGTGTAGTGAGTTTCCCAATAAGGTGTCACATGCGAACTGAAGAGGTGTTTCAACTGCTCTATCGTCTCACATTCCACGAGTTGGCTCAATCCCGCCTTCTGCTGATAGTAGAGATTGGCGAGCTGGGAAATACGGATATGCGGGAAGTTCTGCGGACGAAGCCTAAGGTAGCGCCAGAGATGAAAGTCCATCGGTTTCATCGAGAACTTGTGGGCCAAATAGAGATATTCATTCCGCAGTTTGGCAAAGTACCCCTCGTTAAGTGCCAAGGCCTGATAATAGTCGGGAATCGTGTCAAGCTCCAAGAGTCCAGCCTGTCCCATAAAGATTGCCTCTATCTGGAAGAGGTCATCGCGATGATGGGCTACGGCAGAGAGCGGAATATTCTGCGCCCACACTTCGAAGGCATCGTTGTTGATGCCAAAGCCATAGTTTCGGGCCAAAGTCACGAAATAAGCATCCTCCCAAGAGCCACCACACTGTTCTACCCGTCGCTTGATTGCTTCTGTCTTCTGTTCCAGCCGTTCAGTCTGCAAGGCAGCCATCCATGAGTGTACCAGCAATTGTGTCAAATCCGGAATAACCTTGTAACATGGCGGATAACTATCTGTCCTCAGCAGTTCTTCGTAATGGTCTCTGATGGTTTCAGGCACATCGAGCTGCATCTGGCGGATAAACTCACCATTCGTATTCATCACTTCCGCATCCAAGACGCCAGCCACATGGAGGATGACATTGTCGTAACGTTGGTCTTTATCATGGCCGTGAACATACCAGTCGCTCGACTTGTCGTGAATCTCGACGTTCCCTACCCAGAGCGTGCGTCCTATTTTTATCTTCGCATTGAAGAAGTCAGGGCCGGCATTGCGGTTATGCAGACCTGGGTCGATCACTTCGACGGGTTCGCCGTCGCTTGTCTTCAGCTCCCTTAATGGGAACAGTTTGTGCTTAAACACATAATGCAATAATTGTTCCATAGCGTCATTTTAAGAATTAACTCGCTGCAAAGATAGCGGTTTTTCGGAAAATCACCAAATAATTCGGGAAAAAGTTGTAATTTTGCCGCCGAAATGAAGATTGGAAACGTAGAACTTGGTGAGCGTCCCGTGTTCCTGGCGCCTATGGAGGACGTGACGGACATCGGATTCCGACTGCTGTGCAAGCGGTTCGGAGCGGCAATGGTGTACACGGAATTCGTCAGCGCAGAGGCATTGATACGCGACGTGAAGTCAACCATCTCGAAACTGACCATCAGCGACGTGGAGCGCCCAGTGGGCATACAGATCTACGGGCGCGACGTGGAGGCGATGGTGGAAGCGGCAAGGATCGTGGAGCAGGCGGGGCCCGACGTCATCGACCTGAACTTCGGCTGTCCGGTGAAGAAGGTGGCGGGCAAAGGGGCGGGCGCAGGCATGCTGCAGAACATACCCAAGATGCTGGAGATTACGCGCAAGGTGGTGGACGCCGTGAAACTGCCCGTGACTGTGAAGACGCGACTGGGATGGAACTTCGAGCAGCTGATCATCACGGAACTGGCAGAGCAGCTGCAGGACTGCGGCATACAGGCGCTGACCATCCACGGCAGGACGCGCTCTCAGATGTACACGGGCGAGGCGGACTGGACGCTCATCGGCGAGGTGAAGCGTAACCCGCGCATCCATATCCCCATCATCGGTAACGGCGACATCCACTCGCTCGAAGAGGCGGACAAAGCGTTCGACGAATATGGGGTGGATGCGGTGATGATAGGCCGCGCCACCTTCGGCTGTCCGTGGATCTTCAGCCGCGAAAACCTCGATTTCAACGCGAAAATGGATATCCTGGAGGAACTGCTGCGCATCAACGTGGAGCGCATCGACGAGAAGCGGGGCATCCTGCACACGCGCCGGCACCTGGCTGCCACGCCTATCTTCAAGGGGATCCCTAACTTCAGACAGACGCGCATCGCCATGCTCCGCGCAGAGACGATGGCGGAGCTGCTGGCCATCCTGGAAGAGGTCAGGGCACAATTATCGGAAACATAAGGAATAAAAATGAATGGGCTGGTTCAGAACCAGCCCATTAGTTTGCGGAGATAGGCCGTGAGTTCGGCGGCCATCTTTTCGTCTTCATAGACGTTGGGATGGTAGTCGTTGCCATAGAAGGCCTCATCGTCGATGGGTGAGAGGTCGAAGCGGTAGACCTGCTGATCGCCGGCCTTGCGGGCCTCGGCGGCTACCTCGTCGAGCAACTGACGGGCCAGCTGCAGTTCCTTGCCGCCTAGCATGGAGCCCGTGAGGAAGAGGATCTTCGCCTGGGGATTATGCCGGCGCACCTGCTGCAGCAGCTTCTGATAGCCCTGCTTGAGCAACTGCAGGTCGTAGTTGTCGGTGGAGAGGTCGTTGGTGCCGAGATTGATGCAGACGACATCGGGCTGGTAACGGCTGAAATCCCACCGCTCGCTGAGGAAGGTGGGCTGCTTGCGGAGGTCGGGGTTCCAGGCATAGCCCGTATATTCATACTGCACAGGCATACAGGAACCGGGGGAGCCTGACTTGGGCTCGCCATAGTTGCGGTAGGCACCGATGCCGCTGCGGGCGACCACCCAGTGCTGGGCCTCGAGGCTGCGGGCGGCTATGGACGCATAGGAATAGTAGTGGTTCTCGGTGGCGTAGTCGAAATGGTCTTCTTTGCAAAGACCTTCGTTGCCATAGCCACAGGTGATGGAATTGCCGATGAATTCGATCTTTCTGGAGGGGAAGGCGGGGGCCTCAACGAGCCGACGGCCTGAATCGAGCACGAATCCCCAGAACTCGGGGAAGAACTCATAACCTTCGATGACATACATCAGACGGACGAGATGACGGCCGTCGGGCAGGGCCGTGGCAAGGGTGACGAGGGAGTCGCGCTCGCCCCGGAACGCGACCTTGAAGGGCTCTGCCTGATCTATCTGGGCCATGAAGTAGCCGCTGCGGGGCTTGGCGAGCATCCGCAGGGAGGTGCCTTCGAAGGCGGCCACTATCTGGATGCCGGGATAGTTCCACGCAGGGCGCTCGGGATTGGCAAAGCTGATGCGGCCTGCATACCGGATATGGGTATCTGAGGGGCTGACGACGGTGCCCTTGAGGGGCATCGTCTTGACGGCTGACGCTGCATGACAAACGATTGCCAGCAAAGCGATGAAAAGGCTCTTTTTCATAGGGCTTACTCCTTAATCGTTACTTGATGATGGCTGCCCAGCCACCGCCACTGCTCAGATGGAGGCTCAGACGGTCGTTGCGCGTGACGGTCTGGACGGTATGCTTATAGTCGGTGGCATCTTTCCGGGCATTGATGCCGTCGGCAAAGATGTTGGCAGAATGGGTGCCGTCGCCGATGAAATCGAGGGAAATCGTCAGATCGCGCGGTGTCCAGTCGGTCATGGCGGCTACATACCAGGTCGTGCCCTTACGACGGGCAATGACGGTATATTCGCCCAATTGGCCGTCGATGGCGACTGTCTCGTCAAAGGCGGTGGGGATCTGCGCGATGAAATCGGTGCATTCCTGGTTCTGCATGTATTTTGTAGGACTGTCGGCAAGCATCTGGAGCGGTGCCTCAAAGGTGGTGTACATCGCCATCTGATGGACGCGGGTGCCCTGGCTCATGGGGTGATCGTTGTTGCCGAAGAAATTGTCCTTCATGGCATTCATCATCGCACCGGGGGTATAGTCGAGCGGCCCTGCCAGCATACGGAGGTAAGGGATGGTGACATCGTAACGGGGCTGGTTGTGGAGGGGACCATCCCCTACTCTGGGCTCCCACTTGGAGTTCTCCAGACCCTTGACGCCCTCGAAGTTCAGGACGTTGGGATAGGCGCGCTGGATGCCGAAGGGCTTCAGGCCATGATAGTCGAGGACGAGGTGATGGCGGGCAGCACACTCAGCCATCAGGTAGGCAGAGGCGATGACCTGCTGGTCGTCGCGGTCGAAGAAATCGACCTTGAAGCCCTTGATGCCCATGTCGGCATAGTGCTTCATCGCGGCATCAATGGCGGCGGGGCCTCCCAGCGGATCGTTGCCAATCATATTCCGCCAACTGGACCAGAGGATGATGCCCACGCCCTTGTCCTTGCCATAGGCGACAAGGCGCGGGATGTCGATGTCGGGGTTGAGATCCTTGAGCAGCGACTCACGGCCGCTCCAGCCTTCATCGATGATGATATACTCAAGACGGTTCTTGGCGGCGAAGTCGATATAATATAAATAGGTGTCGGTGTTCATGCCTGACTTGAAATCTACACCCGTGATGTTGCAGCTGTTCCACCAGTCCCAGGCCACCTTGCCCGGGCGTATCCATGAGGTGTCGGCAATGCGGCAGGCGGGTGCCAGCCGCTGGGCCATGTCGCAGTTCAGGATGTCGGCATCCTTCTCGGTGATGACGACAGCGCGCCAAGGCAGGGGCTGCGCACCATTGAGTTTTGCGATGAAACCGGCTCTTTTCTTCGGCACAAGGTTCAAACCGTTATGACCAAGCACCTCCTGCTCGAGGGGATAAGGGGCGAACTCAGACTTCAGGACATGGCCCTCGCCCTTCTTCAGGAAGAGGCCCGGATAGTTCTCCAAGCCGGCATCCATCACGATGGCCTTCATGCCATCGGGCAGGCAGACTGCCAGCGGGGTGATGGACAGGGAGTCGCTGAACATCTTCGACAGGGGCGCCTCGTCGTAATAGGACTCGAAGGAGTAGGAATAGCGCTCGCCGCTACGGTTGTCGTTGACGTAGGGCACAAAGGCCTGATAGTCGGCGGCAAAGCAAAATTCCACGGTTTCATCGTTCACCACGAGGGGTTTGCTGTGGCCGCTGATGAGCCGATAGGCCGCACCGTCGTCATAGGCTCTGACCTCGATGGTGAACTTCTGTGTCGTATAAAGCAACAGCTGTCCGTATTCATCGCTGATGGTCTGCTTCTTATAAAACGGGTTCTGGAAGCTGCCATTGATGCGCTGCTTCGCCACCTTGCCGACTTTACCAAGACCGAGCGTCTTCTTGCCTTGCGTCAGACTGATGTCGATAGCTGACGGCAACAGCACCTGCCGCCCGTCGTAATCAACTGACCATTTCACGGTTTCATCGGTGTTTACCGTCACTTTGACCTTCCCATTGGGGGAGCTCACCTCGTAATTCCCTGCTGAAGCTGTTATCGCCATCAGGCAGAAAAGGGTTCCAACAATTGTCTTCATCTTCAGTTATTTTAGTTTGTAATAATCCGTCATTGGCTTTGTTGGCGCAAAGATAAACAAAATAATCCGAATTAAAAGCAATTTATGGGAAAAAGTGTATGAACGGCACTCATTTACAGTCTGTTCCTCTCGTCGTTACCTGCTCCGGAGCCCTTGTACTTCGAACGGGAGACGTTGAAGTTGTAGCTCAGCGTCAGACCTACACACTGCGTATAAGTGTATACGTCCTGGTCTGTCAGACCGATGGCATAGTAGGTGGTCATCTTCGTCTTAGCTGTGCGGAAGATATCGTTGGCATAGAGCGTACACGACAGGCGTTCATTGAAGAATGACTTCTGCAGGCGGGCATTGACGGCGAAGTTGCTGCCGCGATACATGAATGCCCAGTGGTTGCTGCCGGAATAGCTCATCTGCACGAGGGCTTTCATCGTCGGGTGGATGACGAACCAGTTCTTGAGATCGAAGGAGAACTCGGGCTTGTTCAGCTTCTCGGGCGCACCGTATGCTTCGGCATCGAACATCTGCTGATAGTAGTGGAGCGTGGCGGTGGGCTGCCAGAAGCCAAACTTGGGCGAGGCGACGAGGGTGGCATAGACACGATCCTGATGATCGAAGTTCATGGGCTGGAAGATGGCAATCTCCTGCTCTTCGTCGTACACTCTGCCGATGTGGGTGAAGAGATCGTTCTCGCGGGTGAAACCTGCCATGAACGTCAGCCATGCGTAGGTGAGATTAAGGTCGATGCTCTGGCGCACCGACGGGCGCAACAGCGGATTGCCGCCCTCATAGAACATACGGCTGTCGTAGACAATCATGGACGTCAGCATATTGTAAGGCGGGCGCGTGATACGCTTGCTGTAGCTCAACTGTGCACTCCACTTGTCCTTCTGCCATGCTGCTGACAGATTGGGGAACCAGTCGTTATAGGTGCGGCTGGGCTCCTGCTGCCATTTGCCAAACAAGTAGTAATCGGCTTTTACATGCTCAAAGCGGAGACCAGCATTCAGGCGCCACTGCCCTAACTGCAGCTCGTATTCTGCAAAACCGGCTATGTTCTTCTCTTTCATCTCGTTGTCGGTCTCCGGGATGATGTTCTCCTGATTGACATTGCGGCCATAACTCCTGGTGCTCGTAGCCTCAGCGCCGCCACTCAGCACACCCTTCCAGACTGGATATGACAGCACCAGTTTGCCTGCCATCATCTTGCGATCCTCACTGTTGAGGGTGGTGATGGTGCGGTCGCCAAGTTCCTGACTATACTCCTGCTGGTTAAGATGGCTCTCCGTCTTGCGTTGCAACATCGTCGCGTTTAAGTCGATGTCCAGTTTCCCTACCTTTCCCACATAGTAGGTGTTCAGTTCCCACACCGGCTTGTCGAGCTCGTCGATATCCGTCTTCAAAAGGACATCCCCGTAGAAGGCGCCATTCTTGAGATAGTGCTGCGTCATATCCGACTTGAACTTATTATAGAACATCTTCTGCGACGAGAAACTGAGTCCGAGGGAATGGTCGGCATTGAAATCGTAGCTCAGGCCACCCTTGTACTGCAGTGTTGTCCAGGTGCTCCTGACGGGCAATCCCGCATGGACGTCGAAGAAGTCTTTCTTGATATGCAACTGCTGCTCAAGGTCCTGATCATTACTGTAGTGCCCGTTGTCGAGGGCCACGTTGGCAAAGGCCTCCAGTCCGCCTGTGCGATATTTCAAGGTCAGATCGTCATAGTTGTTCCACTTGTTGTTCTTCCATGTATCGCTAGTCACCATCAGACTCAGTCCGTCGCCCTGCGCCTTCAACGTCTTGATGCGGATGACGGCATTCACCTCAGCATTGTACTTGGCCCCGGGAGAGGTGATGACATCAACGCTCTTGATATCCACCGATTTCAGCTGTTTCAGTTCGCTGGGGTCGCGTACCTTCTTATTATTGATATAGATCTCGGGCTCGCCTTTGGCCAGCACCTCAAACTTACCGTCCTTGCTTTGCACCATCGGAATCATCGACAGCAGATCGTCGGCAGTGCCGATATCGTGGAGGATGGAGTGCTGCACGTCTACCGTCATACCGCCCTGGGCCATCTTGTACTGCGGAATCTCACCTTTCACCTCTACGCCCTTCACCATAAAGGTCTCGGGCTGAAGGGTGACGGTGCCGATGTTACCCACGCTGACATGGCGCGTCACCGTCTTATAGCCCACATAGGTCACCTTCAGCATGATCTTCTTCTCACGGCAAGGAATCACGAAGTCGCCATTCTCATTGCTGACACCGCCATTGATGTATGTGGAATTCCTGTCGCCGCTATTGGGATCGGCAGCGCCGTGCAATGAGACGTTGGCAAACTCTATGGGCTGTCCCTCGGCATCGACCACACGCCCGATGACCTTCGCATCCTCCTTCTGGGTACACTCTATGAAGATACGGTTGTCGTCGTAGGTCACTTTCATGGGATAGAAGCCGATGACCTCGCGGATAGCCTCCTTGAGAGGCAGATCGCTGAAATGGCTGGTGACGGTGAAGTCTTCCAGCTCGTCGTAGATGAAATAGATCGTCTGGTCGCTGGTAGCAGCGTTCAGGTCTTCGAGCACTTTGGAGAGCGACTCGTTCTGGTAGTCGCGGCTGAGCCTCTGAGCCTGGGCACACAACGAGAGTGCACAGAGCAATGCTGTGAATAGATACTGTTTCATAAGGTCGGTGGCTAGTGTTATTCTACAATCAGTTTCTTGTTGTCGCGCGTGATATGGATGCGTTCAAACTTATTGAACGTATCGATGACATCGTCGACGGTCGCCTGCTTGTCCCATGTATAGTAGAGACGGATATGCCTGCTGGCTTCTTGCCTATAGACCACCTCTACCTGATAGTAAGCGGCTACATCGCCCAGAATGGTTGCAAGCTCGGCATCCTCGTAGACGACGGGGGCTGTCTGAGGCTCCTCTGCGGCAACTGCCTGCGCAGCAGTCTGCCGGCGCTGGCTGCGGATCTCCGTCTGCTGAGAGGGCGCGGATGATTTCCCTGTTGTGCTGTAGGCCACATGATAAGCTGCGTAGGCAATGCCCGACAGCAGCAGCACGCCAATAAACATCGCGGCTATCTTCCTGACAGGATAGAAGGAACCCCGGTTTCCCCCTGCCTGCTTTCCCCCATTTCTGAATGACTCCCACGCCTCGCCGGCATCAGGCACAGGGACCTCCACTTCGTCCAGCATCTGGTTGAGCTGCTCATCGGTGTATTGCTCAGGGTGCAGCAGCATCCTGATCTGCTCTTCTTTCTTCATGCTTCTCTGTCTTTAAAAGTTGAACGTAGTTTCCTCAACCCTTGCACAATGTGCTTATTGACTGCCGAGAGACTGATACCCAGCGAGCTGGAGATCTCCTTGTAAGACTTTTCCTCATCAAAGTGCATGCGGATGATACGACTGGTCTGAGGGGTAAGCCTTTCTTCGACGTAATGGTTGACGGCCTCGATGATCTCCTCATCGTGATCTTCGCTGAGGACAGACATGGCCGAGGTGCCGCCTGCGGCCTGCATCCTTTCAGGCATCAGCAGTCGTGCGGCCTTTTGTCGGGTCTGGCGCTGTGCAATGATGTTGAGGCAGCGATTACGGACGCATGTCAGCAGATAGGTTCTCTGAGACTCCTCCTTCAGCGGGCTGGTACCATCCCACAACTTGGCAAAGACGTCTTGCACCGCATCCTTTGCCTCGTCTTCGTCGCCCAGCAGGATGTAGGCTGCCTTATACATCCTGCCAAACTCCGAAAGGAAGAGTTCCTTGAACTGCTGTTCCCGCTGCGCGAGCAGCTTGTTGTCGATTACGCTGTCTTGCATCTGTCTATCGCTTGCTTTTACCCTATATACAGATAAGCACGGATAATCATTACCCCCCGATAGCGTTTTTCTTGCTTATTTCTTCCAAAAGCGGGCGGTAATATCCTCAAACTCGCCTTGCTCATTCCGGCGATAGAGGCGCTGGTTGGTTGTAGAACTTTTCAATGGCCCCAGATGCTTGATGAAAGGGCCGATCTTGATGTAGTCGAAGTCTTGTTTGTTGACGGCCGCGGAGATGACCGTCTTGCCGCTATACCAGGCGACTTTGAACCGGGGGTGCTCTTCGTGGATGTACTGCGCCAGCAGATTGACACCCTTCGGATCGCTGTCGCCACCCATGAAGGAGATACAGGTAATGTCGTCGCCGTACTTTTCAATGAAGGCATCGATGGCATCGGCATTGAGCGGCAGGCCGATGTCCTCCCAGAGATAATGGCTATGACACCCGGGACAGTGACACGGGCAATTAGAGATGTTAATTGCCAGTGTCACTTCGTCGGGTATCTCCTGGAATACTATGCCCGTGTTGACGTACTTTAGCATCGCTTAGTGCGCCATAGCATAATAACGACGCGCGGCCTCCTCCTGACGTGCCTGTGAGAAATTGCTCACACGCTTCAGATAGCCGATGATTCGCGTCATATAGTCCACATTCTTCGAGTGGCAGTGGGGGCACTCCTTCAGATAACGCTTGTCAATATGGCCGCAATCGTTGCAAACGGTATTGGGGATATTGAAGGTGAAGTAGTTGCAACCCTCCTGGGCAGCCACCTTCAGCAGATGCATGTACTGCTGCTTGGAGAGGTGCTCCTCCAGATTCATGTGCAGGGCAGAGCCACCCGTCAGATGCTCAATATAGGGCGCACCATGGAGCTTGAACTTGTCGATGATGGTCAGCGAGTCATCCTCAACCACATAGAAATAGCTGTTGTAGCAGTCGCGGGGCACGAAATAGCCGTCCTCACGATCCCACTTGGCATGCTTCACGCCGACATTCTCGGCAGGAATCATCTCGCAGTTGAACATCACGTCCTTCGTGCGATACTTCTTATTATACTGCTCGATAAGTCCGAGGATGCCCTGTACGAAGTGCAGATAGTCGTCATTGGGCGTAATCTTCAGGCCCATGAACTCTGCGGCTTCCACAAGACCGTTGATACCGATCGTCAGATACTGACGGGAGATATTGATATAGCCGGCATCGAAGAGCGGCAGCATGCCGCGGGACTGCAGTTCCTTCAGGTTCTCGTTGTAGGCGAGCTGCACCTTATGGCAAAGGTCAATAATGCTGCCCAGATAGTCCAGATAGTCAATCTCATGGGTCACGGCAAACTGGATGCAACGGTTCAGATTGATGGTGAGCACGCTCTTGGAACCTGTTGAGACGCCACCGGCACCGAGGGTATAGCTGAAGCCATTGTCGGTAATCTCGTTGCGCAGACGGCAGCAAGAGCTCAGCGAGTCTGCATTGTTGCTCATATAGGTGAAGAACGAATGTCCCTCGCTGTACATCTCAGCCGTGAACTCGCCCCATTCAGGATCCTTGCAGTCGCCATTCTCGTCGGTGAGCAGGGCCATGGTCTCCACGGGGAAGGTGAGCAGGGTCTTCGTGCGCTCTTTGTTGAACCACTTCATGAAACGCTTCTGCAGCCATGAGAGGCTCTCCCAATCAGGCTTTGAGCCATCGGGGAAGTAGAAATCGCCAAAGATCGACTCGAAGTAATACTTGTCATAGTAGGCAATGTTCCAGAATACGGCCTGATAGTTACGGGCACCAGTAGGCTGGTTCAGCGTATAGACAATCTGCTCGAAGTAGTCGGTGATCACCTTGTCGATGGTGCGCTTCTTCAGCGAGAGGTCTGCCTGATCATCGGGATGCTTCCAATAGTCGGGGCCATACTCCTTGCCGATGAAATAGTTCATATACATCAGGAACTCCGGTGTGGCACAGGCGCCGCTGAGCATGGAGCTTACCATGAAGACCATGTTGACAAAACCACCGGCGAAGGACTTCAGGTTCGTCGGCGCAGTAGAGTTACCGCCAATGGAGGTAGTACCACCTATCAGCCAAGGATACATCGTGATCGAGGCGCAATAGTTAGCCAGCGACGTCTCATCATTCTTATATATAAAATGGTGAGTCAGCTTATCAATATATTCATCGGCCAGTTCTTTACCATACATCTTTTTAATACGATCCGTCAGCAGGCGGCGGTTCAAACGGATGAAGTTTGACTTCGGCAGTTCGCCGATCAGTGTAGCGATATTCTTGTGCTCCACATTGGCATTGGCATCATACTTCGAACCGGTAGCAGCATTCACAGACTCCGTGTATTCGGAAAGGAACATCATCTTCTCCAGCGTATCGCGATCTTCGGTATGCGTCTGGCGATAGAGGATGAACGACTTAGCCACGTTATAGAAGCCCTCACGCATCAGAGCCTCCTCTACCTGATTCTGGATGTTCTCCACCGTAATATCATCATGGATATCCAGATGGCTGAGGATCTTTGAAATGGTTCCCAAGTCTGTTGGGCAATTCACACTGTCGAATGCTTTCACGATCGCATTCATAATCTTGTCGAGGGAGAACTGGTCTTTAGAACCGTCTCGTTTTGTGATGGTAAAGTTTTTAATTTCCATTGTATTGTTTGTTGATGTTTATGCTACCGTTTTCATACAAAGTTATCCGTTTTGGGAAACTTTTTTGTTTTCGGATTTTAAAAAGTTGTCCGTTTTGGAAAACTCAAATCGGTTGCAAAGGTAATAAATTTCCAGAATACTCCATCACTTTTATATCTAAAAAAAATATAAAATGATAATTAAATATAATTTGGGGCGCATTTCACAAAAAAATTGTATCTTTGTCCCCAAGAACTTAATTCTTCATGATTATGAGTACATTTTTAGTTATTATCATCGTATTGGCGGTCATCGTCATTGGTTATTTCATCTCTACCCAGCGTTCTCTGGTCAGTCTGGACGAAATGTGCAAGAATGCGCTGAGTCAGATAGAGGTTCAGCTAAACTCGCGTTTCGATGCCATTATGGCAATGGCCAAGACTGCAGCCAAGTATGCGGCGCATGAGTCGGAGACAATCATCCAAGCTATCCAAGCCCGTGGCGGCAATGGCCGCGCCAACACCCCGGAGGCCATCAATCAGCAATCGGATCTGTTAGGGCAACTGCTGGGAAGGATGAACGTGGTGTTCGAGCGCTATCCCGAACTGAAAGCCAGTGAATTATACATCAATGCACAAAAAGGACAACGGGAGTATGAAGAGAACGTCCGCATGAGCCGTATGGTCTACAACGACACAGCTACGAAGATGAACCGCATGGTGCGCCAGTGGCCTTCGAGTTTCGTGGCTTCCATGCTGCACTTCGATGTGAAAGATTACCTGAAAGTGGATAGTGAGGAGAAGAAACAATACCCCAACCTCGATGAAGCATTCAAGAAGTAAGGTATTCCTGTTGTTGGCGCTGTTGTCATCGGCCACAACGCTGTTGGGGCGCCCGCAACTGAAGAACCTGGACATACAGGTAGTCTTGGCCCATAACGGTGATGCCCGTATCACCGAGACCCGCACTATGGACATCGACTCCGAAGGTACGGAGTGCTACATCGTCATCGGCAACCTTAACGGCAGCGAGGTGCGTGACCTTGAAGTGAGCGACGAGACGGGGCAAAGCTATACCAACCTCGGTAGCTGGGATATCAACCAAAGCCGAAATTGGAAAGCCGGCAAATGCGGTATCGTCAGCAAGCACAACGGCTACGAACTCTGCTGGGGCCTTGGCGACAGTGGCAAACGGACCTATGTCACCAGTTATACTGTCACCCGTCTGTTGAAAGGCTACGATGACGCTGACGGTTTCAACTATATGTTCGTGACCCAGGGCATGTCACCCCTGCCCGACCATGTAAAACTGACCATCATCCCCGAAGACTCCTTACGTTTCACGGTAGAGAATACCGGCATCTGGGGATTCCGTTACAAGGGTGACATCAGCTTCATGAATTATCAGATAGTGGCAGAGAGCAGCGAACCCTTTGACAGCCGCAGTGCCATGATTGTCATGGCCCGTATCAACAAGGGACTGTTTGAACCTGCCGACATCAGAAGCGGCAGCTTTGAGGATCTGAAGGAGCTCGCCTTCGAAGGGAGCGACTATACCAGCGATGAAGAATGGACGACAGACGACACACTAGCACTGCTCTTCCTCGTCGTCGGGTTCTTCATCGTACCTGTATTATTCCTGATCATATACCTTATATATATATGGAGAGCCAGAAGGAAGGTCATGAAAGACCTGAACTGGTATCGCGACATCCCCTATGACGGTAATCTGCAACAGACGAACAACGTTCTGAATGCCTATAAGTATTTCGGCACAGACTACAACAACCTGCTTTCTGCCTGTATCCTGAAACTCATCAATCTAGGTGCCATTACCATTGAACAGCATCTGGACAAGAAAGGCAAGAACGTGCAGAATTTCGTCATCCACCCATTGAAGGATGACCAAGACCTGCCCGTACTCCTAAAGAAAGTCCATGCCATTTTCCAACAGGCAGCAGGCAAGGACACCGTTCTCGAGCCAAAAGAACTGAAGGCATACATGAAGAGCGCCTACAACCAAAACATCACCGACTCTTTCATCAGTACCCTTCATACCAAGACGAGCATTTCCAATTTGAAGGACCACCTAGACGAAGTGCGCCAGGTCTTTGGTCTTAAGAAATATCTCAAGGAGTTCTCTCTGATCGACGAGCGCCATGTCGGAGAAGTCGCCTTGTGGAAGGACTATATGATCTACGCAACACTCTTCGGCATTGCAGACCAAGTGATACGGGATATGAAAAAGATCAATCCCGAATACTTCAATATGGATCAGGTAGCCCAGCAAATGGCCAATGAGACGACGCTTCCGACGATCTATTCAACGCTACACTCCAGCACCAGCCGTGCTGCTATGAGTAAGGCTGAACGTGAAGCAAGGACTTCTGGCGGTGGAGGCCACTCCTCGTGGAGTGGCGGAGGCGGAGGCTTTTCCGGCGGAGGCTTCGGCGGCGGCGTCAGATAAACTTGTCTGCTGCAATATCTTGAGCATGTAAGCACAGTTTTTCGATTCAGCAGACAAATATTACAAATTAATTTCGTACTTTTGCATCCGATAGCGAAAAAAAGAATATGATGGACGATGATTTTGACATACATGAGGAGCGTTTCTCCCAAGGTGAGAAAGACTTTGAGAATGCCTTGCGCCCCTTGAGCTTTTCCGATTTCAGCGGTCAGAAAAAGATCGTTGAGAATCTGGAAGTGTTTGTCGAGGCTGCCAAATATCGTGGCGAACCCCTTGACCATACCCTGCTACACGGTCCTCCCGGACTTGGCAAAACGACGCTCTCGAACATTATTGCCAACGAATTAGGCGTCGGTTTTAAGATCACTTCCGGTCCTGTGCTCGACAAACCCGGGGATCTGGCAGGTATCCTGACCTCACTGGAGAAGAACGATGTGCTCTTCATCGATGAAATCCATCGTCTCTCGCCCGTCGTGGAGGAATACCTCTATTCCGCCATGGAAGATTATCGCATCGACATTATGATTGATAAGGGACCTTCCGCCCGCAGCATACAGATAGACCTCAATCCATTCACGCTGGTAGGTGCCACCACCCGCAGCGGTCTGCTGACTGCTCCACTCCGTGCACGTTTTGGCATCAATATGCACTTGGAGTATTATGAGCCAGAAACCTTACAGGCCATTATCGAGCGTTCCGCCAGTATCCTAGGTGTACCTATCACTGAAGATGCGGCTTTGGAGATAGCAGGCCGCAGCCGAGGAACGCCTCGTATTGCCAACGCCCTGTTACGCCGTGTACGGGATTTTGCCCAGGTAAAGGGCAACGGCAAGATCGATACCAAGATTACAAAAATAGCCTTGACGGCTCTCAATATCGACCAGTATGGTCTTGACGAGATCGACAACAAGATCCTGCTCACCATCATCGATAAGTTTAAAGGAGGCCCCGTCGGCATTACGACCATTGCCACTGCCATCGGTGAGGATGCCGGTACCGTAGAGGAAGTTTACGAACCCTTCTTAATTATGGAAGGTTTCATCAAGCGTACCCCACGCGGTCGTATGGTAACCGAACTGGCATACAAGCATTTCGGGCGCAATCCCTATAGTGGCAACATTATGGAACCCAATCTTTTTGACTAGTGACTATTTGGCAATATGAGTGAACAGTTAAGAACAGGTATTATCGTTGGGAGTTTCGATCCTTTTACCATCGGCCACGATTCTATTGTGCGCCGTGCACTGCCATTATTCGACCGCCTTGTTATCGGTGTGGTAGGCGACAATGTACACAAGCCCAACATGCGCCCTGCTGAAGAGCGCATGCAGGCAATTCTGGATCTATATGCTGACGAAAGTCGTATTGAAGTAAAGACATTTCATGGTCTGGCAATGGATTTCGCAAAAGCAGAGAATGCCCAGTTTATCGTCAAGGGGGTGCGCAACACCAGTGATTTCGAATACGAACAATGGCAAGCTGACTTTAACCGCAAGTTAGGCGGTATCGAGACTATCTTACTCTACACGGAACCAGAATTAGCCAGCATCTCATCAAGTGCGCTACGAGAATTGTCGCACTTTGGAGTTGACGTAAGCGAATATATCCCAACAGCAAAAGGTAAAAAGAAATAATCATGATAACATATAACACTGACGGGGTGAAATTCCCCAATATCAAGAAACGTGAGACATCCAACTGGATTCATAAAGTAGCTGAATCCTATGGCAAAAAAGTTGGCGAAATAGGCTATATGTTTGTTAATGACGAAAAAATACTGGAAGTCAATAACGAATATCTCGGCCACGACTATTACACCGACATCATCACCTTCGATTATTCAGAAGGCAAAGTTCTTAATGGTGATCTTGTCATCTCTCTCGACACCGTCTTCACTAATGCCGACAAATTCAGTCGCCCATATGATGAAGAACTTCACCGTGTCATCATTCATGGAATTCTCCATCTTTGCGGCATCAATGACAAAGGGCCAGGAGAACGCGAAATCATGGAGGCTGCAGAAGAAAAGGCGCTGGCAATGAGATAATTTATATCAATAATTGCCCTTTTTTTCCATCAATAAAACAAAATGAATATCTTATGCGAAAAAAAGAACGTCTATTATTTCAAAAAAATGTCTACTTTTGCACCCGAAAAAGTAATTCATATATATGATTGAAACCGGCAGAGGGTCAAACGACAGCCATACAAAGCAAAATAGAGGGGCTGAAATTAATGAAGCATTAGACGGCGACGTGATGTTTCTGAATGATTTGCGGAAGATCACGAATCTATCGGCAATGAGGAAAGGGTATAATACCATTATCCATTGTCAGGGAGGCCGCATTCTGGTAGAAATCGGTGGTAATCAACAGGTTAAAATACGACCTGGGCAAATGTTACTGATTCCTGCGGGAAAACTAGTACAACCGCTGATGATCAGTACAGATGTAAATGCCAGTGTCCTGTTGATCTCGGACAAGACGCTGAAATCTGCGCTTGGCAACCAGTTGAGCATTTGGAATAAAGCGATGTATATGAAGGAAATATACGTTGTTGAGGAAGCCGGATGGGTAGAAGCGATGGAGAGCTATGCACGGACTATTTTCAAGACGGGGTCTCTGCCTGTTCTCTTTCGCGAGATCCTCTCTTCATTCCTGCGGATGATGCTGTTGATGATTTGTGAAGAACTGATGCAGCACGATGACATGACCAGTCTGAATGATGCCTCAACGACGCATGACAAAGAGGTCTTCAACGAGTTCCTCCAACTGCTATCCCAGCAGAATCAGAAACGCCAACGCGTATCGTACTATGCTGACAAAATGAACATTTCTCCCAAGTATCTCTCATCTATCTGCAAGAAAGTAAGTGGCAAGAACCCCATGCGCTGGATTACAGAGAATGCGATGCAAGACTGTTATTCTCTACTGAAAGATACTGATTTAAGCGTAAAAGAGATATCGAATCGTCTGGGCTTTCCTAATCCCTCGTTCTTCGGACAGTATTTCCGGGAGCAGGCAGGAGTGACACCTATGGAATATCGGATAGAACATAAAAGGATATAATGATGATGAATGAAGTAAAGATTGTCAAAGTAACCTCTCAAAGAGAGATGGATGACTTCATCCACGTGGTAGATGATATCTATCGCGATTATCCCCAATATGTTCCAGAGTTTGAGAATGATGTCCGTGGACTTTTTTCCATCAAGACGAATCCCGGATTGGAATTTTCAGACATCCAGCCATTTGTTGCCTATCAGAACAACAAGGTCGTAGGCCGTATTGTAGGCATCGTAAACCATAAGGCTAATAAAAAGTGGAAGACGAACAACGTGCGTTTCTCCATGATAGAGTTCATCGACGACCTCAATGTCTCGCGGGCTCTCCTCGAAACCGTAGAAAAATGGGGAAAGTCTTTGGGAATGGAAAATATTCACGGTCCTCTCGGTGTGACCGACTTTGACAAGGAAGGTATGCTTGTAGAGGATTTCGATTTGACGGGTTCGATGACCGCCATCTATAACCCCCCATATTATCCTCGCCACATGGAAGCATTAGGCTTTGCCAAAGAGGTGGACTGGTTACAAGTACGCATCAATATTCCCAAGGAAGTGCCTCCCAGATATGCGAGGGTGGCACAATACGCCAGAGAGAATATCGGCCTGCGTGTCAGGAAATGTTCCATGAAAGAGTTATTAGGTGAATATGGACAAAAGGTTTTCGCCTTACTCAATCAGGCATACGCTCCTATCTTCGGTTTCTCAGAACTTTCACCTAAACAAGTGGACAACTTCCTCAACAAGTACCTGAGGCTAATCGACAAACGGATGATACCAATTATTGAAAACGACAAGGAAGAAGTCGTTGGTGTTGCCGTAACAATGGGAAGTTTGGTCAAAGCACTGCAGTTGTCACGAGGCCGCCTGTTTCCTTTCGGGTGGTATTATCTGCTCCGTTCTTTGAAATGGAAGCACGAGGAAAGTGCAGAGATGCTATTGATCGCCGTTCGTCCTGACTATCAAGGATTAGGTGTCAATGCGATGTTCTTTGACAACCTTATACCTATTTATAATAAATATGGCATCCTCTGGGCAGAGACAGGGCCTCAGCTAGAGGATAATGTACGAGAACTGACGCAGTGGAAACCGTTAAAGCCGGCATTCGTCAAACGGCGTCGCTGCTACATTAAGAAATTGTAATTACATAACAAATAAAGAAAATGGAAAGAAGAGTAGTAATAACAGGACTGGGAATATGGTCGTGCTTAGGAACGACACTCGACGAAGTACGCCAGTCGCTGTATTCCGGGAAAAGTGGTATTATTTTCAGTCAAGAACGCAAAGACGCAGGTTTTCGTTCTGCCTTGTGTGCTGATGTACCCAAAGCCAATCTTAAGCCATACGTCAATCGTGACTTACGTAAGTTAATGCCTGAAGAAGCAGAATATGCTTATATGACGACACTTCAGGCCTTGGAACATGCGCATCTTGACCAGGACTTCCTGGATAAGAACGAAGTGGGTGTCATTTTCGGCAATGACTCTGTAGCAGAAGCTACCATGCGTGCTTTGGACAAGTTCCGTCAGGCTGGTTCTACAGCCGCTTGTGGAAGCGGGGCGATTTTCCAGTCTATGAACTCAACAGTGACCATGAACCTGGCCACTCTGTTTCATCTGAAAGGCATTAACCTGACTGCATCTGCAGCCTGTGCTTCGGGCTCCCACTCTGTGGGTCTGGGATATCTCCTCATCAAGAACGGCCTGCAGGACTGTATCGTTTGTGGTGGAGCACAAGAAGCTAATATGTTCAGCGTCGCTTCCTTCGACGGACTTATGGCCTTTTCCAATCGTGAAGATGAGCCCACGAAGGCAAGTCGTCCCTTCGACAGAGACCGTAATGGATTAATTCCAGGTGGTGGTTCCGCCACAATTATTATTGAGAGTTATGAACACGCTGTAAAACGCGGTGCGCCTATCTTGGCAGAGATCGTCGGATGGGGATTCTCAGGTAACGGCGACCATATCTCAACCCCAAATGTTGCAGGCCCTGCCCGCTCTTTGGAACTCAGTCTTAAGAATGGTGGTATCAATCCACGCGATATCGGCTATGTGAACGCTCATGCCACCTCTACCAAGGCTGGTGATGGTCGTGAGGCACTTGCCATTGCCCAAATCTTCGGCGATTACCGCGTACCTGTAACCTCTACAAAGAGCCAAACAGGCCATGAGATGTGGATGGCAGGTGCTTCGGAACTCATCTATTCGTTGCTGATGATGAAAAACGACTTTATCGCAGGATCGCTCAACTTCGAGAATCCCGATGAGGAGACCGCCTGCATCAACGTCATTCCCGAAACGAAGGAGACACATTTCGACATGTTCCTCAGCAACTCTTTCGGCTTCGGCGGCACTAATTCGACATTAATTATCAAAAATTTATAAAGTAAAGTTATGACACGTAATGAAATCATTGAGCAGGTAAATGGCCTGCTGGAAGAAGAGTTCGAAATCGAACAGAGTGAGTTTGCACCTGATGCTTCTATGAAGGAAGTGCTTCAGCTTGACAGCATTAACCTCGTAGACCTGGTTGCCCTTGTACAGTACACTTATAAGATCACCATCCCCGCAGAAGACCTGCCGAAGATGAAGACCTTCAACGACCTGTACGATTATATTGAGCAGCATCTGGAGAAATGACATCATTCTTCGTAAGGCTCTCTGAGTATTTCAGCAACCACCGGCTAGCTTGCTGGCTGTCGATGGTTGCCCTGTTTGTCTTTTTCGGCTACTTTGCCACTCAGATTCATCTGGAAGAAGACATCAATAAACTGATGCCGTCGTCAAAAAACGAAGACGGCACCACCAAACTTGCCTTTGCTGATCTGAAAATCAAGGACAAGACATTCTTATTGTTTGAAGGAAAGAATCCAGAGAACCTTACGGAGATCTGCGATAATTTCGTAGATTCATTACTTCTGCGCGACTCTGTCAGTCAGACGATCGGAGACATCTTCTACCGCCTGCCCGACGACTTGATGATGGATGGTGTGGACTATCTGAGCGAGCATTTCCCGGCATACATCGACACTTCTGCCTACGTACAGTTCGATTCGTTACTGACACGTGAACATTTCATCACGCAGATGAAACAGAACCACGAAGACCTGACGGGTGAATTTGGCGAGATGTTCCCAGAATTGATTCAGATGGATCCCATGGGTATGCGGAATGTGCTAGCCAAACAGATGATGCCCCTATTGAATGCCGGAGGAGGCAGTTACAAAACGATCGACGGCCATTTCTTTGTACCTGACTCAACGGTCTGTATCGCTTTTATCACACCACGTTTCTCTGCCACTAATACTGGTCAAGGATCAGCATTGTTCCAGATGCTGAATGAACAGATTGACCATTTTGCCAAGAGCCATCCTGATATACGCATCAGCTACCATGGCACACCTGCCAGCGGCTTTTATAACTCTACGCAGATCAAACACGACCTGACGACCACCATTACTGGAGCACTTATCCTTGTATTGGTATTCCTCTTTATCTGTTTCCGTAACTGGGACACCATACCGCTATTGTTATTGCCTGTGGCATTTGGAACACTCTTCGGCCTTGCCATGATGTACTGGCTGAAAGGGCAGTTCTCGCTTCTGGCCTTAGGAATAGGCGGTGTCGTACTCGGTGTGGCATTAAGTTATGTACTCCATATCATAACCCACTTCAAGTACGTTGGCGACACGAAAAAACTATTGCGCGACCAGGTAAAACCTGTATGGCTGGGCTGTCTTACCACCATCGGCTCCTTTGCAGGACTGATCTTTATCCAAACAGATCTTTTACAGGACTTTGGACTCTTTGCTGCCTTTGCCATTCTGGGCACGACCTTATTCAGTCTGACTTATCTGCCCCAACTGTTGAGCGCAAAACGAAATAAAGTATATCTGAAAGCATTCGCTCTCATTGACCGTTTCAATACCTATCCTTTTGACAGGAAGAAAGGGCTGATTGCCGTAATTGTCATCATTATGGCAGTCTGCGTCAGTGCATATCTGATCGGAGGTACGCGTTTTGATGCAGACATGCACAATCTCGGCTACTTGGACGAGATGACCGAATATTCAGAGAACTTGCTCCGCGACAAGACCTACACTGGTGACAAACAGAAATATTTTGCCAGCGAAGGTAAGACGATGGAAGAGGCTATTGAGCATTTCAGTACCCTCGATGAAAAATTAGACTCACTCAAGCGACTCGGACTTGTAAAGAGCTACACACCTACCAACCAGATTTTTGTACCTATCAGTAAGCAGCAAGAGCGCATTAAGGCCTGGAAGGAATACTGGACAGAAGACCGTCTGTCAAAGGTTCATCGCCTTATTGCCGAGACTGCCCCACAAGCAGGACTGCATCCAGAAGCCTTTGAATCTTTCTTTGAGGCAGCCAGAGCCGATTATGAAGCAGACTCTCTTTATGCCGCAGGCCTCATCCCTGAAGGCTATCAGTCAACACTCATGGAACAAAGCTATGGTGGCAATTATCTATGTTTCACTTCTGTCCGCTGTGCAAATGACTCTATAAGAAGTAGTCAAAGCGATTATATCCGTATTTGTGATGCTATTGCTCAAGACCCTCATCTCTTAGTCCTTGACACCTATTATTATACGACAGATACACTGATACACATGAGTGAAGATTTTAATGTATTGCAATGGATCTCCATGCTTTTCGTCTTCCTCGTATTGTTTATCAGTTTCCACTTCAATATCAAACATACCCTGTTGGGCTTTATGCCCATTCTGCTGAGCTGGATGATTGTACTCGGTGCAATGGTGATTTTCAACATGAGATTTAACCTCATCAACATCATCATCTCCACCTTTATCTTCGGTATCGGAGTAGACTACAGCATCTTTGTCATGAATGGCCTGACTGATGATGATAGTCAGAAACTGAGCTACCACAAGACGGCGATCTTCTTTAGCGCCATCACCCTGATAGTGACCGTCAGCAGTATGGTTCTTGCCGTACATCCTGCTATCAAATCGGTAGGTTTCTCTACTTTAGTGGGCCTATTGTCGGCTGTTGTCCTATCTTATGTCCTTCAACCTGCCGTCTATCGATGGCTAAACCGCAATAAGGCATGAAATACGACGTAGTAATCATAGGAAGCGGTTTCGGCGGACTTGTCTGTGCACACTTGCTGTCACAGACAGGCAGAAGTGTATTGGTTCTGGAAAGACAGGTACAGCCAGGCGGTTGTATCCAGAGCTACCGCCGCCACAATAACACCTTCGATACTGGACTACACTATATAGGAGGTTTGGGTGAAGGTCAACAGCTGAATAAGATCTTTTCACACCTGGGACTCATGAAACTGCCCTGGCATCGCCTGGATCCTGACGGATTTGACCTGGTGACAATTGCAGGGCAGACTTATGCTTTCGCTGAAGGCTACGAACAGTTTGTCAGTAGGTTAGCAGACCATTTCCCACAGGAAAGGGAGGCTTTACGACAATATACCGAGGCACTCCAACGGGTAGACGATGTAGATTTCGGCTCGAATGATGCCTATCGGCTATTTGGCATCAGTGCCTATCAATATCTGACAGAGACCTTCTCGGATCCTTTGCTCATCAATGTACTCTCCGGGACAGCCCTGAAAATGGAGCTGCGACAAGAGTCCTTGCCATTTTTCACCTTCGCCCATGGCAACAGCAGTTTCATTCAGAGCAGCTGGCGCCTGAAGGGTGACGGTAATCTGATAGTACAATCCCTCACTGATGACATCCGCGCTCATGGCGGCGAAATCATTTGCCGTGCGGAAGTTGAGGAGCTTATTGAGAAGGAAGGACGAATCGTTGCCGCCAAGTGCAGGAACGGGGAGATTTATGAAGGCGACACTTTCATCAGCGACATCTATCCTGCACAGACCTTCGAGATGATCAAAGAATCTCAGGTCTTACGCAAGCTTTTCCGTCGTCGCATGAGCAGTATGGAGAATACGTTTGGCATTTTCACAGCCTCACTCTTGCTGAAGCCAGAAACCCTCCCCTATTTTAACCATAACAAATGGGTTTATCGCCGACCTAATGTATGGACCTTCTATCAAGATCCTGGTGCTGTCGGTGGCGTGATGATTAGTTGCCGTGTTCCAGAAACGGGCAATTACACCACGCAAGTAGATCTGCTGACACCCATGCCCAAGCAGCTGTATGAAAAGTGGTCAGACACGCATATCGGACATCGTGGCGAAGCGTATGAAGCCATGAAGCGACAGATGGCCGATGAATGCATCGCTCTGGCAGAGACTGTCATCCCAGGGCTGCATGATATGATTAGTCAGCAACACACCAGTACGCCACTCACCTATCGCGACTATACGCTGACACCCGACGGTTCTGCCTATGGCGTGAGAAGAGACTGCCGTAACCTCGTCATCACCATGCTGTCACCAAGGACACCGATTCCCAATCTGCTGTTAACAGGACAAAACCTGATGCTCCATGGATTGGAAGGCGTCAGCATGACGGCTTTGCTCACATGTTCGGAATTATTAGGAAAGGAATATATAAAAAAGATTATTAATTAAAATAAAGTATAAGCAGTATGAAAAAATTGTTGCTATTTCTAACATTTTTGTGCCAGTTCACTATAGGTGTAGCCCAGCAGGCAGACTTCCAGAAAGCCGTAGCACGTTATAAAAATACCACAAGCGTAACCGCGACAGCCACTAAGACCACACACAGACAGGCTGTAGCGAAAGATGCAGTTACCAAAGGACAACTCACTATGAAGCGTCCGTCAACAGTCAGTATCGTGATGGAAGGAGAAAAGGACCAACTGCTGATGCAAGGCAGCACCTTTACGATGGTAGTCAAAGGGAAGAAGCATACCACCAGCAGTGAGAAGAACATACAGTTTGCTTCCTTCCAGACGGTGTTTGAGAGTATCCTATCTGGCGGTGCTAAGGATATTTCAAAGTTAGGCGACCTGACCATCAACAAAGAGGGTAACGCCCTTGTGCTGACCATCACACCGAAGGCAGAAGACAAGAAGACTGCCCGCAGAATGCTATTCTCTTCGTTCGTGCTAACCATCGACACGAAGACTTCCGAACTGAAATCGCTCCGGATGAATGAACGCTCGGGCTATACAGAATATACATTTTCAGGATATCAGTTTAAATGATCAGACATCAGAAGATCTATCTATTCATCTGCCTGTTGCTATGCTGCCTGCCGATGATGGCACAGCAGATCACAGGAAAAGTCACCGATGCAGAAACAGGTGAAGAAATCCCTTATGCCAGTGTGGTTTATAAGGGACACAATGTTGCTGTCATCTCAAATCTCGACGGAATCTATCATATCAATCGGCACCAAGGATGGAAAATCACCTTCAGCGCCGTAGGCTATCAGTCGCAGGACATCACAATCAACGAGAAGACAAAGAGTCCGCTGGATGTTGCATTGAAACCTGACAGACAACAATTGGCAGAGGTCACCGTCAGTGCCAAAAAAGGCAAGTACAGCCGAAAGAACAATCCTGCCGTAGAGTTGATGAAGAAGGTTATCGCAGCTAAGAAACAATCCAACTTGTCAAATCACGACTATTACAAATATGATAAGTACCAGAAACTGACGCTTGCAGCCAACGACCTGACTCCCAGCCGTCTGGAAAAGAAGCCATTCTCCAGTACCCCATGGTTGCTTGACCAGGTGGAAGCCTGTCAGTATAACAAGAAGATGATACTGCCTATCAGTGTCGATGAAACGGTTTCAGAGATTATTTATCAGAAGAATCCTCAATCCAAAAAGACGATTATCAAAGGAGAACAGTCATCAGGTATCAACGATCTGATCCAAACTGGCGATATCTTGAATATCGTCTTAAAAGATGTCTTTACAGACGTAGATCTCTACGACGACCAAATCCGACTGCTGCAGTTCCCGTTTACTTCACCCATCGGCAAGGACGCCATCGCCTTTTATCGCTTTTATATCCAGGATACGCTCAAGATAGAGCGCGACAGTTGTATCCACCTACACTTCCTGCCGAATAACCAAATGGACTTCGGCTTCCGTGGAGACATCTATATCCTGAAGGATTCTTCATATCACGTACGTCGTTGCGAACTGACACTCCCTAAACAGACTTCTGTCAACTTCGTCAAGAACCTGCGGATAGAACAGGATTTTGAGCAGTTGGATAATGGCGAGTGGGTTCTTACGCGTGATGACATGATAACAGAGTTGGAGTTCGCTAAGTTCATCCAACAGGCAATCGTCATCCGGAATACGCGACTTACCGACTATTCTTTCGAGCCATTGCCAAAGAAGATGTTTAAGGGAAAGCGCACGGAAATCAAGGAACCTGATGCCGGTATGCGCGGCAAGACGTTCTGGAACCAATACCGTCAGGTAGAGTTGACGAAGAGCGAGAGTTCCATGGACAGCTTTATCAAGCAGATTCAGAACATCAAAGGATTCAAGTATATCATGTTCGGCCTCAACGCGCTGATTGAGAACTCTATCGAGACAGGAGAACCCAACAAGATAGACATTTCCCCCGTCAATACGATATTAACCAATAATAAACTCGACGGCTGGCGAAACAGACTCAGCTTTCAGACCACAGCCAATCTGAACAAACGCTTCTTTACCTCTGGCTACTATGCGCATGGTTGGGGTAGCCACAAGAACTATTACAGCGCCACTGCCACCTATTCATTTATAGATAAGGTATATATGCCCTGGGAATATCCGAAGCGTACCCTGCAATTGGAAAGTACTTACGATGTCTGTACGCCTAGCGACCGTTTCCTGCCTACTGATAAGGATAACTTCCTGGTGGCCTTCAAATGGACGGGCATCGACAAGATGATGATCTTCAATCGTCAGCAACTGGCATTTGAATACGAGGCATATGGTGGACTCAAGTCAACGCTGAAACTCAAGGCTGAGGAGTTTGAGGCTTGTGGCGCCATGTCATTCCGAAAACTCAGCGAGCCGTATGTGGAATACGATGAGATGGTACCCCACCACGAGTTCCTGCGTACCACCGAACTCTTCGCCGAACTCCGCTATGCACCTGATGAGACCTATATCAACAGCAAACAGCGTCGCGTAACCATCAATCACGATGCGCCAGCCATCTCCATCAGCCATACCTTTGGCTTCAGGAACATTCTTGGCGGTCAATATACCAGCAATCTCACAGAGGCCAAGATCTATAAGCGCTTCTGGCTCAACAGTTGGGGTAAGATTGATGCTTTCGTAAAAGGTGGTATCCAGTGGAACCAGGTACCTTACCTGCTCCTGATACAGCCACCTGCCAATCAGTCGTTCGTGATTGAGGAAGAGATGTTTAATCTGATTAACAACATGGAATTCCTCAATGACCGCTATGCCTCGCTGATGCTCTCATGGGACCTGAACGGTAAGTTCTTCAACCGCATTCCGCTGATCAAGAAACTGAAGTGGCGCGAATATCTGGCAATCAATACCTTCTGGGGCGACTTGTCAGACAAGAACAATCCTTTCCTGCCACAGAATGCCAATAGCAATAAACTGATGTATTTCCCTAAAGGCTGTAATGTGATGGATCCCAAGCAGCCTTATGTCGAAGTCATCGTGGGTATACACAATATCTTCAAACTGATCCATGTGGAATATGTGCGCCGTCTGAATTACCTCTATCTGCCCACAAGTGAGAAGTGGGGTATCAGGTACATTTTCCGCTTAACATTCTAATAGATTGCAATATGAATGAACAATATTATCAGACGCTGAAATCTGCTGAGACAGAAGACTGGCTGGATTTCCATGTCATCCGTCCTTTCTGTTTCCAACTGGCACGTCTTTTTGCCCATTTCGATATCCATCCTAACACCGTTACCATTGCCTCAATGATCATCGGGGCCGGCAGTACCTGGTTCTTTGCACATGGATCTTTCTATTACGAGGGCATAACGGGACTGGCCAACAACCTCTTCGCCATCTTCCTGCTGATGTGGGCTGATTTCTTTGACTGCACAGATGGTCAGTTAGCTCGTTTGACAGGCAAGAAAAGTCACGTAGGCCGCATTCTTGATGGTGTTGCGGGCTTCGTGTGGTTCATTCCCATCTATCTTGGTTTAGTGTGGCGATTCTTCTTGCACCATGACCTTGAGTTCTCATGGCTGGGCATCAGCAACACTTCGGAGAATACAATCATCATAACGGCTATCGTATTGGTGTTGGCATGCATTTCAGGATTTATGGGGATAGGAGGCCAACAGCGATTGGCTGACTATTATATTCAGGTACATCTCTTCTTCCTGAAGGGTGAAAAGGATAGCGAGCTCGACAATTCTGCCCGCCAACAGGAGATCTATGACCAGATGACAAAAGATACGCCCTACTATGAAAGATGGTTTCAGAAATCCTATATCGACTATACCAAAAAGCAGGAGAAGTCTACACCGCAGTTCCAGCGGTTAATGACGGTATTGAAACAGAAATACGGTGGCATTGACAAGATGCCCGAGGGTGCTCACAAGGAATTTCACGATAAATCCCTGGCACTCATGAAGTGGAATGGTCTGCTTACCTTCAATTTCCGTTCATTCTGGCTGTTCTTGTTCTGCCTGTTGGATATCCCTGCCATGAATTTCGTCTGGGAAATCATCGCCATGGGTCTTCTTACTAAATATGTCAATTATCGTCACGAAGCATTCTCAAAGAAGATTGCTGATATGATATAATATATAATAAAGGTATGAAGTGGACGAAACAACGACTGAATAACCTGTTTTTCTTTCTCGGCATAGCCGCTGTAGTGGTGATGCTACTGACGTTCGACGTCAGTTTCATCGAATTGTGGCAGCATCTGTGCCATGCAGGTTACTGGCTGATTCCGATAGTCGGCGTTTGGATCCTCATCTATGGCATCAATGCCCTTTCCTGGCAAACGATCATACGCAGCAAATGCAGGGAAGCAGAACATGATGGCACCAGTACCGTCAAGGAAATCAGCTTCTGGCGCATCTATCGTCTGACAATTACAGGCTATGCCCTGAACTACGCCACACCTGTCGGCGGCTTAGGCGGCGAACCATACCGTATCATGGAGTTGTCGAAAGATATCGGCAATCAGCGTGCTGCATCCTCTGTCATCCTCTATGCGATGATGCATTTCTTCGCGCATTTCTGGTATTGGTTCTCCAGCATCTTCATCTATCTGGCGCTGGCAGCCATCGGCGATCTGCCTATCAATACAGCTATCGCCACCCTGCTTGGCATCGTCATCGTATTCTGCCTCATTGCCTTCTACATCTTCTCCAAAGGCTATCGTAACGGTCTAGTGGCAAACATCATCCGTTGGATAAGTCATATCCCCGGACTGAAGGGGTGGAGTACCCGTTTTCAGGAGAAACATAAAGAGTCGTTGCGCAATATCGATGAACAGATTGCCGCGCTCTATGCCAACGACAAGCAGGCTTTCTATCGCAGTCTGCTGCTGGAGTATCTCTCACGCGTCGTTCAGAGCAGCGAGGTTATGTTTATGCTCCTGTTGTTTGGCATTGACTGCGGCGGCGGTTTTTCAGGGCTGCTGCTTACATTCCTGCACAGCTTCCTGATTGTGTCGTTCACAACGCTCTTTGCCAATCTGATAGGCTTCCTGCCCATGCAGCTCGGCGTTCAGGAGGGTGGTTTCGTGCTCTCGATTGCTGCCCTAGGTCTTTCTGCAGCCTTAGGCATCTTCGTGAGTATCATCTGCCGCGTCAGGGAAATCATCTGGATTATCATAGGAATATTACTGATGAAAATATATAAATAATAAAAACACATAAGACTCTATGGAAGAAGTAATGAACTATCTCGACAGAAACGAGTTTAACTTTGAGCCCAGCCAGAAAGTGGTTGATGCCATCAAGCGTTTCGATCCTAAGACGCTCTGTTTCTATACCCGCATTTACGATCAGGGTAAGAAAAGCGTCATCTCTGTACGTCTCAGCGAGATATACGGCATACCTGAGGAGCAGGTTCTCTTGACCTATGGCGGAGAGGATATGTTAAAGAACGCCATCCACTATTTCCTGATGGTTGGCGACAATAAAAAGATCCTCATCCCTGAGTTCTCATGGTGGTATTACAATCGTGTTGCCAGCGAGTGTGGCGGCACCTTTGAAATGTATCCGCTTCATGAGAAGGATGATACTTTCGCCTACGACATCGATGAGGTGATTGAATACACAAACCGTGTTCATCCCCGCATGCTGTTGCTGGCATCGCCCAACAACCCGACAGGTAATGGTCTGACATCCGAGGAAATCGGACGTATCATGGAGCATATCCCTTCAGACACGATGGTACTCATCGACGAGGCTTACGCCAGCTTTATCACTTCGGATACCGATTATATTGCTCCGCTGGTCAACAAGTACAGCAATCTGATTATCTCGCGTACCTTGTCTAAGTTCTACGGTCTGCCTGGGCTCCGTGTGGGTTTCGGATTCATCGGCAAGGGTCACGACCAGTTCGAGAGCTACGTCAATAAGTATCTTGGCTATAACCGCTTCTCTGAGGCCGTTGCACTTGCTGCACTCGACAGCGATGAGCACTATCGCCGTGTTGCCGATGATATGGAATGGGGCCGTCAGCTCTATAAGAAGGAACTGGGCAATCTTCCCGGATTCAAGGTATATAAGTCGGTAGCCAACTTTATCCTCATCAAGTATCCACTAGAGATTAAGGACGCCTTGATGGATGCTCTGAAGATTCAGAACTATAAGATCAAGTTCATGGGCGACAAGGGTCTGGAGTCGTGCCTCCGCATCACGCTGGGCCGCAAGGAGCAGACACAAACGGTGGTCGACACCATCCTGAAAGTAGTTAAAGAGCAGCAATCATGATTGGAGTAATTCTGGCAGCAGGCATGGCCAAACGTCTGCGTCCTTTAACAGATACGATGCCAAAATGCCTGCTGAAGGTCGGCAAGCGCACCTTGCTGGAGCGCACCGTCGATGCGATGCGTCAGACTGGCATTAGCGAATTTGTGGTGGTGACAGGTTATCGGAGCGAGATGATCCGTGAGTTCCTCGATGATTACGCCAGCAAGACACAAAGCAAATTCACCTTTCTCCACAATGCCGACTATGAGCACAACAACAACATCTATTCGCTTTGGATGGCCGGCCAAGTGGTTCGCGGCAAGGAATTCCTGCTGATGGACAGCGACATCCTTTGCGATCCTGCGGCTGTTGTGCGCATCGCTGAGGAGCCAAGTGCGGCCTTGGCCGTAAACCGGCATGAACTGGGAGAAGAAGAGATGAAGGTGGTTGTCGACGCCGAAAACCGCATCACAGAAATCAGCAAGACTTGCCGCCCAGAGGATGCGATGGGCGAATCTGTGGGTATCGAGAAGATTACCGCTGCGTATAGCGAAGCACTCTATCGCGAACTCGATCAGATGATTCTGCAGGAACAGCTTATCGACATCTTCTACGAACGAGCCTTCGAACGCCTGATTCCTCAAGGCCAGACCTTCCGAGTTGTAGATACCACCGACTACTTCTCTTATGAACTCGACACACCTGAAGACTTCAAGCGTGCACAGGAACTGATGCCTGAAGAACTGTTATAAACAACTTATTTCCAACCATTTTGCGACAGATTTCATGCCCGTGCATGGAGTTTGTCGCAATTTCGTTTTGCTGTCGCTACAACTGAAGACAAAAAAGAGAAAAAAAGTTGGAATGAAGCGAAAACCGTCGTACCTTTGCATCGTCAATCAAAACAAAAACGGTTGACAAGAGATTTGAGAATATAAAAATAAAAATAGTATTAACAATTAAAAAATTAAAGAAAGGAAAAGAATTATGGCAAAGACACCAGTTTCAATGAAGATCGACGGTTACAAGGACCGTGAAGTAATGATGGTAAACTACGAGTTCGATCAGGAGACCGACGTAGAGGGTCAG